>ERZ1047821.53-NODE-53-length-97795-cov-8.009136_pt1 | contig 97795 bp, 80 predicted proteins | sample MGYA00383096_ERZ1047821 | MGnify/ENA primary metagenome ERZ1047821 (study PRJEB29581, sample SAMEA5548366) | metagenome | biome: marine; feature: coastal; material: water | depth 25 m | study: Short-term variability in the microbial, nano- and picoplankton dynamics... | reverse complement strand
CTGCACGCAAACTCTTTTAAAAGTAGGGTTCTCTTAAATTCTAATGGAAATTTTAGTAATATTGATTTGCCTTATGAAGCACAATTTTCTTCAATTAATGATTTTGTTATTGAGGATTATAATGGAGATGGATTAAAAGATATTTTGGCTATTGGAAACTTATTTACCTCCGAGATCGAAACTCCAAGAAATGATGCTAGCAATGGAATATTGTTAATTGGCAAAGGGGATGGAAGTTTTTACACTAAATTAAGAAAGGAATCAGGCTTTTATGCTCCTAGTGATGCAAAAAAAATTATTCCACTAAAAATTAAAAATGAAAATGGGATTTTGGTAGGAAATAATAATGACTTGCTTCAGTATTTTAAAGCCATTAAACCTTAAGTCATAATTATTTTTTAAAAGATGAATTTAAAATATCTAATTTTTTTTGTAGCAATTTTTCTTTCTAGTTGCACAAAATCAAATTACGATGTTGTTGTGGTAGGTGGAGGGGCTAGTGGAATAGCATCTGCTATTCAATCTTCAAGACTGGGATCCAAAACCCTTGTAATTGAAAAATCAGATTGGTTAGGGGGAATGATAACTTCAGCTGGCGTAAGTGCCCTAGATGGAAATTATAAAATGCCAAGTGGTTTTTTAAAAGAATTTCGAGATAGTTTAGTTTCCTATTATGGAAGTCTTGATAGTTTGAAAACAGGGTGGGTTAGTAATATCATGTTTGAACCATCAGTTGGGAATAGGATATTAAATAAAATAGCTAGCTCAGAAAAAAATTTAAAAATTATTTTCAATTCAAAAATTGATGAAATAAAAAACGAAAAAGATAAGTGGCATATAACATTAAAATCTGAAAACAAATTAAATGAAATACAGGCAAAAATTTTAATTGATGCTACTGAATTAGGGGATCTAATCCCAATTTTAAACATTCCTTATTCTGTTGGGATGGATTCTAGTATTATGTATAATGAAAAAATAGCTCCTGCAAATTCTAATAATATAATTCAAGACGTAACATACGTAATGATTTTAAAAGATTATGGAGAAGATGTTACCATACCTAGACCAATTAATTATAATAGGGAAGAATTTATTTGTTCTTATGATTCAAAAGAATGTTATAATACAGATTTAAAACTATGGTCCAAAGAAGCTTTAATCTCTTATGGAAAACTTCCAAATGGGAAGTTTATGATTAATTGGCCAATAAATGGAAATGATTATTATGTTAATTCAATTGAGATGAGTGAGGAAGACAGAATTTATCACTACGAAAAAGCTAAGCAGAAATCTATTAGGTTTTTATATTTTATTCAGACAGAAATGGGGTATAATAATTTATCGATAGACAAAGAAGAATTCTTAACAATAGATGGCTTCCCAAAAATGCCATACCATAGAGAGTCTAGAAGAATTAAAGGAAAAGTAACGTTAGACTTAAATTATATAAAAGCCCCATATTTTCAAAACAATGCATTATATAGAACAGGAATTGCAGTAGGTGATTATCCTGTTGATCACCATCATAATGCACATCCAAATTATAGAGAATTACCAAAACTTGATTTTTATCCTATTCCTTCATATTCAGTTCCATTAGGAAGCTTAATACCAGAAAACATTAATAATTTTATTGTAATTGAAAAATCAATTTCAGTTTCAAATCTTGTTAATGGAACCACAAGACTTCAACCTGTCGTAATTCAGATTGGTCAGGCAGCAGGGATATTAGCTTCTTTGGCAGTTTCTCAAAACAAACTAATTGATAAAGTAACCATAAGAGAGGTTCAGTTAGAAATATTAAATAACAAAGGATATATTCAGCCATTTGTTGATGTAAGTTCTGAAAACCCAAACTTTATAAGTTACCAAAAAATAGGTGCATGTGGGATCCTAAAGGGAGTGGGAATGAATATAGGTTGGGAAAATAAAACATTATTTTATCCTGAAAATGACTTAATTAGAGAGGATTTGATTGTAGGATTAAAAGATTATTATAATCTTAATAAATACCCAATTCCAAATCTATTAACTATTGAGAATATTAGTAATTGGATTATTAAAGTTAGTGGAGAAGAAAAATTAAGATTTAAGGATTTAGAAAAGAAATGGAATGATTTGGGATTAAAAGAATATAATTTAAATAGGATTATTAAAAGAGGAGAGTTCGCTATATTAATAGATAAATATTTAAATCCATTTTCTATGTTTGAAGTTAATTTTAAAGGACAAATTATTAAAAATGATTAGAAAAGCAAATTCAAAAGATTTAGAAAGAATAGTTGAAATTACAAAAGCTTGCGCCAAGCATATGATTTCACAGAATATTTTTCAATGGAATGAGCATTACCCCAATATAGAAATATTTGAAGAGGATGTAAAAAATGAAACTCTTTTTGTAATGGAAGTAGATTCTAAAGTTGTAGGATGTATTTGTATTTCAACCGTAATAGATGATGTATATAAAAATGTTAAATGGCTTACTTTAACTAATAAAAATGTCTATTTACACAGACTGGCTATACATCCAGATTTTCAAGGTCAAGGCTTGGCATTGAAATTAATGGATTTTTCAGAACATTTAACATTAAAAAAGGGGTTTGAATCTATAAGGCTGGATACGTTTAGCGGAAACTCTAAAAACAATAAATTTTACAAACTACAAGGCTATACAAAATTGGAAAAAATCTTTTATCGTAAGCAAAGTGATATACCATTTCATTGTTATGAAAAGGTTTTATGATTTAATCATGTATTTTTGTATTATATAAAAATTAGGAAATATTATCTTTCCTTAGAATTTTGAATGAAAAAAGTCAATAGTTTTATAAATATTGAATTAGAAGAAAGTAAAAAGATATATTTTGCTTCTGACAATCACCTTGGAGCTCCAAATCATAAAGAGAGTTTAAAGAGAGAACAAAGATTCATAAGATGGTTAGATTCTATAAAGGAAAATGCTTCTGCTATTTTTTTATTAGGAGATTTATTTGATTTTTGGTTTGAATATAAAAAAGTAGTGCCTAAAGGATTTGTAAGAGTATTGGGTAAGTTAGCAGAGATTAGGGATTCGGGAATCCCCATATATTTTTTTGTTGGCAATCATGACATGTGGATGAATGGATACTTTGAAGAAGAATTAAATATTAGCGTATATCATCATCCTGAAAAATTTATTATTAATAATAAAAGTTTTTTTATTGGACACGGAGATGGGTTAGGCCCTGGAGATAAAGGTTTTAAAAGAATGAAAAAAGTTTTTAGAAGTACTATTGCAAAATTTTTATTTAGAATAACACACCCAGATATAGGTGTAAGAATAGCGCAATATCTATCGACTAAAAATAAATTATTATCTGGAGTAGAAGATATTCAATACAAAGGAGAAGATAATGAATGGTTAGTTCAATATTGTAAGAAGGTTCTATTAAAAGAAAATTTTGATTTTTTTGTTTTCGGACACAGGCATCTTCCCTTAAATATTAAAATTTCAGAAACCTCTAATTATATTAATTTAGGAGACTGGATTTCATATTTTTCTTATGCTATTTATGATGGTCAAAACATAGAGTTAAAGTATTATAAAGAATAGGGACATCCTTGTATGATAGAAAAATCAGTTTCAGAATTAGAAAGAACAGTTCTAGTCGGTATAATCACTTTAAATCAGTCCAAAAAAATTTTAGATGAATATTTAGATGAATTGAGCTTTCTGACATTTACAGCAGGAGGAAATGTGGTAAAAAAATTTATTCAAAAAATGAAATCCCCTGATCCTAAGTTCTTTTTAGGGAAAGGAAAAATAGAAGAATTGGCCTTATATATTAAAAGACATGATATAAATTCTGTGATTTTTGATGATGAATTATCTCCAGCTCAGCAGCTAAATATTGAAAAATTTTTAAAAAGTAAAATAATAGACAGAACAGGCCTTATATTGGATATTTTTGCTCAAAGAGCAAAAACAAGCTATGCTAAAAATCAGGTTGAACTTGCACAATATCAATATATTCTTCCTAGACTTAAAGGACTTTGGACTCATTTAGAACGCCAAAAGGGAGGAATAGGAATGCGTGGCCCTGGTGAAACTGAAATTGAGACAGATAGAAGAATTGTAAGAAATAAAATAAGCTTATTAAAAAAGAAACTAGTATCTATTGATAAACAAATGGCGACCCAAAGAGGGAACAGAGGATCGTTAGTTAGGGTTTCTTTAGTGGGTTATACAAATGTTGGAAAATCTACTCTTATGAATTCAGTTTCTAAGGCAAATGTTTTTGCAGAAGACAAATTATTTGCCACTTTAGATACTACAGTAAGAAAAGTAGTAATTGAAAATTTACCTTTTTTACTTACTGATACTGTTGGATTTATTAGAAAATTGCCAACACAATTAGTAGATTCTTTTAAAAGTACTTTAACAGAAATTACAGAGGCAGACTTATTAGTTCATGTTATTGACATTTCCCATCCAAATTTTGAGGACCACATAAATTCAGTAAACTTTATTTTGAGCGAAATAGATGCTCATGAGAAACCTATTTTAATGGTATTTAATAAAACAGATAAATATTTAGATAACAAGGAAATAATTGATGATGTATTTGATATTGAATATGAAGACAATAGTTTAAAAAAATTAAAATCTAATTTAATCAACAAATATAAAAATAGAGTTTATTTTATCTCTGCATTAAGTAAAACAGACATTAACAATTGGAAAAAGGAACTATATAAAAAAGTAAGAGAAATACATATCACAAGGTTTCCTTATAATGCTTTTTTATTCCCGGATATAAATTGAAGATCAATATTTAGCCCTATCCCTAATACTTCTCTAGTCTGTATCCTTTGAATTTCATTATCATCATAAACAAATTGAAAGATGAGGTTAGTAGATATAAATTTATTTACTTGCATGGATAGGCTTAGAGTGTAATCAAAATCAATATTTTTAGGTTTGTCTAAGTAATCTGAGTACAGACTTAATCTATTCTCTAAAATTATATTTTCATAAATTTCTGTTTTATAAAAAGATCGAACAGAAGCTCCAAGCTCAAATCTGCTATTGCCATTCTTTTTAACACCAAAAAAGGATTGATTTGGCTTTAAATCTTTTGTAAAAAATCGATTAACTAATATTAATTTTCCTGTAATTGGAGCAACGTTTACCCATAAGTTATCATCTCTTTTCCAATATAATCCAACACCAAGTTGTGTTGTAGCTGGAGAAAAAAATCGAGATTTTTCTGTACGTGTATTGTTCCCATTTGAGTCTTTCCCAAAACGATAACCTTTAGCAAATTGAGTTTTAAAATTTACAAAACTAGAATAGCTCCATTTGCCAATTAGATTATTGTTAAATTTTTTACCTACTACAGAATTAATTTCGATTCTGTCATCTGTTTTTTTTAAAAAATCACTTCCACTTATTTTATTCAAACCAAAAGCACCAATAATTTTTGTATCCCAGGCCCAACCATATTCATAGTAATTTAAAGTATAATCAAATTTAATAGTCCCAGATATACTGCTTTGCCCCCCCGAAGACCAATTACTAAAGCTAGATTGATTAACAAGAAATATTGCTTTCCCATTTTTTTTCCAAGGATACTCAAAATTTAAACTATCTGACTTTTCTTGAGAGAGTAAAAAACAAGAGAAGCTTAATAATAAAAAACTGTAAAAATGTTTTAATTTCAAAATCAATTCATGGAGTTTTTAAAAATTGGAACAGAAGAACATGCTTCGCCAAACATTATTTTTTTAGTAATTGGCTGAAGCCTTTCAATTAAAAAAGAGTAAGATGATTTGGGTATAGACTTTTTAGAACAACCTTTAATTATTACTATTTTATTTTCATATTCTTTTAGGTCTAGGCTATAAATTATATTACGGACAATTATATGTTCCATTACTTCCAAAGATCCAATGAAATTTTCAATTTTGTTTTCTTTTAATGAGTTTGAAATCAGCATAAATGCCCAATCTGGAATAATAGCATGATTTGAACATTGAATTGAAATGAATTTACCTTTATACTGTTGCCAATCGTGATTTTTTACAGCTTTTCTAAAATCTTTTTCAATTAGAATTAATTCATCCTTTAACCAGTTTTTTAAATCAAAAACAAATCTTTCATTAACTGGAATTAGGCTATCTAAATCAATGCTTTTTAACTTGCTATTAGCTACTTTATTTGTTATTTCTTTGCTCATTTATAAAAATCCAAGCTCTAATTTAGCTTCTTCACTCATTAGATCTCTGTTCCATGGAGGATCAAATGTTAACTCAACTTTAGCATCTGTTACCTCAGTCAAGGATTTTACTTTATCTTCAACTTCTAGCGGAAGGGAATCTGCTACTGGACAATTAGGGGTAGTTAACGTCATAATTACTTTAACATGATTGTCTTCATTGACAAAGACATCATATATTAAACCAAGTTCATATATGTCAACTGGGATTTCCGGATCATAGATAGTTTTGAGTACTTTGACTATTTTTTCTCCTAATTCTTCAGGGTTCATTTGTGTAATTTTTATTAATTAGTATTAAATGCTAATGCATAATATTTTATTTGTTTAATCATAGAAACTAGCCCGTTGGCTCTAGTTGGAGAAAGGTGTTCTTTTAATCCAATTGCATCAATATATTTAGCATCTGAATTTAAAATATCCTTAGCTGTTTGATTAGAAAAAACCCTTAATAATATAGCGGAAATTCCTTTTGTTATTATAGCTTCACTATCAGCTGTATAGATGACTTTGCCATTTTTTAATTCAGCATAAAGCCATAATTTACTTTGACAACCTTTTATCAAATTAGAGTCTGTTTTATTTTTTTCATCTATTAATTCAATCGTATTACCGAGCTCAATTATATATTCATACTTTTGTTTCCAATCTTCAAAAAGAGAAAATTCTTCAATAATTTCATCTTGAATTTCTTTTATTTTCATAAATCAGAGTATAAGTCAAAGATACAAATTAGCTCAACATAGAAATTGCCTGTTTTAAAGAGTTGTAAAGCACATCAATTTCTTTTTTTGTGTTATAAAATGAGAGCGAAACTCTAACGGTACCTGAAATCCCAAAATGGTCCATTATTGGTTGAGCACAATGTTGACCAGTTCTTACTGCTATTCCAAATTTGTCTAATAAAGCACCTATATCATACGCATGTATTCCATCTATATTAAAAGAAATCACACATGTTTTGTCTTTAGACTCACCATATATTTTAAGATTTGGAATTAGCTTTAGTTTTTCAGTAGTATATTGTAGAAGAGAAGATTCATAGTTATAAATATTTTTAAAGCCTATTTCATTTAAATAATCTAATGCTATACCAAAAGCAATTGCTCCTGAAACATTAGGAGTGCCTGCCTCAAACTTATGAGGAAGTTCTGCATAGGTAGTTTTTTCAAAAGTGACATCTGAAATCATTTCTCCTCCACCTTGATATGGAGGCAATTTCTTTAGCCATTTTTCTTTGCCAAAAAGCATTCCAATACCAGTTGGACCACATAATTTATGGGCAGAAGTTGTATAAAAATCTGCATCAAGTTCTTGTAAATCAGTTTTAAAATGAGCGCTAGCCTGAGCACCATCAATTAATACAGCTGCATTTACTTTATGCGCTTTTTCGATGATTGTTTTGATTGGGTTAACTGTTCCCAGCGCATTTGAAACATGATTAACAAAAACAAGTTTTGTTTTACTATTTAGAATATTGTCATAAGCTTTCATGTTCAGTTCCCCATTCTCATTAATTGGGATTATCTTAATTTTCGCACCATTTTTTTCTGTCATCATTTGCCATGGAACTATATTAGAATGATGTTCTAACCCAGAGATAATAATTTCATCTTTATCACTTAGTAAATCTTGAAATCCATTAGCAACTAAATTAATTGAGTGTGTAGTCCCAGAAGTGAAAATAATTTCGTGAGAATTTCTGATATTAAAATGTTTTTGAATTTTAGCCCGAGCATTTTCATAGGCATCTGTAGCCTCTTGACTTATAGTATGAACTCCTCTATGAATATTGGAGTTATAATTTTTGTAGTAATCGGATATAGAGTCTATTACTATATTTGGTTTTTGAGATGTAGCGGCATTATCAAAATAAATAAAATTAGAACCATTAATTTTTCTTTTTAAAATTGGGAAATCAGACCTTATTTTATTTATATCAAAGCTCATTTTATAAATCAAAACCTAAATTTACTCCTAGCTTTTTAGCAATTATTTTTTTTATTCTAAATTTTAATTCCGGAATATTAACACTTTCTAAGATATTATTAGCAAAACCATAAGTAAGTAATGCTTTTGCTTCTTTTTTTGGAATGCCTCTTGCTCTTAAATAAAATAAAGCATCTTGATCTAATTGCCCTATTGTACAACCATGTGAACATTTCACATCATCAGCAAAAATTTCTAACTGAGGTTTGGAATTAATAGTAGACTTATCATCTAATAGGATGTTGTTGTTTTGTTGAAATGCATTAGTTTTTTGAGCTATTTTATCTACTATTATTTTACCATTAAATACTCCAGTAGATTTTCCTGAGTAAATTCCTTTATAATCTTGATGGCTTTCACAATTTGGATTAGAATGGTGGACTAAAGTGTGGTGATCAACTAATTGATCATAATCAATAATAGTAAGCCCTTTCATCGTAGAGTTTATGGAGGGGTTTTTTTGATAAAAATTTAAATTATTTCTAGTTAGTCTTCCGCCAAAAGAAAAGGTATGAACTTTAACATCGCTATTTCTTTTTTGGGTGATGTATGTATTGTCAACTAAACTAGAGCTTATAACATCATTTTGAATCTTATAATAATCTACTTTAGAATTTTTCTGAGCAAATATCTCAGTAACTGAATTAGTAAAAACTGAATTAACAGTTAGACTTTGATGGGTTTCAATTATTTCAACTTCTGAACTTTCTTCTACAATAATCAGGTTTCTAGGCTGTAACATTAATGCAGCTTCATTTCCTGTTGCAAAATGAATTATTTCAATAGGTTTTTCAAGGACATTCTTTTTAGGAATATAAATATAGGCTCCTTCTTTAGAAAATGCAGTATTTAGTGAAGTTAAAGAATCTTCTGAAGCAGCAGCTTTATTGAAATATTTATTAATAAGGTTTGAATACTTAGGCTTATTTAATGCAGCAGACATTATACAGATGTCCAATCCATCATGACTAGTTTGAGATAAAAAAGGGTCATAAAATCCATCAACAAAAACGATTTTGTAAGATTCGATATTGTCAATAAAATAGTCTTGAACTCTTTTAAAATCAATTACATTTCTCTTCTTTGAAAACACAGTATAATCTTCTTTAATGATTTGATTTAAAGAAGTGTATTTCCAATTTTCCAATTTTCTATTAGGGAATCCTAACTTTTCAAAGTTTTTAATTGCATTTGTCCTTAAATGATGTACAGAAGAATTGATGTCAATATCTAATTCAAAAGCTAAAAATGATGATAATAGTTTCTCAGTTAATTGCATTACAAAATTTTATTTTATCCAATCATAACCCCTTTCTTCAAGTTCATGAGCAAGTTCTTTATTTCCAGACTTTGCTATTTTCCCTTCATTTAATACGTGAACATAATCAGGAATAATATAATCAAGAAGTCTTTGATAATGAGTTATAATAATCACTGCATTATCTTTATTTTTTAATTTATTTACACCTTTTGCAACAATTTTTAGAGCATCAATATCTAATCCAGAATCTGTCTCATCTAAAACAGATATACTTGGTTCTAGCATTGCCATTTGGAATATCTCATTTCTTTTTTTCTCTCCGCCAGAGAACCCTTCATTGAGTGATCTAGAAAGAAATTTAGAGTCGATTTCAAGAAGAGCAGCTTTTTCTCTAATTTTTTTAAGCATTTTATTTGCGGGCATTTCATTTTCACCCCTAGCTTTTAAATTAGAGTTAATAGATGTTTTTATAAAGTTAGTGACAGTAACTCCAGGTATTTCAACAGGATATTGAAATGAAATAAAAACCCCTCTATGAGCTCTTTCTTCAGGCGATAATTCAATAATGTTTTCTCCTTTAAATAAAATATCTCCCTTAACTATTTCATAGGACTCGTTTCCAGCTATAGCTGCAGCTAGAGTACTTTTCCCTGATCCATTAGGCCCCATAATAGCATGAACTTCTCCTGCTCTAACATCTAAATTTATGCCATTTAAAATTGCCTTTCCTTCAACACTAACATGTAAATTGTCTATTGTTAACATATAATATTTTTTTAATTATCCTACTGATCCTTCTAATGAAATTTCAAGTAATTTTTGGGCCTCTACTGCAAATTCCATTGGAAGTTTATTTAATACCTCTTTACTAAAACCATTAACAATTAATGCAATGGCTTTTTCAGTATCAATTCCTCTTTGATTACAATAGAAAATTTGATCCTCCCCAATTTTACTAGTAGAAGCTTCATGCTCAACTATTGCTGTATTATTTTTTACTTCAATATATGGAAAAGTGTGAGCTCCACACTTATTCCCCATTAGTAAAGAATCGCATTGAGAAAAATTTCTAGAATTTCCTGCATTGGAATTTATTTTAACAAGCCCTCGGTAGCTATTTTGAGATTTCCCTGCAGAAATTCCTTTTGAGATTATTGTACTTTTAGTATTTTTTCCAATGTGAATCATTTTCGTTCCAGTATCTGCTTGTTGATAATTATTTGTGACAGCAATAGAATAAAACTCTCCAATACTATTATCCCCTTTTAAAATACACGATGGATATTTCCATGTAACAGCAGAACCTGTTTCAACTTGAGTCCATGATATTTTAGAATTTTTATGGCAGATTCCTCTTTTTGTAACAAAATTATAAACCCCGCCTTTTCCCGCCTTGTTTCCAGGATACCAATTTTGAACAGTAGAATATTTTATCTCTGCATTATCTAATGCTATTAGCTCAACTACAGCAGCATGTAATTGGTTTTCATCTCTAGATGGAGCAGTACATCCTTCTAAATAACTAACATAACTTCCCTCATCAGCGATTAAAAGAGTTCTTTCAAATTGACCTGTCCCAGCTTGGTTAATTCTAAAGTATGTAGACAATTCCATTGGGCATTTAACTCCTTTTGGAATGTAACAAAAAGATCCATCTGAAAAAACAGCTGAATTCAAAGCACTATAAAAATTATCTCTTTGAGGGACTACAGTTCCTATATATTTTTTCACAAGGTTAGAATGTTTTTTAATAGCCTCTGAAATAGAGCAAAAAATAATTCCTTTTTTTGAAAGAGTATCTCGAAAAGTTGTTGCTACTGAAACAGAGTCAACAACTATATCAACTGCAACGCCAGTTAATTTTTTTTGCTCACTAATTGAAATTCCAAGTTTTTCAAAAGTTTTTAATAATTCTGGGTCTACTTCATCTAAACTTTCATATTTATCTTTTGATTTAGGAGCAGAATAATAAGATATTTTCTGAAAATCAGGTTTTTTATATTTTACATTTGACCAATTGGGCTCTTCCATTTCCTTCCATGAATTGAAAGCTTTAAGCCTCCATTCAGTCATCCAATTAGGCTCTTCTTTTCTTTTGGAAATAGCACGTATGACATTTTCATTTAATCCCTCTGAAAAAGTGTCTGCATCGATCTTAGTTACAAATCCATATTCATATTCTTTTGTTTCGAGCTCCTTTTTTAATTCTTCTTCAGTATAAGCCATTTTTTTATTTTTTAAAGTGAAAAGCTTTCACCACAACCACATGTTCTATTTGCATTAGGATTGTTAAAAACAAATCCTTTGCCATTTAAACCTCCTGAATATTCAAGTGTAGTTCCTATGAGATATAAAAAACTTTTATTATCAACAATTATTTTTACTCCATTGTCTTGGAACACTTTATCATCAGAGCTTGCTATTTTATCAAATTTTAAATCATATGAAAGCCCAGAGCATCCACCGCTTTTAACACCAACTCTTATATAATCAGAGTGGCTATCATAGCCATCAGCTTCCATCAACTTTTGAACCTCAGATTTTGCTTGTTCTGTAACTTTTATCATAACCAATAATAAAATACTTGGCAAATATAACTCATTTGGCAATTTTTAACATATAGAGGCATTAAATACTTGCATATTAAAGTTATACTAAGATATTAGGTTTATTAATAAAAGCAATTGATATATATTTGGAAAAAACAATAATTGAAAAAGAAAAACAACAAATTAAAGCTTACAAAGCTTTCAGAGCTTGGAGAATTTGAAGTTATAAATAGAATTACTAAGAATTTTTCTAATAAAAATACCTCTACAATTACTGGCATTGGAGATGATGCCGCTATTTTAAACTATTCCGAGAAACAAGTTGTTATTTCAAGTGATATATTAGTTGAAGGTGTTCATTTTAATTTGAGCTATATGCCCTTAAAGCATTTAGGGTACAAGTCTGTTGTTGCCAATATATCAGATATATATTCAATGAATGCAATTTGTTCTCAAATTACAGTGAATATTGCCGTTTCTAATAGGTTTACATTAGAGTCAATAGAAGAATTGTATTTTGGGATTAACTCAGCATGTAAAAAATATGGAGTTGATTTAGTAGGAGGAGATACAACAAGCTCTAACAAGGGCTTAATAATTAGCATTACTGCAATTGGCGCCCAAGACTCGAAATTTATTGTAAAAAGATCAGGGGCAAAATTAAATGATTTAATTGTAGTCTCGGGAGATATTGGAAGTGCTTATATGGGGCTTCAAGTCTTGGAAAGAGAAAAAGAGGTTTTTAAGGTAAATCCACAAAATCAACCTGATTTGTCACAATACACCTATATAGTTCAGAGACAATTAAAGCCAGAAGCCAGAAAAGATGTTATTAATTATTTTGAAACTATTAACTTAATTCCTACCTCTATGATTGATATTAGCGATGGCCTATCTTCTGAAATAAGACACATATGTAGCAATTCAGAAGTAGGATGTGATATATACGAAGAAAAAATTCCCGTTAGTGAAGAGTTAATATCATCCTGCGAAGAGTTTAAACTAAATTCAATTACAATTGCATTAAGCGGTGGCGAAGATTATGAGCTATTGTTTACTATTGATCAAAAAGATTATGAAAAGGTTAAAAACAGTTCAGATTTTACTGTAATTGGTCATATTACTGATTTGAAAAAGGGGATGAATTTAATTACTAAAGCAAATCAAAAAATTCCAATAATATCACAAGGCTGGAAATCATTTTGAGTTCATTAGGGATTCTATTTCTTCAATTTCTATAGGAATATTCTTCATTAAATTAATTGGATTCCCTTTTTCTTGAACTACAACATCATCTTCAAGTCTAATGCCAAAACCTTCTTTCTTAATGTATATACCAGGCTCAACTGTAAAAACACTATTAGCTTCAATAGGCTTATTAATATCTCCATAATCATGGGTGTCTAATCCTAAATGATGTGAAGTCCCATGCGTAAAATATTTTTTAAAAGCAGGATTTTCTGTAGTTTCATTTTGTATGTCAGCTTTATCAAGAAGTCCTAATTTTAAAAGCTCAGAAGACATAATTTTCCCAACTTCTGAATGATGATCTTTCCATAAAATTCCCGGAGTTAATAATTTAGTTGCCTCATTCTTTACATATAAAACAGAGTTATATACTTCCCTTTGACGTTTACTAAATTTCCCCGAAACAGGAATTGTTCTAGTCATATCACTAGAATAATTTGCGTATTCTGCACCAACATCCAATAATATTACATCCCCATCCTTGCATTGATTATTGTTTTCAATGTAATGAAGTATGTTTGAATTTATTCCTGAAGCTATTATTGGGGCATAAGCAAATTTCCTTGATCTGTTTTTTAAAAATTCATGAGAAAATTCTGCTTCAATTTCATATTCCCAAACTCCTGGTTTAACAAAATCTAAAATTCTTCTAAAACCCTTTTCGGTGATATTACATGCCTTCTGAATTAGCTCTATTTCAACAGGCTCTTTTACGGCTCTCAGCTGTTGTAATATTGGATTACTCCTTTTATTACCTTTTTTAGGATATTTTTTTTTAATCCATTTATTAAAACGAGCCTCTCTAGTTTCAGTTTCAACCTTAGCCCTATAATGTTCATTGGTATTTATATAAAGTATATCAACTAAACTCATGAATTCTTCAACAATTTTTTCCAAATCTTCTATCCAGTAAACATTTTTAATTCCAGAAATTTCATATGCTTTAGTTTTACTTAATTTTTCTCCTTCCCAATGAGTTAGTGTCTCATTTGGCTTTGTTACAAAAAGAATTTCTTGTTTAGATTTTTCAATTTCACTATTAATTATAGCTAAAACACTTTCTTCTTGATTAATTCCGGATAAATAAAAAATATCTCTATGTTGTTCAAAGGGGAGAGTTGTGTCAGCACTAACGGGATATTGATCATTAGAGCTAAAAAAAGCAATGCTGTTTGGACTCATTTTATTTTTAAACTTCTTTCTGTTTTTAATAAATAAAGACTTGTCAATTGGAAAATATTTCATTTTTATAATTAAAATTCAAAAATAGTATATTTAATATACCTAAAACTTTTATACTTCATTATTAATCCTAAATATTAAACTTATGAAAAATTTTTATAGCTTTTTTTTATTGACATTTTCTATTTTAATTTTTGCTCAGGTTAGTACCGATGCAGATCAAGTTATGGAAGGAATAAATTTTCAAAATCAGGTCATTGAAAAATCTATTGTAGGGAGTATAAGATTTGAGAATATTGGCCCAAGTATTATGAGTGGAAGAGTTTCAGATTTAGAAGTAAATCCTAAGAATCCTAAGGAATTTTATGTTGCTTATGCTTCAGGAGGATTGTGGTATACTAACAATAATGGAAATACATTTGATCCTATTTTTGATAATGCAAATACTCAAAATATTGGAGATTTTGCAGTGGATTGGGAAAATAATATAATTATAGTAGGAACAGGAGAGAATAATTCTTCTAGATCATCTTATGCAGGTATAGGAATATTAAAATCATCCGACAATGGAAAAAACTGGGAAAATATTGGATTGACGGACTCCCATCATATAGGTAAAATAAAAATTAATCCAAAGGATTCCAATGAAATAGTCGTTGGAGTATTAGGCCATTTATATTCTAAAAATTCTGAAAGAGGAATTTTTAAAACAATAAATGGGGGTAAAACATGGGAGAAAACACTTTATATTGATGATAATACAGGAATAATTGATCTTGATATTGACCCAATGAATTTTAACATTCAATTTGCTAGCTCATGGGAAAGAGATAGAACACCATGGAATTTTAACGGTAATGGAAAAAAATCTGCCATTTATAAATCTATTGATGCAGGAGAAACGTGGGGTTTAATTTCTGATTCAAAAAGCGGATTCCCAAATGGCAAAGGAACTGGAAGAATAGGAATTTCTGTTTATGATATTAATACTATTTATGCAATAGTAGACAATCAGTTTAGAAGACCACCTAAAAAAGAAAAGAAAAAAAATACATTAGATAAAAATTCATTTAAGGAAATGTCAGCAAATGAATTTTTGAAATTGAATGATGGAGAATTAAACAATTTTTTAAAAAATAATGGTTTCCCTAAAAAATATAATGCTGTTAATGTTAAGGATTTAGTTAAATCAAAGGAAATTTTGCCAATTGACCTGAAACTTTTCTTAGAAGACGCAAATTCCGTTATGTTTGAAACTCCTATAATAGGTGCTGAAGTTTATAGAACTGATGACGGAGGTGTTACATGGAAAAAGCAAAATTCTTACTATTTAGATAATTTATATAATACATATGGGTATTATTTTGGAAGGATTCATGTCTCTCCAACAAATAAAAACCAGATATATATTTATGGGGTTCCTTTCATAAAGTCTAATGATGGAGGGGTTAATTATGAGTCAATAGACTTTGAAAATGTACATGTTGATCATCATGATTTATGGATAAACCCAAAAGACTCGGATCATTTAATAAATGGAAATGATGGAGGGTTAAATATGAGTTACGATGGGGGAAAAAATTGGACTAAACTCAATCAACCTAGTGTTGGCCAATTTTATTCTATTAATGTTGATTATAGTGAGCCTTATAATGTATATGGTGGCCTTCAAGATAATGGAGTATGGATGGCAGATAATAATTCAAAAGAAAGTTTAAGGTGGCATCAAACAGGGCATAATAATTGGAAATCTATTATGGGTGGAGACGGAATGCAAATTCAAATTGACCGAAGAGATTCTAATATTATATATACAGGATCTCAATTTGGATCTTATTATAGAATTAATAATAATTTAGGAACAAGACAATTTATTAAACCTAAGCATGACCTTGGAGAACAAAAATTAAGGTTTAATTGGCAAACTCCTATATTGCTTTCTCCTCACAATCAAGACATACTTTATTTGGGAAGCAACAAATTACATATATCATTAAATAAAGGAGATCAATGGTCTTTTAAATCAAAAGACTTGACAAAAGGTATAAAAAAAGGAAATGTCCCCTATGGAACATTAACCACTATAGATGAATCTATTTTTAAATTTGGAAAAATTATTGTAGGATCAGACGATGGTTTAGTAAGCCTTACAACTGATGGAGGAAATACTTGGAGATTAATTTCAAATAAATTGCCTAAGAATCTGTGGGTAAGCAGAGTAGGTTTCTCAAAACACAATGAAAATAAGATTTACGTTTCTTTAAATGGCTATAGGTATGATGATTTTAATTGTTATGCGTATGTCAGTGAGGATAATGGAGAGAACTGGAAATTGCTTACTACAAATCTTCCTCTGTCTCCAGTTAACGTAGTTAAAGAAGACCCTACTTTTGAAAATATTTTATACGTAGGGACTGATAACGGTTCCTATATTAGTTTGGATAATGGGGATAATTGGGCTCCTTTTGTTAATGGCTTAAATAAGGTTGCAGTACATGATATAGTCATTCAAACTAAAGAAAATCATTTGCTTCTAGGCACCCATGGAAGATCAATATATAAAACAGACCTGTCTGTTATTTATAATTATCTTGAAAATATTAATAAAAGTAAAAAAGGAATTGTTTTTGAAATTAAAGACCAACAACATTGTAGCTCTTGCGGATCTAAAAGATACAATTGGGGAGATTATATAGATACTAAAATAAAATTCACTTTATTTTCTAAAAGTCAACAAAGTGTTAAGCTTAAATTGTATGAAAATGAGATTGTAATTTTAGAAAAGAAAGTTGATCTAAAAAAAGGTTTTCAAAATATTGAATTAGACTCATCTTATTCAGATAAAGCTATTAGCACTGTATATAAGGACAATAAAAAAAATGAACTTAAGAAGTCAGATAACGGAAAATATTATTTTAAAAAGGGAAAATTTATTCTAAAAATTGGAGATTATTCGGGATCATTTCAAATTAAATAATTTTTTTAACTCAATATTTCATATTATAAATATTCCTTCTGTTTTTTTAACACAATGATTTTAATCATGTTTTGTCATTTTGTATGGAATAATTTTTTCTTAGAAAATTTTGGGATGTATATTTGTTTAACTATTAAGGGTAAATGTTAAAAAAGGACTTACTAACAAATGAATTGATAGATGATAAATGGTGGATATCTCCTCTATTAGTACTTTTTGGATTACTTATTTTCATAGTTTATTCTACATGGGCTGCATGGCAAGGAGAATACTTTTGGTGGAGTGGTGGTAATGATGGGTTTGGGGGATATCTTTCTCCATTTTACTCTCCGAGTGTCTATATCGATATTTCAAAGCCTGGAGTGCCACCAATGGATCATTCCTTACTAGGTTCTTGGCCTGAATGGCTTAGTTGGCTCCCTGGACAATCCCCAGCGTGGCTGATTCTTATATTTCCTTTGTCTTTCAGATTTACATGCTATTACTATAGAAAGGCATACTATAGAGCATTTTCTTTAAATCCACCAGCTTGTGCTGTTCAACCTATTAAAGGAATCCCTTCAAAAATTTCTACACTTACTGATGGAAATATTAATGCTTTTAGTTCTGGAAAGAGTTATGATGGAGAAAGAGGATTACTACTTGTTCAGAATATTCATAGGTATTCTATGTACTTTGCAGTAATATTTATCTTTATATTAAGTTATGATGCATTCCTTTCATTCTTTAATGATGGAAAACTTGGTATAGGTGTTGGAACTATAGTATTAACTATAAATCCTATTCTTCTAGGATGTTATGTTTTTGGGTGTCATTCTCTAAGACATCTCGTGGGAGGAAATCTAGATTGTTACTCTTGCAGTCTATATAAAGATAAAGTGAATCATAACAGTTGGAAGATAGTTACAATTTTAAATAGAAGGCATCAATTATTTGCTTGGTTAAGTCTAGTATGGGTAGGTCTTGCTGACGTATATGTTAGACTTGTATCAATGGGAGTAATTGATGATATAAATACTTGGGGAATATAATTATGCTTGATATATCAGGAATTAGAAGATTACAATTTGATGTGCTAATAATAGGTGCTGGAGGGGCAGGTTTGTCTGCTGCAATAGCAGCATCTCAAGACAAAAAAACAAGAGTAGGACTTATTTGTAAATCACTTTTAGGAAAAGCACATACTGTAATGGCTGAAGGAGGAATGGCTGCAGCATTAGGAAATGTAGATAATAGAGATGATTGGAAAATACATTTCAGAGATACTATGCGGGGAGGAAAGATGCTCAATAATTGGAAGATGGCTGAAATACATGCAAAAGGCGCACCTAAGAGAGTAAGAGAATTAGAACAATGGGGAGCGGTCTTTGATAGAACCAGAGACGGTCTTATTAATCAAAGAAATTTTGGAGGACATAGATATCCTAGACTAGCTCACGTAGGAGATAGAACTGGACTTGAGATGATTAGAACTCTTCAAGATCATGGAATTCATCAAGGTATAGATATCCATATGGAATGTACTGCATTAGATATTTTAAAAGATAAATCTGGAAAAGTATCGGGAATTGTATGCATGTACAGAGAAACGGGTGAATTTATAATATTTGAGACTAAATCTTTAATATTTGCCACTGGTGGTGCTGGAAAAGCTTGGGAAGTAACATCTAATAGTTGGGAATATACTGGAGATGGTTATGGAATGGCATTTGAAGCTGGCGCCGAGTTGATTGATATGGAATTTAACCAATTTCATCCAACAGGAATGGTTTGGCCTCCATCGGTAAAAGGTATTTTGGTTACAGAAGGAGTTCGTGGTGAAGGAGGAATACTTAAAAATAGTGAAGGCAATAGATTCATGTTTGATTATATACCAAAAAAGTTTGCTAATGAAACAGCTGATTCTGTAGAAGAAGCCGCAAGATGGCTTAAGGGAGATAAGAATGCTAGAAGACCACCTGAACTATTAACTAGAGATGTTGTTGCTAGAGCAATCAATGCTGAGGTTAAAGCCGGTAGAGGCTCAGAACATGGAGGTGCTTATTTGGATATAGCCACACAAAGATTATCTGAAGATATAAAGAAAAAGCTTCCATCTATGTACCATCAGTTCAAGATATTGGCTGAACTAGATATTACTAAACAACCTATGGAAGTTGGGCCAACATGTCACTACTTTATGGGGGGAATTAAAGTAGATGCTGAGACATCTATGACGACAGTAGAAGGATTATTTGCTTGTGGTGAGGCTGCTGGCGGAATGCATGGTGCTAATAGACTTGGCGGAAATTCTTTATCAGACCTTCTTGTCTTTGGAAACTTATCTGGAATGGAATCTGTAAAATATTCTAAGAAATTAAAATCTATGCCTAAAGTAGATGATGATGATATTAAAAGAATTATTAAAAATGCAACATCTATTTTAAATAGAGAAAGGGGAAATAATCCTTATTTAATACATGAGGATCTTCAAAAAAACATGCAAGATAACGTTGGTATTATTAGAACTAAGAAAGATATTCAAGATGGAATTAATAAAATTGAAGAAATGAAATTACAATTCCAAGACGTTAAAGCTCCAGGATCAAGCCAGTTTAATCCAGGATGGCACGAAGCTCTAGCACTTAGAAATTTACTTATTTCTTCAGAATCTGTTGCAAGATCTGCTCTATTAAGAGAAGAGAGTAGAGGCGCACATACAAGAGAAGATTTTCCTTCTGAGGGAAATGAATGGTTAGAGTATAACATCATCAATAAAAAAGGAGTTAATGGAGAAATGCAAACAATTAAAGTTAAAAGATCTGAACCAGACAAAGAACTTAAAAGAATTGCAAACTCATCTATAGAAGACTTAGAGAAAGAGGTTAAAATTGATCACAATAAATTATAATCTACAGTATGAAGGAAAGAGATTTTAAAATATATAGAGGGGATGATAAAAAAGGAGAGTTAGTTAGCTATAAGTGTAATGTCTCAGAAGGCATGGTAGTTCTGGATGTGATTCATAGAATTCAAGCAGATCAAGCCAATGATCTTGCATGTAGATGGAATTGTAAAGCAGGAAAATGTGGTTCATGCAGTGTTGAAATTAATGGTAAACCAAGACTTGCTTGTATGACAAGAATGAATGAGTTTGAAGAAGATAAAACTATTATAATTACACCTTTGAAATCTTTTCCAGTTATAAGAGATATTGTGAGTGATGTATCATGGAATTACAAACAAAATCAAAAAATATTACCTTTCTCTCCTTCCAAAAAAGACAAAGAAAAAGATTTTGTTATGATGCAGAAGGATGTAGACAGAGTTCAACATTTTAGAAAGTGTATAGAGTGCTATCTATGTCAAAATATGTGTCATGTAATAAGAGATAATGAGGGAAAAGATAAATTTGCTGGTCCAAGATTTATGGTTAGACTTGCCAGTTTAGAAATGCATCCAATGGATAGAGCTGACAGGATTAAAGAAATAAAAGAAGAGCACGGATCAGGCATGTGCAATATAACGAGATGTTGTACTGAGGTATGTCCTGAAGAAATTCAAATTACTGACGATGCTATAATTCCACTTAAAGAAAGGGTTGTAGACAGATATTATGATCCTGTTATGATACTTTTTAATAAGCTTTTTGGCAAGAAAAAAAAAGTTACTGATTAAATTTCATCTCCTCCCAAAATATTGCAAGGATAAATAGAAAATTAATAAAGGCACAATTAAAAAAATAGACCTTCGTTTAATGAAAAATTTTAGTTAGTTAATTTTCTGTTTCAAGAATTAAGAAATGTTCATCCATTACATTTCCTGTTAAAATTAGATTTCCAAAAGGAGCAGCTACAGAAGATCCTGACATAGTATTTCCATCTTCAATATAAATTTGTTCTATTGAATAATTTCCTTTTTCTATATAGTTGATTTTTATAATTTCTGAAGGAGATATTTCTTTATTATTATTTGCATAAAAATTGAAGTGCAATAAACTAGGGTGTGCACCTATCCAAAGGTTGTTTTCTGAATCAAATTCAATATTATCTACTCCAGTATTACAATAAATGTTTTCAATAAAGGCTAAGGAATGATCTTCATTTTGTTGATAGACTTTTACTAAGAATCCTCTTACTGAAGCTATAAATACTAAATTTCTTTTTGCGTCGAAATTAATCCCATTTGCATAGACAATTTTATTTGCAACTTCAATATAATTCATTCCATCAAAATATATAACGTTAGAAATGGCCAGCCCTAAGTAATCTTCAGCTAAACGCTTTATGCCACCTTTATATTTATGGTCATTTGTAAAATAAAATCGATTGTCATCTAATAAAACAATATCATTTGGACTATATATAAAATCATGTTTTAATGTTTTTTTATGTGTTAATTTTGTTCCAAATAATTCAAAAATTTCTATAAATTCGCCTTCTTTAGTATGATTTATTGCAGCTATGACATTAACACTATCTTTTTTAAAAATTGAAATTCCATGGGGAGCAAATGGTTTTTTAAAATTTGCTGTAAGATGGATGGGATCGTAATTTTTATTTTTTAAATCTAAAAAATATAATCCTCCAGTTTCTTGTTCAGTATTTGGAAAACTTTTTCTATTTGTAGATGATATGATGGCAAAGCTGTCTATCTTACTAATACTGATATCTTCTGCCCCTGTTAAATTTACTTTTTTTAATATTTTCCCTTCAAACTTATTTTCTATAGTTCTAAAAAACCCGGTACTCCAAAAAATATTAATAACAAATAAAATAAGTAAAACGAAAATCGATAATAAAACTTTTTTTTTAAAATTTTTTTTCATTCCTAATTAATTTTAGTTTTTCGTATTAGTTAATAATGAACTTTTCTTCTAAAATCCAATTAGCTCTAACATCAAGTTCTTTATCAAAATGAAAAGTTTTTTCTGGTTCTACTTTTTTTAGAAATGATCCAGTATCCCACTTTTTATTTTTATTTTCATCGATTATTGCCCGAATGAAATATTTTGAAGGCGGTAAATTTGTAAAGACACATGGATCACTTATTGAATATAATATCCTCTCTCTCAAAACTTTTTCCTCTGTGTCAGTTAATTGAACGATTATAGGGTAATTTCTGTCATTTTGAACTTTAAGTTTTATGTTACCATAATCTGATCGGCTTTTAGTAGAAAACTCATAGCTAATGGTGTCGTTTGTTGATCCTAGGAAATCATTAATTGCATTGGGAAGCAAAGACAAAATATAATTGTCATTAGGAAGAACTTCAAAATCAAAAATAACATCAAATTTATTATTGTCAATTTTAGAATCAAACGGGACAGATATTGAATCGTTATTTAACAACGAAATAAAATCATTATTAATATGTTCAATAGGGATATTGCTATATAATTTAAACTTGTCATTTAAATTTAAAGTACTATTTTCTGATGGAGTAAGAATCAGTGAATCTTTTTCTTTTTCTTTATACTTAACAGTAAAAAAGTCTTTATCATTATTGTTTTTTACAACAAAATGTAATGAGTCGTATTTGATATTTTTAAACCAATAGTTTAAGGTGTCAGTTTCTTTGTTTTTAGTAATTGTTGACCTAAAATTATTAGAAAAACTATCCAGTAATTCTATATCTACATTTTTGTAATTTCCTTTGAAACCAAAACTTATTTTATTATTAGTTTCTATAAAAGGTTTAAAACTTTTAAAAATTAACTCTTCTTTAAATAGTTTAATATTGATTTCCTTTGATGAAGGCACTTCTATGAAATCTTTTATAAACCCTATTTCTTCAATGCCAGGATCGAATTTATAATTATTATTAAAATCATTTAAGGCTATTAAAAGATATTTTCCTTTTTTTAAATTGCTTATCTCAAAATATGTACTATCAAGAGTACTACCAACATAAGTTGGAAGTTCATTGTATACTATGGAATCTGTATAGCTTTGATTCACGGGGTAAAGCAAAGCAGTTATGAAATTGTCAGCCTCTCTTTTAAAAGCATTTTTTATATTTCCAGAAATTTTTAGTGAATCTATATAATCTCCTGTAGAAAAAACATATTTAAAATATGGTAATATATTCCCTTCATTATTGTCAACTACACTTTGTCCAAAGTTAAATACATAGGTAGTATTTTTTGGTAGAGTTTCATTTATATCTATTTGGATATACTTAGAAGCTCCAGATTGAGGAGAAATTGAGTATAAACTTTTTTCAATCGGAGGCGAGACGACTAATTGTTTTCTAAAATCTTTTAGCCGAATATATTCATCAAAAAACAAACGAATTCTTTTCTCTTTGAAATTAACAGAATTTTCTTCTGGAATAGCATTTATAAGAATTGGAGGATCTTCATCTTTAGGCCCTCCCTCAGGAATTCCTCTTTTAGCACATTGAGTGAAAAAAAGTAAACTAATAAAAACAAATAAGAATTTAAAGTTCTTCATATTGTATTTAGACCTTAGCACAAATTAACAATTATTTTTTTCGAATTCCATTAAAATAATATAAATAGAATTTATTAAAATATATCTACTATTTTTGTTAATATGACATCTGAAGAAAAATTTAAAAAAGTAATATCTCATGCTAAGGAATATGGCTTTGTTTTTAAGTCAAGTGAAATTTATGATGGATTAAGTGCGGTTTATGATTATGGACATAATGGCACTGAACTGAAAAATAATATAAAAGATTATTGGTGGAGAGCGATGGTTCAATTAAATGATAATATTGTTGGAATAGATAGTTCTATTTTAATGCATCCAACAATTTGGAAAGCTTCGGGACATGTAGATGCATTTAATGATCCGTTGATAGACAATAAAGACTCAAAAAAAAGGTATCGAGCAGATGTTTTAATAGAGGACCATATTTCTAAATTAGAATCTAAAATTCAAAAAGAAATTTCAAAAGCGGAAAAAAGATATGGAGACAAATTTGAAAAAGATCAATTTATAAAAACTAATCCTAGGGTTCTTAAAAATCATGAAAAAATAAAAGTTATTTATTCTAAATTTTCATCTGCTCTTGAAAAAGATGATTTAATTGCTCTAAAAAAAATAATAGAAGATTTAGGAATTGTTTGCCCAGTTTCTGGCTCTAAAAATTGGACAGAAGTTAAACAGTTTAATCTGATGTTTGGGACAAAATTAGGCGCATCATCTGATAGCGCTACGGATTTATATTTAAGGCCTGAAACTGCTCAAGGGATTTTTGTAAACTTTTTAAATGTTCAAAAAACTAGTAGATTAAAAATACCATTTGGAATTGCCCAAACAGGGAAAGCATTTCGTAATGAGATTGTTGCAAGGCAATTTATTTTCCGTATGAGAGAATTTGAGCAAATGGAAATGCAATTTTTTATAAAGCCAGGCACACAAAAAAAATGGTATGAAAACTGGAAAGAACAAAGAATGAAATGGCACTTATCTTTAGGTCTAGGCAAAGAAAATTATAGATTTCATGATCATGATAAATTGGCCCATTATGCAGATGCAGCTTGTGATATTGAATTTAATTTTCCCTTTGGATTTAAAGAACTAGAGGGAATTCATTCTAGAACAGATTTTGATTTATCAAATCATGAAAAATTTTCTAATAAAAAATTAAAATATTTTGACACGCAAAGCAATGAGAGTTATGTGCCTTATGTTGTAGAGACCTCTATTGGGCTCGACAGAATGTTCCTTGCAGTATTTTCTAATTCTTTGTGTGAAGAAAAAATTGAAGATGGAACATCAAGAATTGTACTTAAATTTCCTGTTGTTTTATCTCCAATTAAAGTTGCCGTTTTACCATTAGTAAAAAAAGATGGCTTGCCTGAAATTGCAAAAGATATTCTAGAAAAATTAAAAAGAGAATTCAGAGTAAATTATGATGAAAAAGATGCTATAGGAAGAAGGTATAGAAGACAAGATGCACTAGGCACACCCTATTGTGTTACTGTGGATCATCAATCAAAAGAAGATAATACTTTTACATTAAGAGATAGAGATTCTATGACTCAAGAGAGATTAAGTATTGAAGACATATTGAAAAAAATAGAATCTACTTTAAGCATTAAATCTTGGCTGTAGGTTATCATGAAAATTTTCTCTTATAATGTTAATGGAATAAGAGCAGCTATTAGAAAAGGCTTTCTAGAGTGGCTTAAAGAATATAATCCAGATGTTATATGCCTTCAAGAAATAAAAGCTAATACAGATCAACTAGATATAAATCTTTTTAATGAGATTGGCTATAAAAACAATTATTGGTTTTCTGCTCAAAAAAAAGGATATAGTGGGGTAGCTATATTATCTAAACATAAACCTTTATCAATACAATATGGAACTGGGATTGATCACATGGATTTTGAAGGGAGAAATTTAAGATTAGACTTTGAAAAATTTTCAGTAATGAGCCTATATTTACCTTCAGGCACTAATTTGAATAGATTAGCATATAAATTTAAGTATATGAAAGAGTTTTATGATTATATATTGAATTTAAAAAAAACAATTCCTAACATGATAATATGTGGAGACTATAATATTTGTCATGAAGCAATAGATATTCATGATCCTATTAGAAATGCAAAAGTATCAGGATTCTTGCCTGAAGAAAGACTTTGGATTAGTAACTTTATGAATCTAGGGTTTATAGACTCTTTTAGATATCTTAATTCTCAGCCCCATAGCTACAGTTGGTGGAGTTATAGAGCAAATTCTAGAGCTAATAATAAAGGTTGGAGAATTGACTATAATATGGTTAGTGAAACATTAAAACCACTAATTGAATCTTCATATATTTTAGATCAAATTTATCATTCAGATCATTGCCCTATTGTAGTAGAATTAAATTTATAATTAATGAAATATACGTTTCTTCCAAATACTGATATAAAAGTTAGTAAAATCTGTCTTGGGACAATGAATTTTGGCAATCAAAATACTATAGAGGAATCTGAAGAACAAATGAATTATGCTCTAGACAATGGAGTAAATTTTTTTGATACTGCAGAGCTCTATCCAGTACCAGCTACAGCTGAAAGGTATGCTGCTACAGAAAAGATTATTGGTGGATGGATAAAAAAAAATTCAAATAGAGATAAGATTGTTTTAGCAACTAAAATTGCAGGTCCTGGAGATTACACTAAACATATTAGAACAACTGGGTTTAGTGATAAGGCTTTATTTGAGGCTGTTGAAGGAAGTTTAAAAAGGCTTAATACAGAATATATTGATTTGTATCAACTTCATTGGCCAGAAAGAACAACCAATACATTTGGACAAAGAGGCTATAAACATATTGAACAAGATAAATGGGAAGATAATTTTGAAAGAGTTTTACAAGCCCTAAAAAAATTAATTGATTCAGGTAAAATTAGACAAATTGGGCTTTCTAATGAAAATCCATGGGGATTTATGAAATTTTTGGAATTATCAAAAAAAAATTTACCTAAAATGATAACGATTCAGAATCCATATTCACTATTAAATCGTCTTTTTGAAATTGGGAATGCTGAAATATGTATTAGAGAAAATACAGGATTACTTGCTTATTCACCTTTAGGTTTTGGAGTTTTAAGCGGAAAATATATTAATGGAAATATGCCTGAAGGGAGTAGGCTTAAGCTTTACCCAAATTTAAATAGGTTTGCAGGCGAACAATCAATGAAAGCAACCAAAATGTATATGGAAATAGCTGTAAAATATGGAATATCCCTTACTCATATTTCATTGGCTTTTGTTAACAGTCGCCCTTTTGTTACAAGTAATATTATAGGTGCCTCTAAATTAAATCAATTAAAGGAGAACATTGACAGCATTAATGTTAAGTTAAGTCCAGAGATTTTAGAAGAAATTGAAAATATTCAAAGTTTAATTCCTAATCCCGCTCCTTAAATAAATTTTTAATTAGGTCTTCAATTCTAGAGAACTGCAATATTTTAATTTTTTTAGGAATTTTAGAGATTTTGGTTGCATCAGAAAGTATTAAAAATTTAAAGCCAAGCTTTTCAGCTTCGTTTATTCTTTGATCAATTTTAGAAATATTTCTAAGTTCACCAGAAAGTCCAATTTCTGCAGCAAAACAAATGCCGTGAGGGATAGGGATATTTATATTACTTGAAAGTATCGCAGCAATTACCGCTAAATCAATTGCTGGATCTTCAATTTTTATTCCTCCCGTAATATTTAAAAACACATCTTTTGTTCCAAGATTAAATCCAGCTTTTTTTTCTAAAACTGCTAATAACATATTTAGCCTTTTTGAATTAAATCCTGTGGTACTCCTTTGAGGAGTGCCATAAACAGCAGAACTCACTAGCGCTTGAATTTCAATCATGATGGGTCTAATTCCCTCAATTGTTGCAGCTATTGCGTTACCGCTTAAAGGAGATTTATTATTTGAAATAAGTAACTCACTAGGGTTACTAACTTGACGTAATCCATCGCTAAGCATTTCATATATTCCTATTTCAGCTGTAGAGCCGTATCTATTCTTTTTAGATCTTAAAATTCTGTATATATGATTTCTGTCACCTTCAAAATTGAGAACTACATCAACCATATGTTCTAAAATTTTAGGACCTGCAATTCCGCCATCTTTAGTAATATGCCCAACCATTATAACAGGAAGATTAGTTTTTTTTGCATATTTTAAAAAATGTGATGCAGATTCCTTTATTTGGGATACGCTTCCGGGACTACTTTCAATTGTATCAGTTTGTAAAGTTTGTATAGAATCAATAATGATAAGTTCTGGCTCAATTGAATTAATTTGCTGGATAATGGTTTCAACATTTGTTTCATTTAATATATAGCACGATTGAGAACTAGAATTTATTCTATTTGCTCTACGTTTTATTTGCTGCTTACTTTCTTCTCCAGAAACATAAAGAACTTTTATATTTAAAAATAAAGAGATTTGAAGTAGTAAAGTAGATTTTCCAATACCTGGTTCACCTCCAATTAAAATTAAGGACCCTGGAACAATACCCCCGCCTAAGACCCTATTGAGTTCCTCATCTTTTGAATTTAATCTAGGATTTTTAGTGTTATCAATATCTTGTATTTTAGTTGGTTTAGAAGAAGCTTGTGTTTTTGAAAGGCCGATAGCTATTTTTTTTGGATTTTGAATTACTTCCTCTATTAAAGTATTCCATTCTTTGCATGCGCTGCATTGTCCCATCCATTTTGGATAATGAGTTCCGCAATTTTGACAAAAAAAAGCTGTCTTTAATTTAGCCATCCATTAAATTTTTTAATAAGAGTTATTTTTTGTTTAATATAGGCAAAAAAACAAAGGATAAAGAACCTAATATTACTATCATTATAGTTTGAGAGGTCCAAACGATCCATCCAAATGCAAGAGCTGCTTCATAAGAAACTTCATACTGACTTATGATGGAGGCAATTGCTAATGGATATGAGCCAATTCCACCATTGGTAATTATCATAGCAATAGCTCCAGCAATAAAAGCAATAAAGATTGGTTCAAATCCAAGAGAAAAGGTTTCAGGCATACTGAATTTAACTATATATAACATGAAAAAGTATGATGTCCAAATAAAAATAGTATGAAAAAAAAAGTATTTCTTATTTTCTATTTTGGAAATAGAAAGCATCCCTTGTTTTAAACCATCAAAAAAAATAAAAACCTTAATTCTTAAATTTTTGGTTGAAATTAATATAAAAATTAAGCAGGTAATTGCAACAAATAAAATTAGATAAAGAATAAAATTAGAGCTTAAAAAAGAATCAGGTAGTTTGATCTTAGATGAAATATTAATCCCAAGAAAAATGCAACTTAATAAAATAAGAAAATCAATAATTCTTTCCGTAACTATTGTCCCAAAACTTTTTTCAAATGGAATTTTTTGATAATAATATATTAAGCTTGCTCTTAAAATTTCACCAGATCTTGGTATGCCAAAATTTGACAAGAAGCCTGCAAAAATTGACATAATAGAATTTAATATATTTAGTTTATAGCCTAAAGGAAGGATTAAATATTTCCAACGTATTGCTCTTGATAGATGACTTAAAATTCCAATACAAATTGACAAAAAAACAAATGTATAATTTGCATTAGCAATAGAGTTTAAAATATTTATTTTGTCTTCAGCAGAAGTATTTTGAAAAGAATAGTAAACAAGAAAAATACCAAAAGAAAGCGGTAAAAAGGTTTTTATTTTAACCAATAAATCTTTATTCATTTTTTATTTAAGATAATTATCTGCATCAGGAAAAATGATAGTTGGAGTATATTTTTTTGCTTCGTCTATACACATTTTTGCATAACTAATAATAATTATATCATCACCTTTATGAACTTTTCTAGCTGCAGGACCATTTAAGCTAACTTCTCCACTATTTTTTCTCCCTTTAATTATATAAGTTTCTAATCTTTCACCATTATTTATATTCACAACTTGAACTTTTTCGCCTGCAATCATATTAGCTGCATTAATAAGAGCTTCATCAATAGTAATACTGCCAATATAATTTAGATCACATTCAGTAACCTTTACTCTGTGTATCTTTGATTTTAAAATATCAATTTGCATTGCGCAAATATATATTAATTCAATAAAAGGTTGTCAATTAATCTTACTTCATTTACACTCACACAAATGAATGCTCTATAAGATTTTTTGGGATTAATTTTTTTATGAATTTGTAAAGTTTCAGAATCAGCTATTTCAAAATATTCTACTTTGAATTTATTGTTTTTTTGTATAGATTTTATGATAGATTTTTTAATTAATTCTAATTTTAAACTGTTAAAATTTTTCTTCAAAAGAGTTAAACTTTTAAATATTATAGAAGATTCTTCTCTTTCAGAATTAGATAATAAATTATTTCTTGAACTGAATGCTAGTCCATTTTTTTCTCTTACTGTAGGGCAAATAATTATATTAGCATTTATTTTTTCTATTTTCAAAAGTTGCCTTATAATTTGAGTTTGTTGATAGTCTTTTTCGCCAAAATAGACATCATCTGCCTTAAAAAGATTCAAAAGTTTTGAAACAATTGTGGCAACTCCATTAAAGTGATTTCTTCTAAATTTTCCTTCTAGCTCAACATCAAGATTCTTAAAATCATAAATTTTTAATTTTGGCATCCCATCATACATTTCTTTTTCATTAGGGCTAAAAACATTTATTTTATCTGAAATGGATTTAATTAAATCAATATCTTTTTCTAAATTTTTTGGGTATCTTTCTAAGTCTGCTGGGTTACTAAATTGAGTAGGGTTTATAAAAATGCTTACCCATACGATATCATTATTGTCAATTGCTTGTTTTATGAGTGATAAATGACCTTTATGTAATGACCCCATTGTAGGAACTAGCCCGATGGATTTCTTTGATGAAATAGTTTGTTTAATTAGTTTTGTAACTTCTTCTTTTCTGAAAAGTATTAGCATTTAATATAACTTTAACATTGTATATAGAGCTTATTTTAGGCTAAATCTAACATAATTTTTGTAATTTTGCATTCTCTAATTATATAGATTAAAAGAAAGGATTTCATGAATGGAAAAAAAGTGCTTTTTGTGTCTTCAGAAGTTATTCCATACCTTCCAAACAACGACATTTCATCTTTATCATATAATTTGCCTAAAATGGTTAATGAAAATGGAGGGCAAACAAGAATTTTTATACCTAAATATGGTATAATAAATGAAAGGAGGCACCAGTTACACGAAGTTATAAGACTTTCTGGAATGAATTTAATTATTGATGATATTGATATGCCTTTAATTATCAAAGTAGCATCTATTCCAAAGGAGAGAATGCAAGTTTATTTTATTGATAATGATGAATATTTTAAAAATAGAGGGTTGCATTATAATGAAAAAAATAAAAAACCATATAAGGACAATGATGAAAGAGCTATCTTTTTTGCTAAGGGGGTTGTAGAAACTATAAAGAAATTAAATTGGTCTCCTGATATAATTCATGTCCATGGATGGATAGCGTCTTTATTACCTCTGTATTTAAAGGAATATTACAAAGACGAACCTCTTTTTAATAACTCCAAAGTGGTTGTTTCTTTATATGAAAATAAAATTAATGGAAAATTAGACTCAAACATCGTTAAGAAAATAAAATTTGATGAGGTTGAAAGTAAAACTTTAGATGTTTTAAATGATGCTACGTTTTTAAATTTATTTAAAAACGCTGTTTTAAATTCTGATGGAGTTGTTTTAACCGGAGAAAAGGTAGATAAGGCTATTTTGGAATTTGTAAATTCTAGAAAAATCCCAATTTTAAAATGCGGGTTTGTTGAAGGTTTTAAAGAAGAATATTTGAATTTTTATAAAACAAAAATTCTTAATTAAATTCGAATGAATTATAAGAAATATCTTTTTTTATTTGTAATATTTATAACTGCTTGTAATAAGGATTATAATACGATTGGGATCAATTTAATAAACAATAAGGCTTTTAATACTAGCGTAGAAGAAGTTCCAGTCTTTGTTAAAATGAAAAAAATTCCTCCATATGTTGTGAATCAGATACAGACTTTTCAATTAGGTAAATACAACGACAATATTTATGGCAATAGCGAAGTGACATATATTTCACAAATAACAATGGAAACTGTATCTCCTGTCTTTGGAATTTTTGAACAAAATGATGAAATAAATGGGATGGAAGACAATATTGCATGTATTCCTGAAGAAGAAACATTGAAGGATGTTTTTTTGGACATACCTTTTTTTACAAATATTGATGATGATGATAATGATGGAGTAATAAACTTATATGATGTTGATAGTACTGACCCCGAAAGCGATAGTGATGGTGATGGTTTATCTGATATAGCCGAAAAACAAACGGGACAGAACCCGTTAAATCCAGATACGGATGGAGATGGTATTTTAGATGGAGAAGATACAGAATCAAAAAATCCTGATGGTAATGCAACAGTTTATGAACTTGATTCTTTAATGGGGAATTCTGCAGCAAAATTTAAACTTAAGGTGAATGAACTGAACTATTACTTGAGGGCTTATGATCCAGAATCTAATTTTGAAAAATATCAAAAGTATTATTCAAATAATGAGATTGCTTCAAATTTTTCAGGAACTGTTTTATTTGATGATGAGATAGAAATTAACTCCAAAGAATTAGTTTTTTGGAAGGAAGATGATCCAGAAACTCCTGATGAGGATGAGTCGGAAGCTATAAAAGAGAGGTTAACTCCAAGAATAAGAGTTTCTTTAGATAAAGATTTTTTTCAAAAAAAAATTATTGATAATGAAGGATCACAAGATTTAGCTAATAATGATAATTTTAAATTATTTATAAAAGGCTTAGTGATTAAAGCATATGATTTTTCAGATCCGTTGCTTATGATTTTAAATTTTAATGAAGCTGAAGTAAGACTTGTATATGGATATCAAAAATATGATAAAAAGGATACTCCTGATGATACCTCAGATGATGTTGTTGAAGAATCTGAAGAGCAATATAAATTAAAGATGGAAGGGTATAAAATAAATTCATTTAAAAATGATCCATACCCAGCCTCAATATATACTGAAGTATATGATACAATTAATAATCCTAAATCTGTATATCTCAAGGGCGGGGAAGGAGTAATGGCTGAAATAGAATTATTTAAGAATAATGATGGAATAGATGTTTTGGAAGAAATAAGGGCAAAACAATGGTTAGTTAATGAAGCTAATCTGTCAATGTATATAGACAAAGAAATGTTGTCATTAAATGGAGGCATTATTGAGCCCTCAAGACTATATTTATATGATATAGAAAATAAAGCGCCTGTGCTTGACTATTTTATTGACAATAGTACTGGCCCAAAAGAATCTGAGAATAAGGTAATTCATGGAGGGCTAATCGAATTGGATGAAGATGACAAAGGCTTAATGTATAAAATAAGAATAAGTGAACACATAAAAAATATAATAAGGAAAGACTCTACGAATGTCAGACTAGGATTAGTAGTAAGTTCGGATATCAGTAGTTCTATGAATACCGAAGTTGAAAAGTCTGACCTTATGACTTTCATCCCCTCTTCTTCAGTTATCAATCCATTAGGCACTGTTTTGATTGGACCAAGTCCAAGTGCTGAAAACTATAGTAAAAGAATGAGATTGAATTTATATTATACAGAAGTTAATAATGACTAAAATTGACTTCTTTTAGTTTCCCAAATATTTTTAAAAACTCCTTTAATCCAATAATTAATACTATTGATTAGTATTTTTCTTTTAAATGAGGAAAACCCCCCCATAATTAGCAGCTCTATTGATTGAAGAGTTATCAATAGTAAATGATTTAAGTATTTAATTGATGTTTTTGAATGCTTTTCTAGGAAGATGTGTGAAGAAACAATTACTTCGGATTTAGTGATAATTTTTATTTTATTATTTTTTCTTGAAGATCCACCATGAAAATGAGTACAACTCCAATTATTAAGTAAAGAGACTTTCAAGTTAAATTTTTCAGCTCTTTTACATAAATCCATATCTTCATAATACATCCAGTAATTTTCGTCCCATCCATTTAAGAAATTAAAATCTTTTTTTCTTATTAATACAAATGATCCAGAGATCCAATCAGGGTGAGCAATCTCTTTTAAATTCATAGATCTATATGAACCTTTTATAATTCTAATTAAATATCTCATTATACCTGATAAGCTCCAAAAATTTAAAAAAATCCCAAATGAATTCGTATGATTTTTATTTTGGTCAAATTGTTTGATGCCGATTATTCTATGCTCAGAATTAATATCACAATATTTAATTAAGGAAGACATTGAATTAGATTCTAAAATTGTATCTGGATTTAAAAACAATGACCATTTAGATTTTATAAAGGAGGCACCAATATTACATGCTTTTGCAAACCCAAAATTTTGAGAATTTTCAATCCAATGAACCCAGTCATACTTTTGCTTAAAAAATGATATTTGATTGTCTTTAGAGTTATTATCTACAACAATTACTTTAATCTCAATTTCAGATTGCTTTAAAATACTTTCTAAACATAAGCTTAAATTTTCCCATGTTTTATAATTAACTATAACTATGGATAGATCCTCCATTATAATTTTTTTCTAAGCCTTGCTACGGGAAACCCTGTCATTTCTCTATATTTTGCAACTGTTCTTCTTGCAATAGGATAACCTTTTTTATTTATTATTTTAGTGAGTTGATCGTCAGTTAAAGGTTTAGATTTATCTTCTTTCTCAATAATTTCCTTTAATTCTTTTTTAATTTCTATTGTTGAGACTTCTATTCCTTGATCATTAGTGATACCTTCTGAAAAAAATGATTTGATTAATTTTATTCCATATGGCGAGTCTACATATTTACTGTTAGCTACCCTTGAAACAGTTGAAATGTCCATTCCAATCTTTTCAGCAATATCTTTTAAAATCATAGGCTTTAAATTACTTTCATCTCCTGACAAAAAGTAATCTTTTTGAAAATCCATAATTGCTTTCATGGTTAATAATAGAGTTTGATTTCTTTGATTAATTGCATCTATAAACCATTTAGCAGCATCTAATTTTTGTTTAATAAAAACTACAGCTTCTTTCTGTGATTTAGATACTTTTTTAGATTCCTGGTATCCAGATAACATATTTTTATATTCATTAGAAACATATAAATCTGGAGCATTTCTTGAATTTAAAGTGAGATTTAATTTATTGTCAATTATTTCAATAGTAAAATCTGGAATTATTGTTGAATTTATTTTTGTTGATTCTGAAAAAGCTGATCCTGGTTTAGGGTTTAATTTTTCAATTTCTTTAATTGCATTTTTTAATTCATTTTCAGAAATATTAAGTTTTAAAATGATTTTTTTGTAATGTTTTTTAGTAAACATATCAAAATTGTGTTCAATAATTTTAATCGCAGTTTTAATACTAGCTGATGAATTCTTTCTTTTTAATTGTATGTATAGACATTCTTTTAGGTTTTTGGCTCCTACCCCAGGAGGGTCTAGTAAATGAATCGTTTTAAGGATTTTTTTAACTGAATCAATGTCAGTATAAATACCCATTGTAAAAGCTAAATCATCTATAATATCTAACAAATCCCTTCTCAAATATCCAGTTTGATCAATACTACCAACTAAAAAATTTGCAATTTCAGAGTCAGTTTTTTCAAATGAAAAAGTTTGAAGCTGATTTTTTAAAAATTGATTAAAACTAACACCAGAAATAAAAGGCATATTTTTTTCCTCGTCATCTGGACTATGATTATTGGATTTTAATTTATAATCAGGCACATCATCATCACTTAGGTAATCCTCAACATTAATTTCATCTTCATTTGAATTCTCTTCAGGTTCATTATAATCATTGGATTCATCAAATGAATTTTCATCATTTTCTTTGCCAGCTTCTAAGGCAGGATTTTCTTCAATTTCTCTTGCTAGACGTTGTTCAAGTTCTTGCAGAGGCAATTGAATTAATTTCATCAATTGGATTTGCTGAGGAGATAATTTTTGAGATAATTTTAATTGTAAACGTTGATTAAGCATTGAAATTTAATTCAAATAAAAATACGAAAACACTTTGAAAGGAAAAGACAGCTTAAAATTCAGCACTTTTAGGGGTTCTTGGAAATGGAATTACATCTCTAATGTTTGACATCCCTGTAGCGAATAGGATTAGCCTTTCTAGACCAAGACCAAACCCACTATGTTTTACTGTGCCGTATTTTCTTAAATCAAGATACCACCATAATTCCTTTTCTTCAATATTTAATTCTTGAATACGTGATTTTAAAACATCTAGCCTTTCCTCTCTTTGAGAACCGCCAACTATTTCGCCAATACCTGGAAAAAGTATGTCCATAGCTTTCACTGTTTTTTTATCTTCATTCAATCTCATATAAAAAGCTTTAATTTTTGCTGGGTAATTGTATATAATTACAGGTTTTTTAAAATGTTTTTCAACTAAATAACGCTCATGCTCACTTTGAAAATCAACACCCCATTCTAAAATTGGAAATTTAAATTTTTTCTTTTTGTTAGGTTTAGAATTTTTTAATATTTCAAATGCTTCGGAATAGGTTATTCTTTTAAAATTATTTTTAATAACAAAATCTAATCTGTCCAATAAACTAAGTTCATTTCGTTCATTTATTGGTTTAGATTTATCCTCATCTATAAGTCTTTGATTTAAAAACTCTAAATCTTCCTTGCATTCATTAATGAGATCTTTTATGATATACTTTATAAAATCTTCAGCTAATTCTATATTATCTTCAAGATCATAAAATGCCATTTCTGGCTCAATCATCCAAAATTCTGCTAAATGTCTTGAAGTATTAGAATTTTCAGCCCTAAACGTTGGTCCAAAAGTATAAACCTTGCCAAGCCCCATTGCTAAACTTTCTGCTTCAAGTTGACCTGATACTGTTAAGTTTGTCTCTTTACCAAAAAAATCTTCATCATAATTAACTTCATTTTTTTGGTTTAATGAATCTTTGTTTATCTCCAATGTTGTTACTTTAAACATCTCACCAGCACCTTCAGCATCACTTCCAGTAATAATAGGGGTATTAACATAGAAAAACCCTTTTTCTTTAAAATATTTATGAATAGCAAAAGACAAGTTAGAACGCACTCTCATTATAGAGCTAAATGTATTAGTTCTTACCCGCAAGTGAGCATTTTCTCTTAAAAATTGTAATGAATGTTTTTTTGGTTGAATTGGGTAAGAATCCATATCACATTCACCAAGAATAGTAATTTTGCCTACTTTAATTTCTGATTTTTGACCTTTGCCTTGACTTTCAACTAACAAACCTTCAATTTTTACAGAAGTTCCAGTATTAATTTTTGAAAGAATTTTGGAGTTGGTATTTTGAAAATCAACAACACATTGAATGCTTTCAGAACAGGATCCATCATTTAGTGAAATGAATCTATTTGCTCTAAATGTTTTTACCCACCCCTCAATAAATACCTTTTGAGAATTTGGACCTTCTTTTAGTAAACTTTTTACTGTAAAATTATTCATTTAACAAGTGAAAATTAAAAAAACAAATATAATACTATTAAAAATTAAACAGAAAGAATTTCTTTTTCTTTAATAGAATATATTTTATCTATTTTTCTAATAAATTCATCAGTTAAATTTTGAATATCATCTTCAGAAATGGATTTTTGATCTGTAGATATTTCAATTTTCTTTATATCATTATTGGCTTCTTTTCTTGAATTTCTGATACTAATTTTAGCTTGTTCAACTTCTGACTTAGCTATTTTAACTAATTCTTTTCTTCTTTCTTCAGTTAATGGAGGGATAGTGATTATAACAGATTCGCCATTATTCATTGGATTAAAACCTAAATTGGCAACCATTATTGCTTTTTCTATATCTTGTAATTTGTCTTTCTCCCAAGGCTGTATCGATATGGTTTGTGCATCTGGAGTATTGATATTGGCAATTTGAGATAATGGAGTCATTGAGCCGTAATAATCTAATTTAATGCTTGAAAGCATTGAAGGATTTGCTTTTCCAGCTCTTATATTTATTAACTCTTTTTCTAGATGATCAATAGAATTTGACATTGATTCTTTACAAGCTTCAATAATAAATTCAATTTCTTCCACGTTTATTTAATTAACTATTGTTCCAATTTTACCTCCTTTAATAAGCTTCAACAAGTTCCCAGGTATATTCATGTTGAAAACAATTATTGGTAAGTTGTTTTCTTTACTTAAAGTAAAAGCAGTAGAGTCCATTATTTTAAGATTTTTATCGAGAACATTTTGAAAAGATATAGAATCAAATTTGGTTGCTTCAAGATTTTTTTCTGGATCAGAATCATAAATTCCATCTACTCTGGTCCCTTTTATAATTACATCTGCATTAATTTCAATAGCCCTTAAAACCGCTGCTGAATCAGTTGTAAAAAATGGATTACCTGTTCCTCCTCCAAAAATTACAACTCTTCCTTTTTCTAAATGCCTAACAGCTTTCCTTTTTATATAAGCTTCGGCAACTGCCTCAATTTTAATAGCAGTTTGCAATCTTGTTTGAATATTATTTTCTTCAAGGGAACTTTGTAATGCCAATCCATTAATAACTGTTGCCAACATACCCATATAATCTGCTTGAACTCTGTCCATTCCATTACTTGCAGCCGAAACACCTCTAAAAATGTTTCCTCCTCCAATTACTATAGCTACTTCTATGCCAAGTTCAGTTATTGATTGGATTTCTTTAGCATATTGAGAAATTCTATTAGGATCTATACCATATTGACGCTCTCCAAGTAATGCTTCTCCGCTTAGTTTTAATAATATTCTTTTATAGGACATCATTAATTATTCAAGTAAATATAATCAATGATTTTATAATTATTATTATGAATAAAACAGTTTTGTATGGGATTAAACTAATGCGACTCTTTTAAATCCTGTAATTTTTAAATCGGAATGTATTGATTTAACATACGCAGAGACACTAAGCTTATTATCCTTTATAAAATCTTGATTCACTAATGTATTATCTTTAAAAAACCTTTTAAGCTTTCCTTTTGCTATGTTATCAAGCATAGCTTCAGGTTTGCCTTCTTGTCTTAATTGGTCCTTTGCAATTTCTATTTCTTTTTCAATTGTTTGCTGGTCTACTCCACTTTCATCTAAAGAAATAGGATTCATGGCAGCCGCTTGCATTGCAATATTTTTTGCAGCTTCTTCAATCCCATCAATTGAAGATGAAAAACCAGAAAGTGTAGCTATTTTATTACCAGCATGGATATATTTTCCAACATATGCAGCAGACAATTTTTCAAAACATCCTATAATCAATTTTTCTCCAATAACTCCTGTTTGTTGGACAAGTTTTTCACTTACAGTCATTGAATCAATTTTAGAATTTAAAAAATCTTCTAACGAGTTGTAGTTTAAGCCTAACTCAGCTAGCTGGTTTGCAAGAGCAACAAAAGTTTGATTTTTGGCAACAAAATCTGTTTCACAATTCAAAGAAATTATAATTCCATTTAAACACTTTGAATCTACTTTAGCAATCACTGCTCCCTCAGAAGATTTTCTGTCTGCTCTTTTAGCTGCTACTTTTTGCCCCTTTTTTCTTAAAATTTCAATTGCAACATCAAAATCCCCATTGGATTCAACTAATGCATTTTTACAATCCATAATGCCTGCTCCAGACATTTTTCTTAGAGTATTAACTTCAGATGCAGTTATTTTTCCCATTTTTTATTTTTCTTTTTTAATTGTAGTTTTTTTTCTAACTCTTTTCTTTTTTTCAACAGCTTTATTTTCGTCTCCTTTACCATCATCATTTTTAGTTGACGCATCAGAACTTGAACTTTCTAAATTTTCCTTTTCCTTTTCTTCTTTTTCTTCAATTATTTTATTCATCTCTTTTTCTTTTTGTCTTTCAGACAAACCATCTTTAATAGCTTCTGAAATATAACTAAGAATTAAATTAATTGATTTAGAAGCATCATCATTTGATGGGATAGCATAATCTACTTCTCTAGGATCACAATTGGTGTCAACCATAGCAAAAATTGGAATATTCAATTTTTGAGCTTCTCTTATTGCAATATGCTCTCTTCTAATATCTACTACGAATAATGCTCCTGGAAGACGAGTCATATCAGTAATGGAACCTAAGTTTTTTTCTAGTTTAGCTCTTAACCTATCTATTTGAAGCTTTTCTTTTTTAGAAAGTGATTCAAATGTGCCATCCTGTTTAGTTCTATCAATAGCAGACATTTTTTTAACAGCTTTTCTAATAGTAACAAAATTGGTTAACATACCTCCAGGCCATCTTTCAGTAATGTATGGCATTTTTACTTCCATAGCTGTATTAGCTACTATTTCTTTGGCTTGTTTTTTAGTAGCCACAAAAAGAATTTTTCTTCCTGATGAAGCAATCTTATTTAAAGCTTGCGTACATTCTTCAAGTTTAGATATAGTTTTGTAAAGGTTAATAATGTGAATTCCATTTTTCTCCATAAAGATATAAGGAGCCATATTAGGATTCCACTTTCTAGTAAGGTGCCCGAAATGAACACCTGCCTCTAATAGAGGCTTGATTTCAATTTTTGTCATTTTGTTTAGTTTACGTTCCGTATGATTAGCAATAAACAGTTGATTATAAAAATCTTATTTATTTAGATGCTAAACTAATTTTCGCATTGCGAAATACGACAACAGGTTTTCAATATATATATGAACTTAATTCTTTCAAAAAGAAAAGGATAATTACCTTTTCGAGAATTGGAATTTCTTTCTAGCTTTCTTTTGACCAAACTTTTTTCTTTCAACCATCCTTGGGTCACGCGTTAATAATCCTTCTTTTTTTAACACAGGACGATACTCTTCATTAACTTCACATAGAGCCCTAGAAATTGCCAGCCTAATTGATTCTGCTTGGCCATTTACTCCTCCTCCATAAACATTTACTTTAATATTAAATATTGACAAATTATCAGTTAATTCAAGTGGCTTTTTTATTTTGGATTGTAATATTGCAGTTGGAAAATATTCTTCTAAATTTTTGCCATTTACCGTATGATTTTGATCGCCTTTTGACATGTATATTCTCGCAACTGAAGTTTTTCTTCTCCCTATTTTGTGAATCACTTCCATAAATTATTTTAATTCATTTAAATTAATCAAAACTGGATTTTGACCTTCTTGTTTATGGTTTTCTCCAACGTAAACCTTTAAGTTTCTAAAAAGTTGAGCTCCTAATTTATTTTTTGGCAACATCCCTTTTACAGATTTTTCAACTAATCTTGCGGGGTCTTTAGCAAATAATTCCTTAGCAGTCAAAGATTTTTGACCACCTGGATATCCAGTATATCTTATGTATTCTTTATTTTCCCACTTATTTCCGGATAAATTTATTTTTTCAGCATTAATAACTATGACATTATCACCGCAATCAACATGAGGCGTAAAGCTAGGTTTATATTTCCCTCTTAAAAGTTTAGCAATCTTTGACGACATTCTTCCTAAAGTTTGTTCAGAAGCATCAACTAGAACCCATTTTTTGTCAACAGTATCCTTGTTTGCTGAAATTGTTTTGTATGTTAATGAATCCAATTTTTTTTTTTTCTAGTGAGATAATTTTCTACCTCTTTTATTGGCCTGCAAATCTACAATAATAAATGAAATCTACAAATGAAGAATTAATAAAATAAATCAATGGGCCTCATACCAGTTATTTCCAGTACCAATATCAACCACTAAAGGAACATTTAAACTGTAAGCAGATTCCATTTCCTCCTGAATCAATTTTTTCATTTCTTGTAATTCTGGTTTAAAAATTTCAAAAATTAATTCATCATGAACTTGAACCAACATTTTGGATTTAAAATGATTATTTTTCATTCTATTATAGATTTTAACCATAGCAAGTTTTATAATATCTGCAGCACTACCTTGTATTGGTGCGTTGATTGCATTTCTTTCAGCCCCTCCTCTAACTATATGATTTCTTGAATTAATATCTCTTAAATATCTTTTTCTCCCTAAAACGGTTTCTACATAACCATTCTCTCTTGCAAAATTTATTTGACTTGAAATATAATTTTTCAATTTAGGATAAGCTATAAAATATGATTCTATCAAATTTTTAGACTCAGATCGATTTAAATTGGTTTGATTACTTAGTCCAAAAGCAGAAACTCCATAAATTATGCCAAAATTTACTGTTTTGGCATTACTTCTCTGTTCTCTGGAAACATTTTTTATATTAATATTAAAAACTTTTGCAGCAGTAGAAGAGTGAATGTCTTCATTATGATTAAAAGCAGAGATCATATTTGGATCATTGCTTAATGAAGCAATAACTCTTAATTCAATTTGGGAGTAATCTGCAGCTAGCATTACATAATTATTATTTTCACATATAAATGCTTTTCTTATTTCTCTTCCTCTTTTAGTTCTAATTGGAATATTCTGAAGATTAGGGTTATTACTGCTTAATCTACCAGTGGATGCTACAGCTTGATTAAAAACAGTATGAATTCTTAAACTATCCTTGTTTATTTGTTTTGGAAGAGCATCAACATAAGTATTTATTAATTTTTGTAATGATCTCCAGTTCAAAACTTCTGCAACTATTTTATGATCTTTTGCAAGAACAGAAAGAACCTCTTCAGATGTAGAATATTGTCCTGTTTTAGTTTTTTTTGGTTTTTCTATTATTTTAAGTTTTTCAAATAAAACTTCACCTAATTGTTTAGGGGAAGCAAGATTAAAGTTCTCTTTTGAATGATTAAAAATATTTTTCTCAAGTACTTTAAGGTCTGCAGTATATTTTGAAGATAATATTGTTAAAAAATTGGAATCTATTTTAATTCCATTTGATTCCATTGACGCTAAGACTTTTAATAATGGCATCTCTAAGTTTTGAAATAAATCAACCAATTTCCCCCTTTCCAAATCTGTTATTAATAAATCTGTTAGTTGAAAATTCAAATCACTTTTCTCCATAGAAAAGTCTATAGGATTTTCTAATTTACTCTCTTTTGTAAAAGATGTTTTATATTTTAAATACGTTTCACAAATTATATCAAAATCATGATTGATATCAGGATTAATTAAATAATGTGCAATTTTTGTGTCAAAACATTTACAATTTACAATTACCCCAATTTGATGGAGAGCTTTAAAGGATTCTTTAATATCATATCCAATTATTGTAATATCGTCCCTTTCAAAAAGTATTTTTAATGAATTTATAAAATTTAAATTATTATTTAATTCTAAGTAATAGCTTTTATGTTTATCCCAAGTAAATGAAACTCCAAAAATGGTTTTATCGATTATTGAATTTACAAGACTAATACCTACTTTTTTTTGTTTTGAAATTTTTTTAAAAAATAGGCTTGCACCTAGATCTGTGCTAATTTTTTGATAAAAGTGTTTGTTCTTTGTAGAACCAGTAAAATCACTTTTCAATTGTGAGGATAACATACCAGGAGCATTAAATAAATCGTATTGAATTTCTTTTTGAGAATCAGGCAATTCAATTGAATTTTCTTTAGGCGAAAAAATTTTCATAAAATTTTCAGTCATCCTTTTGAATTCAAGATCATTAAATATTTCCTTAATTTTATTTATATCAGGATCTTTTAATTTAAAGTTTTCAAGATTATAATCAATAGGCACATCTAAAATTATTGTAGCTAGTTTTTTTGATAGCAAGCCTTTTTCTTTATTCTGTTCAATTTTTTCCTTTAACTTTCCAGTTATTTTATCAGTATTTGCTAAAAGATTTTCCATCGAACCATATTCAGCAAGAAATTTTTTAGCAGTTTTTTCTCCAACACCAGGCAATCCAGGAATGTTATCTACAGAATCACCCATCATGCCCAAAAAATCGATTACCTGTAAAGGATCTGATATTTCAAATTTTTTCTGTACTTCTTCAACACCCCATATTTCTATTCCATTTCCCATTCTAGCAGGTCGATAAATGAATATGTTTTTTGAAACCAATTGGGCAAAATCTTTATCAGGAGTTACCATAAAAACAGCATAATTGTTCTTTTCTGCATTTTTTGCAACAGTACCTATGATATCATCAGCCTCATAACCGCTTTTTACTAAAATGGGTATTTGCATAGCTTTTAAAATGTCTTGGATATATGGAACAGCAATTTGAATTGCATCAGGAGTTTCGCTTCTGTTAGCTTTGTATTCCTTAAATATCTTTAGCCTATCACTTGAGCCTCCTTTATCAAATGCAACAGCTAAATTATCTGGTGATTCTCTTTTAATTATATCTAGGAGTGAATTCATAAACCCCATTACAGCACTTGTATCCATGCCTTTTGAATTAATTCTGGGGTTTTTAATAAATGCGTAATATCCTCTAAAAATAAGAGCATAAGCATCAATTAAAAATAATTTCTTTCTAGAAGACATTTTATAATTTTAAATAGGTTTCTAAATTTAAAAAATATACCTATTAGATAGCCTATTTTTTTCAAAAAATCAATATTTAAATGCAAATAAAGGATTTAGAGTTTTGGCAATTACAGGAAGGGTAGTATGTGGAGTGGAAATTTCTGTAATTACATAAAAAAACTCTAATTTTTAAAAAATGTTACTTTTGTATTAAAATAAATTTGGATTTATGTCAAAATTTGGTGAGCTTATTAGTTTAGAAGTGCCAATTTTATTAGATTTTTATACAGATGATAATGACTCTTCATCTGCTATGCATCCTATTTTAAGAGATGTAGCAGCAGCCATTGGTGATAAAGGAAAAGTAATTAAAATTAACGTAGATAAGAACAATGAATTAGCAGAGGCTCTTAGAGTTAAATTATTACCAACACTAATGATTTACAAAGGAGGAGAAATGGTATGGAGACAGAGTGGAGAACAAGATGCGAATACTCTAATTAATCTAATTAAGGATTTTATTTAATTAGTTAACTTTTCTTTAATATTTATAAAAGATTCGATCTCAGATTTTATTAGTGATTTATCAGCTTCATAATCTTTAAGTACATTCAAGATTTTACTATACTCAAATAGATTATTAGCAATATTTTCCACATATTCTGATTTATTTTCTTTGGACATTTCAATAAAAAGATTTAATCGATCTTTTAACTGATTAGCAATATTCAAATAAAGATCTTTTGATAAATTTGAATTCCCTGATTTATATAAATTTTCTATAAAAGGACTTAATAAAGTAAAGTATTCATAATCGCCATAAATTTCTTTAACAAAGTCAGTGCTTTTGACAAAATTTTCAATTGCTTTACCAATAAAATTCACATCGTTTGTATTTAAAACGGATTCAAGTAAACTTCGATATCTTTCAGTATCAGTTATTATATTTTCAGCATAGCTATAAATAGAAAAATTAGAATTTTTTGATTTAGATAATTTGGAATAGTAATTTAAATTTTGTTGGTATTTATCTGATAAATTTATAAAAAGCTTATCTCCTTTTGTGTATTTATTTAACTTATAATAAGTAGAAATATAAGGCCCTAATAGGCTATAAAATCCAAAATAATCTATTGGCATTTTTTCCAATGATAAATCTAAAATTTCTTCAGCTTTTTCTTTTTCATCATCCTTAATTAATTGAAGAGCTAACCTGTGAAGATTTCCTCTAAATGAAATACTGTTTTTCCTCGTTTCAGGGTCGTGATAAATTTTTTCACTATTAGAATTTCCCCATTCCCAGCCTTTAACTATTTTATACATTAAATTAGAATCTATTCTACCTAATTCATATGGATTTTTTTTATTGATGGGGGTTTTAATTGGCACTAGTTTGTAAACTAACCCATCTAGTTGTAAGTAATCTTTCATCCATAAGTACTCAGAATCATTATAGCTTCCACCAGTAAAATATATTGGTCTTTCCCAATCATTATTAGCTAAAATATCTAACATTAAAATTTGATTTTTATATAGACCACTTGTCGGCAAGTCTATATCAATGTAATCTACTATTAGTCCAGAATCCTTTTCATTAACTAACCCACTTTTAATAACATTTTGTTTATTAACTGGGATTCTGATTTTGTTTGTTGGATAAAAAATCATGTTTTGAGTAAATTTTGGAACATTATCTAAATTCGCTCCGTATTGTTTTAATAGGTTACTATATTTTGTTCGGGGATGGTCACTACCTATCCAGTTCATGAAATCTTTTATATCCCACCTGACAGAATCAATTAAAGCTTCATGTTTAATATAGTCTCTGATTCCATAGGCATATTGTTTGTGAATAAGTTGAGATGGAATAGGACTGCTAGAATAAGCTCTTTTTTTCATTTGATCTATATACCAGTCTGTAGCTATTAGACTAGTGTTAATTGTTCTTACATCTGTTCTATAATTTTCTATTTCTTGAGCATACCACAACGCAAAGGTATCGTTGTCACCTACACAAAATATCATAGAATCAGAACCTTCATCTATAGAATCTAAATATGCTTTAGACAAAGATTGGGCAGTATATCTATTAGATCTATCATGATCGTCCCAATTTTGAAAAGCCATTAAAAAAGGAACGAATAGTAGTAAAATGATTGTTAAAGGAGCAGAAAGTTTATTTTTTAAAATAAGACTTAGTTTTTTTTGAATATAAATTGCGCTCAATCCCATGAAAATACAAAAGACATAAAAAGAACCGACAAGAGCATAGTCTCTTTCTCTTGGTTCAAAAACTCTTTCATTAACATATACTTTAAGAGCTAATCCAGTAAAAAGAAATAATACTGTAACTACCCAAAAAAGATTTTTATCTTTTTTAAATAGGAATAACAATCCAATAATTCCTAGAATTAAAGGCAGAAAATAATATTTATTTCTTCCTTTATTATTTAAAACATCTTCTGAAAGATTTTCTTGAGGGCCAAGCCTTAATTCGTCTAAAAAATTTATCCCACTAATCCAGTTGCCGTTTAAAAGGTCATATTTCCATTGGTTGTCGTTTTGTTTTCCAGAAAAATTCCACATAAAATATCTCCAATACATTGAGCCAATTTGATATTGGAAAAGGTATTTTATATTAGACAATAAAGTTGGTTTAGCAATATTAAGATATCCTCCATACTGAGATAAAAACTCGTGATATCCATCAGAATCTATATCCCCTTTATTAAAGCTTGATTGAAATTGATTTACTAGTTGAATTAAACTTTCTTCAGACTTATATTCATTTTTTATTTCAAATGGAAGATATCCAAAATATTTCATATAGTTTGAGGCATGATCTGAGCTCCACATCCTAGGCAATAATCCTACATGCTCGCTATTAGAATTTATTTTTCCAGACTCCCAATCGTTAACTATTATGTATTTACCAGACTTTATGTCTCTTTCATATTTTGGCTTATCATCTTTATAAGGTTCGTTAGGGTCTTGCCCCGCATAAGCATCTGAGTACATTGGTCCGTAAAATATATGTGTATCAGGATATTGTTCTAGGTTGTAATAAGCTAGTAAGGCACGAGCATCAGAGGGAGCATTTTCATTAATTACTGTGTTGGCATTTGATCTTATAGGGATCATTAGCCAAGATGAAAATCCAATAAAAATAAACATTATACATAGCAGTAAAGTATTTGCTTTGATCCATATTTTTTTTCTAGTTAATCTGATACCAAAATAGAAGAATAAGATTATTAAGATAACTGAAAAGATAGTTCCTGAATTAAAAGGTAGTCCTAAAGTATTTACAAAGAAGACTTCTAAGTATCCAAAAAGGCCTAGAGTTGAGGGTAATAATAATTTAAAAATAAACAATAAAATTGCAATTGAAATAGCATTAGCAGCTATAAAGCTTTTTAAAGTTGGTGAAGGATTTTTTTTGAAAAAATAAATCATTCCAATTGCTGGTATTGCTAGTAATCCCATAAAATGCACTCCAAAAGATAAACCAACAACAAAGGAAATTAGAATTAGCCATTTATCTCCACCCGAATTGTCCATATTTTCTTCCCATTTAAAACCTAACCAAAATAGTAATGCCATAATCATTGTAGCCATGGCATAGACTTCAGCTTCAACTGCATTGAACCAAAAACTATCAGAAAAAGCAAAACTTAAAGATCCAATAAGTGAAGCACCAAGAATTATAATTGCATTTGAATTAGAAACAGAATTTTCTTTTAAAACTATTTTTTTTCCAATAATTGTAGTGGTCAAAAACAAAAATAGTATTGTAAATGCACTAGCAAAAACGGACATCATGTTTACCATGAATGCTATTTTGTCTAAATCAGTAGCAAAAGAAGAAAAGAAAGCACCTAACATTTGAAATAAAGGAGCCCCTGGGGGATGGCCAATTTCTAGCTTTGCGGATGTGGAAATATATTCTGCGCAATCCCAATAGCTGGCTGTTGGTTCAACAGTGAGAGAATATGTTATTAAAGCCACAAAAAATGCAAAAGCAGCAATTATTTTATTCCATTTCTCGAACTTATTTTTATTCATGCTACATTTACTTTTGAAAGCGAATTTAAACAATATTAATAATTAAATTTTTAAGATATTTTTTAAATATAATTAATTTGCCCAGCAAAAACTTTATATTAAATTTGCCGAGCATTGCATTGGCCTATGGTGTAACTGGTAACACGTCTGGTTTTGGTCCAGAAGAGTCTAGGTTCGAGCCCTAGTAGGCCAACTATTAGTATACTAAGAATCTTGTAAATTATAATTTATATAAGAATTTTGTATATTCGCACAGCATTATTGAAAAACTGAAGGGGGACATTGTCCCCCTCTTTATTAAATAGAATTTAATTATAATAAAACTATAATAAATGGAAAATTTAGCCTTAATTGAATCGTTTTCAGAATTTAAAGACGAAAAATTTATTGACAGAGTTACTCTTATGTCAATTCTAGAAGAGGTTTTTAGGAACACTTTAAAGAGGAAATATGGAGATGATGACAATTTTGATATAATTATAAATCCAGATAAAGGGGATTTAGAAATTTGGAGAAACAGAATTGTTGTAGAAGATAATTCAGTGGAAGATGAAAATCAGGAAATATCTCTTTCTGAAGCTAGAAAAATTGAACCAGACTTTGAGGTTGGTGAAGATGTTTCTGAAGAAGTTAAACTAATTGATTTAGGCAGAAGAACTGTTTTGGCTCTTAGACAAAACTTAGTTTCAAGAATAAACGAACATGACAATGGAATTATTTATAAGCAATTTATTGATTTAATAGGAGAAATTTATACTGCCGAAGTTCACCATATAAGACATAATGTTGTAATACTTTTAGATGATGAAGGAAATGAATTAATTATGCCAAAAGATAGGCAAATTCCTTCTGATTTTTATAGAAAAGGAGACTCTATAAGAGGGATTATAGAATCTGTAGAATTAAAAGGAAACAAGCCTTCTATAGTAATGTCTAGAACTTCTCCAAAGTTTTTGGAGAAATTATTTGAGCAAGATATTCCAGAAGTTTTTGATGGATTGATTTCGGTCAAGAAAGTTGTTAGAATTCCTGGAGAGAAAGCAAAAGTAGCAGTTGATTCCTATGATGATAGGATAGACCCAGTTGGTGCTTGTGTAGGGATGAAAGGTTCTAGAATACATGGTATTGTTAGAGAGTTAGGCAATGAAAATATAGATGTGATTAATTACACAAATAATATTCAGTTGTTAATTACCAGAGCTTTGAGCCCTGCTAAAATTTCTTCATTAAAAATTAATGAAGAAAATAAAACAGTTGAAGTTTTTATGGATCCAGAACAGGTTTCAAAAGCAATTGGAAGAGGAGGATTTAACATTAGGTTAGCTGGCCAGTTAACAGGTTATGAAATTGATGTATATAGAGAGGGTGCTGAAGAAGATGTTGAATTAACAGAGTTTTCAGATGAAATAGAAGATTGGGTTTTAGAAGAGCTTAAAAAGGCAGGATTAGATACTGCTAAAAGTGTTTTGGAACAAGATATTGAAGATTTAATTAAAAGAACAGATTTAGAAGAGGAAACTATCATTGAAATAAGAAAAGTTTTAAATGCAGAATTCTCGGAATAAATAAAAAATTTTATGAGTGAAGTACAATTGAAAAGATTAAATAAAGTTTTAAGGGAGTTTAATATCTCATTGGATAGAGCAGTTGAATTTTTATCACTTAATGGACATGAGGTAGAAGCTAGACCTACAGCTAAAATCTCTTCAGATCAATATAATCTATTATTAGAAGAATTTCGCTCAGATAAATCTAGTAAGGTTGAATCTCATGATTTAAGTGAAGAAAAAAGAAAAGAAAAGGAAGAGTTAAGATTAAAATTGGAAAGAGAACAAGAAGAAAAATTAAATGCAAAAAGTGCTGTAATTCAAGGAAAAGCAAAAATCACTAAACCTGTTCAAATTGGAAAAATTGATTTAGAAAAACTTAATCTTAAAGTTTCTAAAAAAGAAACGGAAAAAGAAAAGCCAAAAGAAGAAAAGCCAAAACTTGATAAAAAAGAAGTTAGTGAAGCTGTAGAAACTAAAAAGGCAGATTCAAAAATAAAAACTCAATATAAAAAACTGAGTGGACTAAAAACTGTTGGAGATAAAATAGATTTAAATAAAATTGAAACCGCAAAATCAGATAATAAAACATCAGCCCCTTCATTAAAAAGAAAAAGAATTAGAATTAATAAAGATGTTCCAAAATCTAGTAAAAATTTTGTTAAGCAAAACAAAACTAAAAATACACCCGTTGAAACTTCTGATGAAGATGTCCAAAAACAGATTCGAGAAACTTTAGAAAAACTTCAGGGAAAATCAACTACATCAAAAGGAGCTAAGTACAGAAAAGAAAAAAGAGATTCACATAAATTAAAATCTGAGGAAGACTTAGCATTAAATGAAGCAGACAAAAAAACAATTAAAGTTACTGAGTTTATTACAGTTGGAGAAATTGCAACAATGATGGAAATTACTTCAACAGAAATTATTTCTGCATGTATGACACTTGGAATTATGGTTACCATGAATCAAAGATTAGATGCTGAAACTTTGACCATTGTTGCAGATGAATTTGGCTATGAAGTAGAATTTGTAACGGCAGATATTGAAGAATCAATTCAAGAATTGGTTGATTCACCTAAAGATTTGCTTCCTAGGGCTCCAATAGTAACAGTTATGGGACATGTAGATCATGGAAAAACTTCGTTACTAGATTTTATTAGAGAAGAGAATGTTATAGCTGGTGAATCAGGTGGAATTACTCAACACATTGGAGCATATAATGTAGAGTTAAAGGATGGACAAAAAATCACTTTTTTAGATACCCCAGGCCATGAAGCATTTACTGCTATGAGAGCGAGAGGGACCCAAGTAACAGATTTAGTTATAATTGTAATTGCAGCAGACGATGATGTAATGCCTCAAACTAAAGAAGCAATTAGCCATGCTCAAGCTGCGGGAGTGCCTATAATTTTTGCAATTAACAAGATAGATAGAGAAAACTCTAATCCAGATAAAATAAAGGAAAAACTCTCCAGCATGAATTTACTCGTAGAAGAATGGGGAGGGAAGATTCAATCGCAAGACGTTTCTGCATTAAAGGGGACAGGAGTTGATGAACTTCTTGAAAAAACACTTTTAGAAGCAGAATTTTTAGAATTAAAAGCTAATCCAAATAAGGCAGCTATTGGAACAGTAGTAGAAGCATTTTTAGATAAAGGGAAAGGTTATATATCTACTATTTTAATTCAATCAGGAACTTTAAAAATTGGAGATTATCTTTTGGCTGGACAACACAGTGGAAAAATTAAAGCGATGCAAGATGAAAGAGGAAATCCAGTTGTTGAAGCTGGTCCTTCAATTCCTGTTTCTGTTCTTGGTCTTGATGGTGCCCCTCAAGCTGGAGATAAATTTAATGTTTTTGAAAATGAAAAAGAAGCTAAACAAATTGCCGTAAAAAGAACGCAACTTGTAAGGGAACAATCTGTTAGGACTCAGAAACATATAACTCTTGATGAGATTGGAAGAAGAATTGCTCTTGGAGATTTTAAAGAATTAAATATTATTCTTAAAGGAGATGTTGATGGCTCTGTTGAGGCATTGACTGATTCTTTTCAAAAGCTTTCTACTGACGAGATACATATCAACATTATTCATAAAGCAGTTGGAGCTATTACGGAATCAGATGTTTTATTAGCTTCAGCATCTGATGCGATTATAATAGGGTTTAATGTCCGCCCTACAGGAAATGCAAGGCAAATTGCAGATAAAGAAGAAATTGATATTAGAAATTATTCTATTATTTACGATGCAATAAATGATCTTAAAGATGCTATGGAAGGAATGCTTTCTCCTGAATTTAAAGAAGAAATTACTGGTAATGCTGAAATTAGAGAGACTTTTAAGATTTCTAAGGTTGGTACAATTGCCGGTTGCATGATAACAGACGGAAAAATTTTTAAAAAATCTAGTATAAGATTAATTAGAGAAGGAGTTGTTTTAATGTCAGGGACTTTAGCTTCTTTAAAAAGATTTAAAGATGATGTTAAAGAAGTTGCAAAGGGATATGATTGTGGAATTCAAATCAATAATTATAATGACATAATTGTTGGTGATATAATTGAGGCATTTTCTGAAGTTGAAATTAAAAAGAAGATTAAATAACTAATTAGGCTTCAATATAAAAGCTGACGAGAAAGTCTTTTTCACGACTTTGAGTTTCTTTATTGCTTCCAATTTTGATACATATTTCCCAATTCTAATTTTGTAATATGGAGTTTCGAAACTAAAAAAAACATCCTTAAATTTTTGTTCTGAAATTAACTTATCCATCAATTCAGATCCTTCATCATATTTACCATTAAAGATTTGAATTGTATATTGACCAGAAGTAAAGGTTTCTATATTAACCTCTTTTTTTAATTTCATTAATTCAATTAATTTAGGATCTTGATTCAATTTAACCTCACCTTCTTGAGCAAAAGTATTTATTGAATTGAAACCTAAAAAAAAAACAAAAAGAGTTTTTATTAATTTTATCATAACACAAATATATGTGCTATTTTTTTAAAATCTACCACATTTCTTATTACCTTTATTTAGAATCATTATAAATTAAAAATAAGATGACAACAGAGGTTCATTAAAAGGTTTTTGTGTTGTATTTTTGAGCCCAAAATTTGAAACAATTTTTTAATTGTTCGTGAAAGAAAACAGCACATTTTTGAAAAGTTTTTTTAACCTCTTTCCAAGGACTCGGTTGATGACAATTTTCGCTTGTATTTTATTTCTTTTCTCTTTTAATATTTCTGCTCAAGAACCTGACATTCCTAAAGGGAAATCTTTATTCAATGCTAATTGTGCATCTTGTCATAAACTTAATAAAAAATTAATTGGTCCAGCTCTTAGGGGAGCTTCTGAAAGGCATGAAAAAGAATGGCTTTATTCTTGGGTTAGAAATAGTGCATCAATGATTAAATCTGGGGATTCAGATGCAATAGCTATTTACGAGGAATATAATAAAGTTGCAATGAATTCTTTTCCTCAACTTTCAAATGAAGATATTGACAATATTTTAGCATATTCTGATTATATTCCTCCTAAACCAGCTATAGTTTCTAACGTATCTTCTAATTCCGATATTACGAACTCAAACTCTACTAATGATATCATTTTAATTCTATTATCTTTTGTTTTAATTGTTCTTATAATTCTTTTAGTTCTAATAAATAAAACATTAAAAAATCTTCTCATACAAAACGGCTTATTAATTGATGAAAAAAATAATAAAAAAGGAATTCCAATTGGAAAAGCATTTGTTCAAAATCAATTTTTAGTAATAGTCTCCGTTGTAATATTGTTATTGTCGAGCACCTATTTTGCTTTTCAATATATGCTTCAAATTGGAGTAGATCAAGGTTATATGCCAATACAGCCTATCCATTATTCGCATAAGATTCATGCTGGTGATAACCAAATAGAATGTCAATATTGTCATTCTTCAGCGAAAAAATCTAAACATTCTGGAATACCATCATTAAATGTATGTATGAATTGTCATGAAAATATTGCTGAATATAATGGTGAGGAGGATTTAGAGAAAGGTTACACAAGGGATTTCTATACAAATGAAATTAAAAAACTTTATAAGGCTGTAGGATGGGATGAAAATTCTCAGAGTTATACTGAAGATACTGAACCAGTTAAATGGGTTAGAATTCATAATCTGCCTGATTTTGTGTACTTCAGTCATGCTCAACATGTAACTGTAGCTGGGGTAGATTGTCAAAAATGCCATGGACCTGTTGAAGAAATGGAAGTTTTATATCAACACTCTCCATTAACAATGGGGTGGTGTTTAAATTGTCATAAAGAGACTAATATTAAAGTAAAAGACAATGAATATTATACTAAAATTCATGAAGAATTATCAAAAAAGTATGGTGTGGAAGAGCTTACTGTCGCTCAAATGGGAGGTTTAGAATGTGGAAAATGTCACTATTAATAAAATATATTTGTTAGATGGGAAACCATAAAAAATATTGGAAAAGTGAAATAGAGTTATCATCTGATAATGGGATGATTGATGATATAAAAAATAGGGAATTTGTTGATAAATTACCATCAGAGCTATTTTTATCAGATGAAAAAAATCTAAAAAATACAAATACTAATAGAAGAGACTTTTTAAAATATCTTGGCTTTAGTACTGCTGCTGCTACACTAGCAAGTTGCGAAGGTCCTGTAAATCGTTCCATTCCTTATGTTGTTCAACCAGAAAGAATTGTTCCTGGAATAGCAAATTATTATGCAACATCTATTGCAGATGGGTTTGATTTTGCTAACGTGCTTGTTAAAACTAGAGAGGGAAGACCTATTAAAATTGAAAATAATACAAAAGCAAAAGTTAAGTCTTCATCAAATGCTAGGGTTCAGGCTTCTGTACTTTCCATGTATGATAGTTTAAGATTAAAAGGCCCAATGCGTGAAGGAAAAGAGATAAGTTGGGAAGAATTAAATAAAAATATTATTGAAGAGCTAGAATCAATGAAAGCCAATAATTCTCCCGTTGCGCTTTTAACTCAAACTTTTGCTAGTCCTTCCACATCAAAAATTATAAAAGATTTTAAAAGAAAGTATCCAAATGTAAAGCATATAGTATATGATGCTATTTCTGAATCAACAGCTTTAGATGCTTTTGAAATTGCTTATGGTCAAAGAGCTTTACCTTCTTATGATTTTTCTTATGCAGATGTTATTGTTTCAGTAGGTGCAGACTTTTTAGGAGATTGGCAAGGGGGAGGACATGATTTAGGTTATGTTAAAGGTAGAGTTCCTGTAAGGGATAAAAATAATAAGGCAAAAATGTCTAAACATTTTCAGCTAGAATCTAATATGAGTATTTCAGGAGCAAATGCTGATAAAAGGATTATGTTAACCCCAACTCAACAAAAAATAGCATTAGCTAAGATTTTTGGATATATCTCTGGTATTAATATTGGTGGAGAATTGCCAGAAAAAATAGATTTATCTATTAAACAAGTAGCAGAATCTTTAATTAATGCAGGCAAAAAAGGAATAATAATAACAGGGATAGATGATGTCAACGCTCATTTATTAACCTATGCGATTAATGATTTATTGAGAAGTTTATCTTATAAAAAGAATGAATTATCATTAATTAGAAATGGAAATGATAAAGAAGTATTAAAATTAATTAAGGATTTAAACAATCAAGAAGTTAAGGGGATAATAATGTGCGGAGTTAACCCTGCATACACTTTAGCAAATTCTGATGATTTTATTTCTGGAATTAAAAAAGCTAATTTTTCAGTTTGTTTTTCAATGAAAAATGATGAAACTGCATTAGAATCTAAATGGGTAGCAGCAATTCCGCATTATTTTGAGTCTTGGGGAGATAATGAAATGATAAGCGGGAATTTTAGCTTAACACAACCAACAATTAGACCTCTTTTTGATACAATGCAATTTCAGGATTGTTTACTAAAATGGATGAGTTCTGAAAGTAATTTTTATGACATTATTAAAGATAATTGGGAAAATAATATTCTTAATAATACTAGTTGGAATCAAGCTTTACATGATGGATTTTTTAAGTCTAAAGAAAAAAAATATGAAAATATTTATAATTATTTAGACTTGTCGGATTATAATATTGTTGCTAATAAACTTCCAAGTTCTAAATCTTTAGGTTTAGAACTGGTTCTATATTCAAAAACTGGTTTAGGAGATGGTCAACAAGCTAATAATCCATGGCTTCAGGAATTTCCTGATCCAATTACTAGAGTTTCTTGGGATAACTATTTAACTGTTTCTAAGGCTGATGCTAAAGAATTAGGATTAAAAAATTATAATGTTTCTAACGGGGCATTAGATAGTAATTATGCAAATATTAAGGCAAATGGAATTAATTTAAAGGTGCCAGTTATTATTCAACCAGGTCAAGCTAAAGGCTCAGTAGGGCTTGCTTTTGGTTACGGCAAAACCAATGGAATGAAAAAGGAGATGCAAGTTGGAGTTAATGCATATAAATTGTATCACAATTTTAATTCATTTCAAAATGTTGAAATTGAACCTGTTGATGATAATCATGAATTTGCTTGTGTTCAATTACATAATACTTTAATGGGAAGAGGAGACATTATTAAAGAGACAAACCTTGAAATTTTTAATACAAAAGATATTGAGGAATGGAATTCAGTAACAAAAGTTTCTTTAAATCATATAGAAACTCCTGTTAATTCTCCAGATGTAGATATATGGGATGAATTTGACAGCTCAATTGGACATCATTTTAATTTATCAATTGATTTAAATGCCTGTACAGGCTGTGGTGCTTGTGTAATTGCTTGCCATGCAGAAAATAATGTTCCTGTTGTAGGGAAGTCAGAAGTAAGAAGATCAAGAGACATGCATTGGCTTAGAATAGACAGATATTACTCCTCTGAAGAAACTTTTAATAAAGATAATAATAGAAAGGATGGCATTAGTGGTTTATCTGATTCTTTATCTGTTTTTGGACAGATGGAAGAACCATCAAATAATCCTCAAGTTGTTTTTCAGCCAGTTATGTGTCAGCATTGTAATCATGCGCCTTGTGAAACAGTTTGTCCGGTTGCAGCAACTTCTCATGGAAGGCAAGGGCAAAATCATATGGCATATAATAGATGTGTAGGGACAAGGTATTGTGCTAATAACTGTCCTTATAAAGTAAGAAGGTTTAATTGGTTTTTATATAATAATAATGATGAGTTTGATTTTAACATGAATGATGACCTAGGTAAAATGGTATTAAATCCAGATGTTGTTGTAAGATCCAGAGGTGTTATGGAAAAATGTTCTTTCTGTATTCAATCAACTCAAGCAGTTATTCTTAAAGCTAAAAGAGAAGAAAGAACTGTTAAAAAAGGGGAATTTAATGATACATGTGCATGTTCTGCTGCATGTTCTACTGGAGCCATGAAATTTGGAGATATTAATGACAAAGAAAGTCAAGTTTCAGTTTTAAAAGAGAGTGATAGGGTTTATCATTTATTAGAAAGTGTAGGCACAAAACCTAATGTTTTTTATCATGTAAAAGTTAGAAATACAGATGAAACATAATTATATAATTAAAATAGAATTTTAGATATGGCATCTCACTACGAAGCACCGATTAGAAAACCTCTTGTTACAGGGAACAAGTCATATCATGACGTTTCGGTTGATATTTCTAATGCTGTTGAGGGGAAAGCAAATAAACAGTGGTGGATAGTCTTTTCTATATCTATGACTCTTTTTTTATGGGGAGTTGGCTGTATTATTTATACTATATCAACAGGAATTGGTGTTTGGGGATTAAATAAAACTGTAGGATGGGCTTGGGATATCACCAATTTTGTTTGGTGGATTGGAATTGGACACGCAGGTACTCTAATTTCTGCTGTGTTACTCCTTTTTAGACAAAAATGGAGATTTGCAATTAATAGATCTGCCGAAGCAATGACTATTTTTTCTGTTATTCAAGCAGGCTTGTTTCCTATAATTCACATGGGCAGACCATGGTTAGGATTTTATATGTTACCAATTCCTAATGTTTATGGCAATTTATGGGTTAATTTTAATTCTCCATTGCTATGGGATGTGTTTGCGATTTCTACTTACTTATCAGTTTCACTGGTTTTCTGGTGGACAGGGTTACTTCCAGATTTTGCAATGATTAGAGATAGAGCCGTTAAGCCTTTTCAAAAAAAGATTTATAGTTTGGTGAGTTTTGGCTGGAGCGGAAGAGCAAAAGACTGGCAAAGGTTTGAAGAAGTTTCTTTAGTTTTAGCAGGTTTAGCAACTCCTTTAGTTCTATCTGTTCATACAATTGTATCATTTGATTTTGCGACATCCGTGGTGCCTGGCTGGCATACCACTATTTTTCCTCCTTATTTTGTTGCAGGAGCTATTTTCTCGGGGTTTGCTATGGTAAATACTTTATTAATAGTAATGAGAAAAGTTTCCAATTTGGAAAATTATATAACAATTCAACATATAGAATTAATGAATATTGTTATAATGATAACTGGTTCTATTGTAGGAACCGCTTATATTACTGAACTGTTTATGGCATGGTATTCTGGGGTTGAGTATGAACAATATGCTTTTTTAAATAGAGCTACAGGTCCTTATTGGTGGGCTTATTGGTCTATGATGACTTGCAATGTATTCTCTCCTCAATTGATGTGGTTTAAAAAACTAAGAACTAGCATTGTTTTTTCTTTTATTATTTCAATTGTTGTAAATATTGGAATGTGGTTTGAGAGGTTTGTTATTATTGTAACTTCTCTTCATAGGGATTATTTGCCATCATCTTGGACAATGTTTACACCTACTTTTGTAGATATTGGAATTTTTTTAGGAACAATAGGCTTCTTTTTTGCCTTGTTTTTACTTTATTCTAGAACATTTCCAGTAATCTCTCAGGCTGAAGTAAAAACAATTTTAAAAACATCAGGTGATAATTATAAAAAATTAAGAGACAAAAATGGCTGAGAAAACACTACATGCTGTATATGATGACGATGATAAGCTCTTAGACGCTGTTAAGAAAATTAAAGCGGCTAAATATGAGATTGAAGAAGTATATACTCCATTTCCTGTACATGGGTTAGAAAAGGCTATGGGTTTAAGTGATACTAGAATTGCTATTACATCATTTATTTATGGCTGTTTAGGTTTCTGTTTTTCAATTTGGATGATGAATTATATAATGATATTAGATTGGCCACAAAATATTGGAGGAAAACCAAGTTTTTCTTATCTAGAAAACATGCCAGCTTTTGTCCCGATTATGTTTGAATTAACGGTATACTTTGCAGCTCATTTAATGGTAATTACATTTTATTTAAGAAGTAAATTATGGCCTTTTAAAAAAGCTGAAAATCCAATACCTGAAACTACTGATGATAAGTTTCTAATTGAAATTAAATTTGATGGTAGTGAAAAAGAACTGAAAAAATTAATTGATAAAACAGATGTTTTTGAAGTTAAAGTACACATTAATAAAAAATCAAGCCATGAGTAGAAATTTTAATTTTGGTTTTATAATTTTTACATGTCTTCTCATGGTTTCTTGCTTTGATTCATCAAAACCTAACTATCAGTATTTCCCTAATATGTACGAATCTGTTGGTTATGAGACTTATGAAGAGTCTAAGGCATTTTCTAATGGGTTTGAAATGCAGCTTCCTGTTGAAGGGACTATTCCAAGAGGCTGGATTCCATACGAATATGAGGACACAAATGAGGGTTATGATTTAGCTAAAACAAATTTGTTTTCTCCGTTAAAAAAGGATGAAAAGAATCTTTCTCAAGGAAAAGAGCTCTATGCAATTTATTGTGCCGTATGTCACGGTTCTAAAGGAGATGGTCAAGGAATTTTGACAAAAAGAGAAAAATTTTTAGGAATACCTAGTTATGCAGATAGAGATATAACTGAGGGAAGTGTATATCATGTTTTAATGCATGGCAGGAATCTTATGGGTTCTCACGCTAGTCAAGTAGATGTAAAAGAAAGATGGCAAATAACCCAGTATGTTATGAGTTTAAGAGAAAATTTAGTAAAATAATAAATGATTTTAATTACAGCTTTAAATTGATGTATAAGGTTACAAAAAATATAAAAATATTATCTTTTTCTTTAATGATACTTGGGTTAGTTGGTCTAGCTTATGGGTTTTATACTGCCCCCCATTCAATTGAAGAATCAAAAGCGATAGTTGCATCTTATTCCCATGGAGAACATGATGCAGATCATGCTGTAGATTTGGAACACAAAGATGAAAGTCATAGCTCAGATCATGCTATAGTTTCTGATCATTCAGAAGAAGTTAATGACTTAGACTTTAAATCTGATGAACATTCAGTGTCTCATGATGAACATGTCTATCATCAATTAAGCAATAGGCCTTGGTCAGCACTTTATGTAGCAGCACTTTTTTTCTTTTTAATTTCATTAGGGACCTTAGCGTTTTATGCTATTCAAAGAGCATCACAAGCAGGATGGTCTCCAATACTTTTTAGAGTCATGGAAGGAATTACAGGATATTTATTACCCGGATCAATAATCATTTTAATTTTTTTAATACTTTCTACAATGCACTTAAACCATTTGTTTATCTGGATGGATCCTGAAGTGGTTAATCATGATGAAATTATTAAAGCAAAATCAGGATACTTAAATTCACAATTTTTTATTGGAAGAGCTATTTTTTATATATTAGGATGGAATTTATACAGGTTTTTTTCTAGAAAATTCTCAATTGCTCAAGATCAATCCAATGATGTTTCTAATCATAAAAAGAATTTTAAAATCTCAGCTGGATTTTTAGCGTTTTTTATTGTTACTGAATCCATGATGTCATGGGATTGGATTATGTCAGTAGATCCACATTGGTTTAGTACTCTTTTTGGTTGGTATGTTTTTGCTAGTATGTTTGTTTCTGGAATAACAATGATTGCAATTATAACGATATTCCTTAAATCCCAAGGATATTTAACTGGAGCAAATCATAATCATTTACATGATTTAGCAAAATATATGTTTGGAGTAAGTATTTTTTGGGCTTATTTATGGTTTTCTCAGTTTATGCTTATATGGTATGCAAATATTCCAGAAGAAGTAACATATTTTATCACAAGAATGGAAGATTATGCTTTACCATTTTGGGGAATGCTTGTAACCAATTTAATTTTCCCATTTTTAGTTCTTATGAATAGTGATTATAAAAGAATAAACTGGTTCATTGTAACTGCCGGAGTAGTTATCTTAATAGGACATTATATAGACTTTTATAATATGATTATGCCATCTACTGTTGGAGATCAATGGTATATTGGAATTCCTGAAATTGGAGGAATAATGTTTTTTGGAGGATTGTTTATTTATGTTGTCTTTAACACTTTATCAAAAGTTCCTTTAGAACCTAGCGGCGATCCTTTGTTTAAAGAAAGTGAGAAATTTGTTTATTAAATATTTAAGATGATAGGATTATTAACAGGCACGGTACTACTTTTAATGGGAATAGCTATTTGGCAGATTAGTAAAATTCACCAATTAATTCAAAACAATATGGGAATTAAAAAAGATGATTCCCAAATAGCTACAGAAAAAGATAATGATTTACAAGGAAAGTTAATGTTTGCTTTTTTGGTATTTATTTATCTTGTAACTATATACTGTTTTTGGAATTATACAAAGGTTCTTCTTCCAGAATCTGCTTCTGAACATGGGGTTACATATGATCGTCTTATGTGGATCTCATTTGCTATAATATTGTTTGCTCAGACAATTACCCAAGCTATATTACATTATTTTGCTTATAAGTACCGTGGAATAAAAAATAGAAAAGCTTTCTTTTTAACACATAATAATAACTTAGAGCTTATTTGGACCATAATACCTGCTATAGTATTTTTTTGTTTGATTATTTATGGAATGATAACCTGGTCATCTATCATGAACTTTAATGATCAGGATGAAGATGCATTGATAATTGAACTTTATGCTCAACAATGGAATTGGAAAGCAAGATATGCTGGTCAGGATAACGTGCTTGGAGATGCTAATGTTAGATTTTTGAATGATTTTGAGGGCAGAAATTCTGTAGGAATTGATTCTTCTGATCCCAATGGATGGGATGACATTGTAGTTACGCAAGAATTTCATATTCCAGTTAATAGAAAGATTATTTTTAAAATGAGATCTCAGGATGTTTTACATTCTGCTTACATGCCTCATTTTAGAGCTCAAATGAATTGTGTTCCTGGAATGATAACAGAGTTCTCATATACTCCTACAAAAACTACTGCTGAAATGAGAATGAATGCTGATATAGCTGCTAAGGTGGAAAGGATAAATAAAATAAGATATAATAATAGTCAAAAATTACTTGCTAAAGGAGAAGAAGCATTGGATCCATATCAATTTGATTATTTATTACTTTGCGCAAAAATTTGTGGAACTTCGCATTATAATATGCAAATGAAGATTGTAGTAGATACTGAAAAAGATTATAATAAATGGATTTCAAGTCAACCGGCATTTTCATCAATTATGCAATAATTAGATTTTAAATAATGAAAGGAAAAGAAAATAAAAATCTTAGAATTAGAGTAAAAATGGAATCAAAAGAATTTGGCGATTTACTTGATGATAAAAATCAAAGCTCAGACTTTCATCAAGACCACCATCATAAAGAAACTTTTATAACTAAATATATTTTTAGTCAAGATCACAAAATGATTGCTAAACAATATTTATTAACTGGAGTATTGTTTATGGGTTTTATAGGAATTGCAATGTCTTTATTATTTAGGATACAAATTGCATGGCCTGAAGAATCTTTTGCTGTGTATGATATTTTTTTAGGTAAGTGGGCCCCTGAAGGCGTTATGGATCCAAACATATATTTAGCTTTAATTACTATTCATGGTACTATTATGGTATTTTTTGTTCTAACTGCAGGGCTTAGTGGAACTTTTAGTAATTTATTAATTCCTTTACAGATAGGCGCTAGAGATATGGCATCAGGATTTTTAAATATGCTTTCTTTTTGGTTGTTTTTTCTTTCTAGTGTTATTATGCTTTCTTCTTTGTTTGTTGAAGCAGGACCTGCTGCTGCTGGATGGACAGTATACCCACCATTAAGTGCTCTTCCACAAGCCCAGCCAGGATCAGGATTAGGAATGACTTTATGGTTAATTTCTATGGCAGTTTTTATTGCATCTTCATTATTAGCTGCATTAAATTATATAGTTACGGTTATTAATTTAAGAACTAAAGGAATGTCTCTGTTTAGACTACCATTGACTATTTGGGCATTTTTGGTTACGGCAATTATTGGTGTGATTTCTTTTCCAGTGTTATTGTCAGCTGCATTACTTTTGATAATGGATAGAAGTTTTGGAACTTCTTTTTTTCTATCAGATATATTTGTTCAAGGAGAGGTTTTACATTATCAAGGGGGATCTCCAGTTTTGTTTGAACATTTATTTTGGTTTTTAGGACATCCTGAAGTATACATTGTTATTTTACCTGCTTTAGGAATTACTTCTGAAATAATAGCTACAAATTCTAGAAAACCAATTTTTGGATATCGAGCAATGGTTGCGTCTATTTTAGCAATAGCATTTCTATCTACAATTGTATGGGCACACCATATGTTTATTTCTGGAATGAATCCATTTTTAGGATCGGTATTTACATTTACTACTCTCTTAATTGCAATTCCATCAGCGGTTAAGGCCTTTAATTATATTGCAACTCTTTGGAAAGGAAATCTTCAGTTTAATCCTGGAATGCTTTTTTCTATTGGTCTGGTTTCTACTTTTATTACTGGAGGTTTAACAGGAATTATTTTAGGAGATAGTACATTAGATATTAATGTTCATGACACTTATTTTGTAGTAGCACATTTTCATTTGGTAATGGGAATATCTGCACTTTATGGTTTATTCGCTGGAGTATACCATTGGTTTCCTAAATTATTTAAAAGAATGATGAATAAGAATTTGGGATATATACATTTTTGGATAACTGTAATTTCAGCATATGGGGTATTTTTTCCAATGCATTTTGTTGGTATGGCTGGTCTTCCCAGAAGATATTACACTAATACTGCATTTCCATATTTTGATGATTTAGCAGATATTAACGTAATTATTACAGTTTTTGCATTAATAGGAGGATTGTCTCAATTAATATTTTTATATAATTTCATATATAGTATGTTTTATGGTAAAAAAACAGTTCAAAATCCATGGAAATCTAATACATTGGAATGGACTGCACCAATAAAACATATACATGGAAATTGGAAGGGAGAAATTCCACACGTACATAGATGGGCTTATGATTATAGCAAACCAGGTCATAAGGAAGATTTTGTTCCACAAACTGTCCCAATAGGGGAAAATGAAGAAATTACAGAACATTAGATAGAATAATTTTTAAATTAAATAAGGATTTGCTTTTTGCTTACCTTTGATTTAATGAATGAAAATTTAGATCCAACAGATTCCAATTTTAATAATGAGGAATTAGAATTAGATAAGGCTTTAAGACCATTAAGCTTTGACGATTTTGCTGGACAAGATCAAATACTAAATAACTTACGAATTTTTGTTGAAGCAAGTAATCAAAGATCAGATGCCCTTGATCACACTTTATTTCATGGACCACCAGGTTTAGGTAAAACAACTTTAGCTTATATTGTTGCCAATGAGTTAGGTGTTAATCTTAAAGTTTCCTCCGGACCAGTTTTAGATAAGCCAGGTGATTTGGCAGGATTACTTACTAATTTGGAACCAAGAGATGTGCTTTTTATTGATGAGATTCATAGGTTAAGCCCAGTAGTTGAAGAATATTTGTATTCTGCTATGGAGGATTATAAAATAGATATAATGATTGAATCTGGTCCAAACGCGAGAACAGTTCAAATTAATTTAAATCCGTTTACCTTAATTGGAGCTACAACTAGATCGGGACTATTAACCGCTCCAATGCGAGCTAGATTTGGGATAAATAATAGATTAGAGTATTATAAAACAGAATTATTGTCAACTATTGTAGAAAGAAGTTCAGATATATTAGAGATAGAGATTGATAGCGATGCAGCTATTGAAATTGCGGGAAGAAGTAGAGGAACTCCTAGAATATCTAACTCTTTATTAAGAAGAGTTAGAGACTTTGCTCAGATTAAGGGAAGTGGTAATATTGATATAGAAATTACAAGATTTGCGTTAAAATCTTTAAATGTAGATAAGCATGGACTAGATGAAATGGACAATAAAATTCTAACAACACTTATTGACAAGTTTAAAGGAGGACCTGTTGGAATAAATACTTTATCTACAGTTGTTTCTGAAAGCTCTGAAACATTAGAAGAAGTTTATGAACCATTTTTAATACAACAAGGTTTTATTGTCAGAACTCCTAGAGGGAGAGAGGTTACGAAATTAGCATATGATCATTTAGGAAAAAAAAAAATTGATTCTCAAAACGAATTATTTTAATTAATAAAAAAATTTATGACAACTATAATAAGGCTTCACAGAATTTTTTATGATTTTTTGATAAGCGTAAAAATTCCTTCGTTTTATTCAGAAATTTTAAACTTGTTATTTCTAACAGTAATTGTTTGTATTATAATTTTTATTCTAAATTATTTTTCTAAACGAATTATTTCTAAAATTTTTAAAAGCTTATCAAAAAATACTGAGACCAATTTTGATGATTATTTAATTGAAAACAAAGTGCCCGTTTATATAGCAAAATTAATTCCAGTATTATTTATTTATTCAGCTATTCCTTTTTGGTTTTTTGGTTTTGAAATATTAATTGATTATGCCTTTCTTACGCTACAAATTTATCTTGTTTTATTAATAGTTTGGATAGTTAGAAGTATTTTAAGATCTGTTAAATTCTTTTTAAAAACTCTTGATTCATTAAAGGATAAACCAATAGAAAGTTTTATTCAGGTAATTTTAATTTTTGTTTGGTTTTTGGCTATTCTAAATATATTTTCAATAGTAACTGGAAAAGAAATAACCACTTTTTTGGCCGCAATGGGAGCTCTTTCAGCTGTTATTCTTTTGATATTTAAAGATACTATATTGGGTTTTGTAGCAAGTATTCAATTAAGTTCTAATGATTTAATTAGAATTGGAGATTGGATTACGATGAAACAATATGGGGCAGACGGAGATGTAATTGAGATAAATCTCAATTCTGTTAAAATTCAAAATTTTGATAAAACAATTACAACAATTCCTACTTACAAACTTATCTCGGATTCTTTTAAAAATTGGAGAGGAATGAGCGAATCTGATGGTAGAAGAATAAAAAGATCTCTTTTGATAAAAGGCTCCTCAATAAAGTTTCTTGATAATCAGCAGTTACAAGAACTAAAAAAAATTAAATTATTAGAAACTGTAATTTCAGCTAAGGAAAAAGAAATTAAAATTTATAATTCTAATTTAGACATTGACAATTCTATCTTAGTTAATGGAAGAAATTTAACTAATCTAGGCCTTTTTAGAAATTACATTGAACTCTACTTAGATAATACCTCGAATATTAATAGTGAAATGACTGTAATGTGTAGACAGTTAACTCCAACACCACATGGAATCCCACTTGAGATTTACGCCTTTAGTAATAATAAAGTTTGGAAAGATTATGAACATATTATGTCAGATATATTTGATCATTTACTTGCTTCTTTAAACTTTTTTCATTTAGAATTATTCGAATACCCTTCTTCATTAAAATAAGTAAAATGATTAGAATTAGTTTTTATATAGTTATTCTTTGCTTAAGTTTTTTATCTTTTTCTCAAAATACAAATGAAACTTGTACTTCAATATATTTAATTAGGCATGCTGAAAAAGTTAGAGATAATTCTGGAGACAGGAATCCTCATTTAAATCCTGATGGAATATTAAGAGCTGATAAATGGAGAGATGTGCTCAAACATATTAAGTTTGACATGATTTATTCAACTAATTTATATAGAACTTTAGAAACGGCTACTCCTATTTCAGAATATAATCAATTAGATATTCAAACTTATCCACCTTCTAAAGATTATTACAATCAGTTTTTAGAATCAAATAAAGGGAAAATAATTTTAGTTGTTGGTCATAGTAACACCACGCCAGATTTTGTTAATTCTTTAATTGAAAAGAATTTTTATAAAGACATAGATGATAATAATAATGGCAATTTATATTATATACATAAATGTGATAATAATGAGCCAACTCATGTGCTTTTTTATATTAACTAAAAATGAATTATAATAAAAATTGTAAGGTTGAATTGCATGTTCATTTAGATTGTTCGTTAAGCTATGAAGTAGTTAAAAAGATTAATCCAAAAATTACTAAAACTATATATATAAATGAATTTGTTGGCTCAAGTTGTAGTTGTTTAAATGATTATATAAAATGTGCTGATCGTGCAGTAGAAATAATGCAATCAGAGGAAGAATTGGAATTAGTTACTATTGACCTTTTTAATCAATTAAAAAAAGATAATGTTGTATATGCTGAAATAAGGTTTGCTCCATTACTTCATGTAAAAAAAGGATTATCTCCTAATCAAGTTGTTAAAATTATTAGTGAAATAACCAATAAAGAATCTAATAGAACAGGGATAGAAGCAGGACTGATTTTATGTACATTAAGACATTTTAGTAAAGAAATGAGTGATCAAACAGTTCATTTAGTTAATGATTTTAAAGGAACTAATGTTATAGGATTTGACATAGCAGCAGATGAAGCGGGCTATCCTCTTAATAATCATGTTGAAGCATTTGAATTTGCAAAAAACAATAATATTCCATGTACTGCTCATGCTGGAGAAGCATTAGGGGCAGAGAGCGTTACGGAAACACTTGATAAATTAAAGCCACAAAGAATTGGACATGGAGTTAGAAGTATTGAAAATTCTATTTTGCTAGATAGAATAAAAGAAAAAAAAGTTCATTTAGAACTTTGTTTAACAAGTAATATTGTAACGAAGGTTTATAATAATTATAATGAACACCCAATAGATAAACTTTACAATAATGGTATTTCAATTAGCATTAATTCTGATGGAAGAGCAATATCTAATACTGACTTAAGCAAAGAGTATTCTTTGTTGTCAAAATATTTTAGTTGGGATAAAGAACATTTTTTAAATTGTAATTTAAATGCAATAAATGCTTCATTTGCTTCACAAAAAGTTAAAAATAAAATAATTTCTATTTTGATTAAATAATAAAATGAAAGTTGTCTTTCCTAAAACTACAACTACTTGTTTTAGTATTTTTTTTGGAGGAATAAATATTTAAGCCCTGTAGTTCAACGGATAGAATAAGAGTTTCCTAAACTTTAGATCTAGGTTCGATTCCTAGCAGGGCTACAAACAAAAAAACTCACAAAATAAAGTGGATTTTTAGTTTGATTTTCTTCCTGTCATTTCCCAACGAACTAGATTAATTGGAATACTTCCAGCATCATTGAATTTTTTGAAAAAATCTTTTAAAGTAAACTCCTTTCCTTCCTTTTCTAATTTTTCAGCATACTCGGCCATTATCCTTTCTGCAAGATATTTTCCAGTTATATATGATGTTCCGTATCCTGGTTGTCTTAAATAAAAATGTTGTTCAAATTGCAATAAGTGTGGCTCTCTATTCATCCATCCTCTTGGAGTCCATTTTACATGAACATTGCCTGCTTCTGCCATAGTCATTTCGTTAGCATGAGCATATAATGATCCGAGACCTCTTGCTGCTCGTTGTGCTATCATAATCCATACAATTTCTTTTGATCTTGGACTGTCATTATAAAGTCCTGCATGCATAAACATTTCTTCTACTCCAGTAGCTATTCCTTCATTTTTTGAATCAAAAATATTATAAAGTAAAGGTCCTTTTCTAATAGGACTTTTATGAGGGTTATCTCTTATTTCTGCTAAGTCGAACCAGTGTACAAAGTGAGAGTATAGAGGTAGAGGATCGAGGTGTAAACCAATATTGAAAAAATTTCTTTTATCTTTAGGCACAAACTTACCCATGTGCTCTCTTAGAGCGGGCTCCATATTTTCTTTTATTGGCATTATTTCTTTTTCTTTTAAAAATCTCATAAATCTCTGGACTCCAAGCTCTGTAAGAATTGCAAATTCTTCTGGCGTGTCTGCAGCAATTAATTCTGGCAGGTCTCTATTTTTATGTTCTTCAAGTTTTAAAGATGACCATGCTCGATCCAATTCCCGTTGAAGTAGCTGTACTTCCTCTTCCCAGGTAAGTGGTAAAAGATGTACATTTTGTTGATACCAAGTATAATTTTCCTTTCCAATTCCAGATGGACCTGTTTTTTTAGAAGCTTGTTCTTCTAGCCAAGTAATAAAATCTTTTGTGGCTTTTTTTGCATTTTTTAATTCATCTAAAATATCTGAGTTAGATTCATTAAATTTCTCTGAAATTTTTTTAAGATTTTCTATCTGTTGTTTGAAATTTTCAATTCCTGCTATCCATAGATCTCTGGCATTACCAGTAAGATTGCCTCGAGCCTGCTCAAGAAAAATAGGAATAATTTTTAATTTATCTTTTAGATGTTTTTCTTCAATATTAGTCAGAGGGAATTTGTAGGTCCAAAATTCTAGTGTACCGTGATTTGTGGGACCTTCATGAGCTGGGACATCACTTTGGTTCATCCAGATAGTTTGGTAATATGCAGGATCTCTTACCCATGGTTGTAAGATTTTGTAGTTAAAATCATAGCCATTCATTTCTGCTCTCACTATATGCCAGTCTATCTGTTGAGGAACAGACCAATTATCTATTGAAATTTGATTTAGTCGATTTTGTAAATCTTTAAAATTCTTTTCATTTTTTTTAAAGCGTTCTTTTGTATAATCTGGTGCTCCATTAAGTAGGGGAGGATTTTCAAATTCTCTCCATTCATAGAATAGATTAATCAGAGTCTGGTAATCAGTGGATTTATTATTTATTTTTTGAATTTCTTTATTTTGAAAAGAGCAAGAAAATAGTATTAGTGAGAATAAAATATATTTCATATGTCTAATCTAAAAACATCTAAGCAAAATTCAAAATAGGTTTTTTTTGTTTATTTAATTAGTTGCAATATTGCCATCATTGTCGATAAATTAATAATTAGATGTATTAGAATTAAATAAAGAAGCCTTTTAGGTTTTGACAAAAAGAGTTCGAATATGGAACCGTAAGGTCTATAATAAAAACTAAGATTAAGATTTAGTAACGGTTAATTTTCCTCCTGAAAAAGAAGAAGTAAAACATTTTAATGGAGAACTGCCAGCACTACCTTTTGTTGTACAATCTGTAGGAAAAGAATTGTTATGTTCACTACATTTAAACTTGTCTTGTGAGGAGTTGTATGACCATTTTGTTGTTACACCTTGATGTGGGCAGCTATTTGTAAAAGCTCTGTAAGTAGAAGAATCTATTTTTAAAAGCAGCATTTTTTGAGCACTAAAATTCATCCAACCATTACTATTAAGTGTAGAAAATGTTGAGTGACTTAAAGTAATAACAACTGTATTCCCACTTACAGTGTAGCCTTGATTATTTGAACCGCCTCCATTATCAACTTCATCCTCACCTCCAGAAGAACAACTTTCTAAAAGAGACACCCCCATAAAAGCCATAGCTACTGATGGACAAACATTCATAAGAAATTCTCTTCTTTTATTTTTCATAGTAATAAAACTAAGATAATAAATTTTTAGAATTGTTCTAAATGGTTAGTTTTACATTTCTTAATACTTCTAACTAATAAAATAATTATGAACCTTTCTAATTTAGATATTTTTGTTTTTGTACTCTACTGTTTAATTATTCTTTTTATAGGCCTTTATGTCTCAAGAGAAAAAGAAGGAAAAGCTAAAAGTGCAGAAGATTATTTTTTAGCGGGGAAGTCTTTGCCATGGTGGGCTATTGGGGCTTCGTTAATTGCAGCAAATATTTCAGCCGAACAATTCGTTGCAATGAATGGCTCTGGATTTGCAGCGGGACTTGCTATAGCGTCATATGAATGGATGGCAGCAATAACGCTTCTTGTAGTTGGAAAGTATTTTTTGCCAATATTTATTGAAAAAGGACTTTATACAATCCCAGAATTTATAGAAAAAAGATTCAGCACTAATTTAAAAACAATTCTAGCAATTTTTTGGATTGCACTTTTTGTGTTTGTAAATCTAACTACGGTATTATTTTTAGGAGCTAAAGCATTAGATATTGTTATTGGAACTGGAGATGGGAGTTTGCTTTTTGCAAGCATTATTGGTCTTGGTTTATTTGCAGCGGCATATTCTTTATGGGGAGGTCTTGCAGCAGTAGCTTGGACAGATGTCATTCAGGTTGTGCTTTTAATTTTTGGAGGTTTTATGATGACTTATTTTGCATTGTCAAATGTTACAGATTCAGGAAGTTTTATCGATGGGATAGTTCATGTTTATAATACTGTTCCTGAAAGATTTACCATGATAGTTTCTAAAGGAGAGATTATAAATACCAATGGACAAGATACTTGGCAAAATCTTCCAGGCATAGCAGTCTTAGTTGGAGGAATGTGGGTTGCTAATCTTTATTATTGGGGATTTAACCAATACATTATTCAAAGAACTCTTGCTGCAAAAAATTTGAAGGAAGGGCAAAAAGGAATTGCATTTGCTGCTTTTCTCAAACTATTAATGCCCGTAATAGTTGTAGTTCCAGGAATTGTTGCATATGTAATGAATATGGATGCAGGAGTTTTTAATCCGGAAACAATTGATCAGAGTTTTGTAGGTGAAAATGGTATGATAGCTAATGATAATGCAGCTCCATGGTTAATTAAAAACTTTATTCCTGCTGGGTTTTTAGGCCTTATCTTAGCTGCTCTAGCTGCAGCAATAGTCTCCTCTTTAGCTTCAATGTTGAATTCAACATCAACTATTTTTACAATGGATATTTATAAGTCATTTATTAATAAGGAGGCTTCTGATAAATCTACTGTAAGAGTAGGGAGAATTACCGCTTTGGTTTCTTTAATAATAGCTATGATTATTGCTCCTCAGCTTGGAAGTCTTGGAGAAGTCTTTCAGTTTATTCAAGAATATACAGGAGTAGTTAGTCCTGGAATTTTAGCTGTGTTTTTGATGGGCTTATTTTATAAAAAAGCAACAAACAATGCTGCTATATGGGGTGTAATTTCTTCTATTCCTGTTGCTATGTATTTCAAAATTGTACCATCTGATTGGTTTTTAGCCGGGACGCCATTTATGAATCAAATGGGAATTACTTGTCTCTCTACAATATTTATTATTTATGTAATAAGTTATTTAGAAGGAAATAAAGATAATCCTAAAGGAATAACTTTATCTAAAAAATTATTTGAAACATCTTCAGAGTTTAACATTTCAGCAATGGTTATTTGTATAATAACAGCTTTCTTATATGCTTTTTTGTGGTAATATTAATGAGAAAATATACTATTATACTTTTAATTACAGCTTTTTTATTTGGTTGTCAAACCACCAATAATTCTTTCAATAATAAAGAGATTATTAATAAAAAAGTTGATTCTCTTATAAACATTATGACTCTCGATGAAAAAATTGGTCAAATGAATCAGTATAATGGTTTTTGGGATGTCACAGGTCCATCTCCTAAAAATGGAGATGCAAAGATTAAGTATAATAACTTAAAAAAAGGCTTAGTTGGATCAATGCTTAACGTTAGAGGCGTTAGTGATATTACAGCACTTCAAAAAATTGTAGTAGAAGAAACTAGGTTAGGAATTCCTTTAATTATTGGTAATGATGTAATACATGGTTATAAAACTCTAAGCCCAATTCCTCTTGCTGAGGCTGCAAGTTGGGATATGGAAGAGATTGAGAATTCAGCTAGAGTTGCAGCCCTAGAAGCTTCTGCAGCTGGAACTAATTGGACATTTGCTCCTATGGTTGACATATCAAGAGATGCTAGGTGGGGAAGGGTAATGGAAGGGGCTGGTGAAGACCCCTACTTAGGAAGTTTAGTTGCTGCAGCCAGAGTTAGAGGTGTTCAAGGAAAGGATCTTTCAAAACATAATACCATTGCAGCTACTGCTAAACATTTTGCTGCTTATGGTTTTTCAGAATCAGGAAGAGATTACAATACAGTTGATATAAGCAAAAACACTTTATATAATGTTATTTTTCCACCATTTATTGCAACAGTTGATGAAGGAGTAAGAACTTTTATGAATTCATTCAATGAATTGAATGGCATTCCTGCAACTGGCAATTCATTTTTACAAAGGGATATTTTAAAAGGAGAATGGAATTTTGATGGTTTTGTTATTTCTGATTGGGGATCTATTACTGAAATGATACCTCATGGTTATGCCAAGGACAAAGTTCATGCAACAGAATTAGCTTTAAAAGCGGGTTCAGATATGGATATGGAATCTCATTTGTATGTTAAAAAATTAAAGGAATTAGTTAATTCTAAAAAGGTTGATATTAGCTTAATTAATGATGCAGTTAGTAGAATTCTTAGAGTTAAATTTGAATTAGGTTTATTTGATGATCCATATAGATATTTAGATGCTGAAAGAGAAAGAAAAATTATAAATCATCCTGATAATCATAAAGCTGTTTTGGAAATGGCTAAAAAATCTATTGTTTTATTAAAAAATGAGAATCAACTTCTTCCTTTTAAAAAAGAGTCTACTCAAAAAATAACTCTAATTGGAGCTCTTGCAAATGATAATAATAGTCCACTAGGTAATTGGAGAACTTCATCAGATAATAATACAGCTGTTACAGTATTAGAAGGAATGAAAAAATATTCAAATAACAATTTAATTTATAGAAAAGGAGCTGATGTTATTACTAACGATAGTGGTGTTGTGGGATTTGCGCAAAAAGTAAAGATTAATGAAAATGACAAATCTGGATTTGATGCTGCAAGAATTGCTGCTAAAAATTCTGATGTGGTTGTTATGGTTCTTGGAGAAGACGGTTTTCAATCCGGTGAAGGCAGAAGTAGAACTGAGATTGATTTACCTGGAGTTCAACAAGAATTATTAGAAGAAATTTATAAAGTAAATAAAAATATAGTTTTGGTTTTAATGAATGGTAGGCCATTGAATATTGATTGGGCAGACAAAAATATCCCATCAATAGTTGAGGCATGGCAATTGGGCACTCAAACAGGAAATGCGATTGCCCAAGTTTTATATGGAGATTACAATCCAAGTGGAAAATTACCAATGAGTTTTCCACGTAGTGTGGGACAAATTCCTATTTATTATAACTATAAAAATACTGGAAGACCCGGGCCAAGTAAACAAGTTTTTTGGTCTCATTACAATGATGAGTCTAATACTCCTTTATATCCTTTTGGCTATGGATTAAGTTATACAACTTTTGAATATTCTAATATAAAAATTGAGAGTAAGACTCTTAAAACGAATAATTCAATAAATGTTTCTGTTGAGCTTAAAAATACTGGAAAATTTAAGGGAAAAGAAGTAGTTCAATTATATATTAGAGATAGGATTGCTAGCATAACTAGACCTGTAAGAGAATTGAAAGGATTTGAAATTATTGAATTAGAACCTGGTGAAAGCAAAAAAGTTAATTTTAATATTTCAGAACGCTTACTTAGATTCTATTCAGCTAATGATCTATGGGAGGCTGAACCAGGTTTTTTTGATATATATATTGGATCAGATTCTAATGCAAACCTGCATGAATTTTTTGAATTAATTAATTTTTAAGTTAAAAAATAAAAAGTACTTTAAAGTTTGTAATTTAGAAATATTATTTTCTAATTATGAATAAGTTTTTTATTTATTTACTATTCTTTTTTTTACTTATTTCTTGTTCAAACAATTCTAAAAAAAATAATTTAATCAGTAAATCAATTGATTATCATAAATTGAACTCCTTCATTCAAGATTCCTTGCCTTCTCTTTTGATTTTAAATGAAAATTTTGATCAAATCTTTAATCTATGGGAAGAAGGAGTAAAGACTATTGAAAGTACATCTAAAATAATGTCTTCAGATCCAAGAACATTGCCGTTTTTCTTAGAGTCTTTAAAATTAGAAGTAGGGAAAATAAATGACAAACAAATACCAGGAAAATTAAATGTTCCTCAAGTAATTGGAAGATTTAGAGTTTATAAAACCCAGGTTTTAAAAATTAATTCAAATAAAATTGACTTAGGAAACATTCAGTTATTTAAGAAAAATCTCAAAAAGATTGCAATTTCTTATAACGCTTTAATAAGTATGATGAATAAAATTGCTAAAGAGAGTTTAGAATCTAATAATAACGCAGAAACAGTTGAGGTTAAATAAAGCAATAGTTTAATTCCACTTATCTTTTAGATTTCTGAAGTTTTTGTAATTGAAAATCTATTTCTTCATCTTCAATTTTTCTAAAAATTAAACTGCTTTTTTTAATTTTTGTGGAAATTATAGGGTTATTTTTATTTATAGAATTCCAATTGGTATTAATAATGTTGAATTGCTCTTTTAATTTATTAGAAGTGTTAGGTAAAAATGGCTCACAAACTAAAGTCAGGATTCCGCATATTTGAATGGAAATATTCATTATTGTTTTTACTTTTTCAGCATTAGGAGTTTTAATTATCTTCCAAGGTTCCTTATCAGCTAAATACTTATTTCCTATTCTTGCTAAATCAATCATTTTATTTACAGCCTCTCTAAATTTAAATTTTTCTAATGATTTTCCTATTTTTTTTGGATACGAATAAACTTCATCAAGTAGATTTTGCTCTTCTTTATTAAAATCACTTATTTGAGGTGTTAAACCATCGTAATATTTTTCAGTTAGAACAGCTACTCTATTAATAAAATTTCCAAAAATTGCAACTAATTCATTGTTGTTTTTAGCTTGAAAATCTTTCCATGTGAAGTCATTATCTTTATTTTCCGGAGCATTAGCTGTTAACACATATCTTAAAGTGTCCTCCATTTCTGGAAAATCTTTCATATAATCATCAAGCCATATTGCCCAGTTTTTGGATGTAGAAAATTTTTCCCCTTCTAAATTTAGAAATTCATTTGCAGGAACATTTGATGGCAATATATATTTTTCAGAAGCTTTTAAAATTGATGGGAAAATAACGCAATGAAAAACTATATTATCTTTTCCAATAAAATGGACTAGTTCTGTATTGGGATCTTGCCAATATGGTTTCCAGTCTACTTTTTCTTTTTCTGCCCATTCAATAGTTGAAGAGATGTATCCAATGGGAGCATCAAACCAAACATATAAAACTTTTCCAATAGCATCTTTTATTGGTACAGGAATCCCCCAATCTATATCTCTTGTAATGGCCCTAGGCTTTAGCCCTTCGCTTATCCAAGATTTTACTTGTCCATAAACATTTGTTTTCCAATCAGATTTTTTTTCTTTAAGAAACCATTTTTTTAAAAAATTTTCAAAGTTATTTAAAGGAAGAAACCAATGCTTAGTCTTTTTTAGAGAAGGTTTATTTCCGCTTAATTTAGATTTAGGGTTTATAAGATCAGTTGCGTTTAATGTAGATCCACAATTTTCACATTGGTCACCATAAGCTTCTTTAAAATTACATTTTGGACATTCCCCCTCTACATATCTATCAGCTAGAAATTGATTTTCTTTAGCATCATATAATTGCTCGGTTTCTTTTTCAATAAAAATATTTTTATCATATAAGTCTATAAAAAAATTTGATGCAGTTTGATGATGTATTTTTGAAGAAGTCCTAGAATAATTGTCAAATGAAATTCCAAAATCCAAAAATGATTTTTTAATCATGAAATGATATTTATCAATTATTTTTTGAGGACTAACACCTTCTCTTTTGGCCCTTATAGAAATTGCAGCTCCGTGCTCATCACTACCACAAATGAATACAATATCTTTTTCCATTAGCCTTAAATATCTAGAATAAATATCGGCTGGAATATAGGCTCCTGCTAAATGACCAATGTGTATTGGCCCATTGGCATAAGGAAGAGCAGCGGTAATGGTATATCTTTTTTTCAAATTTTATAATATCGAGTAAAAATAATCAATTAATATGTTCTTTTGTTATTTATCATAATCACCATAAATAAATAAATGTTATATATATAATTTAATGTTACATTTTTAACAATTGTAAATGATTATTATATTTGTAATTGATATGAAAACAATCTCATCAGCTGTTGAAGACTATATTAAAGCTAAACCATTTTTAATATCCGCTTTGTCTCAAGGCATTATAAATTTAACTTCTCTTTCAAGAATTATAAAATCTGAAATTGAGGCTTCTTTGAAAAAAGAAGTTAAGTATGGGGCTATAGTGATGGCGCTAAAAAGACTTTCTAGTGAATTAGAATTTAGGACAACTTATAAAATTGTTAAAATCGTAAAGGATATTGGCGATATAACAGTCAGATCTTCTTTAGTTGATTATAATTTTAAAGTTTCAGACACCTTATTAACTAACCAAGCTAAACTTTTAGCAAAATTGAACAATAAGGATGATTTTTATACATCCTCAAGGGGAGTTAATGAATGTAATATAGTTGTTAGCGGAAATTTATCTTCATTAGTTGAAGCTACATTGGCAGATGAATTTTGTATTTCTAAACAAAGTGATTTGTCTTCAATTTCAATAAAACTTCCAAGCGAGAATGTTACCATTCCTGGTGTATATTATTTTGTTTTTCAAAGGCTTTCATGGGAAGGAATTAATATTTATGAAGTGATTTCAACATCCAATGAATTTACTATTTTAGTAAATGAAGAGCAGGTTGATAAAGCTTTTAAGGTAATTAAAAACTTAAAAAACCTTTAAATTATTTATTGCCTTATCTACTGAATTAACTCCTTTAAAAACAACTATCAAAATATCACCGTCTTTATTTTTCTTTTCTTTGACTTCACACATTTTCTTATTTTGAAGTATGGTTTTTAAGGTTTTTTGAAAATTTCCTGAAGAATAATAATTGTGTTCTTTATCTGAAATAAACTGACATATCAATTTGTCGTTTTTTAAAATTATTTTTTCAAATCCAACAGAAATAGCTATCCATTTCAACTCAACAGTTTTTAATAGATCAATAGATTCTTGTGGGATTTTACCAAATCTGTCTTTTAAATTCTCTTTGAATTCTTTGAGTTCATTCTCTACTTTAATTTCAGATAATTTTTTATATAATTTAAGTCTTTCTTTAATATTAGTAATATATGAATCTGGAAAAAGAATTTCTAAATCAGTATCAATTTGAAAATTATTTACAATGTTTTTTGCATCCAAATCTTTATCAAATAAATCTTTAAACTCTTTAGATTTTAAATCCTCTACAGCTTCTTTTAATATTTTTTGATATGTTTCAAAGCCTATGTCATTTATAAATCCACTTTGCTCTGCACCTAAAAGATCACCTGCACCTCTAATTTCTAAATCTTTCATTGCTATATAAAACCCTGATCCTAGTTCTGTATGTTGTTCAATTGCTTCAATTCTTTTTCTTGCTTCTTTTGTTATTGAAGAAAATGGTGCACAAATAAAATAACAAAATGCTTTTTTATTGCTTCTTCCAACTCTTCCTCTCATTTGATGTAGATCACTCAAACCAAAATTTTGAGCATTATTAATAAAAATAGTATTGGCATTGGGGACATCGAGTCCACTTTCAACTATAGTAGTAGAAATTAATACATCAAATTTTCCATTTATAAAATCTAGCATAGTTTTTTCAAGCTTTTTACCTTGAACCTTTCCATGAGCAATTGCTATTTCTGCATTTGGAACCAACCTTGAAATTAAAGCACTAACTTCTTGAATATTTTCAATTCTATTATGAATAAAAAACACCTGCCCTCCTCTTTGTATTTCAAAATTTATAGCTTTAGTAATGATTTCTTCCTTAAATAAGACGATATTACTTTCAATTGGAAATCTATTTTGAGGAGGTGTAGTAATTATTGATAAATCCCTAGCTGACATTAAGCTGTACTGTAAAGTTCTTGGAATTGGAGTAGCAGTAAGAGTTAATACATCTATATTCTCTTTTAGGGATCGTATTTTTTCTTTAACATTTACTCCAAACTTTTGTTCTTCATCTACAATTAATAACCCTAAATTTTTAAAATCAATACTTTTATTAACTAATTGATGGGTGCCAATTATTAAATCAATTTTTCCATTTTTTATTTCACTTTTAATTATATTTTTTTCTTTATTACTTCTAAATCTATTCAAATAATCAATAGTAACGGGAAAATTATTTAGCCTGTTAGAAAATGTTTTAAAATGTTGAAAAGCAAGTACTGTTGTTGGGACTAACACAGCAACTTGTTTACCATTATCAATAGCCTTAAACGCAGCACGAATAGCAATTTCAGTTTTCCCAAAACCTACATCTCCACAAATCAGTCTATCCATAGGCTGAAGACTTTCCATATCATTTTTTATATCTAATGTAGATTTGTTCTGGTCTGGGGTATCTTCGTAAATAAAGGAAGCTTCCAATTCATGTTGAATTGAAGAATCAGGACCATATTGAAAACCTTTTTTTAGTTTTCTTTTTGCATATGTTTCAATTAGATTAAATGCTAACTCTTTAACTCTTTTTTTAGCCTTAAGTTTAATTTTTTTCCAAGCATTAGAACCAAGTTTAAATATTTTTGGCTTTGTTCCATCTTTACCATTGTATTTACAAATTTTATGAATTAGATGAATGCTTACATATAAAGTATCTCTTTCTCCATATGATAATTTGACGGCCTCTTGTTTCTTTCCATTTACTACTATTTTTTGAAGACCTCCAAATATTCCAATTCCATGATCAATATGAGTTACATAATCACCTTTTTCAAGCTGGTTTAATTCATTTAATCTTACTCTCTTCTTAATAGAAAATCCTGTTCGGATATTAAACTTATGATATCTTTCAAAAATTTCATGATCTGAAAAACACACTTCCTTATCCTGATGATTAATAAAACCTTTGTAAATAGATTTTTCTATCAAAATTGGAGAAACATCACTCTCTATTTTTTCAAAAATTTCATTAAATCTATTTATTTGATTTTTGGAACTACAGAAAATTCGAATGCTGTATTCTTTTTCATGAAACTTAATTAAGTATTTGATTAATAAATCAAATTTTTTATTAAATGCAGGCTGAGGAATTGTTTGAAATAAGGCTGGAGTATTTATTTCTTTTTTAAATTCAATTGTTGAAAATTTGTTTAAATCTAAATTAAAGTTCTTGCCATTATAAAAAAGATTATTTAAATTTTCTTTTTCAATTTCATCAGAATAGGTTTTTTCTTTTAATAATTTGTAAGAATTCCTAAGTTCATCTTGAACGTATAAAGAATTTTCAATAAGAATTAAAGTTTCTGGGTTTAAGAAATCCATGAGGCTCTCTCTGGATTGTATAGAATTTTTATTCTCTAAATCTGCTAATATCTCAATAGATTTAAATGTTTTGTTTGACATTTGTGAGTCAATTTCAAAAGTTCGAATACTTTCAATTTCATCTCCAAAAAATTCAATTCTAAAAGGAAGCTGATTAGAATAGGAAAAAATATCTACTATACCTCCTCTAATTGAAAAATCACCGGGTTGTGATACGAAATCTTCCTTGTTAAAATCATATTCAAATAATCTTTCATTTAAATTTTCGAGTTTAATTTTTTGACCTATTGAAATTTTGAATTTTCTATTTTTTATTTCTTTTTTAATAAGGACTTTTTCAAAAATAGCCTCAGGGTAGGTAACAATAATTTTAGGTTTAGATTTTAAGCTTAAATTTTTTATGATCTCTGTTCTTAAAAATTTATTTTGGCTATCTGTATTTATAAAGGCATTATTCTTTTTATAGCTGCTTGGAAAAAAATAACACTCATTTTTATCCATAAAATTTTCTAAATCATTAAAATGATATGCAGCTGTTTCTTTGTCGTTTAAAATCCATAAAAAGATTCTTTTATTATCTCGAAAAAGTTCTTTTACAAAAAATGATTTAGAGGACCCATATAGTCCATTTACAAAATTTCTTTCTTTATTTTGGGCAAAGGAATCCCTAAGTTTCTGAACTTTCAGAGACTTAAAAAAAGGTAAAGAATGTGGATTATTACCCACTTTTATCATTCTCACAAATATCATTAAAATTGTTATACTTTTTATGAATTATTTTTTTTTAATTTCGTTGACTTAACTTTAATAAAATTTGTTAAATGAATGTAGAAATTAGACTTGCTAAAGAGATTGATATGGAGGATGTTTTATCTCTAATTAAGGAATTGGCTATTTTTGAAAAAGAACCTAATGCTGTAACTCTTACTGCAAAAGATTTAATTGCTCATGCATTTTCAAACTCTCCTTTATTTGTGTGCTTTGTAGCTATATTTCAAAATGAAATAGTAGGAATGTCTTTAGGCTATCCAAGATATTCTACTTGGAAAGGCCCAACAATGCATTTAGAGGACTTAATTGTAACAAAAAAAATGAGAAATTATGGAATTGGTAAAGCTTTGTTCTCAAGTTTTATTAAATATTCCCATTCTCAGGGAGTTAAAAGAGTTGAATGGGCAGTATTAAATTGGAATACGGATGCTATTAAATTCTATGAAGCAAACGGAGCTACAATCTACAACGACTGGCAAATTGCACAGATGAACGAAAAGGCTATGAATAATTTTATTATAAAGAATCAATGAAAATATACAAGTTTGGTGGAGCTTCTGTCAATGATTCAAATGGAATTATAAATCTTTTTAAAATACTTGAAAAAAAGGGTTATGAGAAAACATTAGTAGTGGTTTCTGCTATGGGGAAAACAACAAATGCTTTGGAATTAGTTGTTAAAAACTATTTTGATAATAAAAATGAATTACAATATTCAATCAATGAAGTTATATCTTTTCATAATGAAATTTTATTGAAACTTTTTGCTAATAAAAATCATGAAATATATAATGAAGTTAAAGCTGTTTTTGAGAATTTAAAAGGATTTTTAAATAGAAATAAATCTCCTGATTACTCTTTTGTTTATGATCAAATAGTTTCAAATGGAGAACTGCTTTCTACTAAAATAATTAATGCTTATTTAAATTATAAAGGGATTAGATCTAACTGGGTTGATTCAAGAGAATTAATTAAAACAGATTCCAATTATAGGGATTCTGATTTAATTTGGGATCTTACTCAAAAAAATATTTCAAATAAAATTGATAAAAAATTATTAAATATAACACAGGGATTTATAGCTAGTGATGAAAATAATTTTAATACAACATTAGGCAGAGAGGGTTCAGATTATTCAGCTGCTATTTATGCATATTGTTTAAACGCACATTCATTAACCATTTGGAAAGATGTTCCAGGATTTTTGAATGCTGACCCTAGAGTTTTCGATAATCCTATTCTTTTAGAATCTATTTCCTATACTGAGGCAATTGAACTTGCATTTTACGGGGCTTCTGTGGTTCATCCTAAAACTTTACAACCTCTTCAAAAAAAGGAAATTCCTTTATATGTTAAATCTTTTTTAAATCCTGATGAGAAAGGAACAACAATATCAAGAGGAATTAAAATCAAACCTGAAATACCATGTTTTATTGTTAAAAGAAATCTTATTCTTTTAAAACTTTCTTCATTAGATTTTTCATTTATTGTGGAAGAAAATATTAGTGAAATATTTCAACTATTACATAATAATAAAATGAAAGTAGATTTAATACAGAATTCTGCAATTAGTTTTTCAGTATGTGTATATGATAAATTTAATAGGATAAATGAATTGTTGTCCACTTTAAAGGGAGCTTTTAAAGTGGAGTATATTGAAAATGTAAATTTATTTACAATTAGACATTTTAATCAACGTTCCTGTGATGAAATTTTAAAGAATAATAAATTAATCCTTGAGCAGAGAACAGAAGATGTAATTCACTTGGTAGTTAAATAATTAAAAAACTCTTTTTTAAATTCAATTGAAAATTTTTTAATTTCTTTCCTACATTTATCAAAATCGTTATCAAAATTTTTAGAGTTTTTTACCTTAGAAGGATCCAAAAAGTTTTTATGAATTCTTTTAGAATTTTTAAAGGGAAAATATGGACAGTTCTGATTTGCATTATCACAAACAGTTATAATAAAATCAAAAGCAATATTTTTATATTCATTTACATTATTTGATGTGTAATTAGAAATGTCTATTCCATCTTTTTGCATTGTTTTGATAGCATTTTTATTTAATCCGTAAGTTTCTATTCCTGCACTATATATGTTTGCTTTTTCTTTTAGAAGATTAGAAAAATAACCATGGGCAATCTGACTTCTACATGAATTTCCTGTACAAAGAATTAAAATATTTTTCACTTTTTTCTAAATAGAACTTTTGATTTTTTTTAAAATTACTTTTGAAAGATTAATTTTACTTTCATGGGTCCATCCTGCAATATGAGGAGTAACTATAATTTTTTTTGATTTAATTAAGTATAAGAGATCTGAATTTGAATCTAAAGTTTCAGAAAGTTTTTCAAATGATTTTTTTTCAAATTCTAAAACATCTAAGGCTGCCCCCAATATTTTATTATTATTAATTCCTGCTATTAAATCTTTAGAATTAATACATTGGCCTCTTGCAGTATTTATAAGCCAGAATGGTTTATTACATTTATTAATAAAGGTTTTATTTATAATCTGATAAGCTTCCTTAGTTAGTGAAGTATGTAAGCTTATAACATCTGCATTTTTTTGAATTTCTTCAATTGAAACCTCTTTAGCAAAACTGTCTTCCAAGTTAGGTTTTAAGTCATAAAAAAGTGTTTTGACCTCAAATCCAGATAATTTTTTTGCAAAACTTTTTCCTGTATTTCCATAACCTATTAATCCAATGGTTTTATTTTTTAATTCAAAACCTCTATTAGATTCTCTTGCCCATATCCCATTTCTTATTTCTTCTTGAGCTTTTGAGATATTATTCATTAGTGAAAGTAACATTCCTAATGCATGTTCACCTACTGCATTTGAATTTCCCTCAGGAGCTGAAATAATTTTAATATTTTTTGTATTTGCATAATCTAAATCAATATTTTCAAGTCCTGAACCAAATCTTGCAATAAATTTTAAATTGACAGCTTTATCTATCAGAGATTTATCAATTATAATTCTACTTCTAATTATAATCCCACAGTAAGGGAAAATTAGATTTTCTATTTTTTTCTTTGCGGATTTAAAATCAAAATGATTAGTAAATCCTAACTTTTCTAATTCATTGGATAAATAAGAATGTGTACTGTCTAAATGAAGAATTTTCATTTGTGTTATAGTAAAAATATTTTTGCAATATAAAAGAATAGGAAAATTCCAAAAATATCATTGCTAGTTGTAATAAAAGGTCCTGTAGCAATAGCAGGATCTATACCCTTTTTTTCTAAAATTATAGGAATAGAAGTTCCAATTAAAGCTGCAACCACTATAACGCATAACATAGAAAGTGAAATAACAAGACTTAGTTCAATAGGTTGATCTATAGCTACACCAAATAATATAGTTAATAACCCTAAAATAATACCATTAATTAAGCTCAATCCTAGTTCTTTAAATAATCTTTTTAAAAGACTTCCTTTTACCACATCATTAGCTAATCCTTGAACAATTATAGCTGAAGATTGAACTCCAACATTTCCTGCCATTGCAGCAATTAAAGGAGTAAAGAAAAATAATGCTTTATAACGGGGATCATTCATAAATTCTTCAAATCCCTCTAATATAAAGACACTTCCTAATCCTCCAATTAAACCTAAAAAAAGCCAAGGCAACCTTGCTATTGTAAGTTGAAAGATTGAATCATCAGCTTCTACATCGCCTTGTATACCGGCAGCAATTAAATAATCTTCTTCTGCTTCTTCTTTAATAAAATCTACAATATCATCAATCGTTATTCTTCCAACTAAATGTTTTTTTTCATCTATTACTGGGATTGCTTCAAGATCATATTTAGACATTATCTTGGCGATATCTTCTCCGCTTTCTAAAACATTAACAGAGTCAACTTTAGGAATATAAATATCTTTAATTTTATTTTTTGATGGAGAGGTTATAAGATCTTTTAAAGACAATCTTCCAATAAGCCTATCTTTGTCATCAACAACATAAATAGAGTGAACTCGTTTTACATTTTCACCTTGTTTTTTAATTTCACTTAAGCATTTTAAAACAGTCCAATTTTCGTTTGCTTTAACCAATTCTTTTGCCATCAATCCACCTGCTGAATCTTCTTTATAAGATAAAAGCTCAATTAAATCATCTGCTAAGTTATCATCACTAATTTCAGAAATAACCTCCTCTTTCCTTTCTTCTGAAAGTTCAGAAAGAATATCGGCAGCATCATCACTATCTAATTCTTCAATTTCATCAGCAATTTCTTTAACAGAAAGAGCTTGAAGAATTTTTTCTCTAACATTTTCATCTAGCTCAGTTAAAATTTCAGATGTTTTCTCACTATCAAAAAGTTTAATCAAGTAAATCCCCTGATCTTCATTTAGCAGATTGATGATATCTGCCATATCAGCAAAGTGAATATCTTCAACTAATTTCTTTAGGGTTGAATTTTTTTTTACTGAAATTAAATCAGCAATTTTTATTATTAATTCATCATTAAGCTGGAATTGTTCCATCAGCTATAATATTAGTTAGAAGAATAAAATCGCCCACACTTAATGTTTCTGGACGCTTTTCAAAGATAACATCTTCTTTTATATTATTGGTTAAATTAAATATTTTTAGACTATTCTTTAATGTTTTACGCCTTTGCTGAAATGAAGTTTTAACAATTTTAAAAAACAATTTTTCGTTGCAACCTAAATCATTAACATTTTTTTTAATTAATCTAATTACACCAGAATTTACTTTTGGAGGAGGATTAAAGTAATGCGGTTCCAATGAAAATAAAAGCTCAGTTGAATAAAAAGCTTGAGTAAGAACGGATAAAATACCATAAGTTTTTGAGCCTGGTATTGCACATATTCTTTTTGCAACTTCTAATTGAAACATTCCTACTAATTCATCAATTTTATCACGATTTTCAATTAACTTGAATAATATTTGAGAGGAAATATTATAGGGAAAGTTACCTATTAATCCAATTGGAGGCTCAAATTTTGTTAAATCTAATTTTAGAAAATCTTCATTTATTATTGACTTTTTAATTTCAGGAAATTTTTTATTTAAATAAATAATAGACTCTTTATCAATTTCAACAAAAAAGGTTTGTGTTTTATTAATTATTAAATGTTGAGTAAGTATTCCCATTCCAGGGCCTATTTCAATAATATTTTTTAATTTTTTTGAGATTAAGCTATCCGCTATTTTTTTTGAAACATTAAAGTCTTTTAAAAAATGCTGTCCAAGGTGTTTTTTTGGCTTAACCTGTTTCACATGAAATTAGATTTTATCAAAACCAGTATATGGTATAAGAACTTTTGGAATCTTAATTGATTTTTCAGTTTGAAAATTTTCTAGAATACATGCTACAACTCTAGGAAGAGCTAGAGAACTTCCATTTAGTGTATGAGCTAAGATTTTGTTCCCATTATTATCTACTCTAAGCTTTAAACGGTTAGATTGAAATGTCTCAAAATTTGAAACTGAGCTAACTTCTAACCATTTTTTTTGAGCAGCAGAATATACTTCAAAGTCATAAGTAAGACAGGAAGTAAATCCTAAATCTCCTCCACAAAGTCTAACAATTCTAAATGGCAAATGAAGCTCTGTTAAAATTGACTTAACATGGTTTACCATCTCTTCAAGAGCTGTGTAAGACTTTTCAGGACTTTCTATTCTAACTATTTCAACCTTATCAAATTGATGAAGTCTATTTAATCCTCTAACGTGAGAACCATAGCTTCCGGCTTCTCTTCTAAAACATGGAGTATAGCTAGTTAAACAAATTGGAAGTTCATTGGAGTTTACAATACTATTTCTATATATATTAGTTACAGGGACTTCTGCTGTAGGAGCTAAATAAAGATTATCTTCATTTATCAGATACATTTGACCTTCTTTGTCAGGCAATTGTCCTGTGCTAGTTCCAGACTCTTCATTAACTAAAATTGGCACTTGAATTTCTTTATATCCAGCTTCAATATTCTTATCCAAAAAATAGTTGATTAATGCTCTTTGTAATTTTGCTCCTTTGTCTTTGTAAACAGGAAAACCAGCTCCAGTAATTTTATTTCCTAATTCAAAATCAATGATATTATGTTTTGAAGCTAATTCCCAATGTGCTAAAGAATTTGCATGTAATTCTGGAATTTTTCCTTCTTTTAAAACCTCTTCATTATCATTTTCAGAATTTCCTTTAGGGACTAAGTCATGAGGAATATTAGGGATATCCAACAAAAGATTATTAAGATCATTTATATAAGAATTTAAAAGATCAGATAATTTTTTTGTGTCTAACTTTAATAGGGTTGCTTTTTCTTTTGAGAAATTAGCTTTTTCAGATTCACCTTTTTTAAAAAAATTTCCTATTTCTTTGGCTAGCTTATTAGATTCAGCGAGCAAATTATCAAGTTTGGATTGCGTTTCTCTTCTAGATTTATCTAATTCAATTATTTTTTTTAGCTGGGCTTTAACATCAATATTTCTTTTTAACATTGAATTGCTAACCTCTTCAAAATTTTCAACTATTTTAGAAACTAATAACATTGAATTTTAATTTATACAAATGTAATGGAATATTATTTTTCTTCTATCAACTTCAGACAAGTTTTCTTATCAATTTTTATTTGATCTGTTAAATCAGTTAATGAATCAAATTTTGTTTCATCTCTAATATAATCTAAGATAAATACTTCAATAAATTCTCCATAAATATCTTTTTCCCAATCAAATAAATTAACTTCAATAGATTCCTTTTCTATTTTTAAAGTAGGCTTTACTCCAATATTCATCATTCCAAAAAAAACTTGTTTTTCCAGTATCGTATAAATTAAATAAACTCCATTTTTAGGAATTAATTTATAATTCTCTTCAATTTCTAGATTTGCTGTTGGGAACCCAATAGTTCTTCCTATTTCATTTCCTTTTACAACCTTCCCCTTTAAACTAAAGTCATAACCCAAATAAGATTTTGCCTTTTTTATATTTCCCTGAATTATTGAATTTCTAATTTTGGTTGAACTAATAGAAACATTATTTTGTTCCTGAACACTTATTTCTATTACTTTGAAGTTATATTTTAATCCTAAAGTTTTTAAATCTTTAATTCCTGCTGTTCTGTTTTTTCCAAACCGATGATCGTAACCAATTAATATTTTTTTAATATTTAGCTTATTAACTAAAATATCTTTTACAAATTTTTCTGGAGTTAATTCAGAAAAATTTTTGTCAAACGGGTGAGTTATCAATGTGTCTATACCTGACTTTTCAAATAATCTGGTTCTTTCATTTATTGTATTGATGAGTTTTAAAGGAAAATTTGGATTTAAAACAGTTCTTGGATGAGGAAAAAAGGTCAGTACAATAGATTCTAAATTTAGCTTTTTTGCTTCTTTAATAAGTTTTTTTAAAATTTTTTGATGTCCTTTATGAACTCCATCAAATGTACCAAGAGTTATAATGGATTCAGAATTAATTGAGAAATTATCAATTCCATTAATTTTTTTCATTTTGTATTGAATTGATTCATTGTAGATTCTATTCCAGAAATAGCAAAAGAGTATATAATTTGATAAAAAACAGATTCGTATGTTATTAATTTAGATTTTTCTTCTTTTGACCATTTAGATAAAACATAATCAGATTGCTTTCCCTTATTAAAATTTCCTCCTATACCAAACCTTAACCTATTGTAATTATTTGTGTTTAATACCTCATTTATATTTTTTAATCCATTATGTCCACCATCTGATCCTTTTGTTCTTATTCGAATAGTTCCAAAATCTAAATTTAAATCATCGGAAATAACCAGAAGGTTCTCCGTTTTAATTTTTTCTTTATTTAGCCAATATCTTACAGATTTACCACTTAAATTAACATAAGTACTAGGCTTTAACAAAATAAAAGTTTTCCCTTTATAATTGGTTTTAGAAATATCACCTAATTTTTTTGTTTCAAAACTTCCATTAAATTCTTTACAAATCCAATCTAAAGCTTTAAAACCAATATTATGTCTAGTTTCAATATATTCTTTTCCAATATTTCCAACCCCAACAATTAAAAATTTATTCATGTCAAATGATTTTTTAAATCCGAAGTTTAGAGATTTTAACCAGCTCAATTCTTAAGTTTTAATTTTAATAAAAATAAAAAAAGCATCCCAATTAAGTATAAAAAGGGATGCTTTATATTTAAAAGAGAGGGCTTTTATTTATCCTTTTGATTTAGCTTCTCCTCCTCCTTCAGGTTTTTTTCCATCGGAACCATCTTCAGGTTTTTTTCCATCAGGACCGCCTTCAGCTGCTGGTTTAGCTCCCTCAGCTCCTCCTTCTGCTCCTTCTGCTCCCTCAGCTCCTTCTTCTCCTTCTTCTAGTTCTTCATCTTCTACATCTTCTTCAATAGACATAGATGCTCTAGACATCTTAACTTGACAAACAACTTGATTATCAGGATGAAGAATTTTAAAAGTTTCTTCAGATAGATCATCAACAGTTATACTGTCATTAAGATTTAAAGTTGAAATATCAGCTAATAGGAAATCAGGCAAGTTTTTAGGCAAGGCCCTTATTGTGAGTTTTCTTTTATTTCTATATAATAAACCTCCAGAATCTCTAACTCCTGGGGCTGTCCCTTGAACTTTTACAGGGATGATCATATTTATTTCTTTTCCTTCATGCAATTGGAAGAGATCTATATGAAGAATTTTATCAGAAACTGGATGAAACTGAATATCTTGTAGAACAGCATCAATTTTATTTCCATCTTCAAAAGCAATCACAACAGTATGAGCATCTGCTGTATATACTAATTTGGAGAAGGATAATTCATCTGCCGAAAAATGTAATGGCTTTTCTCCTCCGTATATAACGCAAGGCACCTTTCCAGCATTACGTAAGGCTTTAGCAGCTACTTTGCCCACGTGTTCTCTTTTAGATCCGTTGATTGTAATTGATTTCATTGTATTATTTTATAAAAAATGGGTTGATTGATTTATTGCTATGAACGTTTTTCATTACTTCAGCAAATAATTTAGCTGATGACAAAACTTTTATTTTTTTTGAGTTTCCTTTCGAGGGAATACTATCTGATACTATTAATTCTTTGAGTTGAGATTTTTCTATTCTTTCATATGCTTTACCAGACAAAAGAGGATGGGTACATACTGCTCTTACAGATTTAGCCCCCCTTTTTATCATTAAATCTGCCGCTTTTGTAAGTGTTCCTGCCGTATCTACCATATCATCAACTAGAACTACATTTTTTCCCTCAACATTCCCAATTAGTTCCATGTGAGAAATTATATTGGCTTTTTTTCTTTGTTTGTAGCAGATAACCACATCGCTTTTTAAAAACTTAGAATATGCATAAGCTCTCTTTGATCCACCCATATCAGGAGATGCAATTGTTAAGTTTTTTAGTTTTAGTTTTTCTATATACGGAATAAAAATGGTTGAAGCATAAAGGTGATCAACTGGCTTTTCAAAAAATCCTTGAATTTGATCAGCATGAAGATCCATAGTAATTATTCTAGTTGCACCAGCACTTTCTAATAATTTTGCAATTAATTTTGCTCCAATAGGAACACGAGGCTTATCTTTTCTGTCTTGTCTTGCCCATCCAAAATATGGTATTACTGCTGTTATATGTCTGGCAGAAGCTCTTTTCGCTGCATCTATCATCAAGAGAAGTTCCATTAAATTTTCAGAAGAAGGATGAGTAGAACCAATTAAAAATATTCTGCTTCCTCTAATGGTTTCTTCATAAGAAGGCTGAAATTCACCATCACTAAAATTGTGAAAACTTATTTTTCCTAATTTTACTCCATATGCCTTAGCAATAGTATTACCAATTTCTTGGCTTTGAGTACATGCGAAAATTTTAGCTTCTGTATTATTTAATGACATTTTTTTCCCTTGGGGAGGCAAATTTAGCAATTTATTTTATGATATATAATTTATAATAAGATAATATTTTATTAATCAATTAATTTTATAATTTAGCCCCCGTTTTGCTTCGGTGGCGGAATTGGTAGACGCGCTGGATTCAAAATCCAGTTCTGGCAACAGAGTGTGGGTTCGATCCCCACCCGAAGTACTTTTAAAAATTATTTTGTAATTTTGCTCTCAATTAGAAGGAGGAGAGATTTGACTGATTGCTGCCTCTTAAAAAAAATGCTAAAACAGAAATGAATAAACTTTCAACTTTTTTTAAAATTTCATTACACAATTCATTTGATCTGTCATATAATTTTTATAATGCAGTTATCATTAGGAATTTATAATAATATTAAATTATATGAATAAAATTAATTTAAAATATACAGGAATTATAGCACTTATATTATTTGCTTCTTTTTCTAGAATTATTCCACATATGCCAAATTTTACTCCTATTGGTGCTATGGCATTATTCGGAGGTGCATATTTGAAAAACAAATCACATGCTTTTCTAATCCCTGTTTTATCACTTTGGATAAGTGACCTTGTTATTAATAATTTTGTTTTCTCTTATTATAGTGGTTTTACTTTTTTTTATCCTGGATTTTTATGGCAATATTTATCCTTTGTTATTATAACTTTTATAGGATATTTCATGTTAAAAAAAATAAACTATAAAAAAGTATTTTTTACTACAATTATTTCTAGTCTGATCTTTTTTATAATTACCAATTTTGGTGTATGGGTATCTGGCTATATGTATCCAATGAATGTAAATGGGTTAATTATTTGTTATATAGCTGCCTTGCCCTTTTATAAGGGAACACTTTTAGGATTTATTTTTTATTCATCATTTTTATTTGGAGCATTTGAATCATTTAAGCGTATAAAATTAATAGTCAATTAATTTATTAACTAATGCAAAATATTTTTGAGATTTTAAAAAATAAAATTTTGGTTTTAGATGGAGCCATGGGAACCATGATTCAGCAGTATAAGTTTACTGAATCTGATTACAGAGGAATTAAATTTAAAGATCATCCTTCCAATTTAAAAGGGAATAATGATTTGTTGTCTATTACACAGCCTGATGCAATTTCAGCTATACATGAAAAATATTTAGAAGCAGGTGCAGATATAATAGAGACAAATACCTTTTCTTCGACTAGTATTGGAATGGCTGATTATGCTATGGAATCTATTGTTTATGATTTAAATTTTGAGTCAGCAAAAATTGCAAAAATTGCCACAAAGAAGTTTTTTAAAATGGACCCTAATAAACCAAGGTTTGTAGCTGGATCAATTGGTCCTACAAACAGAACAGCTAGCATGTCACCTGATGTTAATGACCCAGGCTATAGAGCAGTGACTTTTGATGATCTAGTTATTGCTTATTCCGAGCAGGTTAATGCACTAATTGATGGTGGAGTGGACATATTATTAGTTGAAACTATTTTTGACACCCTTAACGCTAAGGCCGCATTATTTGCAATAGACTCTATTTTAAATGATCGAAATATTTCGTTGCCTATTATGGTAAGTGGCACTATTACTGACGCAAGTGGAAGAACGCTTTCTGGTCAAACTGTTGAAGCATTTACAGCCTCATTGTCTCACATTCCACTTTTAAGCATTGGGTTTAATTGTGCATTAGGAGCAGATCTTCTATTGCCATATATGAAAAGATTGAGTAATGTAACAGATTTTCATACTTCGGCTCATCCAAATGCAGGTCTTCCTAATGCTTTTGGTGAATATGACCAAAGTGCAGAAGAAATGAAACTATTAATTAGAGAATACCTAGAAGCGAGATGTGTAAATATTATTGGAGGTTGTTGTGGAACAACTCCAGATCACATAAAATTGATAGCTGAAGAAACAAAAAATTTTCCACCTAGATATATTGAATAAATATGATAGAGAAAACCCTTATACTTTCTGGATTGGAACCATTGGTGGTTTCTGAAAAATCAAATTTTATTAATATTGGTGAAAGAACAAACGTAACAGGATCAAAAAAATTTTTAAGATTAATAGAAGAAGATAAATTTTCAGAAGCTCTGGAAGTTGCTAGAGATCAAGTGGAGGGAGGTGCTCAAATTATCGATATTAATATGGATGAGGGCATGATTGACGGGGTTGAAGCAATGACCAAGTTTTTAAATCTTATTGCTTCTGAACCGGATATTTCTAGAGTTCCCATAATGATCGATAGCTCAAAATGGGAGATAATTGAAGCAGGCCTTAAAACAGTTCAAGGAAAAAGTGTTGTTAATTCCATAAGCTTAAAAGAAGGAGAAGAACAGTTTATAAAGCAGGCTAGCCTTGTTAAAAGATACGGCGCAGCTGTTATTGTGATGGCTTTTGATGAAGATGGCCAAGCAGATAATTTAGATAGAAGAATAGAGATTTGTAAAAGATCCTATGATATATTAGTTAGTAAGGTAAATTTTAAGCCTCAAGATATAATCTTTGACCCTAATATTTTTCCAGTAGCTACAGGAATGGAGGAGCATAGAAAAAATGCATTGGATTTCTTTTTAGCTACCAAATGGATTAGAACTAATTTACCCTATGCTAGTGTTAGTGGAGGAGTTAGCAATGTTTCCTTTTCTTTTAGAGGAAATAATACTGTAAGAGAGGCCATGCATTCCGCTTTTTTATATCATGCTATTAATCATGGAATGAATATGGGTATTGTTAATCCGACTATGTTAGAGATTTATGATCAGATTCCTAAAGATCTGTTAGAACATGTTGAAGATGTTTTATTGGATAGAAGAGAAGATGCAACAGAAAGATTACTAGATTTTGCTCAAAGTGTTGTTGGTGATAAAAAAGAAAAGAAGTCTAAAAGTAAAGAATGGAGAAATCTAGAACTTAGAGAAAGAATCTCCTACTCATTAATTAATGGTCAAGATGAGTTTATTGAACTGGATGTTGAAAAGGCTAGAAAAAGCGTAGATCGTCCAATAATGGTCATCGAAGGTCATTTAATGGACGGTATGAACGTAGTAGGGGATTTATTTGGAGCGGGAAAAATGTTTTTACCTCAAGTTGTAAAGTCAGCTAGGGTGATGAAAAAAGCAGTTGCCTATCTATTACCTTACATTGAAGCCTCTAAAACAGATGGTTCAAGTAATTCGGCTGGAAAAATTTTAATGGCTACTGTAAAAGGCGACGTTCATGATATTGGCAAAAATATTGTGGGAGTTGTTCTAGCTTGTAACAACTTTGAAATTATTGATTTAGGCGTCATGGTGCCTCCAGAAAAAATTATTAAAACAGCTGTTGAAGAAAATGTAGATATTATAGGTCTTTCAGGGTTAATAACTCCATCATTAGACGAGATGGTTTTTCTGGCACAAGAACTTAAAAGATTGAATATCAAAATTCCTCTTTTAATTGGTGGAGCCACCACTTCAAAAGCTCATACAGCAGTTAAGATATTTCCTGAAATTGATTCGCCAGTAGTGCATGTCAATGATGCTTCCAGGGCTGTTGGGGTTGCAAGTAGTTTAATAAATAAGGATTTAAAAGAAGATTATTGGAATGGAATTAAAGAGAAGTATACCGATTTTAGAGAGAAGTTCTTAAATAAAAAAAGTGAAAAAAGGTACATAGACATATCAACCGCAAGAACTAAAAAGTTTAATATAGATTTTAATTTAAACAAGCCTTTTAAGCCAAATCAATTAGGGATTGAAATTATTGAAGAAATTTCTTTAGAAACTTTAGCGGAATACATTGACTGGTCACCATTCTTTAATACGTGGGGACTTCATGGAAAATATCCAGATATTTTTGAATACGAATTAACTGGAAAACAAGCAAAAGAATTATTTGAAGATGCTCAGGTTATGCTTAAAAAAATATTAAAAGATAAATCTCTTACAGCTAAAGCTATTTTTGGTTTATTTCCAGCGAATTCTGTTGGAGACGATATTGAAGTTTATAATTCAGATAAAACAGAAGTGATTGCTAGATTTTTAACATTACGACAGCAGCTAAAAAAGAAAGAAGGTGAACCTAATATTGCTATTTCGGATTTTATTGCTCCAAAAGATTCTAAGATAGATGATTATATAGGTTGCTTTTGTGTAAGTGCTGGTTTTGGTTCAGATGAACTTTCAAAACAATATGAAGATAAGATTGATGATTACAACTCAATTATGGTCAAAGCAATAGCAGATCGATTGGCTGAAGCGTGTGCAGAATATTTACATAAGCAAGTAAGATTAGATAAATGGGGATATTCAAGTAATGAAAATTTAGATAATAAAGAATTAATAAAAGAATCTTATAAAGGAATAAGACCTGCCCCTGGGTATCCTGCTTGCCCAGATCATTTAGAAAAGACAACTATTTGGGAACTTTTAGATGTTGAGAAAGCAATTGGAGTGAAATTAACAGAAAATAAGGCAATGTGGCCTGCATCTTCTATTTCGGGGTATTATTTTGGTAATGAAAAATCAAAATATTTTGGTTTAGGCAATATTAATGAAGATCAGCTTAAAGATTATTCCAAAAGAAGAAATATTAGTCTGGAAAAAGCTAGAAAATGGTTAAGCCCTAATTTAAATTAGAAATATGAAAGTAATAGAACATATTAATAAAGCAAAAGGAAAAACTCAATTTACTTTTGAAATCTTACCTCCCGTTAAAGGACACCATATAAGTTCAATATTCGACAATATTGATCCTTTAATGGAATTCAAACCTCCTTTTATTGATGTGACATATCACAGAGAAGAGTATGTTTATAATGATCTTGGAAATGGATTGTTGCAAAAGAAAGTGGTAAGAAAAAGGCCTGGAACAGTTGGTATTTGTGCAGCGCTCCAAAATAAATATAATGTCGATGCAATTCCACATATTCTGTGTGGGGGATTTACTAAGGAAGTAACGGAAAATTTATTAATTGATTTAGATTTTTTAGGAATTAATAATGTTGTTGCTTTAAGAGGTGATGCTATTAAATCTGAAACTTATTTTAACCCAGATAAAGAAGGACATTCTTATGCATCGGAGTTAGTTAATCAGATCTCAGATTTAAATAAGGGGGTATATTTAGAAGATTTAGAAATTTCATCGAAAACAAATTTTTGTATTGGAGTTGCAGGATATCCAGAGAAACATATGGAAGCACCAAACTTAGAAAGTGATATACATTTTTTAAAGAAAAAAATAAAATTAGGAGCAGATTATATTGTAACTCAAATGTTTTTTGATAATAAAAAGTTTTTTGATTTTGTAGAGATTTGTAGAAAAGAAGGTATTAATGTTCCAATTATCCCTGGATTAAAGCCAATTTCAACTTTAAAACAACTTAATATTCTTCCACAGAGGTTTCACTGTGATCTCCCAGAGGAATTAATAAAAGAAGTTATAAAATGCAAAGACAATAAAGAGGTAAAAGAAGTTGGAATAGAATGGTGCATGAAACAAAGCAAGGAACTTAAAAAAGCAGGAGTGCCATTTCTTCATTATTATTCCATGGGGAAATCAATGAATATTAAAAGAATTGCATCAAAGATTTTTTAGAGTATTTTTTATTAAAAAACATTCAAAGTTGAATCTTTAAAGATTATAATTATCTTTACGGCATGAATAAAAGATCTAGATTTCAAAGCTATTTCCCAATTCTTTATTATATGGGGGAATTTTTTGTGATATTATTTTCTACTGAAATAATGTTATATTGGACTTATACCTCTTGGTCTAATCTAAATAATATTTTTATTACTTTTTGGTTTTTGGTCTCCATATTATTTAGATCACATGTATTAGGAAGAGGAATAAAAAATAGAAAATTAGTTAAATCAACATTTGAAAGTTTATTTTTCTTTAGTGGCTCCGTAGCTATTTTAAACATGCTTTTTTTTAATATGCAATTTCAGCTTTTAACAATTGCAATAGCAGTAGCTCTTTTTTATTTCTTAATGCTGACTTACAGACTCTTTGTAAATTTTGTTTTAGGAAGATATAGAGCATTTGGAGGGAACATTTTAAATTGTATGATAGTTGGTGTTAATTCTCATGGATTGGATTTATATAATGAAATTCTGAAGTACCCTGAATTGGGCTATAGGGCTCATGGAATTTTTGGTTTTAAAAAGAGACCTGCAAAGAAAAGTTTAAACTTTCCATTTCTAGGTAAGCTTATGAATCTTTCAGAGGATATATATAAAAGATATGATGTAATATTTTTTTCAGAAAAACTACCTATTGATATACAATCTTATATTCTTTCCAAAGCTGAAAAGTACAATTTAAAAGCTAATGTAATTCCTGAATTGGTAGACCATGATTTTAACAATTTTTTTATTTCAAAAATAGAAAGTGTTCCATATATCAATATAAATAAACTTCCTTTAGATGGTATTTTTAATCAATTTTTAAAGAGGAGTTTTGATATAGTTTTTTCATTATTAATAAATATATTTTTTCTTTCTTGGATGATTCCAATTTTTGGGGTATTAATTAAGCTTTCATCTAAAGGCCCTGTTTTTTTTATTCAAGATAGAGAGGGTTATAAAGGAACCTATTTTAAATGTTTTAAGTTTCGAACGATGGTGATTAACCCTGAATCAGATTCAAAATGGGCAGATGATAATGATAGAAGATTAACTAGAATAGGAAAGTTTTTAAGATTAACAGCAATGGATGAAATGCCACAATTTATTAATGTTCTTTTTGGAGATATGTCTGTTGTTGGGCCTAGACCTCACCC
>ERZ1047821.47-NODE-47-length-102175-cov-17.699128_pt1 | contig 102175 bp, 94 predicted proteins | sample MGYA00383096_ERZ1047821 | MGnify/ENA primary metagenome ERZ1047821 (study PRJEB29581, sample SAMEA5548366) | metagenome | biome: marine; feature: coastal; material: water | depth 25 m | study: Short-term variability in the microbial, nano- and picoplankton... | reverse complement strand
GAGATTTTGGTGTAATTTCACGCCAGCAAACATAAGCGGAGTAGAAATTTAATCTTGCCGTTTTGTGCCCAGGCAAGTCGTCTCGTTTAATGTTTGCCGTGCAGTTCACCACCCTCTCTTGACTAAATAAGCTCGCCCTATGCAGATTCAAATTTTGCTGATGCAGCAAGTCTTTCCACTCACGGTTATGTTTGGCTGCAATTAGAAACACTGTACGAAAGCGATTGTTGACAGATACCGACCTAGCTGGAATTAGATTTTAGCGCGCAGTCAAAACTCTTTGCTGTTAGGGCATAGTTGGGTGAGTATTTACTTTTAACTCATCGATAGAGACCAGCAGATGGATATAGTGAACAATAATCAAATGGGTTCTGGATGGATCTGAGATTTCATCATGCGGCGATCATTGTTAGTGATTACGAAGCATCGAAATGGTTTTATACACAGATACTTGGATTGGTGGTCCTTCAAGAAACGTTTCGGAAGGAGCGCCAGTCGTGGAAACTTGACCTTGGTCTTGTGGGCGGCGGGCAACTGGAGGTCTTCAGTTTTCCGAACACGCCAGAGAGACCTACACAACCGGAGGCATGCGGACTGAGGCATCTTGCTTTTCGGGTTTTAGATCTTGACGTTTCCATGCATGAACTTTCGTCAAAAGGTATCAAAATTGAACCCATGAGGATCGACGAAAACACTGGTTGCAGGTTCACATTCTTTGCTGATCCTGATGGTTTGCCTATCGAACTTTACGAAGTACGTTAAGGATAAAATTTCTGAATTTAAAAACTAATAGAATTGCGGAGACGTTGCCAACCTGTGCTTTCAAGTCTGAGCTTTGGGATTTTTTTTGCCACAGCTGGCGGCAGCATTTCCACTATTTTGGTAATTATCCTCAGTTTGGCTTAGGTCGCTTCGTCATCTAAACCAGTTGCTGGAATTTTTTAATTAAGGCGCAAATAAGTAACTGAGAGATGGCAAAGATTGTTGGCGCTCGTTTTAAAAAGAATGTATTTCATCTCCGGGCTTCAAATCACCACAGCTCACAACTTCGGCGTAAACACCCATATCCGAATGACCGAAGTAGTCTCTCAATATTTTTGGAATGTTCAAGTCTCTCTCTGCGGTCTTGAGGTTGACCTCGGTTGCTGAACATCTTTTGGTTCTACGGACAACTTTCACCTGTACGTTGCCGAGCATCAATCGTTGGCCGATCAAGTCTAATTCGCTGAAAGCAGGCAAACCCGAAAAGATGATATTTCCGCGAAAACGGGCTGGATCCACCTTTTGGCCTAGCACTTCGGACAGATGCGAAACGCTCTCTAGATTGATTAATGAGACGGCGTTCATCATCTCTGGGGAGACGACAGAAACGTCGGTGAATTTATGAGGTTCCGCGGAGTGAAGTGTCGGCTGCAATTCGTCGGAAAAATTCAGGTGCTCTGCCAGATATTTTGACGCTTCGTCGCGCCCATCGTAATTTGTTATGTCAAAAAGAGCTGTTTTGCCGTTTCGGGTGATAGACAAAATACCCACCGCGCCATCATAAAATGTGTCTAACCGGGCTAAGTTCTCATCTTTAGCAAGCATAATAAATTTAGTCTTGGGTAAGGGGCTTGGATTTTGGGGATCGAAGCCGCTTCCAGACCGGGCGAAACCAAATGCCCGATCCAGCGGGAAACCTTCCCCTTTGCGCATCACAACAGACGCGAGAGGTTGTGCGCTGAGGCCTTTGATGGGGTAGTGGAACAATTTTTGAATGACGCCATTCATTTGGAAAAACCCCGCAATTTACCAAAAAAGGTGATATTTGCACAATACTTCCTTGTGCTTAACCGAATGTCTACACGAATTCTGAGAGTGTTTATTGAGTGTAGTTTCCAAAATACTTCAAAATTCCAAATTATTTCATGTACTTAAATTCTTTCAAACATCTTTGAGGTGCGTTCCTCAAAAATATATAGACTTGAGGTGCGTACCTCAAATAAGCTCAACTGTGTGAAATTGACGATTCGGGGACGGAAATCAGTCGCCGGCGTTCATACTGGGAGGAATATCCATGAAGTCCATTAAGCTGGCGTCCGTCAGTGCTTTGAGCATTGCCGCTGCCTCATTTGCCACAACCGCACAGGCCGAAGATCTGACACTTTGTTGGGCTGCTTGGGATCCGGCAAACGCGTTGGTTGAATTGTCAAAGGAATTTGAGAGCCAATCCGGCCATCAAATGAGTTTTGAATTCATACCTTGGCCTAACTTTGCTGACCGGATGCTGAATGAGTTGAACTCTGGTGGTAAGCTCTGCGACTTGTTAATCGGCGATAGCCAATGGATTGGCGGCGGCGCGGAAAACGGTCACTACGTGAAATTGAATGATTTCTTTGACGCTGAGGGCATATCTATGTCCGATTTTGCTGATGCAACAGTCTATGCTTATTCTACTTGGCCAAAAGGTACACCGAACTACTACGCGCTGCCCGCGATGGGTGATGCGAACGGCTGGTTTTATCGTAAGGATTGGTTCGCTCGTGACGATATCCGGGCCGCATTTAAAGATGCCACTGGCCGAGAATTAGGTGAGCCAAAAACACAAAAAGAGATGCTTGAAATTGCGCAGTTTTTTCAAGGCCGAGAGATTGATGGTAAGACTGTGTACGGGGCTTCAATCTTCACTGAGCGTGGATCAGAAGGCATAACAATGGGTATTACTTCTGCCCTATATCCATGGGGGTTCAAATACGAGAATACGCCCGGCAAGTATGACATGGATGGTGCTGTGAACTCCCCAGAAGCGGTTGAAGCGCTTGAATTCTACAAAGAGTTCTACGAGACCGCCACACCACCGGGCTACACTAACAGCTACATGGGGGAAAGCCTGGATGCGTTTAAGTCTGGTCAAGTTGCGATGGCCATGAACTGGTTTGCCTTCTTCCCAGGACTGTACGCTGATCCAAATACAGGCGGTGAAAAGATAGATTTCTTCGTTAATCCACCGCAGAACAATGCAGGGTCCACATTGGGCGGTCAGGGCATATCTGTAGTAGCTTACTCTGACAAACAGGACGCAGCACTTGAGTATATTAAGTGGTTCGCCAACCCTGATGTTCAGGCTAAGTGGTGGGCACTTGGAGGTTACTCTGCTCACAATTCCGTGCTGAACGATCCAGGGTTCAAAGATAGCGCTCCTTTCGCAGGGGACTTCCTTGAAGCGATGGCATCGGTTCAAGACTTCTGGCAGGAACCAGCATACGCCGAACTGCTGTTGGCCATGCAAAAGCGCATGCATGACTATGTGGTTGCGGGGCAGGGAACCGCGCAAGAGGCTCTTGATAAGTTGGTCGAGGACTGGACCGAAGTATTTGAGGATGAAGGCAAACTCTAACAGCTTTATGGATGGGGCTAAAAGGTCCCATCCAACACTTTGACCAATAGGCGATCGGGCTTTCGCTCTCCTCGCCCCTGAAAGGTCTGCCTCATGAATAAGTCACCTGTCGAACGCGCTGCTGCCGTTACACCGGCTCGGGTTGCCCGGAAAGTTAAAGGCCTAAGTGATCGCGCCATAGCGTGGATATTTATTGCGCCCACCATATTTTTGCTTCTCGCGATCAACATCTTCCCACTGATCTGGACGATCAACTTGAGCTTTACCAACTTCAAGGCCAATCGCATTGGGCGCGAGGTCAAGAATGTAGGCTTGCGCAATTATGAGCGCATTCTGACTGATAGTGATATTTGGTTGAACATGCAGGCTACTGCGCACTTTCTATTTTGGACGATTTTCTTTCAGGTGCTAATCGGATTTACTCTGGCCTATCTAATAAACAAAAAGTTTAAAGGTAACGACTTGTGGACTACAATAATCGTTCTGCCGATGATGTTGTCTCCAGCCGTAGTTGGTAACTTTTGGAAGTTTCTCTACCAGCCGCAGATTGGTTTATTTAACTACGTCATCACATTTTTTACCGGCAAAGATCCGTCAAGTTTTGAAATGCTTGGGTCGGTCAATTTAGCTCCGTGGTCGATCGTTATCGTGGATACTTGGATGTGGACGCCCTTTGTGATGTTGATCTGTCTGGCGGGACTGAGGTCAATACCCGATTATATTTATGAGGCTGCCGAGGTGGACCGCGCCTCCAAGTTGAGACAATTCTTTACGATCACGATTCCAATGGTGCTTCCTTTCTTAATGCTTGCGGTGCTTTTCCGCGGGATTGAGAATTTCAAGATGTTTGATCTTGTCGTTCAACTTACAGGGGGAGGCCCGGGTTCTATAACTGAACTCACTTCCATCAATCTCAAGCGGGAGGCGTTTGAGAAGTGGCGAACTGGTTACGCGTCTGCTTACGCGATCATCCTCTTTGTAACGGTCTTCGGCCTAGCGTCGATCTACGTCAAAGCACTTAACAAGGTTAAAGAGAGATGAGCAGCTTTTCTGTGACAGAGCCATCCAGGCGCTCCAAATTGTTCGCAGGTACCTTGGTCATTATCTATGCTTTGATTACCATGGTGCCGTTGGCGTGGATAATGTTAACCGGGTTCAAATCACCTGCTGATGCTATCAGTTATCCTCCTAAAGTCGTTTTCGAGCCGACGCTTGAGGGATATGTGAACCTGTTCACTACACGCACGCGTCAAACGCCCGAATACCTTGACGCGAATCCGCCTCAGACATGGTACGAAGAAATTGTTCGAGAATACGACATGGTCATTGCGGGCCCTTCGAAATTTGGTGAGCGTTTTCTCAACTCAGTCATTATCGGATTTGGATCAACCTTCCTCAGTATTTTCTTAGGCACATTGGCGGCATATGCCTTCAGCAGGTTTAAAATTCCGCTTGCAGACGATCTGCTGTTCTTCATCCTCAGCACACGGATGATGCCTCCCATCGCCGTCGCAATACCTATCTTTCTGATGTATCGCCAGCTTGGATTAAGCGACACGCATTTGGGGATGATCTTACTCTACACGGGCGTAAATATTTCCCTCGCGGTCTGGCTGCTGAAGGGGTTCATAGACGAGATTCCATTGGAATATGAAGAGGCCGCCTTGATAGACGGTTACACGCGGTTTCAAGCCTTTTACAAGGTGGTACTGCCACAGGCCGCTACTGGAATCGCATCGACGGCGATTTTTTGTTTGATTTTTGCCTGGAATGAATATGCCTTCGCAGTTTTGCTAACCTCTGGCACGGCACAAACGGCACCCCCATTCATTCCAACCATCATTGGAGTAGGCGGCCTTGATTGGCCTGCTGTTGCCGCGGGTGCGACGCTCTTCCTTTTGCCTGTAATGATTTTCACCATCTTGCTGCGCAAGCACCTATTGCGTGGAATAACATTTGGAGCGGTACGCAAATGAATGGTTTTTTCCTAGGACTTCTGCGCCTCAGACGCGGGCCATGGGAGATGCTGGCGACTGTTCTCATCGGCCTTGGTGTATTTATGCTAATGCAGCCTTTTGTCCTGTGGCTCTACACATATTCATTCATTGTAACTCTTGTGGGCACGGTGATGTTTATCATCGTCTCACACTTCAAGGAATAAGCCACGTGGCGCAAATCCAAATCAAAAATATCCGCAAGGATTTCGGTGATTTTAACGCCGTGAGAGAGTCAAGTTTTACAATCGAAGATGGTGAGTTCTTTATGCTGCTCGGACCATCTGGTTGCGGTAAGACAACAACTCTGCGGATGATTGCGGGACTGGAATTACCAACCTCCGGAGAGATCTACCTTGATGGGGAAGAGATTAGCCAGTTGCCTCCTTCTCAGCGCGACATCGCCTTCGTTTTTCAGATGTTTGCGCTCTATCCCCATATGAACGTGCGAAAAAACCTTAGCTACCCGCTGGCATCGCAAGGCATGCCACGCGCGCAAATTAAAGCAAAGGTTGAAGAGGTTGCAGACATCCTTGGTATCAACGAAATTTTGAACCGGCCTGTAGGTGGATTATCAGGTGGCGACCGCCAGCGCGTTGCTTTAGGCCGCGCAATCGTACGAGAACCAAAGGCCTTTATGATGGACGAACCTCTTGGTGCTTTGGACGCGGAATTTCGCGAGCATATGGCTGAAGAATTACGTGCGTTGCACGATCGAATGGGGGCGACCACGGTTTATGTTACACATGACCAATTAGAGGCCATGCAGATGGGTGACAAGATAGTTGTGATGAACAACGCAATAGTTGAACAATTTGGCACCCCTCAGCAAATCTATGATACCCCGGCGACCATGTTTGTTGCTGACTTTATTGGATCGCCGTCAATGAACTTTTTGCGCTTTAAGGGAGAGATTTCACGGGGAGCCAAGAGCGTTGATTTGGACGGTCACGCACTTGATGTGCCTCAACAATTACAGGATGCCTCGGGGGACTTGGTGTTCGGTGTGCGCCCCGAACACGTGACACCCTCTGACAGTGCGTCGTATCGTGGAGAGGTGCTAGCGACAGAATATCTGGGTACAACTCAGATCATCACCCTTGATACGCCAAACGGCGAACTCAAGGCGCGGATCGATAGTAGTCAAGTTATTAAAGTAGGCGAAAAGTTTGGGCTAAAATTTGAGGCCCCAAAGGTCACTTTATTTGAGGAAGCCAGCGGGTGCGCCCTACAATCCAGCCTCAACACTGAGGTGCTCGGAAATGGCTGAAGTCATCCTGAAAGAATTGAGCAAATCTTTTGGCAAAGAAATTGCGGTAGAAAAAATATCGATGACCATTCCCAATGGTGCATTCGTGGTACTTTTAGGGCCCACTGGCGCAGGCAAAACTACCACTCTGCGCTTAATTTCAGGTCTCGAAAAGGCCGACTTTGGCGAGGTTTGGATCGATGGTCGCAATGTTGGCAATGAGACGCCGGCGCAGCGTGATGTTGCAATGGTGTTCCAGCAATACTCGCTTTATCCACATCTTACAGTGCGCGACAACTTAGCCTTTCCATTAAAATCGCCGATCCTAAACACCAACGCCGATGACATTGATCGTAAGGTCGCCCAAGTTGCTGAAGTTTTGCAGATCGGGGATAAGTTGGACAACAAGGCCACCGCTCTTTCTGGGGGCGAGATGCAGCGTGTTTCTATCGGGCGTGCGCTAGTGCGCGATCCCACGATTTATCTTATGGATGAACCATTAAGCTCTCTGGATGCCAAGTTACGCACCGACTTGCGGATTGAATTGAAGCGTATTCATGCCAGCATGGGAGCGACGCTGCTCTACGTAACCCACGACCAGATCGAAGCCATGACCATGGCGACCCATGTTGGTGTTCTTGATGAGGGGCGCCTTGTGCAATTTGGCACGCCGCGTGATATTTATGAAAATCCTAACTCGTTATACGTGGCAGGACGTCTGGGGTTGCCTAGGATCAATGTTCTTCCTGCTGACTTGTTTGGTAATGCACCTTCTGGGACGAGTAAAATTGGCATGCGCCCAGAACATGTTCAACAAGGGGATGGGCTGGACGCAGAAGTGCAGCGAGTTGAACACTTGGGCGACCAGTCTCGCCTACATCTGACTTTAAGGGGTTACAAAATCACAACAATCGCGGATCCGGCGCACGATTATAAACCTGGCGCCCACATCAAGATCGCCCCCAGAAATCCGCTTTTTTTTGATGTCAACGGCAATCGCATTCGCTGAGGAGACCTGATAATGAACCAATTTATTAATGCCAAAGAGACCCTCGTCACCGAAGCGCTGAACGGCTTACTTGAAACTTCTAACGGCGCTCTCACGCGGCTTGATGGGTATCCACACATTAAGGTGATTTGCCGTACTGATTGGGACAAATCCAAAGTTGCGCTTATTTCTGGCGGTGGTTCAGGCCACGAACCCGCTCATGCGGGATTTGTTGGTGCGGGCATGTTAACAGCAGCTGTGTGTGGTGAGATTTTTGCCTCCCCCTCTGTCGATGCGGTTTTAGCAGGTATACTCGCGGTAACCGGCGATGCGGGGTGTTTGTTAATTGTAAAGAACTACACTGGTGATCGGCTAAATTTTGGGCTTGCAGCCGAGCGTGCGCGGGCTTTCGGCGTCAAAGTTGAGATGGTGGTTGTTGACGATGATATCGCGCTTCCGCATCTGCCGCAGCCGCGTGGGGTTGCGGGGACACTTTTTGTACATAAAATCACCGGTGCACTTGCTGAAGGTGGGGCTGGTCTCGATGCGGTGACAAAAGCGGCAAAAAAGGTCATTGCAAACATTTCCTCCATTGGAACATCGCTTGATACTTGTACCGTGCCAGGATCAACTAAAGAGGACCGCATCGCGCCGGGTATGGCTGAACTTGGCCTTGGTATTCACGGCGAAGCTGGCGTCGAGCAGGTTGTGTTCGAGGGGGCCACAAAAGCAATGGATTTGGTGCTGGAGAAGCTTTCTCCAACGCTCGAACGTGGCGCTTGCGTCGCTATTTTGAACAATCTTGGTTCAACTACGCCTCTCGAGATGAGCGTGCTCGCCCATGAGCTAGCAACTTCTGAAAAAGCAAAAAACATAAGCCATATAGTTGGGCCGGCCCCCTTAATGACCTCATTGGATATGCACGGTTTTTCCTTGTCCGTTTTACCAATTGATGGAAGTAACGCAGCGCATCTAGAGATGGCGGTCGATCTTCCGGCGTGGCCCGGAATGAATAAGCTCTGCTTACCCCCTGTTCATCCCTTGCCTGACGGATTGTCACCGATAAAGCCAATTCCGTCGGATAATGCCGTGACGCGCGCGTTGATGGACAAATGTTGTGATATACTGATCGCTGCCGAAACAGACCTAAACGAACTTGATGCGAAATCCGGGGATGGCGATACGGGTAGCACCCTGACCACGGCTGCTGTTGCGATGAAATTATCGTTGGACAAACTTCCGCTTGCAGATTCAACTCAACTTTTTCGGGCCGTTGGGGATGAATTAAGTCAGACAATGGGTGGGTCGTCAGGGGTTATCCTTGCGATCTTTTTCGGTGCTGCTGGAGACGCCTGTGCCAGCGGCAAGCCTGTCGTTAAAGCTTTACTTGCCGGGCTTGAACGCATCAGCCAGGTTGGTGGTGCAAAGAAGGGGGATCGTACGATGATCGATGCTCTTGAACCGGCACTCCGCGCTCTTCCGGAAGGCTTGGATGTTGCTGCAAAGAATGCGCGTGAAGGCGCTGCAGGAACAGCTAGAATGGGTCGTGCAAAAGTTGGACGCGCGTCCTACGTTCCGGAGGGAAATTTGTTAGGCTACAACGATCCGGGAGCTGAGGCTGTTGCACGTCTTTTTGAAGGCTTGGCTAAACTTAATTGAGCCCGAATGTGGACCGTATGAAGCAAAACCAAGATACAAGTCTGCCTCCAACTATTAATGACATTGCGCGCGTCGCTGAGGTGAGTTTGGCCACGGTTGACAGGGTTCTAAACTCGCGCCCGGGCGTGCGCGAAAAAACGGTGCGTAAAGTGCACCGGGCGATTGCTAAATTGGGCTATGTGCGAGACACTGCGGCCGCCAATTTGGCGCGTGGTAGGTTATATAATTTCGTCTTCATTTTACCTTCCAATGATAATGAATTTTTGGCTTCTTTGGAATTACAAATTCAGCAACTTCAGACGGGTCTGCGCCATGAGCGTACACGGTTATCGTTTGTGCGTGTTGCTGCTTTTGACCCAATGGTACTCGCCGAAGCGATTGATCAAATCGATGTATCGCAAGTCGATGGTGTGGCAATTTTTGGACCGGAAACTCCGTCAGTTCGTGACTCCATCGCCCATTTAAAAGCAAATGGAATAACAGTTGTATCTCTTGTGGCGGATATTCCCAGCTCTGGTAGAGACCATTTCATTGGAGTTGATAACGTTGCAGCCGGTCGGACGGCAGCGCAGCTTTTGGGTCGTTTTGTCAGTCCTAATGATGGGAAAATTGTAGTTCTTACCGGTTCATTGCTCGCCCGTGATCACCTTGAGCGGCGTCTTGGATTTGACGAGGTTATGGCGCGTGATTTTCCCAAATTACAAATTTTAGCTTCGCTGGAAGGTTGGGATGATCCTGATTTGGTTGAGCGTCTTTTGTCTACCGTTTTGGCTGAAACCAGCAATATCATGGGTATTTATTCGGCCGCTGCTGGGAACGAAGGGTTGTTGCGTGTACTCAAGGGTAGCGGGCTGAAACAAAAGCCCGCGGTTGTCGCCCACGAACTAACACCATTGTCACGAGGGGCGTTGAATAACGGCATATTTGATGCGATTATCAGTCAGGACCCGGGCCACTTGATACGCAGTGCGGTGCGCGTAATGCGTGCACAAAAAGATTGCTTGCCGATCAATGTTGCGCAGGAACGTATTCGCATCGACGTCTATTTAAAAGAAAACATGCCACCGTAAGATAGTGAGCGTATTGGGAGGATTACTGATGAAAACCATTAAAGGTCCAGCGCTATTTCTCGCGCAATTCGCCGGAGATGAAGCGCCCTTCAATAGTTGGGATGCGATTACCAAATGGGCAGCTGACTGTGGTTACAAAGGGGTACAAGTTCCTACTTGGGACGCAAGATTGTTTGACCTTAGCAAAGCTGCAGAGAGCAAAACTTACTGCGACGATTTCCAAGGACAAGCTCGCGCCAATGGTGTCGAAGTCACCGAGCTTTCCACACACTTGCAAGGCCAGCTGGTGGCTGTTCATCCCGCCTACGATGTTTCTTTTGATGGATTTGCCGACCCCTCCGTGCACGGCAATCCCGCTGCACGACAGAAATGGGCGGTTGATCAGGTAATGAACGCAATTTCTGCGTCTGCCAAGATGGGCATCAAAAATCACGTCTCTTTCTCTGGTGCGCTGGCATGGCCTTATGTCTATCCTTGGCCTCAACGCCCCGCTGGGCTGGTGGAAACTGCTTTTGATGAATTGGCAAATCGCTGGCGCCCGATCCTCGATCATGCCGAAGAAAACGACGTCAACATTTGCTACGAAATTCATCCTGGTGAAGATTTGCATGACGGCGTTACGTTCGAGATGTTTCTTGAGCGTGTCGACAATCACTCGCGGTGTAATATGCTCTATGATCCATCGCATTATTTGCTGCAATGCTTGGATTACTTGGATAATATAGACATCTACAAGGATCGGATCAAAATGTTCCACGTTAAGGATGCGGAGTTCAATCCGACCGGCCGGCAGGGTGTTTATTCTGGTTATCAGCCATGGATTGATCGGGCAGCGAGGTTTCGTTCACTTGGTGATGGTCAGGTTGATTTTGGCGCGATTTTCTCAAAGCTGGCAGCCATCGATTTTGATGGATGGGCTGTCGTCGAATGGGAATGTTGCCTGAAGCATCCGGAAGATGGTGCACGTGAAGGAGCTGCCTTTGTGCGGGATCAGATCATCCGCGTAACTGAACGCGCGTTTGACGATTTCGCGGATGCCGGTACTGACGAAGCTGCAAATCGCACAATGCTGGGGATTACTTGATATGGGACGGATCAGGCTGGGTATGGTTGGCGGTGGAAATGATGCGTTTATAGGCTCGGTACACCGTATTGCGTCGCGTATAGATGACCGCTTTGAACTCGTTGCGGGAGCATTGTCCTCAACACCGGAGAAGGCACGGGCCTCTGGCGAAGAACTTGGACTGCCTCGTGTTTATGACAACTTCAAGAAAATGGCGGTTCGTGAGGCGCGTCTAAAAAATGGTATCGAAGCTGTTTCGATCGTTACGCCTAATCACGTCCATTATGCCGCTGCACGAGAATTTCTAAAACGTGGCATTCATGTTATTTGTGATAAACCTCTGACGTCCACCCTTGGTGATGCAAAAAAATTGGTGAAAATTGCTGAGAATTCTGATGGTCTTTTCATCCTAACCCACAATTACACCGGCTACCCGATGGTTCGCCAAGCCCGTGAAATGATTGCGGCCGGTGAGATTGGAAAAGTGCGTGTCATTCAGGTAGAATATGCACAAGATTGGCTGTCAGTGGAACAGGATTTCAAACAGGCTGAATGGCGCACAGATCCAGCACGCTCTGGCGCAGGCGGTTCCACCGGTGATATTGGTACCCACGCACATAACCTAGCTCGGTTTGTCACAGGATTGGAGGTCGTTAGCCTCGCCGCTGACCTTGATGCATTTGTGCCAGGCCGTAAGGTTGACGACAACGGCCACGTCCTGCTTCGTTTTGAAGGTGGAGCCAAGGGTATGCTTTGGTGTAGTCAAGTCGCACCAGGTAATGAGAATGCGTTAAGCATTAGGGTCTATGGCGAAGCAGGCGGGTTAGAATGGGCGCAGGAAAACCCCAATCATTTACAACATACTCCGTTTGGTGAACCAAAGCGCCTTCTTACACGCAATGGGGCAGGGACAGGGGATGCTGCCGCCCGGATGAGCCGTCTGCCACCCGGTCATCCCGAAGGTTATCTCGAAGCTTTCGCTAACATTTATGGAGAGGCAGCAAATGCCATTGAGGCACATCGCGAAAGAAGAGGTTTGGACGTCAGTGTTCAGTACCCCACAGTCTTGGATGGATTAAGGGGTGTCGAATTTATTGACGCTTGTGTGCGATCTTCTGCGCGGAATGCGGCATGGATAGATCTATAATGTAACAGGCGCTGGTACATATCGCAGTTTATTGATTAGTAGAAAATTTAAATCTGGCCGCAGAGAACCAACCAAAGTGAGCCTTTCTATGCTCATAACCATTGCCAAATAATGGCAAAATATACCCATTTTTCTTTTTACAAGTGTCACCGAAAATGTTGCTTGTGAGGGCAATAGTTTAGTTCTGGCCGTGACCGACGAAGCTGACAAACTTATCTTACTACAGTTGTCAGATCGCTTTTGAGATAATGCTTTTGGGTCGATGTCACAGAGACGATTTTGGCTTAATCGGAGGAATACCCCGGTAATCAGTAGGCGGTATGAATGTACGACTTCGTCTGTTCATAACGTAGTCCGAAAACTGTTTCCGACGCAGTGCCGCCATTCGTGCGAAGTGCAGCACCCGTCACCATGGGCTCTCACTGGACACGTTCAGCCGCCAAGAGGCGCTCGAACTCCTGCTCAAATCGAACCCCTTCCTGAGATCACTCTTCAGCTATGTCGCTGGCTATGACCCGGATGACAGGATCGCCTAGATCATCGACGACCTAGGCCGTCACCAACTTTTGGGCATATTTCCCCTTGCAAGCCATGAAAGACTGGCACAAACTCAAACCCTAGCTGTTCAAGAAAATTCCATACCAACTCACGGGATGTGACAGTTAGCCCCCTCTCATCCCCACATAAAGGGCATTGCACCATGGGTATAGGATTTGATCCCGAACGCTGCCTCTATCTAATCCAAATACTGGCGCCTGAGCGGCTGACACGGATCGTCGACATCGGCGCCAATCCGATCAACGATAACCCCTATGCGCGGCTGCGCGACCTGGGCAAGTGTGAGATCTGGGGGTTCGAACCGCACCCTAGCGCCTTTGAGAAACTGCAAAAAGCCCCTCATCCCAATGCCCACTATCTGCCCTATGCCGTGGGCGCGGGCAGTGCAGAGGAGCTGAAAATCTGCGAGTCGTCAGGGTTTACCTCGCTTCTTGAACCCAATGTAGCCACCTTCGAGGCACTTGGACAATTCAAGAAAGGCGCCGCTGTCGTGGCACGCCAGGCAGTTGAGACAAAGGCGCTTGACCGCATCGACGAGATCCCCGAGTTTGACCTGCTTAAGATCGACATCCAGGGCGGCGAAGTCGCAGTCTTTGAGGCGGGCGCGTTCAAGATCGGCCAGGCAGTGGCCGTCCTCACCGAGATCGCGGGCACACCGATCTATGTCGACCAGCCCTTGATGGATGCACAGATGCAAAGCCTGCGCGCGCTCGGCTTCGACTTCCATAAATTCCTCGAACAGAAAATGTATCCCTTCTTGGGGCGCTACACCTATCGGCTACGGCGGCGGCGGTTTCGCAGCCAATTCGTCGATGGCGACGCGGTGTTTATCCGCAGCCTTCTGGCCTTGGAAAAGCTGGAAGTGCAGCGCCTGGTGCATCTGGCGATCCTGGCGGAAGCGGTTTTCGACAGCCAAGACGTAGTCTTGAAGATCCTGACCTTGTTGGAAGACTCAGGCCACCTAAATGCCGAGGCGATCCACCGCTACATCGACCAACTGCCCTACGCCGATCCACGATGAGCGCGGGGATCGAGTAATATGGACAGCGCATGTATCGTTGCAAGCGCCAAAGATGAGGCGCCCTTTTTGGTTGAATGGTGTGCGCACCACTTTGCGCTTGGCTTCGACAAGATCTTCGTAGCCACCAATGATTGTAGCGACGGAACTGAGGCGTTGATTGCGGCGATCGGCGCGGTGTTTCCTATCTACCATGTCGACAATCCAGCCCCGCTGGCCGACAGAACCGTCCAAACCAGCGCTGTTCGCCGCTGCATTGCCCACACCGAGGCCCAGGATCAAACATGGGCGCTACATATAGACCTCGACGAGTTTGTCCATCTCGAGGCTCCCGGACAAGACGTGAGCGGCTTTTTAGAGGCCTTCGCGGAATGTGATGTCGTGAGCATGGCCTGGAAAATTTTCGGCGATGCAGGCTATGGATTTTGGCACGGCGGTAATCTGCTCGATACCTTTCTTATGGCCGCCTCTGATCCCACCCAAGGCTCTGGCGTGAAGAACTTTTTCCGCCTGGAAAAATTTTCTGGTTCACATCCGCACCGACCCAAGGATCTCAAGGTGCCATCCGAAAGCATTCGTGCGGTCACGACACAGATGATCCCGCTAGACACCAAACCCTTCGATGTAGGCTGGATGACCAGCATGCGCGTGCCGGAGGCGGCACAGACATGGGCGGGGGGGTGCATCAACCATTACATTCATCGCAGCCAGGATCTTGCCACCGCCACGCGTATTTTTCGCGGCGATGCAAACGGACGCAACCGCGCGGCGAAGCGGCGTACCGTAGGCCACAAACAGTATAACGCCTATAACCTCAACCTTGTGGAAGATCGCGCGATCCGCCAAACTCACACCCGCAGGCAAGCGATTATGAACCAAATGTTCAGCATTCCAGAGGTTCGAAAATTGCACTATGCTGGGATGGCAGTCCATTTCGCATGCCTCGTTTCAATCCACGAAGAGCTATGAGTGAATCTGGTGTTCGGGCGGCTTTTTTTATTATTTCAAAGCTCGTGAAAGAAAACGGCGAGTTTCGTCCTGAACTGGTGCCTGGAACAGAGTGGATGGGTGTGCTTCCTCTATAATTCGTCCGTTCTTGAGAAAGCATACTTTGTCTGCTGCTTGCCGTGCAAAACCCATTTCGTGCGTAGCCATGACCATCGTCATGCCTTGTTTTTTAAGCATGAGTAGAACATCCAGAACTTCGCCAACCAGTTGCGGGTCAAGTGCTGAGGTAATCTCGTCAAACAGCATTACCTCTGGTCGCATTGCCAACGCACGAACAATTGCGGCACGCTGCTGCTGTCCGCCAGATAATTGATCTGGGTAGTTGTGCATACGCTCGGCCAAATCAAACCTTTCGAATAGTGCCTCCACCTCTGGCTGTATCTGCGCATGTGATAAACCGCGCACACGCCGTGGAGCCAACATTGCATTTTGAAGTGCAGTCATATGCGGAAAAAGATTGAAATTTTGAAAAACAATGCCGATCCGCGTTCGCACGGATTGTGGATCAAGGCCAGGCACAGCAATATCTTGCTTATCTAGGAGAATTTCACCTTCATCAATTGGTTCAAGCAAATTGATGCATCTCAAAAGCGTCGACTTTCCAGCTCCAGAAGCGCCAATAAGGCACACTAACTGACCTTCTTCTACGTCAAGGTCGACGCCATCGCATACAGTTACATTTCCAAAGCGCTTAACGACGCCTCGCAGTCGCAGTTTCAGCATTATCGCCGCTCCCGCGTTTGGCGTGCCATCAAGTAATCGGCGTAGCGAGTGGCGGGGATTGTCAGAACTAAAAAGATGATTGCTGCCCCGACGTATGGTGTGAAGTTCGCAAGCAAAGATTTGAAGACGCCGGCCTGTCGAAAAATTTCAACAGGTCCGATAAAGCTCAACAGAGACACATCTTTCTGCAGTGCGATCAGCATGTTCATTTGGCTTGGAACTACGTTGCGGATAGCCTGGGGAAGGATCACGTCGCGCATTGCTTGTCCCTCAGACAAACCCAGTGATAGTGCTGCCGCACGCTGTGAGTGATGCACGCTATCAATCCCCGAGCGAAAGATTTCGGCTACATAGGCGGAGTATGTGAGGATCAGTGCAAGTGAACCCCAGATGTATGGGGAATTCCACGGTCGCGATAGACCAAGTCCCGGAATACCAAAACCGATTAGATAAACAGTAAGGATCACTGGCACGCCGCGAAATACGTCCGTGAAGGCTGCTCCAAAAATCCGAAGTGGGAAAAGTGCCGGTGATTTGGCGTCACGTGCCAACGCGATCAGTAAACCCAGCACCGCAATAGCCGGCGCGGACCAAGCAAAGATCATGATATTGACTGTGAAAGCATCCAGTAATTTCGGAAATGATTTGGCAAGTACATCACCATTGAAAAAGCTCTTTTGAACCTTCTCCCAACCAGGAGTTTGCGGAATGATCACAACAAATGCCAGCACAACAAAAATTGTACTGGCGGTTGCTATTAAAGTGGCGCGTTTACGTTGTTGTTTTTCATAGTATTCGCGCCGCGTCATTTTCGGTGCGTTGTTTTTATCCACGTTATTCAATCAGTGGAACGCCGGTCGTATCCTGCAGCCACTTAGCTTCGATTGCCGCTAGTGTGCCGTTTTCTTTCATATTGGACAGGGCATCATCGATGCATGCTTTGATCGGATTGCCCTTCTCCATCAACATGCCAAACTGATCAGGGTTGTCTCCGCCATCTGCTGGAAATTGTCCTATAACCTTGGAGCCTTCGATCATAACGGCACTGAGAAAAAGTGCAGTAGGTAGATCAAATAGTGCTGCATCAATTTGGTTGGCGCTCATCGCGGCGTTGACGTCTGCATTATCTCCATAGAGCAAGAGATCACTGTCAGGTTTAACAACGTCGTAAAGTTTTGTGACAGCCGTGGTTGACCCCACGGCTCCCCATTTTAACTCTTTCAGTGCGGACATGGTGGGCTGGGTGTTAACTGCACTCGGACTGACAAGGACAGCCATGGGGGCGGAGTAGTAAGGTATCGAAAAGTCAACAACCTCCTGCCGTTCAGGTGTTATTGAATACTGCTGCATATTGATATCAAAATTCTTGGTGCCGGGTTGGATTGCTTCGTCGAAAGAAGACCGGACCCAAATGACGTCATTCGCCGTGAAACCCATTTCACTCACCAATGCGTACGCTACGGCAGCCTCGAAACCTTGACCACTCTCTGGTGCGTCGTCCATGACCCACGGATAATATGCGGGGTTGCCGGTGGCGATCGTAAACTTGCCATTGGTGAGCGTCTTGCCATTTGCACAATTTTCGTCAGCATTTGCCGCTGTGTTAAACAGCGCGCACGATGCCAGCGCCAAGGCGAAAAGTTTTGTCATGTCCTTACACTCCATTTTCAGACCCCTTTTTAAGAGAGGGTAGGTCGCTGCAGTGAGGCTGTCTAGAGCGATCGTCGTAGCTTTGGATACGTGAGTGAATTTTGGTAGAGTGGTTTTTCACAAAATACGATCTTTAAGTACGTCCGAGGAAATTTGGTATTTGTCCAAGGGCCCGTGGGATACAGATATTTTGGGCAATTTACAGCCCCTTTGGGTATTTTGAAATTTATGCGTGTTACATTACCTTTGATATAAAAAATATTGCACAAGGCTTACTATGATAATTTTTTATTAAATTTAACGGGTATGGTATGAGCTTTTGTCGCAAAATTCTGAAAACATTTGGTTTTCTTGTACTATGTAAGCGATTATGCCGCTGCCCGTGATTGAGGAATTCTTTGCAAACGTTTCAAATTTTTTCGCAGCGTAGATACAACCTCTGCAACTCCGCAAGTGCCGCAATTGATTTCGCGCTCAGTGCTTTGCGTTTAAAGCGATCTACCAAGAGGAGTCCGTTGCGCAAAGGTCTTCATTTCTCCTTTGCGTTGAGCTCGCAAGAGTTAAACTTGGTGGTCAATTGGTGGCATTTTTCTCTAAGAGAAGGTTTCTAAGTTCTGTTTGAATGAGGGTTGCGATTGCAGGTGCGCCTTCTTCTTGTGCGAGGTGACCCAAGCCAGGCAAGATTTTAAAAACTGCATTTGGCATCTGTTTGGCTGCTCTTCGCGAGATTTCAGGGGGAACTGCAGTGTCATTTTCAGCTGCTATCAGAAGAGTGTTTGTTTTGTGACGTGATAAGCGTTCAACAAGCGGTGTTAGTTTCCACTGAGCCATCATCAAAAGTGTTGCCTGCACATGGGTTGGGCTAGCCACTAATCGGCGATAATAGGAGATGTCTTGAGGCGACAAGACTGACCCAGTTCTCTCAATAATTCGCGCGACCGCGCTGCCCTGCGATGTTGTTGCGCTAAATAGAGTCGCTGCGAGCGGCGTTGCGGCGATGGTTTTGGCCAAAACTGGGAACAAGATACCAGCAATTCCCTGAAAAGTATCAAGGGCTGCGTTGATACCAACCACCAGCGGCATGGGTTTGATTTCAGCCATTCGCAAGGCAATTGCGGCCCCAGCTGAGTGGCCAATGACCGCTGTAGGGCACACACCTTCAGTATCACAAAGAGCGAGGATGTCTTCTGCCATCGTATCTAGGCCACAGCGCTGTTGTGCACCGAGCTTCGTAAAGCCCTGACCCGGAAGGTCAATTGCTACGACACGGTTTTCATTGCTTAAGAGGGGTATCAAATGTTGCCAGCAATGGGAGGACCCACCAGCACCGTGAATTAAAAGTAGCGCGGGACCATCGCCAATATCCTGGACATGCCAGCGATGCGGCTTGCAAAGAGTAAAGCGAGAGTGCGTTGCTAATGGCCAAGTTGAATGTTCTTTTATCCAATTCAATGGATTACTCTACGAGGGAGGTGGAGATGGCCGTTGACACACGGCGCGCATCCGCACGGGGCATGGGTATGTATTTCGCATCCATGCGCAAGGCCAATTGGCGCAGAGTTTTTTCCGGGCGATTAGTGGTATCGATGACCATAGCCTCAACTTGGGTGCCTGCAATCGTTGATGCAATCTTCATAGCGTCGTTGGTTGCTTTTGCGCGGTCGCCTGTTCCATCCAGTGCAACATTGGCTCGGCCATCTGCTAATAAAATTATTGTTGGCGTTAGTCCTTTTTGCGTAGCTGTTTGGACTAAGGACATGGCTGTCGATAGTCCTGCGGCGAGAGGAGTACCTCCCCCGCCGGGGATTGCTGCCAGCTGCCGTTTGGTTTGGACAAGTGAGCGTGTGGGAGACAGCAGTAGCTCAGCCTGTGAGCCTCTGTAAGACACAAGGGCCACGTGATCGCGGCGTGCGTAGGCTTGGGCCAGCAACAACTCAACTGCACCCTTTGCCTCTGCCAGCCGTGACATTGCAGCGGATCCTGACGCATCAACAGTGAAGATCAATAGTCTGTCTGATAAGGATTGATACCGCTTTTGTCGCAAGTCTGATTGGTGGAAGATAGGACCGGCTGCTGTCGGCTGTAGCTGCTTGCGTAGCGTTTGCCATGGGATTGCTGCGCGTAGTGTCGCAATCAGATCAACGCGTGACACGTTAGACTTTGATCCTTGGCGGGCCGGTAGGGGGCGCCCTCGACGATTGCCAGTTCGCTTGGTACCTGAACCTGTGCCAGACGCATGACGCGCTGTTCCTCGCGCTTCAAGTTCTGAAAGCATGTTAGGAGGGAGCACGGCCTTAACAGCCTCCAAAAGTAAGTCGTTGGGCAAAGTGAGTTCGTTTTCTTGAAGTTCATTAGCGCTTTGGTCTTCGGTATCTTGTCGATTGGTTTCCGCTTCCTGTGGCAATTGAGTTGCGCGGTGTGGGTAAACCAGCTCAACAGCTGTGGCTACATCTTCGTCCGCAAGCTTACTGCGCCCTTGCATTGCGGCGTGGGTTTGTGCTGTGCAAAGTGCGAAGGATGGTCCGCGCATTCCAGTTATTCCAAGGCTGCCCGCAAGTACAACAAGGTCTTCAAGGATGCTGTCGGTTGCAATAACCTTACGAGCTTTGCGCCGCAGGTTGACAGGCTCATCGGGCAAATAAATTGGACTTAGATCAGTCAGCCCCACATTTTCTAGCGCAACATGAAAGGCAGTACGATCAATCAAGGCCTTTGGTAAAGACTCGGTTTCCTCTGCCCCTTCATCAAGGGCAAGCAACGCATGAGAACGCCCAGCATCCAATGCCTGTCCAAGGCGCGCTGACATGTAAGGATAAATCCGTTCTGCCATGGGCAGCACAAACAGAGAGGGAGGTCGATCTAGTAAGCCACGTTGCTGCACTAAGGTGCCGCTACGGAAAGTTGCAGACAGATCTACATCTCCGTCTAATACCTGTGCTGTCATTTGTGGATGCAGCCGAACCGATGGCATAGGCAAGGCGTCAGCCGCGGCCATGAGTGCGTCACGAGCTGGTCCAACACGAGCACGTATAACCATGCCACCCAAGTTTTGTGGATCAATTGCTAGGAGACTCAACGCAAGGGTTGCGCGCTCCCACGGTGTCATTTTACGCGTCCAGCGTTTCTTGGACAATGCGATCAACCCGTGCGCTAGACCCTGCCTCATCAAGTGGATCACGGCGTAAACGATGGCGAAGTGCTAATGCCGCCGTGGCACGGATGTGCATTGTTGTCAGCACTGTATCATCGCGGAACGCTGCGTAGGCACGCGCGGCCTTTAGTAAGGTCAATTCACCTCGCAGCCCATCAGAACCGAGATTGATGCAAAGTTCCGCTACTACACGCAAAGCGGATTCGGGTGTTTTCAAAGCGGCAAGTGTTTGGCGCGCATTTACAATACGCTCGCGTAAGGCTGCATCCTCTGCCTGCCAACGCAACATGAACGCACTATGGTCGTTTTCATAAGCATCACGGCGTTTTATGACCTGAACACGATCTTCGATGTTGGTGGGTGAAATAACATCAACTGATAGTCCGAAGCGATCAAGCAATTGTGGGCGTAACTCTCCCTCTTCAGGGTTTCCTGAGCCGACTAACACGAACCGCGCGGGGTGGCGGATTGAGAGGCCTTCCCGTTCGACCACGTTTTCACCAGACTGTGCGACGTCCAGAAGCAGATCAACAATGTGATCTTCCAGTAAATTCACTTCATCAATGTAGAGGTAGCCTCGATTAGCTTTTGCAAAAAGGCCTGGCTGAAATGCCTTGACACCCTTACTTAAAGCTTTCTCGATATCTAGTGCGCCGGTCACTCGGTCCTCGGAAGCGCCAAGGGGTAAGTCGACCACAGGTGTTGCTACTTCAATTGTCGAAATATCCGTTAAGTCTGCCCATTCGGGACAATCTTCGGGCTGGGCGCAATTTATGGGGCAGTCTTTCACCACGCTGATGGGTGGCAGTAATCCGGCGAGTGCACGTACTGCCGTGGACTTGCCGGTTCCACGTTCGCCAAAGACCAGAACTCCACCGATGGAGGGGTCGATGGCTGTGAGAATCATGGCGTGCTTCATCTCGTCCTGACCAACTATGGCAGAGAAAGGGAAAGGGTGCTTCATGCGATGTCCAGTTCTTGTAGGGGTGACGTGCCGCCCCAAGTGCCAGTGTCAGAAATAAGTGTAAATCGGGCGTAAAGTTCTTCCTGGAACCATCTCTCGCGCCGCACAGACTTAATTGCTTCAGCATGGGGACCAGTTCTTGCGAAGTCAGCCATAGTTTTAGCGTCCGGCCAGATGGAAAAAGTGACTTGGTGCAGCCAAGGTATTTCGCCAATGCCGACCTTGAAGACCACGTTGGGGTCTTTACCAATGACCTTGGAGATGTTTGGCACGCGGCCCCAAAATTTCGTTAGGATACTGGGGCGGATGGTGGCACGCGTAAGGGCTGCAAGTGGACCGCTGCAAGACTGTTGGGAAGGGGCAAAGGGAGCCCGGCCAGACCACTCACCCCGTACGGTGTCGGTAGTCATGAAAACTGTCCAGTCTTCGACAGCATTAGCTCGATATCGACGGTAAATATTGGAATTTTTAACGGTATCCTGTGCGGTTTTCGCGTCTGGCCAAGTGGCGAGGATTGCGTAAACCGCTGTGTTGGGTAGTGGGGTAAATCCTTCGCCAGAGCCAGACCCGCACAATTTCCAAAAACCAATTTCTGGGATTCGAGCTAAGGGACCACGCGCCAAGCCCATCATTGCGAGCGCCCACAGGCGAGCGCGGTGCGATCCAAATCTAAAGAAACTAAGGCTTACGACCTGCGTCATGGCGCGGGATTCCCCAATATGTAAACTTACCTTTACACAGATGGCTTGCAATGTGAAGGTGCACTACCATAGAATTGTAACATTAACTTGACACTTATGCGTTTGGAGAACCATGCCCAAGTACGCTCAAACCAAAACTGACAACCGTGTGATCGTCATTGGTGCAGGCCTTGGTGGGCTATCAGCGGCGATGCGCCTTGGCGCGAAAGGCTATGCCGTCACTGTGTTGGACAAGCTGGACCGGACGGGGGGACGCGGCTCGTCCATCTCGCAGAACGGACATCGATTTGATCTTGGACCAACCATAGTGACAGTGCCGCAGGTGTTCGAGGGGCTCTGGGCAGATTGTGGTCGCGACTTTCGCGCAGATGTTGATTTGCGTCCTGTTGAGCCATTCTATGAGGTGCGCTGGCCAGATGGGTCAAGCTTTCGCGCGAGTTCCGATAATCAAAAAATGTTGGAAGAAGTCGCTCGGCTTAGCCCCAAAGATGTACCAGGGTTCAAACGTTTTCTTAAAGATGCGCAGGTTCGATACGTTGTTGGCTTCGAGGGCATGGTGGCTAAGCCAATGAATAAGTTATGGGAGACGATCAAAGTTCTCCCTAGCTTTGCGCGTTTGCGGGCAGATCGATCAATCTATGGATTGGCCGCGCGGCGAGTAAAGGACGAGCGCCTGCGAATGGCACTTTCTTTTCACCCGTTGTTTATCGGTGGAGATCCGATGCATGTCACTTCAATCTATGCTTTGGTGGCGCATTTGGAAAAGACGTTTGGTGTGCATTACGCGATTGGCGGTGTTCAAGCTATTGCGGATGCTATGGCAGACGTCGTGCGCAGTCAGGGTGGCGTGATCCGCCAAAAACAGATCGTGGATGAGATTGTCGTCAAAGACGGCGCCGCACAGGCTGTACGACTTGATGACGGAACCCAACTAGAGGCGCCACTGATTATCAGTAATGCGGATGCAGGATACACCTATGATCACCTCTTGCGTAACCATGTCAAACGGCGTTGGACGCCTCGTAAACTGTCGCGCAGGCGTTGGTCGATGGGGTTATACGTTTGGTATTTTGGCACGAAGAATACTGCAGGAAAATGGCTGGACGTTGGGCACCACACAATTGTGAATGGCCCGCGGTATCAGGGATTGCTGAAGGATATTTTCCTTCGGGGTAGGCTATCTGATGATATGAGCCTTTACGTGCATCGCCCGTCCTTAATTGATCCAACCGTTGCACCGAAAGGGGATGATACATTTTATGTCCTTTCCCCTGTGCCACACCTCGGTTGGGACAACTCCGTTGATTGGCTGCGTGAAGAACCATTTTACCGCGCTAAGGTCGCGGCAGAGATTGAAAAGGTTCTGCCGGGGTTTCAGGATCACATTGTTACCGAAACGGTCTTTACCCCGGAAGTATTTCGCAAAAGGTATTTGAGCCCTCACGGCTGCGGTTTTTCAATTGAGCCGCGTATTCTGCAGAGCGCTTGGTTTCGACCACACAACATAAGTGAAGAGGTGCGTGGTCTATATTTGGTTGGTGCAGGCACACATCCGGGGGCTGGTTTGCCGGGTGTCGTATCTAGCGCTGAAGTAGTGGCAAAGTTGGTGCCGGATATGTCCGCTCAGGATAAAGAAGCAAGATTGGCTGCGGAATGATTGACCCCGATGACCTAGAGTATTGCCGTAATGTGATCCGCACTGGATCGCTCTCTTTTCACGCCGCTTCCAAGCTGTTGCCTACCGCTGTTCGCGATCCCGCGCTGGCGCTTTACGCATTTTGTCGTTTGGCGGATGACGAAGTGGACGAAGGTGAAAATAAGAGCCGTGCAGTAATTCGTTTGCAGAAGCGCCTTGATCTTGCCTATGCTGGACGCCCCTGTAATGCGCCAGAAGATAGGGCATTCGCGGCCGTGGTCGGGGGGTTTGAGATGCCTCAAGAATTGCCCCAAGCTTTACTCGAGGGTCTGGCATGGGACGCAATGGAACGACGGTATTCCAGCTTGGCTGAATTACGCAGCTATTGCGCGCGTGTCGCCTCTGCCGTGGGTGTGATGATGTGCGTTTTGATGCGGGTGCGTGATGCCGATGCCTTGGCGCGGGCCTGTGATTTAGGCGTTGCGATGCAACTTACCAACATCGCTCGTGATGTTGGTGAAGATGCCCGTATGGGACGGATTTATCTGCCTTTGGACTGGTTGAGAGAGGCAGGCATAGAGCCGGAAGAGTTCTTGGCAAACCCCCAAGCGTCACCGAAAATTAGAGGCATGGTTGAGAGACTTCTGAAAGACGCTCGTATTCTCTATCTTCGTTCGGAAGCTGGAATTGCTGCGTTGCCTACAGGTGCTCGGACGGGGATATTCGCAGCGCGCTACATCTATGCAGCAATTGGCAATGCGGTCCGGCGCAATGGATACGACTCGATTAACCATCGTGGCCATACAAGCAAGGCGCAAAAAATGGGACTTATTGGAAAGTCTGCAATGCGGGCTTGCGGCAGTGCGGTTTTGCCTAAATCGCCAATTTTGTTCGCGCCTCCCGTTGAGGAGGTGCGATTTTTAGTTGATGCCGTCGCCACTAAAGCCTCTGGAGCGGAAAATTGGGGTCAGGGGCAGATGGGTTCCTTGTTATCTGTAATGGCGGAACTGAAAGCCAGAGAGCGCGCCAACAAGACCAGTGGGGTCGCAGCGGAATGAGGTCGGCCCTGTCGTGATGCAATGGACATAATACTTTTTTTGATATTCTTGGCAGCCTGTTTCGGTGCAGCGGGCACCGGTGCTACATTCCCACCCGGCGAATGGTACCAGAAACTTGCCAAGCCTCGTTGGACCCCGCCAAACTGGGTTTTCCCAGTAATGTGGACAACAATATACCTGTTGATCTCATTTGCAGCTGGACGTGTTGCCGGGTTGGAGGGCAGTGCCTATGCCATGGCTTTTTGGGCTGCACAGATTGCGTTCAATGCTCTTTGGACGCCAATTTTCTTTGGTTTGCGCCGATTGAAAGGCGCGCTTTTCGTAATGGTTTTCCTGTGGCTTTCCGTTTTGGGTTGCGTTGTATCTCATTGGCTATTGGATTTTTGGGCAGGGTTGGCGATGTTGCCCTACCTGATATGGGTTAGTGTCGCAGGGATGCTGAATTTCGCCGTGGTACGCTTGAACCCGAGTGTTGAGCCGTTGGATCTATCTAAGCTTTAAAATTCCCACTTTGTACGACGCGGAACCCGCACTGCCAGCATTGGCTTCACGAAGGGATTGGCATAGCGTCTTAGATCAAGCGCCTCATGCACACCTTGTGTTGCTTCTCCGTTAATGTGCGTTTCGACAACTGAACGGCAATAGAACGGAGCATCCAACATTGGTTTGATTTGCCTTGGTGTCGTTCCATGGTCTGCGCGCGTATCTCGCTTTAATGCCCAGAGCGTTCGCCTTATAGGAGTAAGTGGTGGTGCAGCCACATGTTGCGCGCTGCCGTCCGGCTCAAAATTTATTGCTGTATCCAGGACCGTTTCATCGCACCGCTTCGCGTCATAAAAACATGTAGCTCCGTTTGATGTGGGATAACGAGCCCAATTCCAGGTATTAAAATCTTTCTCTAAAGGACGGGTGCCGAAGTTGCTGTCAAAATATCCGTGTCCTCGAAATTGCCAGCCCTCCGCTTCAAGTTGCACTGATATATCAGCGATGGGTGCGAAAGGACGCCAGATGTGCTCGCCGCCCATTGTCAGGGGAAGCTCAACTTTCGTTATTGACGAGGGGCTAAGTATGATTTGTCCCCGTATCCGTGAAATTAGCGGAAGTGAGGACACCTCGTTTATGTTGATAACCAGATCGCGCCCTGTCCAGCACATTGATGAAGGGCCCACCTGAAGGCAATCTTTGCTTTGCCGCAACGCGGCGCTGCCTCGATCCGTCATGGCGAACCTACCACCCTTGCCATAGGTCGCAACATTGATGCAGCAGTGGTTATCAGGCCTACTGCGTCCCGACCATGCGTACCATGGAGAAAAGACTGACCCAATGAAGCCAATAACGGACACCGCCCGCTCTCCATCATGGCTTACCCCGTCGACATACCACCAAGCATATCCACCTGCCGGAACCTTCACGTCAAATGCAGGTCGCTCAGAATCGCCTCGGCCGCGTGCTGAGCGGAGAGAACAGCCATCGGCACTCCCGCCCCAGGATGTGCACCCCCGCCTGTCAGGTACAAGCCCCTCACTTGGGTGCGCGCCGTTGGTCGCTTGAACGCAGCCATCATTCCGTGTGGTGACCTTCCGTACAGCGACCCTGTCGAGGCTGGGAACATATGCTCGAAATCTTGTGGCCCCGTTGTGGTCTGCTGTGGCATTTGTTTGAATGTGAGTCCGTGTTGTCTGAGCGTTTTGAGGATGTGTGTCTGACATTGCTTACTCACTTTTTCTGCGTGATGGGGGTTTGTTTCCTTAGCCGGATTAATAGGTGGGCTGTTAAGGATAACTTCAAATCGCTCAGGACCTTTTGGTACGGCCCCGCCAAAACGGTCTTGCGCGCACACATACAGCGTGGGGTCGGTTTGATTCAACGCGCGGCCTAACGGCAAATATTCATTTTTCGAATTTTTCGCGAAGAATACGTTATGCGCAGCCAGCGAGACGCCACATGGTTCCGCCGCAAAACTCATTACGTGTGCGGATAAACTGCGTGGAGTTAGGGCGTCGTCTTTAACCGCGGGTTTACAATCATCGCCCAACATTCCGGTTTGAAGGGCGCGGGGATCGCCGTTAAAGACAATAGCATCGATGGGAATGCGTGTGCCGCCAGTCTGAACGAAGCTGGCTTTGCCATTCTCAGTCTCAATTCGGGTCACATGTGCGCCGTAGTAAAACGACGCACCCAGTTTTTCCGCGCTCTTCTCGATGCTTTTTGCCAATTGATGCATTCCGCCTTTGACATGCCAAACGCCTCTGCTTTCCGCGTGCCAGATCAATCCTAACAGCGCGGGTGAGGCATCGGGTAATCCACCGACATAAGTCGCGTAGCGCGCAAACAATTGGGCAAGACGCAGATCAGAAAACCGTCGGTTTAAAGAGGCTTCAAAAGTTCGCATTGGCTCCATCTCACGTAACAAGCGTGGATGAAGCGCAACAATGCGGATCAGATTTGCCAAAGATGGCCGAGAAGAACGCATTATTGGGGCTTCGAAGGCTTCGAACAATTGACGAGCATGGGCTGAGAATTGAGTAAATTCTTGTGCTGATTTTTCGCCAAAGCTGGAGGCAATATTTTCGTGAGTGGCATCAGGGTCATGCATCAAATCCAGAGTGGTGCCATCCCGCCAGAAATGCCGTGCCAGTAACTCTTGTTTCTGAAAAGTGACAACGTCCTCCAGCCTTAAACCCACTTCTGCAAATAAAGCATCAAAGACCGGTTTCATTGTCAAAACCGTTGGCCCAGCATCTACAGGTCCAGCGCATGTGGGAAGCTGGCGCATTTTACCGCCTGGGTCTCTGTGGCGTTCAAAAACTGAAACTTTTATCTTTCGGTGCGCCAAGCGTAGCGCAGTGGCCAAACCGCCAATTCCAGCGCCGATCACAGCGACATGCGGTGGGTTCGTTGGCACGGTGTCATCTCCCTTTAAAAAAGCTTTAGATTGACAGGTGAATGATATCTGTACACTTTAGTTTACAATTATAGCGTCAGCAAGAATTTACATCTTGCAATGTGTGTGATCAGATAGGAGAGCCGTCGATGGCCTTCACCGACCGAATAGAAAATGCGATTTCCCGCACTATTTATAAGGGGCAGAAAGCACCTTCTCCAGGCAAGTTGGCGTCAGCATTGCATTACTCTGTATCGCCTGGTGGAGCGCGGATTAGACCGAAAATATTGTTAAGTGTGGCGACTGCGTGTGGTGATGATTCTCCGAAAGTGGCGGATGCGGCAGCCACTGCGCTTGAGCTTATTCACTGTGCGTCCCTTGTTCACGATGATCTGCCATGCTTCGACGATGCTGACATTAGGCGTGGCAAGCCATCGACGCACCGAGCTTTTGGCGAACCACTTGCGATCTTGAGCGGTGACAGCCTGATCATCATGGCATTTTCGGTTCTAACAGAAGTGGCTGCGATCCATCCTGATAGGGCTATCAATCTGCTTAGGATCCTTGCAGAACGCACAGGCATGCCGAATGGCATCTGCGCTGGGCAGGGATGGGAAAGCGAAGATCAGATTGATCTGTCCGCTTATCACCGCGCGAAAACTGGCGCATTATTCATTGCGGCCACCCAGATGGGGGCAACAGCGGCTGGTCAAGATGGTGACCAATGGGATGAATTGGGGTCGCGTATTGGTGAGGCTTTCCAGGTTGCAGACGATCTGCGCGATGCATTGTATGATGAAATGATGTTAGGCAAGCCTGTAGGGCAGGATGACTTGCATGGACGGCCTAATGCGGTGACTGAACTTGGGGTGCAAGGCGCTATAGAGCGGATGAAAGACATCCTAAGTGGCGCCATTTCCTCAATTCCGAAATGCCCGGGAGAGGCAATGTTGGCCAAGATGGTGAATTCGCAAGCCGAGGTGTTGACACCCATGAAGTGGCGTGCAGGTCATTCCAGCCGAGTTCCCGGCGAGTAAATGAGTGATGTGTCCCATAATGAGCGTTTGCGGAGTTCGGGACGCAGTTTGAAAGGATGGTCTACGCGGCTGATTGCGTCGAGGGGTTTTCAGCGTTGGGCCGCTGAATTTCCCCTCACTCGCAAACTAGTTCGACGTGAAGGCGAAGCGTTGTTTGATCTGCTGGCGGGGTTTTGTCACAGTCAAGTACTGATGGCTTTAGTGCAGTTTGAAATTCCTCAAATGCTTTTGCAGAGGCCCCTCACTGCCGCTGAGTTGACAAGTCGATGCGGCGTCCCAAGCGAGCGGATGGATATTCTGCTGAGAGCCGCGATTGCATTGAGGTTAATCAAGAAAAAACGTAACGGTAGGTATGCTTTAAACCGTGCCGGTGCGGCTCTCGTTGGCGTGCCGGGTCTGATGGCAATGATAAAGCATCACGATATTCTTTACCGAGACTTGGCGGATCCGGCGGCATTCTTTCGAGGTGAGACTAAGACTGAGCTCGCAGACTTTTGGCCATATGTCTTTGGGGGAGAGATAAATAAGGAGGTAGCTGAAACCTACTCTGGGCTTATGGCGGAAAGTCAGGAACTTGTGGCCGAAGACACATTGCGTGTGCTGGACTTTTCGAAAGTGAAGACAGTTTTGGATGTTGGTGGAGGATCGGGCGCTTTCCTTGAAAAGCTTGGCCAGTCCTATCCGCGGTTGAGCCTGGTCGTGTTTGATTTACCCGATGTTGCTCCGACTGCGCAACCACGCTTTGTGCGAGCAGGGATTGCAGAGCGGACTAAAATTGTTTGTGGATCTTTCATTCGAGACCCAATTCCAGTTGGCGCAGATGCGATTAGTTTGATCCGTGTTCTCTATGATCACAGTGATGAAACCGTATCCGCATTGTTGGCCAAATGTTACGCTGCTCTTCCGGAAGCTGGGCGCCTTTATATCTCAGAGCCGATGCTGGGTGGAGATCGGCCTGAACGGGCGGGTGACGTTTATTTTGCTCTTTACACGTTGGCCATGCAGACCGGCAAAACACGATCGATCAAGGAAATCACGGCTCTTTGTGAGGGGGCTGGTTTTGAGGTGGTCGCAACACCCCGATCGCCTAGACCATTTGTGACCCGCTGCCTTGAGGCACGCAAGAAGATTTGACAGATAACTAAAATAGATTGTCAATAATGATTGACACATAATTATGTCAGTTTTACCTTACACTAGACACGTGCCGTCTTGGGTTGAGTCTTTCACAGGCATCACGTCGTTAAGAAGGGAAGCCGCATTGCAAACCACAGCCGTCATTTTGAAGGGGCCACAAGACCTCGGCCTGGACACGCTGAACGTGACAGACCCGGTGGCGGGTGATTTGGTTGTGCGCATTAATTACTCAGGCATATCAACAGGTACAGAAAAGCTTTTTTGGACTGGTGACATGCCGCCGTTTCCAGGCATGGGGTACCCTTTGGTGCCTGGATATGAGGCTACTGGTGAAGTCATCGAAGTCGGAGCGGAGGGTGCCTTTAAGGTGGGGGATACGGTCTTTGTTCCCGGTGCCAATTGTTATGACGGGGCGTTTGGTCTGTTTGGTGGTGCATCGCGTTTGTTGGTGAGTGCCGAGGATCGCGCAATCAAGATCGACGGTGGGTTCGGTGCTGAGGGCGCATTACTTGCGCTTGCCGCCACTGCCCGACATGCGATGGCTGGGCAAGGCAAAGTGGTACCCGATCTGATAGTCGGCCACGGTGTGCTTGGTAGGTTGTTGGCACGGTTGACGATTGCTGCAGGGGCTCCCGCGCCAACAGTATGGGAAGTCGAGCCAAGTCGCCGCAATGGCGCTCTTGGGTATGAAGTTATTGATCCCGCAGAGGACGAGCGTTGCAACTATCGCGCAATATATGACGCATCGGGTGCCGCGGATCTGGTTCCAACTCTCATTGGCCGTCTCGCCAAGGGTGGTGAAATTGTTTTGGCTGGTTTTTACACCAGCAACATCAGCTTTTCGTTTCCACCTGCCTTTATGAAAGAAGCTCGCATACGCATCGCTGCAGAGTGGAATGCGGATGATCTTATCTGCACGCGAGCGCTCGTAGAAAGCGGAGCATTGAGCTTGGCTGGAATAATTACCCACGCATCCCAAGCTGTAGAAGCGCGGCGTGCATATGAAGTGGCATTCAACGATTCAGCGTGCCTCAAGATGATGTTAGATTGGAGGGATACAGCTTGAAAGACGAAGTGCCAAACCTTGAAAGTTTCAGCCAGCGATTACGTGATGAGGCCGCCGTTGATCCAACGCTAGAAGTGCCGCAAGGCGAGCCCTCTAGTAAAACGCAAATCATCGCGATTTATGGTAAAGGCGGTATCGGCAAGTCTTTTACTTTAGCAAATCTTAGCCACATGATGGCTGAACAGGGCAAGCGGGTGTTGCTGATCGGTTGTGACCCAAAGTCTGACACCACCAGTCTATTGTTTGGCGGCAAGGCTTGTCCCACGATAATTGAGACTTCTGGAAAAAAGAAGATCGCCGGTGAAGAAGTTAAAATCGGTGATGTTTGTTTCAAGCGTGGTGGCGTATTCGCGATGGAGCTTGGCGGCCCAGAAGTTGGACGTGGGTGCGGTGGTCGCGGAATAATCCATGGTTTTGAATTACTTGAAAAGCTTGGGTTCCATGATTGGGATTTTGATTATGTGTTGCTCGACTTTTTGGGCGACGTGGTCTGCGGTGGCTTTGGTTTGCCCATTGCGCGGGATATGGCTCAGAAAGTGATACTTGTTGCCTCAAACGATTTGCAGTCACTTTATGTTGCGAACAATGTATGCTCCGCCGTCGAATATTTCCGTAAGTTAGGCGGCAATGTGGGTGTTGCCGGTCTTGTGATTAACAAGGATGACGGAACTGGAGAGGCAGCAGCTTTTGCTGAAGCGGTAGATATTCCCGTTTTGGCGGCGATCCCGCAGGATGATGATCTTCGCAAAAAATCAGCGAACTACCAGATTGTTGGTACGTCCCAGTCTCAATGGGGTGGTTTGTTCGGTGAATTGGGTGATGCGGTGAGTTTAGCCGCTCCGGTGCATCCTTCTCCATTAGATCAGGATGGTTTGCTTGGACTATTCGACGCGGATGAGACCGGAGCTGACTATGAATTGGTGCCTGCCACCGATCAGGACATGCGCGGCTCTAAAGCTGCGCCAAAGGCCAGCCTTGAAGTGGTCTATGATGATGTTTGAAATCCTGACTCAAACACAGAGTGAGGCGTCATGACACAAGATGGTGGTCGTCAAGGATTTGAAGTTGGCTATGACGAAGCCGGTAATGTGCAGGTTGTTGAGACTGCTGAGTCCAAATATGCGCCAGTGATTTTAGATGTATCCAAACAAGTTCAAGAGACCGCTTTGGAGGGTGGCTGCACTGCTGGAGCTGACACACTTGACGCTGTAGCGCGCAGTGCGGGTAAGTCAGAGATTTTGGACCAGTATGCGATAGATTACCCGCAAGGGCCGCATGACAAACCTCAGAGCATGTGCCCAGCCTTTGGTTCATTGCGTGTGGGTCTGCGGATGAAGCGCACTGCAACGATCCTAAGTGGATCGGCCTGTTGTGTCTACGGCCTGACCTTTGTATCTCATTTCTATGGAGCGCGACGGTCGGTCGGATATGTCCCTTTCAATTCGGAAACCCTTGTAACGGGTAAGCTTTTTGAAGACATCCGAGAGGCGGTGCATGACATTGCTAATCCGGAAAAGCTGGACGCAGTGGTAGTGACAAACCTTTGTGTTCCAACCGCGTCTGGCGTCCCTTTACGGCTGCTGCCTGAGGAAATCAATGGCGTACGCATTGTTGGGATAGATGTTCCTGGCTTTGGTATCCCGACCCACGCCGAAGCGAAGGATGTATTGGCTGGGGCTATGCTCAACTATGCCCGTAAAGAGATTGAGGCCGGCCCAGTAGCCATGCCTGCTAGCGGTAAGTCTGATCGTCCAACTGTCAGCTTGCTGGGAGAGATGTTTCCTGCTGACCCTATGGTCATAGGGCAGATGTTAGCACCTTTGGGGTTGGCGGCGGGCCCAGTTGTACCTTGTCGGGAGTGGCGTGAGCTTTATGCAGCGCTTGACTGTGGCGCAGTAGCGGCAATTCATCCATTTTACACCTCATCGGTGCGGGAGTTTGAGGCTGCCGGTCGCTCAGTAATTGGTTCCGCTCCTGTGGGACTTGATGGAACCCACGATTGGTTGGCTGAGATTGGTGACATATTTAATATTTCATCACAAAAAGTTGGTCAGGCACAAAACCAATTCTTGCCAGAGATTAAGGCCGCACTCGCTAAGACATCCATTAAAGGAACAATTACGTTGTCTGGCTACGAAGGTAGCGAGCTTCTAGTTGCTCGACTTTTAATCGAAAGTGGTGCTGACGTGCCTTATGTGGGTACTGCCTGTCCAAAAACTGAGTGGTCCTCTAAGGATGCTGCGTGGTTGGAGGCTCACGGGGTTAAAATCAAATTCCGTGCGTCCTTGGAAGATGACTGTGCGGCAATGGAGGCGATAAAGCCGAACCTAGCTATTGGCACTACGCCCGTCGTGCAAAAAGCCAAAGAGCTCGGAATTCCAGCGCTTTACTTCACGAATTTGATTTCGGCGCGCCCTTTAATGGGGACAGCTGGCGCGGGTTCATTACAACAGGTTGTAAATGCCGCGATTGGCAACAAAGCCCGCATGGATCACATGCGCGAATTCTTTGAGGGGGTTGGGTTCGCGGAAACAGCTGGTGTTTGGGAGGGTGCTCCCAACTTAAAGCCATCCTTCCGCGCGACTAACGTCAAAAAACTGGAACGCGCCGCAAAGGCCGCTAAAGCGGCGGAGATGATCTAATGCTGGTACAAGATCACGATAGAGCGGGCGGGTATTGGGGTGCAGTTTACGCCTTCTGCGCCGTAAAAGGTCTCCAGTGTGTGATTGATGGTCCGGTGGGGTGTGAGAATTTGCCGGTAACTTCCGTTCTGCATTACACCGACGGTTTACCACCGCACGAGCTACCCATCGTTGTTACTGGCTTGGGTGAGGAGGAAATGGGCTCCGGCACCGAGAACTCAATGAGACGTGCTTGGGAAGTTTTGGATCCAGCCCTGCCCGCCGTTGTAGTCACAGGATCAATCTCCGAGATGATTGGCGGCGGTGTCACGCCTCAAGGTACCAACATCCAGCGCTTTTTGCCGCGAACTATTGATGAAGATCAATGGGAAGCTGCTGATCGTGCGATGACATGGATATTTACTGAATTTGGCATGACCAAGGGACGGATGCCGCCGGAGAAAAAAAGATCGGAAGATGCCAAGCCGCGTGTGAATATCCTCGGTCCTATGTACGGCACTTTCAACATGCCATCAGACCGTGCTGAGATTAGACGATTGGTCGAAGGAATTGGTGCAGAGATCAATATGGTGATGCCCTTGGGTGCTCATGTTGCTGAGATGCGTGGGTTGGTGAATGCAGATGTAAATATCTGCATGTACCGGGAGTTCGGACGCGGTCTTTGCGAAATTCTTCAAAAGCCGTATCTGCAAGCACCGATTGGAATTGACAGTACAACCAAATTCTTGCGCACTTTAGGTGAGTTGTTGGGGTTAGACCCAGAACCTTTCATCGAGCGTGAGAAGCACTCAACCATCAAGCCGGTTTGGGATTTGTGGCGTTCCGTAACACAAGATTTTTTTGCAACGGCTTCTTTCGCAATTGTAGCAAATGAAACTTACACTCGGGGCATTCGCAATTATCTGGAGAAAGATCTCGGTTTGCCTTGTGCATTCGCCGTGGCTCGTTCTCGCGGCCAGAAGACTGATAATGATAACGTTCGGGCAATGATGCATGCTCAAAAACCACTGATCATTTTGGGCTCAATAAACGAAAAAATGTATTTGGCTGAAATGAAGGCAGGATTTGGGCCGGCACCTTCGTTTATCCCGGCATCATTTCCTGGAGCGGCTATTCGGCGCGCTACAGGAACGCCATTCATGGGTTACGCAGGAGCAACATATCTTTTGCAAGAGGTCTGCAACAGTTTGTTTGACGCGCTGTTCCACATTCTGCCCTTGGGAAGTGAGATGGATTCAACCCAAGCGACACCAACACCGTTACGACGTGATTTTCCATGGGATGCCGATGCGCAAGCCAAGCTAGATGAAATTGTCGCATCTCATCCTATCCTTACAAGAATTTCCGCTGCAAAAAGTCTTCGCGACGCCGCTGAAAAGTGTGCGTTGGAGAACGGGGCAGAGCGGGTAGACCTGGAGATTGTTAAAGATCTCCAACCAGCTTCGGGAGGAAGCACATGAGCGATCTGACAAACAATCTTTCGCAGATGTCGGGTGGGCCGAAAAAGGCGCGCCAGACTTCAGGTGAGTATAGGTTTTATCTCAGCATGATCTTTCTGACAGCGGTGCCATTCTGCGCCGTGATCTGGACATATCAACTGTTCAAGCATGCAAAAATGCCTGCCCAAGGACCTATTCAAAGTGCTCTGAGTGAGGCGCGGACCATCGCGCCTTGCATCTTCTGGGCCTGAACAATTTTTCCCGGCTTGTAAAAGCCGGGGCACATCATCCGCGCGTCTTTCGGGGCAGTGGTGTCAAGGCAGGGGAGGAGCCCTTGTTGCAACCCAGTCGCGGGGGCCGCGCGGCGTCAGTACATATTTTCAGGAGAAAAAAATGGCTGATAAAAATGACCTAAGCTTTACAGGTCTCACAGACGAACAAGCGCAGGAACTGCACTCAGTTTACATGAGCGGTTTGATGATCTTCACGGTCATTGCAATCGTTGCTCACATTCTGACGTACATAAAACTGCCCTGGTTCGCCTGGGGTTGAGGAGAACCGAGAATGGCACAGTTTTACAAAATCTGGCTGATTTTTGATCCGCGCCGCGTGTTTGTGGCACAGGGAGTTTTCCTGTTTTTGCTGGCAGCAATGATTCATCTCGTTCTGCTCAGCAACCCGGCGACAAATTGGTTCGATCGCGCATTTGGCGTTGCTGCTGAAGAGTAACACTCGACGCACGAAAAATAGCTGTGGGCGACACGCATATGCATGCCGCCCACAGCAAACAAACGAGTAACTTGTACGTGCCTACGCTTTAAAAGCATTGGGGTATGATAGGGAGAAAAGAAGATGGCTTTGCTCAGCTTCGAGAGGAAATACCGAGTCCGTGGAGGTACTTTGGTTGGTGGTGACCTGTTCGATTTCTGGGTGGGTCCATTTTACGTAGGTTTTTTCGGTGTAACCACAATTTTTTTTGCCGCACTGGGTACCTTTTTAATATTTTATGGTGCTGCGCTTGGAAATACATGGAACCCTTGGTTGATTTCAATCAACCCGCCTAGCCTTGATGTTGGACTTGGTATTGCGCCTCTTGCGGACGGAGGGCTTTGGCAGGCTATTACGTTCTGCGCTACTTTTGCATTCTTAAGTTGGATGATGCGAGAGGTTGAAATTTGTCGCAAGTTGGGAATGGGTTACCACGTGCCTTTCGCCTTTGGAATTGCCATTTTGGCTTATGTCACGCTGGTGATTATTCGTCCAATTTTGCTGGGTGCTTGGGGGCATGGATTTCCGTACGGAATATTTAGTCATCTCGATTGGGTGAACAACGTTGGATACGCTTACGGAAATTTCCATTATAATCCTGCCCATATGGTGGCGATCACGTTTTTCTTCACAACCTGTTTAGCGCTGGCGTTACATGGCTCGTTGGTGTTGTCTGCAGTCAACCCCGGCAAAGATAAGACCATCGGAACTCCCGATCACGAGGACACCTATTTTCGCGACTTGATTGGCTATTCCATTGGGCCATTGGGTATTCATCGTTTGGGGCTCTTTCTAGCGCTGAGCGCAGTTGTCTGGAGTGCTATTTGCATCGTAATTTCTGGCACCATCTGGTTTGACTCGTGGTCTAGCTGGTGGGACTGGTACGCTGAATTGCCCTGGTGGGCAGATCTGTAGGAGAGGATAGAAACATGGAATATCAAAACATCTTCACACAGGTTCAGGTGCAAGGCCCAGCCGAAATGGGTATTGATCCTGCGGGCACACTTGATCGCGAACGCACCAAAAACGCGCGGTTTTCCAAAACTCTAGGTTGGTTCGGTAATGCGCAGCTGGGGCCTATCTACCTCGGAACATTTGGGCTTGTCTCAATGGCTACTGGCTTAATTTGGTTTTTCATCATCGGCATGAATTACTGGGCGCAAGTTGATTACTCCCCCGCGTTATTTTTACGAGAACTGTTTTGGCTGTCATTGGAACCACCCGCGGAAGAATATGGACTAGGTATGGCTCCTCTGAATGAGGGCGGATGGTGGCTAATTGCTTCTTTTTTCTTACTGGTTTCTGTAATTTCGTGGTGGATTAGAACCTATCTTCGCGCAGAGGAGCTGGGGCTGGGCAAACATGTTTCATGGGCATTCGCGTCTGCAATATGGTTGTTCCTTGTCCTGGGTTTGATCAGACCCATCATGATGGGTTCTTGGTCTGAGGCAGTGCCTTATGGCGTGTTTAGTCACCTCGATTGGACCAACCTGTTCTCGTTGACCTATGGCAACCTGTTCTACAATCCGTTTCACGCTCTTTCGATCGCATTTCTATATGGCTCTGCGCTGTTGTTTGCGATGCATGGCGCTACAATCCTTGCGGTAAGCCGTTATGGGGGGGAGCGTGAGATCGAGCAGATTGTGGACCGTGGGACTGCGTCCGAACGTGCGGCCTTATTCTGGCGTTGGACTATGGGATTCAATGCCACCATGGAAGGTATTCACCGCTGGGCTTGGTGGTTTGCAGTACTAACAACTCTCACTGGCGGTATCGGAATCCTGCTTACGGGTACGGTAGTAGATAACTGGTTCGTCTGGGCTCAAGAGCACGGTTATGCGCCGCTCGATTAATAAGGAGATTTAAAATGAGCGAGAATCATGAATATCTGATGCGCGGTGAAAGCCGAAGGCTCAGCCTTAGTGGGGACGTTTTATCGTTGATGCTCAAGGGTGCTGGGTATGCAGCTATTGTTTGCCTCACGCTTTGGTTCCTGATTTCCGCAATGTTTTGGCTCGGCTCGTTGCTGCCTGACGAAGCACGCGAAACAGAGGATCCAACACCGTACTCGTACTACATAAACCATACTTACTTAGTATAGGTCTAAAGATTGTTCAGGGGCCTCTAAATAGAACCTTGAACTACATATTCCGGCTGTTCTAGTCCCTGAAATAGCCGGAAGCATCGGGGTCTTGATATCCTGATTTTCCTGTTGGCTACGGGAGGCAGATGTCGGTCAAGTTAACTGTGACAGCATCTGTTCCCCGGCCAACAGGGTAAGCAAACAAGACGCGAGAATCTGTTGTTATGACTAGCTCGAATTCATCATTACTGGATCGCATCGCAGGGCCCGCTGACCTGAAGGGTCTAGCCGATGCAGACCTAACCTTACTGGCAAATGAACTTCGAACAGAAATTATACACTCCGTGGCCCAGACAGGGGGGCATCTAGGTTCGTCTTTAGGCGTTGTGGAATTAACGATTGCGCTTCATGCGGTGTTCGACACGCCTAGAGATAAGTTGATCTGGGACGTTGGACATCAATGCTATCCGCACAAAGTGTTGACGGGACGGCGCGCTATGATGAAAACTTTGCGTAAAGAAGACGGCCTCTCAGGCTTTACCAAGCGCAGTGAGAGCGAATTTGACCCGTTTGGCGCAGCTCATGCGGCAACCTCTATTTCTGCAGCGATGGGATTCACAGTCGCACGTGATATGGGGCTGCCGACGGGGGATGCCGTCGCTATTATTGGAGATGGTTCAATCAGCGCTGGGATGGCGTATGAGGCGATGAACAACGCTGGTGCCGAAGGGCGGCGGATGTTCGTAATTTTGAATGACAATGAAATGAGTATTGCTCCTCCAGTTGGTGCGATGTCGGCTTATATTTCGGAATTGACGCGATCTTCAGCACCTGACATCAAGACGCTGGGTGCAGATTTTGAGGCTGCCATGCCGGGGCCACTGCGTGCGCACGCTCGCCGAGCGAAGGAGCTTGTCACCGGAGTCATGGGCTCGAATGAAACGTTGTTTGAAGCGTTAGGGTTCCAATATATTGGACCGATTAACGGACACGATTTGGAACAATTGCTGCCGGTATTACGCGCAGCTCGCGCCCGCGCCACCGGACCTGTGTTAATCCACTGCTGTACAGTGAAGGGCAAAGGTTACGCGCCAGCCGAAAAAGCTGCTGATCGGTATCATGGTGTCTCAGCATTCAACGTGGAAACTGGGCAACAATCTAAAGGTAAAGCCAATGCGCCCAGCTACACTAAAGTTTTTGGAACTGCTTTAAGTGATTTAGCTAAAACAGATAGCCGCATTGTAGGAGTTACCGCGGCAATGCCATCGGGAACGGGTATGGATATTTTCGCCAAGCAATTCCCGGCGCGGACGTTTGATGTGGGTATGGCAGAGCAGCACGGGGTAACGTTTGCTGCAGGTTTGGCGGCTGCAGGAATGAAGCCGTTTTGTGCAATTTATTCAACTTTTCTTCAACGTGCTTATGACCAAATAGTACATGACGTTGCGCTCCAGAATCTTCCCGTACGCTTTGCAATAGATCGCGCCGGTCTCGTTGGTGCAGATGGAGCGACCCATGCGGGTGCCTTTGATGTGGGGTATCTGTCTGGTTTGCCAAATATGACTCTTATGGCTGCTGCAGATGAGGCGGAGCTTGTGCACATGGTGGCAACTGCGGCGGCTCATGATGCTGGGCCTATTGCGTTTCGCTATCCACGTGGAACGGGTACCGGTACTATTTTGCCTGAAATTGGTGAGGTGCTGACTATCGGTAAAGGGCGATTGGTTGTTGAAGGCAGTGATATCGCAATCCTATCGTTTGGGGCGCATCTTGAGGAATGCCTGAAGGCAAGCGCGTTGATTGAAGCCCAAGGCCTGTCCACCACTGTAGCAGATGCGCGTTTTGCCAAACCTTTGGATCATTCATTGATCCGCCAGTTAGTGAAACATCATAAAGCGCTGATCACCGTGGAGCAGGGCGCGATGGGTGGATTTGGCGCTATGGTGTTGCAATATCTTGCCAAAGAAGGATTGTTAGATGGTCATCTTGCAGTGCGCACGATGACATTGCCAGATCGGTTCATCAATCAAGCTGCACCCGATGCAATGTATGCAGATGCTGGACTGACGGCGACAGATATAGCTGCAACCGCTCTGCAGGCGCTGCAATGTCAACCAGTGACCGTACTCTCATGATTTTGAAAAAATCATTTCGCTATGCTTGTTCATGTAAATATGCAGCCACGGTGTGAATGAGACAGGTTTAGTTTTCAATTCTGCCAGCAATTGTGAACGTGTGATCCAGCGCGTCGCCAAAACCTCTTGGGGATTTGGCACAAGGGCTAAATCAGAACTTGCTTCAGCAACATATACTTCAACCAGTTCATGTTCTACTAAGCCGTTACCAACCTCGGCACGATACTCCACCTGCCCAACGTGTTTGGTTTGAAGGGCTTGGATACCAAGTTCTTCATGCAGCCGTCGAGTAGCGCAGCGAGCGGACTCCTCGTTCCAGTTTGGATGTGTGCAGCAGGTGTTGGCCCAAAGACCTGGGGTATGATACTTTTCTAGAGCACGTTGTTGCAGCAAGATGCGTTCTCCTGCCATTACAAATACGGAAACGGCTTTGTGCCGCAACCCATGCTGATGTGCGATAAGCTTTTCAACTGGTTGCAATGTGCCATCTACCCAGGCTGGAATCATGGTCTCCATTAGATGTGATTGGCCGAAACCAGTCGCGTTAAATGCGCCAGATTCTTCAGCCCAATTTTCAAATGTGCCATGGGACGTGCCTTGATTAATCGTTTGTTCATGTAGGCTTCGAACGTTAGTTTCTGTACATCTACATCATGGCAAAGAGAGACAAATCTCTCACGCCTGTCATCATCTCGATAATAGGCATTTTGCATAGCGCCTAGCACCTTGAACACACTCTTATGTTCTCGCATGAACAACTTTCGAGCTAGCAAAAAGTCCTTGACGCGGCCTGATGCCAGAAAGGTGCAAGCGGCAGTTGCTGCAACACGACCGCTCAGCATCGCGTAATAAATTCCTTCACCCGAAGAGGGAGCCACCACGCCTGCGGCGTCGCCAGCAAGGATTACATCGCGGCCATTATCCCAACGATCCATTGGCTTAAGTGGTATTGGTGCGCCCTCTCGTCGGATAGTTTTACACTCGTTAAGGCCGGAGGCAGTACGCAGGTCGGCAGTAGCCTTCTTCAGGTCGATCCCCTCAATGCCTGTGCCCATGCCAACGCTGGTGGACTTACCATGTGGAAATACCCACCCGTAAAAATCGGGAGAAATTGTGCCGTCATAAATCACGTCACATCGTAACGGATCGTACAAGGCGCTGGCGGTGGGAGCCTCGATGATTTCGTGATAGGCTATGACGTAAGGTATCTTGTCACCTCCCGGCACCTCGGACTTTGCCACTTTTGAACGGGCGCCATCGGCACCGATAATCAATCTCGTGGGCAGTGTGCGCTCTTCGCCAGTAGTTTTATCGCGGTAGATTACATTTGTTTGGCCCAAATCACGCTCAATCCTAAGATAAGTGCCGGTGATACTATGCGCACCGGCTTGACGTGCTCTTTGACGCAGGAATGGGTCGAAATCCTTTCGGTCTACCATGCCGACAAAGCCGTTTTCGATTGGGATGTCGACCTGACGCCCAGTGGGCGAGATCATGCGCGCTGTAGTGACCTTTGCAACAAGTTGTTCGTCTGGGATCAAGAAGTCCTCAATCAAGCGTGGAGGAATGGCTCCACCGCAGGGCTTCACACGTCCTTCCCGATCAATTATCGCGACTTTTTTGCCTGATCGGGCAAGGTCCTCTGCTGCTGTGGCCCCAGCTGGGCCGCCTCCGATAACGACAACATCAAACATAGTTATTCTCCTGGGACCATTGACGCGTTCTCGGGTACGCGTGCAGTTCCGATGACGCGCGCAGCCATCAAAGCGGCGGCGAGAAATAGTAAAGCCTCAAAAGCGAAGACAAGACCAAAAGCTTGGCCATCTGGTGCGATCGTGCGAGCCAGATCGACGAGCACAGCGCCTGTGAGGCCGCCGAAGCCTGCAGCGATTGCTTGGGCGGCTCCCCAAAGCCCCATGCGCGTGCCTTCGCGTCGTCTGCGCCCTTCGGACGCCAGTGCCATCATTGCGCCAATCGCGGCAACGGCAAACATGCCATTGAAGAAGCCCAAGGCGATAACTAGGTGGGTGAAGTTGAACGGTGTCGGTATTATACCAGTCAAGCAAATCAAAGAGAGTGCTGAGCCGGAACCTATGCAGCCTCCTACCACCCAAGCGCGAAGAGTGCCAATTTTAAGGCCTGTTGCGACAGTACCAACAGTCAGCATACCCAGAAAAACACCACCATTTTGGGCACCGGAAAGTGTAGTAGACTCTCCGGGTGTAAAGTTGAACACGAGGCCTGCATAGGGTTCAAGGATTAGTTCTTGCATAAAGTAAGCATTCATCGACAGGAACACAAAGAGCGTAAAATTGCGGGTCTTGGGTTCTGCCCAAATATCGCGCAAGCCATCCATAAAGGAAGTTGTGTCCGGTTCATGCGTACAAGTGACCCCGGTTTCGATGCGGCCAACCGCAAGTATTGTGAGCAGCATTGCCGCAATGGCGATTACCGTGACTACGCTGAGCAAACGCTGTGGAGAGTAGGGGTCAAGGAATTGACCCGCTAAACCCGCAGTCATGGCGATACCAAATATCATCATTAGCCATGTGATGGATGCAGCGGCTGCACGCCGATCAGGAGCAGTGGCTGTCGCAAGCAGTGCCAGTAGAGACGTGCCAGAGGCGCCGACACCGAGTCCAATAAGAGCATAGGACAGAACGGATATTGCCAGCGCCAGGCTAAAGCTCATAGTAAAAAGAGTTACTCCGAATGCTGCGCCAATTCCGCCAATCGCTAAAGCGACCATCCCACCAATGATCCAGCGTGTTCGGTTGCCGCCAGTATCAGAAGTAAAACCCCACCGTGGGCGTGACAATTGGATGCCATAATGGAGGCCAACTAAGGCACCGGGTAACAGGGCGGGCAAAGCGAATTCAACTACCATCAGGCGGTTTAGTGTCGACGTAGTTAAAACTACAATCGCGCCCAAAGCCATTTGAACAAGACCAAGGCGTATAATTTGGACCCAGGAAAGTGTCATAACAGGTTCCTTAGTGCAAAAGCCGCAATCATCATGCCAGTGACATACATCGCGACGCCTGTTCCGTTGTACCATGGCGCACGCGCCTTAGGGTCGCGTAGCAGTACACTCATAGCCCAAAGTTGGGTAGTAATTAGTGCAAGGATAGCTGTGGCAAAGAGCGGCTTCCCCCAAAAAAATAAAAATGCGACTACCGCGACTTGGGGTAGGGTCATAACCCAGCATGCTGCGCGTGCGGCGCGTTTAGGGCCAAGGGTGACGGGCAAAGAATTGACACTCATTTGGCGGTCGCCTTCAAGAGCTTTGAAGTCGTTAAGGGTCATGATTCCGTGGGCCCCCATCGCGTAGAGGGCTGCGATTATAATGATAGACCAACTTGGTGCGTGAAAGGACATCACAGCGGCGCCCGTGAACCATGGTAGACCCTCATAACAAAGTCCAACTAGCCCTGGTCCCCACCAGCCATATCTTTTCAGACGAATAGGCTCTGCAGAATAGGCCCATGCGGCTAAGACGCCAAAGATGGTCGCGTAAAAACCCCAAGGCCCAAGTTGCGCACCAACCAAAAGTGACAGCGCTGACATGGCTATTGCAATCCAAAGGCCCCATTTCCCAGGAATTCGGCCAGATGGAATTGGGCGATGTGGCTCATTTATGGCGTCGACATGACGGTCACACCAATCGTTGGCTGCTTGGCTCATCCCGCAAACAATGGGTCCGGCTAACAGAATGCCTAAAAAGATTAATCCCCACTGACCGTTGGGGGATGTACCCGAAGATACAACGCCGCACAAATAAGCCCACATCGGCGGAAACCACGTCACTGGCTTGATTAGCCGCAACATAGCACTTGGCTCTGGTAATCTTCTGTTTGGCAGGGCTGCTATATCAGTCATTATGTAAGTTTAACGTTACAGTCGATGAGTATTCAAGTGTAAAGTAATATTGACATTCATGGTAGGTGCGCAATGATAAGCTTAGACATCATTAAGTACGCTCCCGCGAGGGTTAATCATACCAGTGTTTGCGCTGGATAGAGGAGAAAATGGGATGAAAAAATTGTTGTTATCGGCTCTTGGTGTTTGCTTTGCTGCAGGGCCCATGTTCGCAGATGGTCATGCCTCAGGCGATGCTGACGCAGGAGCGAAGGTTTTTAAGAAATGTAAAGCTTGCCACTCCATCATTGATGCAGACGAAAATGTCATTGTGAAAGGTGGACGAAACGGCCCCAACCTGTACGGTGTTTATATGCGTAAGGCAGGTAATCTGGATGGATTTAAATACGGAAAGTCAATCATCGCCGCTGGCGAGGGGGGATTGGTATGGAATGAGGCGGACTTTGTCGCGTACGTGGAAGATCCAAAGAAGTTTTTGCGCACCTACTTGGACGATAAAAAAGCAAAATCTGGGATGGCATTTAAGCTGAAAAAGGAAGGCGATCGTGCAAACGTTTGGGCCTATTTGGTGTCTGTTGGCCCGGCAGTTGAGGCGGAAGAAGCAAGCAACTGACCGTTTAAGAATTTACTTGAGTGAAAAAGTCCAAATTTGGCAAACTGAATGTCATGCGCCTTAACGAGTGTTTCCGCGATTGCTTGAATTGCGGAAACACTCAAAACTAACTTACTTCTTAGAGAGTTTACGAAAGACTTCAGGACGCTCTTTGATGCTCTTATCGGTGATTTTTCATTCACCCGTTTTGTTACGTGTTGCGCACCGTGTCGATCATCAAATGTACGTTGTCTGGATCTGCATCCGGTGTAATCCCGTGGCCAAGGTTGAATATATGGGGCCCATTGCCAAATGCATCTACGATCTTACGCGTTTGCGCGACCAGAGCTTCTCCGCCACTGACCATGTGTGAAGACGCGAGGTTACCCTGAACACAACCGCCGGTTTGCACATTTTGTGCCGCCCAATCGGCATCAACTGCATCATCCAAGGCAATACAATCTGCGCCAATAGCAGCATGCAAATGGGCATTGCGTTTGCCGGCGCCGCGCGGGAAGGCAATTATTGGAATATTAGGATGGGCTGTCTTTAACGCTGCAGTTATCTTGGCCATAGGCTCAATAGAATAGCGTATGAAATCGTCTCCCTGCAGTGATCCCGCCCAGCTGTCAAAAAGCTTAACGACCTCTGCGCCAGCCTCAATCTGGGCGCTGAGATAGACGATTGTGCCCTCGGTTATGCGCTCAATCAAACCGTCGAATACTTCCCTATTTTGGTTTTTAAGTGTATGGGCGGGTTCCTGATTGGGAGTGCCTTTTCCAGCGATCATGTAGGTGGCAACTGTCCAGGGTGACCCAGCAAAACCGATCAGCGTAGTTTCAGTGGGTAACTCCTCAGAAAGTATCTTTATAGTTTCATAAACCGGAGAAAGGTGTTCATTCACATTTTCTGCTGGTTTTAATGCTTCGAGCTCCGCTGCAGTCGAAATTGTTGACAGTCGCGGCCCCTCACCAGTTACAAACCACAAATCTGCCCCAAGTGCTTGTGGGAGTAGTAAAATGTCTGCAAATAGGATCGCGGCATCAAATCCATATCGCCGGATAGGCTGCAAGGTGACCTCAGCTGCTAGGTCTGGGGTATAGCAAAGCGATAGAAAGTCACCAGCCTGCGCACGTGTAGCTTTGTACTCTGGGAGGTACCGTCCCGCCTGACGCATCATCCAGATTGGCGGTGTGGGCAGTACCTCACCAGCAAGGGCGCGGAGGATCTTTTTTTGAGCGGTCATTTCAGAGTGTCCCTTGGGAATATCAGGTACATCAATATGCGCATTAACCGGCGAGCGACGCAATAGTTGTAAAGCCAAGTTTACACCTTTAGATGTGTTAAAATGAAATATGAACTTCCTTCATCTCAAAAGCCGTTAAACATTGGGACTCGCGGGTCACCTCTCGCTTTGGCTCAAGCATACGAAACGCGGGACAGATTAGGCTATGCCTTTGATTTGCCGCATGATGCATTTGCTATTCAGGTTATCACCACTACTGGGGATCGTATTATTGATCGCCCGCTGAAAGCGATTGGTGGCAAGGGGCTGTTCACGCGTGAAATAGAGGAGATGATGTTGGCTGGCTCCATCGATATTGCTGTGCATTCGATGAAGGACATGCCAACATTGCAGCCGGAGGGGCTGTGGCTAGATACCTATCTGCCGCGAGAAGATGTACGTGATGCATTTATTTCGTTGAATTCGGCCACGCTTGCGGATTTAGCTGAAGGCTGCGTTGTGGGCACCTCCAGTCTACGCCGTCAGGCTCAGTTGCGTCTGCGGCGGCCTGATCTGAAAGTTGTAGAGTTTCGGGGGAATTTGCAGACGCGTCTCAAAAAGCTCGAGGCTAAGGTGGCGGATGCAACCTTTCTTGCAATGGCTGGATTGAAGAGGCTGAAAATGCATGACGTTCCGCGAACAGCAATTGAACCTGAGGATATGTTGCCAGCGGTGGCACAAGGCGCAATTGGCATCGAACGACGCATAGGTGACATGCGCGTGGCCGAGATGTTGGAAGCTATCAACGATGGTCAGACTGGCCAAAGACTGAATGCAGAGCGAGCATTTTTGACTGCATTGGATGGATCCTGCGAAACGCCGATTGCGGGGTTGGCACAATTGGACGGAAATTCTTTACGTCTGCGCGGAGAGGTTCTGCGACCTGATGGATCTGATGTCGTATTTGACGATGTGACTGTACCTATTGAGGATGGCGCAGAGGCCGGACGCGTTATGGCCGCAAAACTGCTAGACAGTGCTGGGGAAGGTTTCTTTGATTGGCGGACAGCCTAGACGCGTTCTAATTTTTGGTGGCTCAGGCACGGCTGGACAGGGCGCCTTGCGGGCGTTGGTAGCTGCTGGGCATGAGGTGACTTGTGTGCTTCGGGTCTCGCAAGATTTACCTGTGGGCGTTCGGGAAATCATTGCTGAGGTGGCTCTACCACTGCAAATTTCTGACCACTTCGATGTGGTTGTGTCTTGTATAGCCTCGCGAACTGGAACCCCAAAAGATGCTTGGGCAATTGATCATGATGCGCAACTAAATATCTTAACTTTTGCGCAAACTGTGGGAGTATCACAGTTCATTTTGTTATCTGCAATCTGTTTGCAAAAACCAAAGCTACCTTTTCAGTATGCCAAACTTGCGTTTGAGGAGGCGTTGATATGTTCCGGCTTAGATTTCTCAATTGTGCGGCCAACTGCTTTTTTTAAGTCTCTATCTGGGCAGTTGGACCGTGTGCGGGCAAACAAACCATTCCTAGTGTTTGGTGATGGAAAACTGACTGCCTGCAAGCCGATTAGTGATGATGATCTGGGGCAATTTATTGCAGATTGCATCGACAACCCCCTAAGACGTAATCAGATATTGCCAATTGGTGGACCGGGGCCGGCAATCACGCCGCTTGATCAGGCGGAGGGGTTGTTTGGAATACTGGATCAGCCATTGAAAGTAAGACGATTACCCGTGGGGCTGATCTTTGGCCTCCAGACGGTCTTGGGTGTTATCGGATGGGTTTTCCCCAAAATACAAGATAAGGCGGAACTGATGCGAATTGGGTATTATTATGCAACGGAGTCCATGTTGTTCCTCAACGAAGAAACTGGGCGATATGATGCCGACGCAACTCCCTCAACAGGATCGGAAACGTTATTTGATTATTATAAAGAGCTAATTGTGACGGATAAAACTGTTCAGCGTGGAGACCATTCTGTTTTTTAAGCTACCGTGTCGTATCAGGCAACTGCATGGGCGATTGCGCATTGCTTCCAAAGAGATGTTAACGCCGCTACAAGATGAGCTATGTCCGCGTCAGAGTGCAATGGCGAGGGCGTAAAACGCAGGCGCTCTGTCCCTTTCGGAACGGTTGGGTAGTTAATGGGTTGCACGTAAATACCCCATTGGTCCAACAGATAGTCAGCCAGCATTTTAGTCTTGATCGGATCCTTGATCATCACGGGCACAATGTGGCTGTCGTTCGTCAAATGAGGAATTCCTGCGTTATCCAAGCCTGCGCGCAGTTTGGCAACTTGTAAGCGTTGTTGCATGCGCTCGTTGTCCGATTTTTTGAGATGAGCAATGGAAGTTCGTGCCGCCGCGGCCACGGCGGGGGGCAGAGCGGTAGTAAAGATGAAGCCAGAAGCAAAGCTGCGAATGAAATCACATAGCGATGCGGAACCCGTGATGTAACCACCAACAACGCCGTAAGCTTTGCCCAGCGTACCTTCGATAAGAGTGATGCGATCCATAAGCCCTTCTTGTTCCGCGATACCACCCCCACGAGGACCATAAAGACCAACTGCGTGGACTTCATCAAGGTAAGTCATGGCACCGTATTTTTCGGCCACCTCGGTGATCTCGCGAATAGGAGCAATGTCCCCATCCATTGAATAGACGCTCTCAAAAGCGACAATCTTTGGTGCATTCGCAGGCAAAGTTTTTAATTTTGCCTCAAGGTCGGCAACATCATTGTGCCTCCAGATTACTTTTTGTGCCCTAGAATGACGGATTCCTTCGATCATTGATGCGTGGTTCCCCGCGTCTGAAAGGATGATGCAATCCTTGAGACGTGAGCCAAGCGTGGAAAGTGCAGCCCAGTTGGAGACATACCCAGAGGTGAACAGCAGAGCTGCCTCTTTGTTATGCAAATCTGCCAACTCACGCTCCAACAACAAATGGTCGTGGTTGGTTCCAGAAATATTTCGTGTGCCCCCTGCGCCCGTTCCGGTGCGCTGCACCGCTTTGCACATGGCTTCTATCACCATTGGATTTTGCCCCATTCCAAGATAGTCGTTTGAACACCAAACCGTTACATCGCGCACGTCGCCATCTTGGTGATTGGCGGCACGGGGAAACTTACCACATTTTCGCTCGAGTTCCGCAAAGTAGCGATAGTTACCTTCGTCTTTCAGGGCGTTTAATTGAGATTGGAAGAGTGCATCAAAGTTCATGGGACCGTCCCGTTTTAGAGGTCGTTGGAAGCGCTGGTAGCATCCAGCGCCAGAGTTTCGCATCGGGCAATGGAATCACCATCAACCAATGTTCGATAGTTGCCAAAGCAGAAAGTGCCAGCAGAAGGGCAAAACCTACCCGCATCTGTGCCGTTTCGGCAGTAAAAAGGCGCTCAGCAAAACACGCTGTTGAGAAGCTAAGGAAGGTCACGCCTAGTACAAAAGCAATCGTGATGTTGCCGTGGCGAAAATAACTTTTAAGGTGCTCAAGAGGTTTTGGAACAAATTCTGTGTTGATACGTGGCACGCCGAAGAACAAGTTTAGTTTAGCGGAGATGCGGGCTGCAAACAGTATCAGGTAGGTCCAGAAGCCAAATGAGTTGGCCGCGTTTGTTGTGGTCACGGTGACAACAAGCAATCCGCAAAGTAGCAGAACTTCATGATAAGAAAGCGTGTGCCACGCTCGCGCAAATCGTGCCCATCCCCGCAATTCATTCGGACAGGTGCGCCGTTCTGGACCTACAATGATACCGGAGAGAAAGGTCAATTCTATCCAGCCCCAGATTAGCAAAACAGAGAAAAACGCAACGTAGACGTTGGTGACGCTCAGTGTTCCACTCGATACAACCAAACCCGCGATGCCAAGAGCAAATAGTGGTACAGTGAACACGACCGAGGCGCTATGTGCGGTGTCACCTTTACGGTCAGCACTGCGCACTACTAGCAGGATGATCCCGGTGAAGAACCACCAGGAAAATAAAGCTAGCAGGGCTGCTATCCAGGGCGAAGTTAACATCAATAAGCTGGCTCCATCCGTGGGTTCGCAGGCACGTCATGCTTGTTGGCTGGGATTGTTAGGATTGAAACAAACGCAACTGCCGCTTTGGTCATGCCCACAATGCGGCTCAACATGCCCATCACGCCACCACGTGCCTTAGCAGTTGCGATTTGGCGGCTGGCCGTCTCCAGTCGGTCTAGATTTGGCCGCCAGCGTGGGTGATTGATGTCAAGCGTGATCGGAAAGACTTGTTTGGAAATTTCCGATGTCTTGCGGAATACTTCCTGCCCGTACCAGTTGATGTTTACGCCAAGGGCTTTGTGGAACAAGGGCCGCTGGTGGTCACGTACCCACATCGTCGAGTAGACCGCTGTGAGAAAAAATTTAATCCAGAGTTTGTTTGAAAAACTTTCTGTCAGTTTGGGGTCGGTTTTCATCAAAAGGGCAAAGGCTTCACCGTGTGAGAACTCGTCATTACACCACTCGCGAAACCACTTGAAGATCGGGTGAAACTGCATTTCTGGATTCTCTTCCAGATGGCGGTAGATAGTGATGTAGCGGGCATATCCGATTTTTTCCGAAAGATATGTCGCGTAATAAATGAACTTGGGACGGAAGTAGGTGTATTTCTTTTTCTGCGTCAGAAATCCTAGGTTCACGCGGATACCTGCCTCGCGTAACGCATCATTGATAAACCCTGCGTGGCGTGCCTCATCCCGTGCCATTAATTGGAAAAGTGTTGTGATATCTTCGTTGGACCCGCGGCGCTTCATTTCTTTGTACAAAACGCAGCCGGAGAACTCGGCAGTACATGAAGAGATCAGGAAGTCTATGAATTCGGCCTTTAACTTTGGCTCCATTCCCTCCCAATCAACGGTATCCCAGTTATCGTTTTTCTTAAAGTGGCCCTTGTTTGGGTCAGATTTCATTTGCGCAATTAGTTTGTCCCATTCACTGCGCACAGGGCTTACGTCGATTGCGTCTAATTCGTTAAAGTCCGTGGTGTAAAAGCGTGGTGTCAGCAAAGTGTTTTGCATTGCCACTTCGGTGGCCTTGTCAGAGGTCATCAAATCGTCCAGTGCATCTTGAGCGTTGAGGGCTTCCTCAGCTGTCGCGGCATCGGCAGAATGCATGGGAGTTTGCGCGTTCATGGCAACACCTCCTCAGAAAACGAAAACTCGCAAAGTTCCATAAATTCGAAATCACCAGTTGCACGAGTCCACAACCGCTCTAGCTGACTTGCCCGGCTGATGGTGGCTGTGCGATCTTCTGTAACAACTTCACCGTAAGGTGCCATAATTTCGTGCCCCAACACTTGAACAATGTCACCGGGATACAAAATGGCACCGTTGTTGAATTTAACGTGTGCGGACAGCTCCTCAAATCGGTGCGATACTGTCACCGTGCAGGGTGCTGTTTCTTTTGATCTCGTCAGAAGTCCCATCTTTTTCGTCCCTTTGGCTAAAGTAGTTCAGTCGATCAGCTTGGCGAAAGCTGCGACATTGTCTTGGCCGTATCCGATCAGTTCGATCTTCCAGCCGGTGGTATCATCAATCACGGCCACATGACCGTTTGCGCGCTTTACAAGGCGCACGGGCGCGTTTGATTCTAAGTCTTGCACCAGCCGTTCACGATTCACTGACAGCCAGATAACGTCGATAAACCCAGATTTTTCTTCGTTCGAATAAGCGAGCTGTTTGCCCGCCCCGTCGTAGACCTTCACGCCGTCACTCCGTGTTCCAATCAGGGTTATTAGGCGCTCCTTAATAATATCACTCTGTGGAGGCACGGCAATGACAGGACGGTCCGTTAGACGGGCATATCCCACCAAAACTACAGCGCCCATCATTAGGGCGAACATGGCTTTTACAAGTACGGAAGGCACCATATCACGATCGCGGTGCTTCATTTGTGCAGCAAGAGAATTTGTGATGCTCATTTCCTATCACTCCGCCGCAATAGGTTCAGGCCTTGAGCTAGCAACTGTTGCTACCTGTGGCAAAGAGACTCGAGTTTCTGCTGCATCGGCAAAGATGGCTGCAACGTCTGCTGCATTTGGGATGGCTCGGAAAGCAGGTTGCGTGCGTCGCATGTGCCAAGGGCGCACATGGGGCCATGTCATCAGGTAAGACAGGCGGGTATCGCCAATCAATTCAAAGGTGATGGTTCCAAGGCCGGAGGTACGCACTGCTGCTTGTGCGTTACCGATGCATACATAGGGCAAGTTCAATGTCATCGTCAGAGCTGCTCCGATGCGCATGCATGCGCGTTTATTAGTCAGCGTGTATACTGTGCTACGGGCCTGAACAGTGGCGATGCCAATGATCAGAAGGGCGACGATGACGCCTGCTGCGAGAAATGGGATACCCTGTGCCATAGCGGCCGTAATAGACATTTCTGGCGCGATTATTACTACACGGACTAAAGCCAGCAGGGCGAAATAGGCTAATACCCAGTTCAAGGCAAAAGCGTCTTTGGCTAGCCGGAGTGGATTGGGGGCACCTTGCCACAGGATAAATTCATCTGCTGGCAGTGCCTCGGGCAACCCTAAAACCGGTTCAAACTTAAAATCATCGTGTTGCATCGTATTTATCCCCTTTGGCTGATGCCGGGCCATGGCTGTGGCCCGGCATTTTCGTCTTAGATCAGTGGCTCTGCCCGGGTAGGGGTCGCATAAAGCGTACCGCCGCCGTAGTACGCCGTGATTTTTTCTTCCTCGAGCATGGTCAGCTCATCTGTTTTTGCGACTCCTGGCACTGAGTTGAATTGCGCGCTAAAAATGGAACGGACGGTCACGCGATCCTGTTGAATCCTACAAAAATTGATTGGGATAAGACGCGTTTGGCCAGATCCTTCCGGATTCAAATCAACTGTGAGGTAACGCACCAATTGTTCGGGTACATCTACCCACATATCACTTATGCGACCGACAACTTCTCCATCACCTGCAACCACGGCTTTACCACGCGGATCGCGCCCTGCAGAAACTGCAAAGTCTGGCAGTGCTGACATTGGTTTGATTTTTGCGTGACCATGCGCGTCAAGTTCTGCTAAGTCGCGACGTGGCGCCCATGCGGCAGGGCCAACTCCATCCAGCATGGGATCACCTGAAGGGACATATGGCGAGCCTACAGCGGTTGATGAGGTGTCCAATGCCAAGTCAGCGCGGTCTCCCCGTTGCCCGGAGGGTACAGTGAGTTCTCCCCGGTCATGGGGCAGCACGAATGTTTTGTCTTTGGGCATTGGAAACAGACCTTGGCTCGCTGATGTGCCACCATCTTCATTTTCCAGCTCATAGCCTTCGCGCATATTTTCGGTTTGTAGATAATAAATGAGTAGTGCGAAAAAAATCCAGAACATCCATATCGCGGCACTTGCCAGATCGAAGTTTCCAAAGAATTCATTGCCAACCATTTTCGTCTCCTTTGCGTGTTCTATCGTTCAAGTGGGGAAGTCTGTCAGCTCAAGGCTGTGACGTGTTTGTGAAGTAAGGCTTTTAGTCCGAACCAATGGACCAAGGGCAATTAGGGTTATGAAGAGCATGATGATCTCGATTTGATAGACAACTGAATAGCCAATCGAAGGGGCTTGCAACACATTGCCCAATAGGCCGCTGTTGGCAGCGGAATTTATTAGATCCCGGGTTGCGCCACCAATGAAAATTGACAGACCTGCACCAGTTGCCTGCGCGGCTCCCCAAACTCCCAATGCCAACCCGCGTCCAGCATTACCAGAAATATTGATAGTCATTGCCGCGGTCAGGGTGGCAACGGCAAACAGTCCGCCTCCGAGACCGATAAGTGCAGCTCCGGTGTAGAAAAGTGTAGGGGAGGCAAGTGGGGCGGAAAGCAGAACGGCGCTAAATGCTGCAACGCCGACAATTACGCCACGTGCACCCATTCGGTAGGGATCAATGCCCGCTGACAGCCATCTAGCAGCAAGGCCAAAGCCCAGCAGTGCGCCGCCCGCCCACATTGCTGTCAGCAGCGTCGTGGCTGAGACGGAAAGTCCCAGGATTTCGCCACCATAAGGTTCCAGCAGTACGTCCTGCATGTTAAATGCCATAGTGCCAAGGAAGATTGTCACAACCAACCGCAACATATCCGTATTTTTTGTAAGATCCCGCCAAGCGTTGCTAAAACTGGGTTGTGGAGCCGCACGTTGCTCTTTTGTCATGGGGGACATTTTTTCCTGCTTCCACAGGGCGATGATATTCAAGATCATTGTCATTACTGCTGCACCTTGAACAACTTGGACCAGCAAGAGCGAAGAGTAATCACGCAATAATGTACCGATAATTAGGGCTGAAAAGCCCATACCTAAGAGGAACATGACGTAAAGTAACGAAACGACTTTGGCGCGGGTTTCTTCGCTGGCACGATCGGCGGCGAGGGCCAAACCCGCCGTTTGGGTCATATGCATCCCGAGTCCGGTCAACAAGAAGGCCAATGCCGCAGCCACTTCGCCAAAAAAACCAGCGTCAATTTCCGTATCTCCGGCCAGTGCCAGAAGGGCCATAGGCATGATGGCAAGGCCACCAAACTGCCAGAGGCTGCCAAACCAAAGATACGGCACACGTTTCCAACCTATAGCGGAGCGGTAGTTATCAGACTTAAAACCTAGCAGGGCGCGAAACGGCGCGATCAACACTGGAATGGCAATCATCAAGGCCACAATGATCGCGGGCACCGAAAGCTCTACAATCATCACACGGTTTAGCGTACCCAAAAGCATGACAGCGGCCATACCGACCGAGATTTGAAATAGCGACAAGCGCAGTAATTTTGGCAGTGGGAGGCTATCGCTGGCCGCATCCGCAAAAGGTAGCATCTTTAGCGTCATGCCTTTGATGGCTTGCTTTGGGATCATGGTTGAAACTCCAAAGCCTGACTGATGTAAAAGCCGGAGGAGACCCGCTCCACTTCGCGGAGGGTGCCACTAGTGGCTTTTGCGATGGCCGCTGTGCGGTGCGGGATCATTGTGGGAGAGCGATCCGCGCGCGGAAATAGCTTTCCGATGTGCCACATTGCCATAAGCAGGGGGGTTTTGGGTGCCACGGTAAACACTAAAGTACCGCCGAGGCGCGGCCCAACCCTGTCCAAGACACGGCCGATGTCTTCTGCCGTGTAATAGATCAAGCTGTCCATGGCGACAATGTGATCAAAGCGTCCAAAGTTTGGGTCGAGCATATCGCCAGAATACAGCGTGAGCGATCCCGCAACATGATTGGGGCGGCGCTTTTTTGCGATTTCAATTAGTTGAGGGGAAATATCCACGCCTACCACGTCAGCGCCACGTTGTGCTAACTCAAACGACAAGGCCCCGGTGCCGCAACCAGCATCAAGGACGCGTGCGCCGTGCAGGTTTTGCGGTAGTCGCGCTGTCAAAATTTCGCGCATCTGCTTCCTGCCAGCCCGTACCGTCGCACGAATGCCAGACACAGGCGCGTCGGACGTAAGACGCTCCCAAGTTCTTGTCGCAGTCTGGTCAAAATAGGTTTCGACCCTGCACCGTGTGGCTTCATAGGTCATCAATCGAACCCTAAAAGTTCAAAAATTTCGCGGTCTGGTAACGGATCAGGTGCTAGTGGCTCTGTACCATTCCAGAGGGTTTCGGCGAGGCGAAGATATTCTTTGCGTACTTGCACGATTTCCTCATCATCGGGCATTTCAAACAGTGTCTTTTTCTTAAGGCGAGAACGGCGGATTGCGTCCAAATCAGGCATGTGCGCGATGCGGTTGAAGCCCACCGTTTTGCAGTAACGGTCAACTTCATCCGTTTCGCGCGACCGATTTGCCACGCAGCCCGCAAGGCGCACTTTGTAGTTAGCTGATTTGGCTTGGACGGCTGCAATAATCCGGTTCATTGCATAAATGCTGTCAAAATCATTTGCAGTTACGATTAATGCACGATCTGCATGCTGCAGAGGTGCTGCAAATCCACCGCAAACGACATCACCCAGAACGTCAAAAATCACAACGTCAGTGTCTTCCAGCATGTGGTGTTGTTTCAACAGCTTTACGGTCTGACCAACTACGTATCCTCCGCACCCGGTGCCTGCGGGGGGGCCACCGGCTTCCACGCACTTAACACCGTTGTATCCGTTAGTTACGTAGTCTTCGGGACGAAGCTCTTCTGCGTGAAAATCAACCTCTTTCAGAATGTCGATTACTGTGGGCTGCAACATGCCAGTTAGCGTAAAAGTACTGTCGTGTTTAGGATCACACCCGATTTGAAGCACGCGCTTACCAAGTTTGGAAAACGCCGCTGATAAGTTTGACGAGGTAGTTGATTTACCAATCCCACCCTTTCCGTAGACACTAAAGACTTTCGCACCTTCAATTTTGGCACTTTCGTCCTGATGGACCTGAACAGACCCGTCACCGTCTCCGATGAGTTTTGGGGTGTTTCTGTCAAGTGGACTCATTTTGATCCCTTTCCAAAGCTGGAGGTCATTCTGCTGCAATGCCTTCTAATCTGTCTTCGATGGTGTCGGCTGCGTTTTGCAATGCCGCCAATGTCTCTTCGTCTGGTGTCCAATAGTCACGGTCGGTGGCCTCTAGCAGACGATTGGCCATTCGCATGGAAGCTTTAGGGTTAAGTTCTACCAGACGCGCTCGCATGACATCATCAAGCACAAAGGTTTCTGAGAGTTCCTGGTATACCCATGGATCTACTTTGCCAGTCGTCGCCGACCAGCCAACGGTATTGCTGATGTGTGCCTCGATCTGGCGAACACCTTCATGGCCGTGTTTCAGTAGTGGCTCATAAAATTTTGGGTTCAAGCTTCGTGCGCGGGACTCCAGAGCGACCTGTTCTCGCAGAGTACGCACCTTGGCTCCGCCGCGTGTCTGATCTCCGATGTAGATGGGTGTTTCAGCCCCGTTCTTTGCGCGTTTTACAGCTGCGGCAATGCCACCCAAAGTGTCGAAGTAGTGATCAACCGTCGTCACGCCTAGCTCGACTGATTCAAGATTCTGATAGGCCAACTCGACGTTTTGCAGCGTGTCTTGCAGCAGAACGGATTGCTGAGAAGCCTCACCATCTACGCCATAAGCAAAACTCTTGCGGGCTTGGTATGCATCTGCCAGATCAGCGTCATCGTCGAAGGCGGAGCTGTCGACCAATTGATTCACGTTAGAGCCGTAGGCGCCTTCCGCATTTGAGAAAACCCGAAGCGCAGCGGTTTTCATGTCGCAGTTGTGAGTACTTGCAAACGCAAGCGCGTGACGTCGGATAGGATTTAGATGTAGTGGTTCCTCGGCCATTGCACATTGCAAGGCGGCGTCAGCAAGCAGTTTAGTTTGTAACGGCAGCAAGTCGCGAAAGATTCCGGAGAGCGTCATTACCACATCAATGCGTGCGCGGCCCAACACCTCTAAGGGCACTATATCTGCACCACAAAGGCGACCGTGGCTGTCAAAGCGTGGAAGCGCGCCCATTAGCGACAGAGCCTGTGCAATCGGGCCACCACTAGATTTGATATTATCTGAACCCCAAAGAACCAGTGCGATTGTTTCGGGTAAAGCATCATGTGTGCGTAGCAGTTCTTCGGCTTGACGTGCGCCATCTTGCATTGCGTAGGCGGTAGGTAAGCGGAATGGATCAAACGCATGTATGTTGCGGCCTGTGGGCAAGATATCGGGCGCGTTGATAATATCGCCGCCTGCCACGGGTTTGATGAACTGCCCGTTCATAGCGCGCATCAGGGCATTTAGTTCATTGTTTTTACTTAGATGTTTACGAGCGGTGTTACGTGAAGCGTCAGTGTCAAAATGCATCAGGTTAAGTGTATCTTCAACAGCGCCTGGCGCGAGGTTATGGCCAACAATGTGTAAGCCATCGGGAATTAGCGCGTCCTCTGTTTCTAATAATTTGACGTAGAGGGTTTCAAGGTTGTCTGCATTGAGGTGTACAGTTTCCGCTTGAGCTTTTATTAATTCCTTCAATCCCTCACGCGCAGTATCTACCGGTGCAAGACTGCGCCATTTGGTCAGGCTGTCCTTGAGATCTGCCAACCCGCGGTAGAGACCCGACGCCTGTAGAGGTGGCGTCATGTGTGTGATTGTCACCGCATTAGCGCGGCGCTTAGCAAGTGTGGCTTCAGACGGATTATTGGCTGCATAGAGGTAGACGTTGGGCATATTACCCATCAAACGGTCTGGCCAGTCATTGCCGCCACAGCCGTTTTGTTTGCCGGGCATAAATTCTAAAGCGCCGTGCATACCGAAGTGCAAAACGACGTCTGCCTTAAGATCGTGCTTTAAATACTGATAAAACGCGCTGAAGGCGTGTGTCGGGGCGAATCCATGTTCAAACAATAATCGCATCGGATCGCCCTCGTACCCGAAGGTAGGCTGCACTCCGACAAAGACTTTACCAAAGTGCGCACCGAGGATGAAGATGTCACTGCCGTTACTTTGGATGCGTCCTGGGGCAGGGCCCCACACGGCTTCGATTTCATTAAGCCACGGGGTGCGAGTGACGATCGTATCTGCGTGCATTCGTGCGGCGACATTAGCCTCCTGTCCATAGGTCATTGCGTTGCCAACGAGGATCGCGTTGCGCAAGTCATCAACAGTAGCAGGGGGGGTTAAATCGTACCCATCACGCGCCATCTCATGCAGAGTGTTATGCAGACTTTCGAAGACAGAAAGATAGGCGGCTGTTCCGATTGCGCCAGCATTTGGTGGGAACCCGAACAGAACAATCGCAGCAGTTTTTTCTGCATTGTTGGTGCGGCGCAGTGTGGCAAGGTTATGGGCCTTCTCCGCCAGGGCATCAATGCGCTCGGGGCACGGGGCCATAGCCTTTACCGTGCCAAAAGTATGGCAGTTTCGCACACATCCATTGCAACCCTCTGGACCGTGGCGGCCGGCAAACACAGTTGGGTTTGTGGCGCCATCGATCTCTGGTAGCGCGACCAGCATCGTGGCTTCAATTGGGCTAAGGCCCTGACCGCCAGTGGACCATTCCTCCAAAGTTTGAAATTCAAGCGGCTGTGCTGCGATGTAGGGAATGTCGAGGTCGGCAAGAGTGGCGATCGCACCTTCGCTATCATTGTAGGCTGGCCCACCAACCAAAGAAAAGCCTGTGAGAGAAACTAGCGCGTCGATTCGTCCCGCGTGATAGGTGTCAATCGCGGGGCGCGCATCAAGGCCACCAGCAAAGGCAGGGATAACGCGCATTCCGCGCGCCTCAAACGTTCGGATAACATGATCATAGTGAGCTGTGTCGCTGGCTAGGATGTAGCTGCGCAGCATTACCAAACCGATTGTGGGGCCATTGCCGGTGATCGGTAGGTTGTTAAGGTCGGTGGAGATGTGGTGGCCCGGCAGGTCCGGATGATAAAGCCCGACCTCAGGGTACTCTATTGGTGCGTCTGCGATGGTCCCACGCCATTCGGACCGTGAAGAATAGCGCGAAATTAGGAACCGTACGAGGCTTTCAAGATTGTCGTCTGACCCTCCTAGCCAGTATTGCATGGTCAGGAACCACGCACGTAAATCCTGACTTTTACCAGGTATGAGGCGCAAAATTTTGGGGATGCGGCGCAGCATCTTCATTTGGCCAGCACCGGCACTACCAGATTTTTTCGCTGGCTTCAGCTTTTTCAAAAGTGCCATTGCACCCGTTGTTGGGCGCATCATGTCCAGATCACCCATTCTGGTCAGCTGCACAATTTCTTGATCCGCTATGATACCGGCGAACGCGTCACACTTTTCCCGTCGTGCTTTGAGATCAGACAGAATAGCCTTGATATGCTCCTCAAGGAAAATCACGGAGGTGACGATCAGATGAGCGGTGGCGATATCGTCTTTTGCCGCTTGCAGCGCAGTCTCGTCTTTGGCCCATTCTACTGCTGCATGAATTTTTAATTGCAAACCTGGAAATGAGGCTGCCAGATTTGGCGCAATACGGGCAGCAGGACCAGCCGCGTGGCGATCCAACGTCAGAAGTACAACGTTATAGGGTTTATGTTTCACATTATCGCGCAAAATGGGCCTTTGCTTCGTAAAGGGTGTCGACGGATATCTCGCGTAAGCCTCGCTCTGAGGCATAGAATTCTGTATTTCGTCGGGCTTTGCCGCGCACAAAAAATGGAATTTTCTTTAATTCGCGTTCTGCCAAATCCAGCCAAACGACATCGCCCTTGGATACACTCGCAGATGCGTCTGATTTTTGGTCAAAACATTCGCCTGCGGTATGAGGGGCTGGCCTCTCATTTACCAGCGCGAGAGGCGCATGACCTCCGTGATGTGATGGTCCTGCGGCATCATTAAATTCAAAATCGTCACGGAACATATGCAACAAGTGCTCTTCCAGCCCCATGACTAATGGGTGAATCCACGTATCAAAGATTACATTAGCACCCTCAAACCCCATTTGAGGGGAGTATCGTGCCGGGAAATCCTGTACGTGAACCGGTGCAGAGATCACGGCACAAGGAATGCCCAGGCGCTTGCCAATGTGGCGCTCCATTTGAGTGCCCAGAATCATCTCTGGATGTAATTCTTGGATAGCGTTTTCTACTACCAGATAATCATCGGTAATAAGCGCCTCGACATCGAAGTCACGCGCCAAACGGCGTATATCTCGAGCATATTCGCGGTTGTAGCAACCGAGGCCTACCACCTCAAAACCCATCTCATCGCGCGCTATCCGAGCTGCCGCTTTGACGTGCGTGCCATCGCCAAAAATGAACACCCGCTTGCCTGTCAGATACGTGCTGTCAACGGACCGCGACCACCATGTTTGGCGTAATCGCTGATCATCAAGCGGTACTGCACTTCCACTTAGGATGCGAACCTCTTCAATGAAATCCCGTGTTGCACCAGCACCGATGGGTACGACCTTGGTGTAAGCTTGTCCGAAAGTCTTTTCGCAGTGGCGAGCAACTGTTTCGCCAGTTTCGGGGTAGAGTAGCACATTGAAATGAGCCTGAGCCATTTCTCTGATCTTGTGGGGTGTTGCACCCATGGGGGCTGTCATGTTGACCTCAATACCAAGCTCAAAAAGGAGATTGGTAATCTCAGCCACATCGTCGCGATGACGGAACCCCAACGCGGTTGGCCCAATAATGTTGCAGCTGACGCGATCTGTTTTTTTCATCGGCTTTGCTAGGTGTTTGACGATTTGAAAAAAAGTCTCATCCGCGCCGAAGTTTTCTTTGCGTTGATAACTTGGCAATTCCAGCGGGATGATGGGGATCGGCAAGCCCATAGTTTCGGCCAAACCGCCAGGGTCATCTTGGATAAGCTCTGCAGTGCAGGAGGCACCAACGATGATTGCCTCCGGAGCAAAACGCTTAAATGCGTCCTGACAGGCAGTCTTGAATAGACCAGCTGTGTCGGCACCTAGGTCACGGGCTTGAAAGGTTGTGTATGTCACTGGTGGACGGTGATCGCGACGCTCAATCATCGTGAACAAAAGGTCGGCGTAAGTGTCGCCTTGTGGCGCATGCAGGACGTAGTGGAGTCCCTCCATACCCGTGGCGACGCGCATTGCGCCAACGTGTGGGGGCCCCTCATATGTCCAAACAGTTAACTTCACTCTGCCGCTACCCCCAGAATGGATTTGCGATGCAAAGGACGAGCAAAAAGAGACGCGAGATCACCCGCCTGCTCATAGAAATGTACCGGTGTAAAGACCAACTCGATGGCCCATTTGGTGGATAGACCTTCAGCCTCCAATGGGTTTGCAAGACCTAAGCCACAGACTGTCAGATCAGGTTTGGCCTCACGGCAGCGGTCTAATTGTAGATCGACGTCTTGTCCCTCTGAGATTTGAGGGCCTGCAGGGAGGAGGTCTAGTTCTGGGCCGTGGACAGCGTCGTGGATGTAGGGGGAACCGACCTCAACTGCACTCATTCCACATTCACGCATCAAAAACCGAGCGAGTGGAATTTCAAGTTGACTGTCAGGGAAAAAGAAAACCGACTTACCTTCTAACTCCATCGCGGCTTTAGCTACGGCTGCCCGGGCCCGACGGCGGGGGGCTTGGGTGACGGCTTCAAAGGTGTCGTCGGAGATAGCAAACTCAGAAGCGATGGCGGCAAGCCACGCAGTTGTACCTTCTTCACCCAATGGAAACGGGGCAGAGAGATGCCGTGCGCCCCTCCGAATGAGGGCGGCATGGGTATCGCCAAGAAAGGGTTGCGTGAGTGCAAAGACTGTATTGGGGCCAACGGCCAAATTTGCATCAATGGTACGCGCGGGCAGTACCTGCACGTTCTTGATACCTAGTCCAGCAAGCAACATCAGCATTTGATCCTCAACCACATCTGGCAGTGCGCCAACGACGACCAAGTTGTGTTCATTTGTCGCTGGCAAAACGGGCACCATGGACGCGAGGCAGGCGTCTTCGCCTTGGGTGAACGTGGTTTCAATGCCGGAGCCGGAATATTCGAGCACGCGTACTTTGGGTGAATAGGTTTGTGTCAGTCGTTCCGCTGCACGGTTGAGGTCAAGCTTGATCACCTCGGATGGACAGGAGCCAACGAGAAACAGCTGACGGATGTCGGGGCGGCGAGCAAGGAGCGTCTCAACTTCCCGGTCCAGTTCCGCATGGGCGTCATTAAGGCCGGCTAGGTCTGATTCTTCTAATATTGCTGTGCCGAATCGCGGTTCTGCGAAAATCATTACGCCCGCGGCGCTTTGCAGCAAGTGCGCACAGGTGCGTGAACCAATCACTAAAAAGAACGCATCTTGCATCTTCCGATGCAGCCAAATGATGCCGGTAAGGCCGCAAAAAACTTCGCGTTGGCCACGTTGTTTAAGGACTGGTGTCGCGCGACATCCACTATTGATTTGGGGGTGCTCAACACCTTGAGGGCGTAAAAAATCGGTCATGGAATACCTGCGCTTTGCAAGCGAGCACAACGTAATTTCCAAAGGAACTGAACAGCATTTATCAAGTAAGCTGAATAAGCGGCAAGCACAACAATGATGAGCGTTTGGGGGGGCATCAATTCGGTGAAAAGTCCGTAAAGGTATAATGAATGCAATGCGATAACCCCAAAGCTGATCACGTCTTCCCAGAAGAAGGCTGGCGTGAATAGCCACTGGCCAAATACAACTTTCTCCCAAATCGCACCGGTTATCATGATTAGGTAGAGCACCGCTGTTTTAAGGATAATGGAGGTCGTAGCAATGACGTAACCCTCGCCTGTAATCATGTAGCGAACTACCAAGCCGAGAGAGACCAAAAAGACGATAAATTGAAGTGGCGCCAGCACGCCTTGAACAAGCGTCCAGACAGAGTTGTCACGGCGCATGCGCTGATCGGGCGTATAAAGTCCCGAATGCTCAACTGAAGGTGCAGAAGCTGCGGTCATTGAGCCCCCCTGAGGCCACTTACGTTATATCAAAATCTGGCAGGCATGAGGCATTGTGTCAACTTTGATTTACATCAATGCACAACGATTCTTGGAATAATTACCCGCCAATAGGCAATAAATTACAGAAAAAACAGTAATTTGAGAAAATGTGTCCTGTTTTGTTGACATGTTGAGGTTGATGCAACACGATGGCTGTTATCTTGATGGTTGTTGCTTTCTTAGAGGGTTAACCATTTTTTGAACCTGTCAGCTTTGAGGTTAGACTTGTCTCAACATCAGCAAACCTTTTCGGCAGACAATTTGAGCGATGCGGTTCTCGCGGAGCATAAGATTTTGTCAGTGCTGGCTGATAGCCGCCTGAATGGACGGAAAGCTGTTGCGGAATTCGAAGGGCAGTCGTCACAAATAGTTCTTGAGTGCCTCCAAGACCGACTCTTTCGTGCATCCTATTGCCAAGACCCTACTGTATTTTTAACTTTGCTAAAGGAAGTTAAGAGGTTGGATAATTCAAACTCCCCTCTGACGCTGACTTCAATCCAAATAATTGCGCGTCGATTAGGAGCAGCATGGATGGACGACGCGATTTCCTTTTCTGATGTAACAGTCGGGTGCGCGCGGTTACAACTGGCTGTGCGACAGACGCCAGATACGCTGCGGTGCAAAACGGTTATTTATGGCGGAGTGCAGCGGGCATGCCTGATACTAGTGCGTAAAGGTGTACAACATACACTTGGCGCTTTGGTTCTTGCAAAACAGTTACGTCAAGCAGGTCAGCGAGTAGTGGTTGAATTGCAGGCGGACGAAGATGTGTTGAAAAAATTGTCGAATCAAAAGCAATTCGACGTAATTATGATATCAGCGTCGGACGGTGAATGCCGCAATGAGTTGCGGTCTACAGTGAACAAGTGCCGCCAGTTTTGGTCAAGCAGCAATATTGTGGTCGGTGGATCCATTGTTGAATTCAACAAAGATATTGTGTGTTCGGTTAATGCAGATCACGCGACAAATGAATGGCAGGAGGCGCTGGATATCTGCAACTAGGCATTTCGTTTTAGTTAAATAGGCGTTATTGGTCTGACACGAGGTGTGTAAACTAACTTGGACAAAGGGCCGCGACGAATGACGTCTAATGGCGAAATGACTTGGACCAACGGTATATTCCCCAATATCGGCTCTGAGGTCGCTTCGCGAATAATAGAGCGTGTCTCCGATATTGTTTTAGTTGTAAACGCTACTGGAAAAATATTTGCTTCGAGATGCAGCCCCGGCTTCGTTGGACAGACGCATATTGCGAGTTGGCGCGGCGAACAGATTCAAGCGGCGTTGACTGTCGAGTCGATCTCTAAGTTTGAGTCTCGAATTGCGCAATTTCTCGAAAATACAGAGCAAGTTTTCTCAGTAGAGCTAAATCATCGGGCAGCCACTAATTTTGCAGAGTTGCCTGTCAGATACACATTCCACAAATTGGGAATTGAGGGTCAAATCTTGATGCTGGGGAGTGATCTTCGGCGGGCAGCAGAGATGCAGCAACAATTGGTGGCGGCGCAAATAGCGTTAGAGGCAGATTATGAGGCGCAGCGGGAACATGACATTCGCCTGCGAGTGCTGATGGAAGCATCAGACGTGGCTACCTTGTATATTTCCGTCACCTCCGGAGAGATTGTATCTTGTAACGCTGCGACCGAGTCACTGCTTGGCAAATCCAAGGATCAGTTAATAAATGGGATCTTTGCCGATGAGTTTGAGGCAAAGGGGCGAAAAGACGTTGTGGATCGGATGATTTCAGCTGCGAATGAACAATCTCAATCACCATTATTTGCTAAATGTGTACGGGGAAATCGCAGGCTGTCGATCTACCCAACTTTATTTCGCGGATCTACGGGGCAAATGTTACTGTGCAAAATCACTCTGGCAGAAGCCCAGTCTGCAGCGGTAGATCAATTGCATAACTATTTGGCCGACTTATTCCAAAACGGGATGGATGCCTTTGTTTTTGTCACGGGTACAGGGAATATCTTAAGCGTAAATGAGGCGTTTCTAAAGTTGGCCCATGTCACGCACGCTCAAAGCGTGATTGGTCGATCTTTGGCAGATTTCTGCGTTCGTGGTACCGTTGATTTGAATGTAATGATTGATAATGCACGGCGCAGTGGGGGCATGCGGCTCTATGCGACAAAAATCAAAAGTGATCATGGTGGCGAATGCGCTGTTGAAATTTCAACTACGCAGCTCAACGCAGGAGTTGAGCTGATTTTTGCTATGGTAATTCGCGACTCCCATCGTGTTGATACTTTAACCAACCCATCGCGGCGCATCACGGATGTTGATATGAATTCTGTGATTGAGCTAATTGGTGGGCAATCATTGAAAGATATTGTAGCTAAAACCACGGATGTGGTTGAAAAAATGTGTATCGAGACAGCTGTTCAAATGACGTCGAATAACAGGGTAGCGGCTGCTGAAATGCTAGGACTGTCGCGCCAGTCCCTATATGTGAAATTGCGCAAGTATGGTTTGATCAGCAAAAGCTAACGCAATTTCGGTGTTACAGCGCTTAATCGCTATTCCACATGGCTGTCATCTGCTCTTGGGCGTCCTCCACGGAGGCGGCAATAACATCAAGACCCATCAAAGATAGGATTGGCTCGACTTCCTCAACATTCGACCCGCTAACAATAAGTTTGGCATGAGGGCAGGTGATGCGCAGCGCAACAACAAGTCGGGATAAGGCTTCGATTGAATGTTCACCACTTATTGAAAGGCCAACGATACCCGTTGGTGCTTGTTTGATTTCCGCAACCAGTTGATCATGATCCATTCCTACCTTCAGTGCAATTTGCCAACCCTCTTTCCGAAAAAAATCGGCTGCCATGTGGACGCCCAACGTGTGGTCTTCGCCAGGAACTGCCGCAAAGATGGCAGTTTTGTCCTGCGCAGGCTTCGAGGGTTCAAACAAATGGCGCATACTTCGCATGATGGCAAACATTCGGCCTGTTCCGACGGTAACTTGCGAAAAAGTCAACTCGTCTTTAACCCACATTTCACCAAGCATCCTAGCCGCAGCAGCCAGTTGCCTAAGATAGATGTCTTCTGGACGCACACCAACTGCTCGCAAATCAGAAATTATTCTTGCGCCAGCGGTTTCATCATCGGACACAACGGCAAGACAAAGTGCTTTGATGTCTTCCTCATCGACGGTGTAAGAGATGTGACTCAGGGAATTTTCCTTGGATGCCACACGTAAGATCACCTCCCTAGCCAAGTCTATCACCAAGTCTTCTGGTAAAATCTCGCTCAGCCGGCGGATGTTTGCCTCACTTCGGCGGTAAATATCTCTTTCCGCGGGAGTGGGAAGCACACATTCCGTCAACAACCTTTCCTCTCCAGACATCGCTACATCCCCGTTATGGCACTATCTGATCATGTGAGGGTTTCCTTGACGGAGTAAAGCAAACGCCAACCGAGATGGCATTCTTTAGTACTGGCTAGGTATTACCCGCCGAAAAAAGTCCCATCACATGAGTGTCACGGGCTAGCTCATACAAGAAGCGCGCAAACGAGTATAAAGCTATACTTTAGTATAGTTCTTCATCAAACCGAATGCGTTTGAACGCCAAGTTTCAGCGTTGCGTAATCATTGCAGTTACCGCAAATTCGAAATCAAAAAGCACAAGTCGCGCTGTTATTTGAGACACTGCATGGCCAAAGGAAAAAAATTAGAGTTTGACCGTCAAGAGAACCCATTGAGTTACGACGCATAGGGTTCTAGAATGCAGGAAGTGCTTAAATTCGCGTTGTTTTTTCGAAATATTTCCAATTATTTTTAATATGAACGGTAAAAATTCTACGACAACGTTAGCCCAACCAACGTTGAAATGTCCAATTTAAAATGTTGTTAAATCCATAAAATCGTCATTCTACCTTAACGTAATGGGAAAGGGCTACGTAAACCATTTTAAGGTATCATTTGTCTTTGGTATGAGACAGCGAAGCAATGCTAAAGTCGCATAACCCTGAACTCCGAAAATGAAAATATGACTGAAATCTGAGAACGAAGAGCGAACTGCTTACACATATTTTTACGTGAAGATACGCCAAAAGTACCATTTGTGTAGAATTTATGCTGGCGCTTTTGTGCGACACTAGGGGCAATTCACGAAAACCTGCACCCGCAGCAGACTACGCTGACTGAACATAGATCAAGTCACTTATATGTGGTAGTAGGTACGGGGTCTCTGTTGCATTGCAGCTGCGGCGAGCCATGTCTTTATGATGTCAAAATACGCCCAGCCGGCATGTGCCTATTTGAGAGAGCTGTTCATTCGTGCAGTTGGGAAATTTCAAGCAGCTGAATTGGTCTCCCAGCACCAATTGGTTGGCTCCTCTTGAGAACATCCTTCAAATTTATTGGATTGGCAAACGTACGCATTGGGCTTGCAGGTAAGGATGTTTACCGCTCGATGGCGGCAAACGATACTACTGGATCGTGGTCGCAATATTTTTTTTTATTAAAATTGCACACTTTTCAGACGCTCGCGTCGAACTCCTGAAACAGACTTCAGTTAAGCTGATTCGTAATGAATAAAAGTGCGAATGAAAAGGATAAGGCCATGGAAGCTTTACGAATGGAACCAGTTAATCAATACCACGGTGGTGGCCCGACCGGCGGCAGCGTTTTCCCGCCATTCGATGCCAGCAATTTCAGGTCCAAAAATGTTGCCTGTATAGTTCAAGACGAAGGCACGTTCGTCAACGTGACTTATGGCTTGGAAAACTTAGGATTTAAAGTTGCCTGCTCCTCAAGTCTCGACGCAACGTTCGAGGTTGTGTCTGAAGACCCTGAAGAGTGGGCGATGGTGATCATCCGCCTTGATCAACCTTTTGATGAGGAGCGTTTAGAGAGCTACGTCCGTCTCATCCGAATGATGGACGTCCGCATCCCGATATTGGTAATGGCTGGCAAAGGGAAATCTCCGGAAAATGTAGGCAAACCAGAGCTTTACGCCGATTGCGTGGTAAGAGAACCCAAATCATTTTCCGAATTGTCTTTGAGCTTGAAGGTGGCCGTCGATGCAAACATGCGTTGGGGCAGCCGCTTTGACCACTTTCGTTACGAACTCATTGAAGGAACTGCTCAGGTGGCCAAACGCTGAGCTTTACTAATATGCCCCCGAAAACCACACTCACGGAGCAAATCCACTGTGGGGGCATAACTTTCGCACGGACCCTCATATCCTCTGCATAAGAAAGATATGAGGGCACTTGGGGCGCTCTTTACGGTGGATAACCATTCAAAGGGCGCCCTCCTTTTTACAGGAAAAATATCACATTGCGGGTAAATCATCGCGATGAATATCACAGCCTCCCATGTTAGGACTCGCCGAGTTTTGAAGGAAATGGTCGACGCTTGTGGAAAATAGGATTACGAGTTGAAGAGCTTTGGGTGTTCGCCAAATCAGGTCAAGACTCGATGCTTTTTAAGTCTCAACACCTTCGCTTCAGGATTAAATTAAGATCTGTTGTCTCTCTGTCCCCAAAAAGTTTTTGCATTCTCTAATGATTCAGGCATTCAAATTGAGGAAAACTCTTTGGTAGCCTAATGTTGGGCAATTCTCGAATCTTTCAAACAGAGCCAGTTTTGAGTAACCCGTTGTTTAGAGGACTGGAGCATGAATTTTAAAAAGTAATTAAAAGCGGCCAAATTTTTTGGAATATTATTCGATTAAATTCAGTGTTTGAAATTGGTAAGCAATTGAAAAAATTGGATTGCTTCGCACTGGCAGCCCGTAGGGGAATCGAACCCCTCTTTCCAGGTTGAAAACCTGGCGTCCTAACCGATAGACGAACGGGCCGTACTAAGGCGTGAAGCGGTGTGTAGGGAAAGCGCTGATCCGGTGCAAGTGGAAATTTGTGTCTCACAGCTAATTTTTTGAACCACAAGACGAAAGCACGGTCTCATGATTAGAAAGTGCGTTCAGTTCTGAATGTTTTCAGCGTTGCTCAGCTCAGCTCAGCTCCGGGCCGCATCCTCCAAACGCAACTGAACAGTTTGTCGACCACCCCATGTGTTTATTTCTAGGCGTCCCGCCAGATGAAACTGCGCGCCGCCGTGCGCCTCCAGCGCAGGGCCTAATGCACTGTCGAAAGCACCGAAGCAAATGGCTTGGATGCGCGCGCCCATGCCGTCGCCGAATGAAATCTTCAAATGGGTGTCACCGACCCGTTTGGTAAAGTGGATTTCGACAGCAGGAAAGGCAAAGCGCGGGGCAGGCGCACCAGCACCAAAAGGTCCGGCCTTTTCGATATCTAGAACTAGTTCGACGGAGGCTGCACTGGGCATGAGAAGCCCATCAAGTTTTAAATCAGCAGGCCCGGCCTTGCCAGCGCCTTGTTTTGCTAATAATTCCGATAATCGTTCCATTGCTGGATGCAACTTGTCTCGCGCCACTGTCAGACCAGCGGCCATTTTGTGTCCACCACCTTTTAACAGTAATCCCTCGCTGACCAGTCTGTGGATAGAGGCGCCCAGATCCACACCAGAAATTGACCGCCCTGATCCTTTGCCTTCGTCTCCATCGAGCCCGATCACGATCGCTGGACGATTGGTGATTTCTTTCAGGCGGCTGGCGACAATGCCAACAACTCCAGGATGCCAACCCTCACCTGCGGCCCAAACCAGAGGTGCGTCAAGTCCACGCTCCTCGGCTTGTTCCAAGGCTGCTGAACGCACTGCGGACTCAATGTCGCGGCGTTCTGTGTTTAGCTGGTCTAGGCGTTCTGAGATGGCTAAGGCTTCGTCTGGATTGTCAGTCGACAATAGGCGCGCACCTAGGTCAGCCTGTCCTATACGACCGCCTGCATTAACTCTTGGTCCAAGCATAAAGCCGAGATGATAGGTGTTGGGAGCCGATTCCATGCGCGAAACATCTGACAGTGCCACCAGCCCGGGACGTTCACGTCGCGCCATTACTTTCAGGCCCTGCCGCACCAAAGCACGGTTCACGCCAGTCAGTGGCGCAACGTCCGCCACTGTGGCCAAAGCAACAAGATCGAGTAGCGCTAAAAGATCTGGCCCTGTGGTGCCTTTTTCCCGCATCTTTCGGTTAACTTCGACCAGCATCAAGAACACAACCGATGCCGCGCAAAGTTGCGCCAGATCACCGGTTTCATCTTGTCTGTTCGGGTTCACAACGGCAAATGCGGCGGGCAGGGTTTCGCCGCCTAAATGGTGATCAAGAACGATAACATCCGTGCCTTTGGCAGCTGCAATAGGATCGTGGCTGAGAGTGCCGCAATCGACGCAGACGATCAAATCATGATTGCTAGCCAGCGCTGCCATGGCAGTTTCATTGGGACCGTACCCTTCGTCAATGCGGTCTGGAACATAGAGGGTCGCCGACCTGTGCACAGCGCGTAGCCATGAGATCAGGAGTGCAGCAGAACTACCGCCGTCGACATCATAGTCGGCGAAAACGGCGATCCTCTGTCGCCTAGCCACCGCCTGCAAAAAACGCTTTGCGGCCCGCTCTATATCTTTCAGACTGCGCGGATCTGGCAGTAGATCGGCAAGCCTTGGCTCCAGAAAATTGGCTGCTTCGGACGCGCTAATTCCGCGCCGTGCCAAAACCGCACAGAGTGCGGATGGCAAAGTAGTCTCTTGCGCAAGCTGTTCGCCGGCCCGCATGTGTTCCACCGACGGACCGATCCAGCGCCGCCCCGTGAGAGAGCCTGAAACGTCTAGGAAATCGCTCATGAGAGATCTTTCAGAATGTTGATTGTGCTGCTAGGCTGGCCAAATTCTTCATGCAACCTGGCGATTGGTGCAACTTCTGGTTTGATGGCCGTGTCGCCACTGTCAGCATGCCGGGGGCTGGATCGGCGGGTTGAAAGGTGCTGTTCTTGTTCAACGGGCCGCCCCAGCGAGCGATACTGCGCCAGAAGTCGCACGGTGCTGTTTTCTGACTGGTTATTATTGCGCGCGCCCAAGAGAAGGCTGGTCATGCCCTCATGTTTGTCGATCAGGACAAGTGCGCGCGTCATTTAGCTCTCGATGGGTGCGCGATAATTCATGCGCCGGACTGATCCAGACTTGGAGCGCATCAGCAGTGTCGACGTTTCCACCCAACCCGGTTGGCGTTTGATAGCGGGAAGCAGCGAGCCTCCAGTTACGCCGGTGGCAGCGAAGATTACATCACCAGTCACCATCTCATCGCGGCTGTAAATCCGCTCGAGGTTGGTGATGCCGGCTTTTGCGGCTCGGCTGCGTTCATCGTCGTTGCGGAACGTCAGGCGCCCCCACATCTGGCCTCCCATGCATTTCAATGCTGCAGCCGCTAAAACTCCTTCTGGAGCGCCCCCTCGGCCCATATACATGTCGATACCAGTTTCTTCTGCCTCGGCACAGTGCATGACGCCTGCGACATCACCATCAGTAATCAGCCGGATCGACGAGCCAGTTGAACGCACCTCCGCTATCATATCGTCGTGGCGTGGCCGTTCAAGAATGCATACTGTGATATCAGAGGTGGCGCAATTTTTGGATGCAGCCAGTGCTTCGACCCGTTCTTTCGGGCTCATGTCAAGAGACACAACGTTTTCTGGATAACCGGGCCCTATGGCTAACTTATCCATATAAACATCTGGGGCGTGCAGCATGGAGCCGCGAGGCCCCATGGCGATCACAGTAAGTGCGTTTGGCATGTCTTTGGCCGTCAGCGTGGTCCCCTCCAGTGGATCCAAAGCGATATCCACCCCAGGTCCGTCGCCAGAGCCAACTTTTTCACCGATATAGAGCATTGGGGCTTCGTCCCGCTCGCCTTCACCAATTACTACGACCCCAGCAATATCGAGAAGATTAAGTTGTTCGCGCATGGCGTTAACAGCAGCTTGGTCTGCAGCTTTCTCATCGCCGTTTCCAATCAGGGCCGCTGATGCGATTGCTGCCTGTTCGGCGACTCGAGCAAGACCTAGAGATAGCATGCGGTCGTGAAATTCCGGCTTGGTCGTCATTGAAACATCCTTATGTTTTGCATTGGTGCCCGCGCGATGCAGGCGTATCCGCGCTAGCGTTGGAAGTCCAGCAAGGATCAGCCACCGTCTAATGAGGACAACTGTTTCACGCTGAGCACATAAGGGCTTAATAATCCCGGTGCCTTCACGTTGTGCTCTGGCTTAGACGCTTTAGTTACAACACCGACTTGACCGGATCAGGCGGTTTCAATTCGCAGTGCGACTGGATCTGCGGCCATAACGCCAGATGCTTGCATCGCATGAATGGCGGCATCCAAACCGGCCCGCTGTGTGCGATGGGTCACAATCAGCACCGGGGCAGCGGTATCGTTGTGGCGAGTTTGGCGCATCCGATCTATGCTAATTCCGTGTTCACCAAGCGCGGCGGCGATTTTTGCTAACGCACCGGGACGATCTTGAAGAGTCAAGTGCAGATAGAAGGGTGCTGGGGAGTTTGACTGCGCGGTATTGGCCGCGGTCAAGTCCTTGGCAGGCATTCCGAAAGTCGGCTGGCGGAACCCACGCGCCAGGTCGCAGATATCGCCCATGACGGCGCTCGCCGTCGGTCCTTCACCCGCCCCGGGGCCGCGCAGTACAATTTGTTCGACCGCATCACCCTCAATAACCACCATATTGGTCCCGCCCGTTAACTGGCCCAATGGACTGTCTACAGGCACGAGGCATGGCGACATGCGTTGCTCGAGGCCACGCCCCGTCATTTGGGCTACACCCAAAAGCTTGATCTTAAAGCCAAGATCTTCGGCTTGGAGGATGTCTTCAATGGAGATCCGTTGAATGCCTTCTAGTTCGACACTGCCAAAGTTTACTCTCGTGCCAAAGGCAATGGACGACAGCAAAGAAAGTTTGTGCCCAGCGTCGATGCCGCCGACGTCTAGATTTGGATCAGCTTCGAGATAGCCAAGCTGATTGGCTTCCTCAAAAACTTCCGCATAAGACAGGCCGGCGTCCTGCATCCGTGTTAGTATATAGTTACAGGTGCCGTTCATAACGCCCATGATGCGAGTGATTTCGTTCCCGGCAAGCCCCTCGCTCAGGGCTTTGATCACAGGAATTCCCCCGGCCACAGCAGCTTCAAATCGGATGACCTGTCCGGCAGCCTCGGCGGTTTCCGCTAAGGCTTGACCGTGATGCGCCAAAAGTGCCTTGTTAGCTGTCACCACGTCTTTGCCTGCAGTAAGTGCCGCCTCGGTCGAGGCCTTGGCGGGACCCTTGTCGCCGCCCATAAGTTCCACAAACACATCAACATCGTCGCGTTTGGCGAGAGCGATAGGATCATCCTCCCATGCATACCCAGTAAGGCTTACGCCACGATCCTTGGTACGGGAGCGGGCACTAATTGCAGAGATCGTTACCTCACGGCCCGTCCGAGACGCCAGCAGGCTTGCCTTCTGGCGAACGATCTTGACGACTCCGACACCGACGGTGCCCAGCCCTGCAATTCCTAGACGCAGTGGAGTGGTCATCTGGCGCTCTCCTTGATTGAAACAACTCGTGAGCGTTTAGCTCTTTCCTAGTGACTGTGCAACGGCGCGTGAACCACTCAAGGGGTGGCCTTGGATGTGTTTTCACAGACCTGATTATTGCGTGGCCATTTGACGGAATTCCACACCACGCTTACGCAAACGCTGCGCACGAGCGTCCAACTCGTTTTCACTGTTTTCGTTCAGGCGGGGTTTATCCATGACCAACGTGTCCTCGATTGGCAACAATTCTGGATAGGGCTGTCTGATGGCAGCACTGTTATCAATCTGCTGATTGTCATCCGAACTGCGGCTGCAGCCGATCAGTACTATCAGCGCAAGAAGGTGAATCAGTTTCATGGGTCCTCTGGTCTATGACTTGTTTGGTTTTGCCTGAGTGGGCGGTTCAGGGCAAGCAGGGGTTTTATAAGAACGATTGTTCAGTTAATCTGAAAATATGGCGAGAACCACCGGCTCTCATTCTGGCGTAACAGGCCCACGTGTACGGCATGCCGCGCTTAAGCTTTTTGCGCAGCACGGCTATGCTGCGGTCTCGATGCGTCAGATTGCGCGAGACGTCGGGGTACAAGCGGGAGCTTTGTATAACTACACACCGGACAAACAAAGCTTGTTGTTTGACTTAATGCGCACCCACCTTGAGGAGCTTATGGAGGGACGCTCAAAGCTAGCCCCAATCGGTAATCCGACCGCACAATTGGAGCAATTTACACGTTTTCACTTGCAATTTCACGCAGAGCGACCGGACGAGGTTTTTATAGCCTACATGGAGCTACGCAACCTCACCCGGCAAAACTTCATCGTTATTGAGGGATTGCGTCGTCGCTATGAGAACGAATTGCAAAGGATTTTGCGCGCAGGCGTGTCCAGTGGTGACTTTTCAGTGCGTGACACCAAAGTCGCAACAATGGCCGTTATCGCTATGCTTACTGGTGTGAATACCTGGTTCCGCGAAGGTGGTCGTTTGTCTCTGGGGGAGGTTGAGAACATCTATCGTGATATGGTGCGCCGCTCCGTTGGGGCTTAAACGGGTGCTCAAGGATCGGGTGCGAGGGAATTGTCAAAAACCGCTGTCATGTGGTGAGGACCACCTTGCTCATGATTTGATCATTTTTCTTAGTGGGCCGGTTGGATAAATGTACCATTTCGCAAATCAGAAAATGCTTTCTTTAGTTCAGCTTGCGTATTCATCACGATTGGACCGTGCCAAGCGACGGGCTCTCGGATCGGTTTGCCTGAGACAAGCAGAAAACGCACGCCCTCTTCTCCGGCCTGCACCGTCACTTCGTCGCCAGTGCCAAAATTGATCAAGGTTCTGTCACCAGACAGGTCGCGTATATTTACTTCTTTTCCCGCTACATCTTTTTCGAGCAAAATACCGGTGGGCGTGCTAGCGTCTGCAAAGGCTGCCTCGCCTTCGAATACATAGGCAAAAGCGCGCCTGTAGGTGTCAACAGGTAAGGTTTTCTTTACACCTGGTGGAATTGATACATCCAAAAAGACTGGATCAGCCGCAATTCCGTCAACAGGCCCGGTTTGGCCCCAAAACGAGCCGATGATGACCCGGACCCGAGTACCGTCATCGTCGGTGATCTCTGGGATTTCGCCTGCGACCACGTCCTGATAACGTGGGTCTGTCATTTTGAGTGCGCCGGGCAAGTTTGCCCAAAGTTGAAATCCGTGATTCATGCCGCGTGCGTCGGGCGTAGGCATTTCTTGATGCAAAATACCAGACCCTGCAGTCATCCATTGCACATCGCCGGCACCCAGATGGCCAGTATTACCGAGCGAGTCTTTGTGTTCGACAGCACCTGATAAGACATAAGTAATAGTCTCGATGCCGCGATGAGGATGCCATGGAAAGCCAGCTTGATATCTTGCAGGATCGTCATTGCGGAAGTGATCCATCATCAGGAAAGGATCAAGTTCGTCCGGATCGCGAAACCCAAAGGCGCGATGTAAATGCACGCCTGCCCCCTCCGTTGTGGGTTGAGCTATGCTGGTTTCAAGAACAGGGCGGATAGACATGATGCGTCTCCTTGATAAGAATAAAGTACGAGCAAGGGACGCGCGGAACAATCCGGGTTTTTGCGCATAAGCGAACAAAGACTGTGCGTAGAATGCGGTGCCACTGCCTGAGGGGAGTACTGCGGAGGCAGAGTTCAAAAGTGAGAGTGGCTTGCCTGAAAGTCCGAAGTACACCTTCATCGCAACCAGTACTTGATTTACGCCAGACAGCCCGTACCGTGAACAAAATAGAATCTAGGAGCTTGTTTATGAGCGGCGACAGCCATTTGCCTAAGGCACTGCGGGGGTTGCGCATTCCAGCGGTCGCAGCCCCATTGTTCATCATTTCTGTGCCAGCGTTAGTTATTGCGCAGTGCAAAGCTGGAATTGTTGGCAGCTTCCCTGCTTTGAATGCGCGTGAACCAGAAGGCGAACATCCGTTGCTTGACACGTGGTTGGCTCAGATCAATGAAGAATTGGATCGTTATAATCAAGCTAATCCAGATCAGCCTGCGGCTCCGTTTGCCGTCAATCAGATAGTGCACCGATCTAATGGGCGGTTGAATCGCGACCTTGAGATTTGCAACAGACACAAAGTGCCAATCTGGATCACTTCGTTGGGCGCACGAGGCGAGGTGAATGAGGCTGCCCATGACTGTGGTGGAATCGCGTTGCATGATGTGATCAACAATAAATTTGCCAAAAAGGCGATAGAGAAGGGTGCTGATGGGCTGATTGCTGTGGCAGCCGGTGCGGGCGGCCATGCTGGTCCGCAATCCCCGTTTGCGCTGGTACAGGAGATCCGTGATTGGTTTGACGGACCACTACTGCTTTCGGGGTCGATTTCAACCGGAGATGCCTTGCTGGGAGCCTTGGCCATAGGAGCAGATCTCGGATATGTTGGTTCTCCTTTTATCGCCACAAAGGAGGCTAATGCCGCTATCGGATACAAAGATATGATCGTGGAAAGTAGTGCTGATGATATCGTGTATTCTTCCCTATTCACCGGAGTTTCAGGAAATTATCTGAAAGGTTCTATCGAAAATGCTGGAATGAATCCTGATGATCTTCCTGAGGGTGAACTGTCGACGATGAATTTTGGTGAAAAGCGGGATAAACCAAAAACTTGGAAAAGTATTTGGGGATCGGGGCAGGGGATTGGTGCGGTCAAGGAGATAGTAGCAACGGCATTGCTGGTCGAGCGGATGAAACGTGAGTATCTTGTGGCGCAAGCCCGCCTCGACGCGCGTCTGTCCGGACGGTGACTGTGGTTGTTGCAGGAGTGAAACGGCAAAAGAGTGGAGGCGACGGTTGGACAAAGATATGCCAGATTCACGGGCCGTAGCGCGTTGGTTGAAACAACACATGCCAGAATTTGCCGGTTCACTCGAGTTAAAAAAAATCATGGGTGGGCAATCTAATCCCACCTTTCAACTAACGACGCAATCAGGTCGTTTCGTTTTGCGGCGCAAACCATCGGGACAGCTGCTGAAATCGGCGCATGCTGTGGAGCGTGAATTTCGGGTTCAGAAAGCGCTAGCTGGTAGCGATGTGCCAGTCGCCCGAATGCGGGTGCTGTGTGAGGATGACAAAGTGATTGGATCGGCCTTTTACGTGATGGATCATGTTGCTGGCCGCAGTTTTGACAATCCAAGTTTAGCTGGCATGTCTTGCGCCGCGCGCACGCGCGTATATGACGAAATGAATCGGGTGCTCGCCGCCATACATTTGGTGGATATTGACGCTGTTGGGCTAGCTGACTTTGGTCCTGAAGGAAATTATTTTGAGCGCCAGATAGCCCGATGGATCAAGCAATATCGCGCGTCGGAGACCGAGAGCTTGCCCGATATGGACGAATTGATGGACTGGCTTGCCGCCAATACGCCAGCGGATGATGGGCGACGTACACTGGTGCATGGTGATTTCCGAATCGACAATATGCTGTTTGACCCACATCGGGAGGAGGTTTTGGCCATGCTAGATTGGGAATTATCGACCATTGGCCACCCATTTGCCGATCTTGGATCCGTAATCATGCAATGGCAGATGCCGCAGGGCAAAGAGGGTCGTGGGCTCGCTGGAGTGGACCGTGTGGCGCTCGGTATACCGTCTGACGAAGCGTTCATTGCTGCGTATTGCAGGAGAATGGGCCTGCCGGGCATTGACCGGTTTGGATTTTACTTGGCGTTTTGTTTTTTTCGAATGGGTGCTATTATTCAAGGCGTGATGAGACGGGCGATGGACGGTAATGCTGCTGACCCGGACCGTGCGATGCGCTTGGGTACGTTTGTGCCACGTTTTGCGCGGGCTGGACTTGAGGCTACGAGGCATGGCTGATCGTTTCAAAAATCAGGTTGTTGCAATCACTGGAGCGGCTGGTGGTTTTGGGGCGCTGGCTGCGGAGCGCTTCGCTTCGGAGGGGGCGAGGCTGGCGTTGAGTGACGTATCTGGTGCAGGGTTAGCACGCGTCGCCGAAAGGCTGCAAAAACAGCAAATAGAGGTATTTTGCGATGAGGTGGACGTAACTGATGAGGACCAGGTTGAGACTCACATCTCTCACATTACCGAGACATATGGCCGACTGGACGTGGCTATCAACAATGCTGGCATCGGGCAAAAACTTAAACCTTTACAGTTCCTGACGGCAGATGAGTTTGACCAATCAATGCGTGTGAACGCGCGCAGTGTTTTTTTATGCTTGAAGTACCAAATTCCTTTGATGCAACAGGCTGGAACTGGAGCAATCCTGAATGTTGCCTCGGCAGCCGGACTGGTTGGGGCAGGGCATTTGGCCGCTTATGCGGCGGCGAAACATGCAGTTTTGGGCCTGACTCGAGCGGCAGCGGATGAAAACGCTAGGCGCGGTTTGCGTGTCAACGCGCTGTGTCCATCATTTTCTGCAACGCCCCTATTTGATGATATAGCTGATCAGGTTAGTGAGCGGGCTGGGCTCAGCCGTAAGGATGCCTTTTCACATATCGCGTCGCGCGTGCCTATGGGCCGCGTTTCGCGTCCCGAAGAGGTGGTTCAAGCGATGTTGTGGATCTGTGACTCAGAGAACTCCTTTATGACTGGGCAAGCGATTGCCATCGACGGTGGCTTGACGGCGGTGTGAACTCTCGGGCATGCCAGAGTCCATGACATACGCTCCACTTGACCCACTGCTTGAAGAAGATCCCTACGCCTTGCAGAAGCACCTCGGATTCAGTTTGACGCACTGGGAAACTGGATATGCGCGACTCAGACTTCCGATTGAACATTTCCTGATGAATCGAGCGGGTATTCCGCATGGCGGTATTTACGCCACTCTTCTGGACACTGTGATGGGCTATGCGGGTTGTTTTACTGGCGATCCTAATAGTAAAAATCTAGCATTGACCCTTTCATTGACGGTCAATTTTCTATCACGCCCCAGAGGTCATATTTTGATTGCCGAGGGTAAGACGACTGGCGGCGGCAAAAGTACATTTTTTGCCGAAGCCACAATTTTGGATGAAACCGGTGAAATCATTGCACGTGGTTCTGGTGCGTTCAAATATCGCAAACCAACGACTTAGGCGGCGCGTTTGTCTCCGACCAACTCGTCCCAGTCTGTCGCAAGCTTTGAAACTGATGATAGGATGAAGTCGACAGTCTCGTCTGTCTTCAATACGCTCAGATTTAAACGAACGAACCCGGGTTTCGTGAGGGTGCTGCCTTGGAGGATGTCCTCACGAATTTGGGTTGATGTGGAGTTGTCGATATCCAGCAAGTTGTGCACGTAAGGACCAGCACAAGAACATCCACCGCGGGCCTGAATGCCAAAGCGCTCTGAGAGGGCGCGGGTGAAGGCATTGTGATCGATCCGTTGGCCACGTGAAGTTACGGGCACAAATGACAAGATCGGTAGGCGCGTTTTGCGCTCTGATGCCAACAACCGGATGTTTGGATGATCGCCCCAGGCCGCGAACGCGCGCTCTGAGAGGGAATTGTTGCGTGCATTGAGCCGGTCTTGACCTATTATTTCTTTGACAATCATGACCAGCGCAACGCGGATGTCGCCCACGACGTTAGGTGTGCCTCCTTCTTCACGCTGTTCGAGCTTGGCAACATAGTCGTGCTGATGGGCGTTCACGAACCTCACCGTGCCACCGCCTGGTCGATATGGCACCGTGCTGCGTACTGCATCTCGACGCAGGACTAGAACACCGCTAGCTCCTGGGCCACCGATGAACTTATGACCGGAGAAAACGATGGCGTCGATTTCAGCGTTTTGGCCCAAGTTCATGTTCATTTCCAGATATGGGGCGCCACCGGCGTAGTCCCAAACAATGACACCACCATACTTTTTTACTAGTCGGGTGATTGCTGTGACGTCGGGACAAACACCTGTGACATTGGCGGCCGCGCTCATTGCGACTACGACTGGACCGGTATCACAGTGCGTAATCAGTGCATCTTTCAACGCTTTCAAATCTGGACCGGCTTCTCTGCCTTCTGGGATCTCGATCACTTTAGCTCCGCTTTCGCGCCAGGGCAAAAGGTTGGAATGGTGTTCGTACGGGCCAACTAGAACGGTCGTACCTTCCGCTACATCCAGAATATGCACTAATTGATTGAGGGCCGTGGTCGCACCTGCACCAGAGAAGATTACAGCGTGCTCCTGCTCGTGCGCACCAATTAAACGTGCGATCACGCGCCTTGCGTTCTCTCGCAGTTTGGTTGTGTGCGCACCACAAAAGGAGGCTTCTGTGTGACTGTTGGCATAGTAGGGCAGAACATTTTCCAACACGAACTCTTCAACTTGGCGTAAAGCACGTCCAGAGGCCACATAGTCGGCGTATATCAACTTTTGAGCACCAAAAGGTGTCTCAATTGACGCATCTCTGCCGATAAGCCCAGTCCGCAAACCTTCAAGTGGGTCGTGATGTAGGTTGAGTTGATCGTAAAATTGATCGAATGCATTTTGTTGATGTGACATGAGATCCCTCGTTTGGTGCATGACGTGCCTACAAAATACGCTGACACGTGGTAATAAAAAATCCTTTTTGATATTGAATTTCGATAAAAAATAGTTCATTTGAACGATATGAAAGAAAAAATAGACAATATTGATCGACGTATTTTAGATTTATTGCAACGAGATGCATCTTTGTCGCAAAGGGGAATCGCAGAACGAGTCGGTTTGTCCCAGAATGCGCTTTGGCGGCGTTTGAAGAGGTTGGAAGAAAACGGTATTTTGCACGGGTCCCGCATGCGTCTGGATGCACAGTCTCTTGGCCTTGACCTAACAGTGTTTGTGATGGTGCGGACGAGAAACCACTCTGTTGAATGGGCAGAAGGCTTTCGTAAACACGTGGCGCGTTTACCACAGGTGGCGGAACTGCATCGGATTGGTGGCGACTGGGATTATATGCTCAAGATCATAACGCGTGGCATGTCGGGGTATGATGCAGTATACCGTCAGCTAACCACTGGCTACGAGATGGATACCGTCACTGGGTATTTTTCAATGGAAACCATGTTAGAAGATCGCCCGCTAGATGTGTACGGCTAATCCACAGTGCCGCGTAATCCAGACCGCTCCGCAATATCTTTGATGAAAGCAACACAAGCTTCGGGTGCTGTAAGAGGAATCATGTGGCCTCTTTTTGGCAGTAGGCTCAATGCATAGCCATAATTCTCCATTGGTACGCCGTGATGCGCTGGACACAGAATAGGATCCTCTTCTCCAAAGAGAATTGCACCGGGTGCGCGAAGGTCCGTACCGTAGCGTGCGGCAAGGTGTTTCAGATCCGAGCGTGTCCCTGTCAGATCTGATGAGGCTGAGATGAATGCTTTCGGGCGCCACGTAAGTATTCCTCCACCATTAATCAAAAACTTATTTGGTACAGGCTCTGGGGCAAAGGCTCTTTGCATAATTCTCTGCTGCAGAAGCCTTGCCGCAGGTGAAATGATTATGTGAACCAGCGCACAAAGCAGCCAAGGTGGTTTTAAAACGAACGGCTGCAAAATCTTGGAAACTTCAGGCTGAGGCTGTGTTGCGGGACTGAGCAATGCCAAGGCCGCAGGCGCGTCTGGGCGTTGCAAGGCCATTTCCAGCACAATTGCACCGCCAAGAGAATGTCCGACTAAGAGCGGTTTCGTGACGCCTATCCCGTCGAGGAAGTCCCATATCATTGCGGCCTGATCCTCTAAACAAGTTTGCGTCTTAACGTGACGCAGAGAATAGCCAGACCCGGGTCGGTCTAATGCGATGACGCGAAACTGTGGTGCTAACAAGCTAGTCATTGCGTAGGTAAAGTGGTTTAAATTTCCGGCAAGACCGTGTACCAGGATCACTGGTTGTGCCTGTTCAGGCCCGCAAGCCACGTAATGTATTTGTCCGCCAGAAACACACTGATAACATCCCGTCGGTGGGGCAGCACGTTCAACACGCCGTACCAACATGTTTGTTCTCAGCAGTAACAAGCCAATGGTCAAAATAAAAAGTGTTAACAGGTTCATGAGCAATTCGAGAAAAAAGTGACTTGGGTGGGCGCAAAGCAGAAAATTGAGTTCAGATGCTTGTCAGATACATGTAACGCGCGAATGTTAAACAATTTCATTTTAGCAATTCAAGAACTGTTTGTTTAAAGTTCACAGATCCGTAGTTCATGAAATATGGGAAAGAAAACTGCATTAAACGCGCTTGCCTCCCAAGTTGACAGTGTTGCCAATTGTGGGGCTGGTGCGCAAGATGCGCCAAGGGCTAAAGACTCAATATTTAGCAGACAGAAATTGAATAAATGAATTCTCGATTTTTCTCTTGCGAAAATGTTGTGGCAGTCAATGAGAGCAGTGCCAGTCTGTTTTCGAAATTCAAAGAACACGAGCGCAAACAGTAGGGTGTCGTGAAGAAGGTTGTGAAGAACAATTCATTTTTGGACACCTTGTCTTCATAGTTAGCGCTTATGGTGGGTCGAAGACATATAAAAACGAGGACTGAATGGGTAATAATGCAGAGCAAGCTGAGGCAGGGCTAGGCACTTTTGAGCGGCTTTTATCGATTTGGGTGGCTTTGGCTATCGCTGCAGGGTTGATACTGGGTAATTTGTTCCCAAAGTTATTTGGGGTGTTGGCTAGTTTAGAGATAATGTCTGTCAACTTGCCTGTGGCACTTCTGATCTGGACGATGATTTACCCGATGATGGTTGGCGTTGATTTTGGCGTGTTAAATAAGATTGGAGACCGACCAAAGGGAATAATCATCACACTTGTGGTAAACTGGCTTATCAAACCATTCACCATGGCCGGTCTCGGCGTTTTGTTTTTCAGCTACTTTTACGCCGGAATAATTCCGCCGGATGACGCGCAGTCTTATCTTGCTGGTTTGATCCTGTTAGGAGCTGCGCCCTGTACAGCCATGGTTTTTGTCTGGTCCAATCTAACCCGTGGTGATCCAACATATACTCTTGTGCAAGTCAGTTTGAATGACGTGATCATGGTGTTTGCGTTTGCACCAATTATCGCGCTTCTCCTCGGTGTAACCGACATTGAGGTGCCTTGGGGAACCCTGATCTTGTCCGTAGTACTATATGTGCTGCTTCCGTTAGTTGCGGGCTTCACAACGCGCAGCAAGTTGGTCAAGCAAGGTGGCGAGGATGCAGTTAAGACTTTCAAAGCGAGGATAACGCCGTTTTCGATCTCCGGTTTGCTAGGAACAGTAGTTTTGCTTTTTGGACTCCAGGGGCAGATTATTCTTAATCAACCTATGGTTATCCTACTCATTGCGATTCCGCTTTTGCTTCAGTCTTACGGGATTTTTTTCTTGGCTTACGGCTGGGCTCGTATTTGGAAGGTGCCTTTTAACGTAGCTGCGCCTTGCGCAATGATTGGCACATCGAATTTTTTTGAATTGGCCGTGGCAGTAGCAATCTCTTTGTTTGGCCTCGGGTCAGGAGCAGCATTGGCAACAGTAGTTGGTGTGCTGGTTGAGGTTCCTGTCATGTTGTCGCTTGTGGCTTTTGCCAACAGAACGAGAAGTTGGTTTCCGAGTTAATGGGTGCGGGTTTTAGGTTCGAGATACACCGAACGAACCATGTCCTAATTTCTATTTATGAGTGCGACCAAACGAGTGAGCCCAAAAAATTAATTTTATGGGAACAGTTTCTAGATTTTGAAGGTAATGAGGATTTGCAAGTTTAATAGCAAATTGTTGTCATTAGCGTATGGTATGACTGGCGGTGACATGACGCCCGCCTTTATCCAAGCCATGAAGTGTTGATCAATTTCGTGAGACACAATCTAGGCTTCATAGTTTGTCTCTGAAGTTGAACTCAAACGACAGATGTTAAATGAAAAACAATCCCAATTTGTCGTCCAGTTTGATGCGATTTTAACATCATTAGCCTAAGAGCAAAAGTAAGGCATCCAATTCTCTCACTTCAAATACGAGCTGCTAAAGATTTTTAGCTACATCATTATAGTCTTTGATCCGTAGGTAGGCCAGTTCGCGGACAAGTTTGATTGAGGGCCGTAAACCAAAAAAGATTGATCCTATCAGGAACATCCATGTTCCAGCATCGACGGTTGCGTCATTGAAAAATAATATGCTCCCAACCACGAAGAGCGATGCCGCGGAAAAATCAACTATCGTATATGTCAGTTCACAATACGCAAAAATTTTCTTATGCTGTTTACTTCGGGTATGGTTCTCGGGATTAAAGAGCATTATTTTTATCTTCCTGTTGCTGCACAAACTTTCTGCCTACTTGAAGACAACGACTGTGAAAAAACAGCAAGCTTATTTTTGGTCAGAAAAGTTTTAAATGCGCTTCGAGAATGCTCTGAAGTTAATTTTATGGCTGGTCATAATTGTGCTGAAGCTACCACCAGTCTTGTTGCAATCAATTTTTGTTTGATAATTCTGCTCATAAGAGTTGGGTGATGAGAAATTTTGACGATTGATATCCCCTAAAGTCAAGCCGTTTGCCTCTCTGATGATTAGAGACTCAATTCTACTTGGAATCTTTTTTAGAGATTGAACCCCATCCAAAAACTTATGGAGTTTAATCATTTCATTTTTTCAAGATCAGTTTTCATTCGTGAGTGTTGCGCAAAGAATTAATTTTTCATCCGTGTTGGAGAGATTATTTTCTCATGGGAAACTAGATGTGTTAGGAGGGTGCGTTACATTTTAATTAAGGCCCAAAATTGTATTTTCTTGGATCTTTCAGGAAATCTTCTGGCGGTAGACTTGTAACTCTATATTGTGCGGCCTCCGAAATCTGAGCTTTTAGAATACTTGACGCTGTAGCTTCATATCAAAGGATACTCGCGATTTCTTTCATTGGCCGCGACGAACTTTTGTGTGTTGTATGCAGGCGCTTGATTGGCGGATGATGAGTTTAGGGGCGCAATGTAGACTCTTCCCAACATCTTCCGTTGAGCCAGTAATCGCCTCGGCGAGTTGTTTGCCAGCTGCCTGACCAATCAATTTCGCGGGTAGTCTGACTGTAGTTAGTGCGGGCTCGATTTCGGATGACCCCTTAAAATCGCCAATCCCGACAATGGAAATGTCCTCGGGTACGCTAAGACCGGAAGCTTTTGCCCCATACAGAGATCCGGTTGCAAGTATATCATTGCCGCATATGAGGGCTGTTGGCCGAACTTTCTGCGTAAAAAGTTTCATCGCATCATTTTTGGACGCTGAGATACTGTACACGGTTTGTAAAATCCACTCGTCTGGAACCGTAATCTTAGCAGCTTGCAATGTGTCCAAAATGGTTGCGCGTCTGGCTCGTGCCCGATCATTCCCTACCGTCGGCGGAAACATACATGCGACCCGTTTGTGGCCGAGCGACAGAACGTGTTCGGCTACCATTTTTCCTGCCATGTCGTTATCAGCCCCAATCGATGGGTAGCGTGAATGCTTTGCAAAGTTCCACATGAGCACACACGGAATGTCCTGACTTTCAAGCAGCTGAAACACCGCACTATCATGTTCTAGCCCAGTCAGCACCACGCCATCGACACGGTGTTCGAGAAATTTCCGCAAAATAGAGTATTCTCGTTGTAGATCGTAACCGTGTGAGGCGAGCAAAATTGTGAAGCCTTGCGCCGCGACTGTTTCAGAGAAAGCCTGTACAACTTCCGCAAAGATGGTGTGATCGAGCGTTGGTATAAGAACTCCAATTGTGCCCGATCTAATTCCATGGATCGTTTGAGCAGCACGATTTCTGATGTAGCCCGTACGACGTACTGCAGAATCAATCTTTTTTCGGGTGTCCGATTTTAACATCTCCGGATGATTGAAGTATCTTGAGACTGAAGATGGTGATACCCGCGCTGACCTTGCAACTGAATGAATATCAGCTTTTTTATGTTTTTTAACAGACATTTAAAATGAAAAATTACCTATTTATGAAAACATTTGCAAAACTATTTTCATTGTTTAGCGTTAATGGTCAAGCCAAAATTCTAGAGGGGCTGTTTTTATGGAATTCCTTCTTTACATGGGGGACGTATTCACGCCGATAAATTTTGGCTTACTGATGATTGGTACCATCGGGGGCCTCATTCTCGGGGCAACGCCGGGCTTGTCGCCAACGATGGCTGTCGCATTATTGATCCCATTCACCTTCCAACTTGAGGCGGCGCAGGGATTGATTTTATTAGGAGCTGCTTACACCTCGACGGTGGCTGGTGGAGCGGTCTCCGCAATACTGCTGAAAATACCTGGCGCACCTGCTAACATCGCAACGACGCTTGATGGGCATACCATGGCGCAAAAAGGTGAAGGCGCGAAAGCACTTCAAATCAGCTTTCTTGCTTCGGCGGTTGGAGGTGTTTTTGGCGTCCTGCTCCTAATTTTTCTGACCCCTGTTCTCGCTCAATGGGCGTTAGCATTTGGGCCGAGTCATCTGTTTTGGTTAGCCCTTCTTGGCGTTACCGTTATTGGATCGTTGGATAGTAAATCTGTGGTTAAAGGCCTACTTTCGGGTTGCATTGGGCTGTGGCTCGCAACCATTGGCTTTGATGATATAATGGGAACGCAGCGGTTCATTTTTCACCCCAGCCTTGGGGGTGGTATCAATATTATTGCCGCACTCATCGGCCTGTTTGCGATCCCTCAAGTTATCACAATGTTCGCAAAGGGCCGTCACAGCGATGGCGCTAAGGTGATTGAGGTTCAAAAGCACCCCATCTCCAGTGCTTTCTTGGAATTATTGCGCAACAAACGTGCGTTGGGCATCGGCACAATTGTTGGGTCCATCATAGGGCTGATACCTGGTGTTGGTGGTCAGATTGCAGGGCTTGTAGCCTACGATCAATCAAAAAAATTTAGCACGGCGAGTGAAAAATTTGGCACAGGGCACCCCGAGGGTGTTATCGCTGCGGAGAGCGCAAATAATGCAATGGTTGGTCCTAGCCTTGTTCCGCTTCTGACATTGTCCATTCCGGGATCGCCGACAGCAGCCGTTCTTCTGGGAGGATTGTTGATTCATGGAATCTTCCCGGGTACGGACCTTTTTGATAATCACCCTGATGTAGCTTGGACTTTTATTAACTCAATGTTGATTGGTCAGCTTCTGATGTGTGTTTTTGGTCTTTATGTGGCTGGGCTTGCCGCTCGTGTTGCGCAAGTGCCTCAAAGTGTGATGGCTGCAATCGTTTTGGGTCTGGCGGTGTTTGGCAGTTACTCGGTTCAGTCATCAATGGGCGATGTCTATGTAATGGCGAGCCTTGGCGTCACTATGTACTTTTTGGAGCGCTTTGGTTTTTCTGCAGCGCCACTGGTTTTAGGACTAATCTTAGGACCAATTGCAGAGGCAAATTTCATTCAGGGCAGTATGATCGCTAATGCGACTGACGGCTTGGCTCCATATTTCCTATTGGGCTGGTTGAACCTGTTTCTGATCGCGGTCGTTGTCGCCTCCATACTTTACTCTGCATATATGGAGATGCGCTCACGCCGCTACACTTCAAAAGAGGAGATAATGACATGAGCACACCTTCTCTTCCGCGCGTTCAGCACATCATTGGATCGGGCTTTGTCGCGGCTGTGGGCGTCTGGGTTGCCTTTGTGAGCTTCACCCAACAGCCGTCCGAAGCATTTCTTTTTCCACGACTGATTTCGTCTGTTTTTGTGGTTCTCGCAATTTGGACCTTTGCCAAGGCTTGTTGCGGCTGGACGAAAGTTGGACACGGTATCGCCATCAGACAGTTTACCAATCTGTTTCCGGGCCTCGCTGTTACCTTGGTGTATATCTTTTTTGCCGCCAAGGGACTCGGCTTCTACACATCTACATCAATTGCCTTCTTTATTTTGCTAAGCCTTTATGATCCGGCCTCTCACTGGGAGGTTAAGACTTGGGTGAAGCGCATTGTAATCACGACAGCCTTTATGGCTGTCATGTACGCCCTCTTCGCAATTCTACTGAAAGTATACACACCGCGAGAGGTTCTGTTCTGAGCCACGTTGGCGGCAGAACGTCATATCCAAGGGAGAAAAAACATGAAGAATTTTATAGCAGGAGCGACCATTGCGCTGGCGTCTATGTCGACATGCGCGATTGCAGATGGGCACGCGAATTATCCTGAGCGACCAATAATGATGATGGTTAGCTATGGTGCCGGTGGAGCGACTGATTTTCAGGCGCGTATCGTAACAATGACTGCGGGAAATGATGATGCTTTGGGCATGCCCATTGCAATAATAAACAAGCCGGGTGCTGGAGGCCGGGTCGGTTGGAACTGGCTCGCCACTCAGGCTGACTCTGACGGTTACACGCTTGGTGCTTATAATATTCCCCACTTCATAGCACAGTCGATCAAGGGTGGCGTCGAGTATTCCCGCGACAGTTTTGAGCCAATCGCAAACTGGGGGGCAGACCCCGCAGTATTTGTTGTAGCGGCTGATAGCGAAATGAACTCGATGGAGGACGTGGTGAGCTTTGCCAAAGAAAACCCTGGCAAGCTGACATTCTCTGGTGCAGGGCTCTTCGTCGGCCATCACATCGCAGCATTGCAATTGGAGAAAGCTGCTGGCGTAAAAATGGCTTATATTCCGACAAAAGGCGGTGGGGCTGCCGCTATGAAGGCAGTAATCGCAGGTGACGTGATGGGTGGTGTTAACAACCTTTCGGATGCTTTTCGTGCGCGTGAAGCGGGTAACGTAAAAATTCTAGGCGTCTTTGATCTAGAACGTAATGATTTCATGCCTGACGTTCCAACGCTGATGGAACAGGGCTATGAAGTCGATAACGCCTCGGTGAACTTTCGCGGTGTGATGGTTCCGAAAGGCACACCCCAAGGTATCATCGACAAACTATCAGCAACAGTCCCCACTATGTTTGAGAATAAGCGCGTCGCTGGAAAGATGAAAGCAGGTGGATCGCCAATGCACATCATGACACGCGATGAAGTATTGGAGATGTGGGCTGCGCGCGAAGAAACCCTTAAAGATTTGCTCGCAGGTTTATAACAATATCAAGGCAGGGCTTCTGTTGGAGCCCTGCTAGTCCTCGTCAAAGGATACCTTCCATGAACGTTAATGATGATATTGGTCAAGTGGATGCCATCGTTGCGCGTGCACGGGCAGCGCAGTCTCGTTTTGAAGCTGGTGGCTCTCAGAAATGCTACGATCAGGCGGCTTTGGCCGTGGGTTGGGCAATCATGGAGCCGGTACGAAATCGACATCTTGCCGAACTCGCTGTTGAAACGACTGGTCTAGGCAATGTTTCTGATAAAATTACCAAAAATCATCGTAAAACACTTGGATTGTTGCGCGACATTTCGAGCGTGAGCACATACGGTGTAATTTCCAATAATCTGGACACTGGGATTTCCGAGATCGCGCGCCCAATTGGTGTCATTGGCGCAGTCGTACCCTCAACTAATCCGGGTGCTACGCCGGCAAACAACATCATCAATGCTTTAAAATGTGGTAACGCGATTGTTGTGTCGCCATCTCCTAAAGGGGTGGCAACCTGCGAGGCATTGTTAGGGTATATTTACAATGAATTCGACCGAGCTGGCATAGATCGTGACCTTGTGCAGATGATCCCGGGTCAGGGGTCAAAAGAGAAAACGCAAAGGCTTCTTGAAACCTCAGACCTTATTGTCGTTACAGGTAGCCAAAACAATGTCAAACGCGCCTATTCATCAGGTACTCCGGCGCTGGCCGTTGGGGCTGGAAACGTGACTGTAATCGTTGATGAGACGGCTGATTTAGGCTCTGCGGCTGAAAAAATACGTGCTTCAAAAACTTTTGACAATGCAACATCCTGCTCATCAGAAAACTCCGTTGTTGTTTTAGATGCAGTATATGACTCCTTTGTTGCAGAAATGTCCAAGACAGGCGGTGCTCTGATTTCGGAAGAGACGCAAGTAACTAAATTTCTTTGGGTCAACGGGCACCTAAATCCGCAACTTATCGCCCGCGATGCTGATGAAATGATTGCTGGTTTAAGGCTTCAAGACGTTGTCCCTGCGGGCACAGAATATTTGGCGGTAGAGACGAAGGGCATCGGACCAGATTACCCTCTTTCAGGTGAAAAGCTCAGCCGTGTTCTGGCTTTATATCGCGCCATGGACTTTGATGAAGCAATCACGATTACCCGAGAGATACAGTTATACCAGGGGCGAGGGCATTCAGTTGGCATTCATACTAGCGCAACAGACCGACCTTTTGATGTTGCAAAGGCAATTCCGACCAGTCGGGTCATCGTGAATCAAGCACATACATTTGCGACGGGTGGAGCGTTCAACAACGGCATGCCTTTCTCCCTGTCAATGGGCTGTGGCTCTTGGGGTGGTAACTCTATCGATACGAACGTGCATTGGAGGCATTTTATGCAAACGACTAAGATTGTTCGTGAAATCCCTACCGAAGAGCCCACGGTTGAAGAAATTTTTAATACTTATTGGGATGAGGCTGGTAAATGATCATCCGCAAGGACACTCCACCCGAAGGGACTGTTAAAGATTGGCTTGATGAACGTGCCAAAAACAACCGCTTGGCTTTTGTCTTTCCTGAAACTGGCGAAACACTGAGTTGGCGCAAACTCAGAGATGAGGCGCGCCGTATGGCGGAGGGTCTTGTTGGCCTCGGTGCTGCACAAGGCGAGAGCATTGCGATTGTGCACCCCAACGGATACGAAGCTGTTTTGGCATTATACGCGGCCCTTTACGGTGGCTTTAGGGCGACCATGATCAATCTCGCAGCAGGTCCCGACGCTATGGCATACGCTCTGGATCACAGCGGTGCAAAGTACGCCTTCGTTCATGAAAGTCAGGCGCTGTTAATTAAAGAAATTGCATTGAATGGGCCAACAATCATTGAACGTCAAATGTTAAAAACCTGCAAACCGGTTCCAAAATTTGTGGCTAATCAACACGCCTTGTTGATGTACACGTCTGGCACTACAGGTCAGCCTAAGGGGGTTGTTCACAGTCATGCCAGCTTGCTGGCGGGAGGTTGGACTACCACAATTGCACACGATTTATCGCCTGGGGATCGAGGCTTTTGCATCCTGCCAATCTATCACATAAATGGCTTATGTGTCTCCCTCATGGGGGCTTTAGTATCGGGGGGATCCCTCGCGATGACGGCAAAGTTTTCTGCCAGCAAATTTTGGAGACAGGCTGACATTTCACAGATTACTTGGTTCTCAGCGGTTCCGACGATCATAAGCCATTTGTTACACAGCGAGGCCAATCCTAATACCGAAACTCAAAAGCGATTGCGTTTTGGGCGCTCTGCTTCTTCCGCACTAGCGGTGGAGACTCAATCTGTTTTTGAGGAGCGCTTTCAGGTGCCAATCATCGAAACTATGGGGCTTACAGAAACTGCAGCGCAGATCCTGTCTAATCCAATGCCACCCGGAATACGAAAGATCGGATCACCTGGGATCAGCTACGGAAATGAAGTGTGCATTCTCACACAGAGCTTGGGAATGGCAGCCCCAATGCAAAAGGGAGAAATTGCAATTAGAGGTCCAAACGTGATGCTTGAATATCTTGATAACCCTGCTGCCACAGCTGAGTCTTTTGCGGGAGAGTGGCTGCGCACTGGCGATTTGGGTTATTTGGATAAGGATGGCTATGTCTTCGTAACTGGCCGGTTAAAGGAACTGATAATAAAGGGTGGAGAAAATATCGCCCCGCGTGAAATAGACGAAGTGCTCTATTCAGAGCCAGACATAATTGAAGCCGCAGCTTTTGCGCGTCCGTGCAAAAGCTACGGCGAAACTGTCGAGGCCGCTGTGAGCATCAAGCCGGGATCAAAATTATCTGAGACTGCCTTGATCGAGATTTGTCGACAACGACTGGGTAAGTTCAAGACCCCTGACCGGATTCATTTCTTGACCGAACTGCCAAAGGGACCTTCGGGAAAGATCCAGCGACTTAAGTTAGCTGCCCTAGTTTAAAATTGAAAAAAACTTGGTCTGGAAAAACAATCAGCCAATTCAAGCATAACTAACAAAGGCCTTATCAGATTGAAAACTGTCATGAGATTACTTGAGCAGTACTATTTTGAAAATCAGGTATCTGCTATATTTGGTAACAACAGCGTCCACCTAGCAATCGACATGACGGTAGAGAGTTGCGTTAATGCATTCGAATAATTTGGATTTGAATATTTGGGCAAAGCTTTCTGCACCTGCCCTTTTGGAAACAATTAGTTTTAAATGACCCAAAATTTCGTGCACGTCCAAATCGTTAATACGCAAGTTATGATGATGTAAATATACCCTTTTTGAATGGGTCTGATGACTGATTTGCTCATTTTCAATTAAAGTTAAAATGCTCGGAAAGATAAACTTAGGTATACGTAAACGCCAAAAAATTTTTTCAGAAATGGCCAATTTGACACCTTTGCAATCTCCGGTCGTCCTTTTGGCAATGTAAAACAAAGCAAGGTTTCCCAACCGACCTTGACCAACTCGTATTTCCACTTCATATCCGGCTGCTATGACCGATCTAAACAAAATTCGAAATTTTTCAATCGTCGCCCATATTGACCATGGAAAATCCACGCTTGCTGACCGTCTCATTCAGGAAACGGGCACGGTGAAGGACCGCGACATGAAGGAACAGTTGCTCGATTCCATGGATATCGAACGGGAACGGGGCATTACGATAAAGGCCAATACTGTTCGCATTGACTATAAATCCGATGATGGCGAAACCTATGTGTTGAATCTAATTGATACGCCAGGCCACGTCGATTTTGCCTATGAGGTGTCTCGTTCGATGAGAGCGGTTGAGGGATCTCTTTTGGTAGTAGATTCAACTCAAGGTGTCGAAGCGCAGACTTTGGCAAATGTGTATCAGGCCATCGACGCAGATCATGAAGTTGTTCCTGTCTTGAACAAAATCGACTTGCCGGCGTCTGATTGTGATCGGGTTGCAGAGCAGATTGAAGATGTAGTTGGTATTGATGCCACCGGGGCGATACAGGTCTCGGCCAAAACGGGCGTTGGGATTCACGAAACGCTTGAGTCCATCGTCCAAGATCTTCCCGCTCCAAAGGGAACTCTTGATGCCCCGCTAAAGGCGATGCTGGTCGATAGTTGGTATGATGCCTACCTCGGCGTAATCGTTTTGGTACGAATTATGGACGGAACGCTTGAGAAAGGGCAGCGCGTCAAGTTTATGTCTAACGGCACGTTGCATTCAGTAGACAGGGTAGGAGTTTTCCGCCCAGAGATGCAAATGGTCGATGCGCTTGGTCCGGGTGAAATTGGTTTTCTCACAGCTTCGATAAAACAGGTGCGGGATACTCGTGTTGGCGACACTATTACAAATGATCGCAACGGAGCGGAGGTTGCATTGCCTGGCTTCAAACCAGCGCAACCAGTAGTTTTTTGTGGTCTCTTTCCGGTGGACTCTGCTGAGTTTGAGGACTTGCGTGATGCCATTGATAAGTTGGCTCTGAATGATGCTTCCTTCAGTTTTGAAATGGAAACCTCCGCTGCGCTTGGTTTTGGCTTTCGTTGTGGATTTCTAGGATTGCTTCATCTTGAGGTAATTCGCGATCGGATTGAGCGCGAATATAATATTGAATTGATTACAACTGCGCCGTCGGTGATCTATCACGTCTTTATGAAAGACGGGGAGATGATCGAGCTCCACAATCCTGCGGACATGCCTGACATGTCTAAGGTCGATCATTTGGAAGAACCACGCATCAAAGCAACGATACTTGTGCCGGATGAATATCTTGGCGATGTGCTCAAGCTCTGCCAAGATCGCAGGGGCATTCAACGTGATCTGACCTATGCCGGATCGCGTGCGATGGTGGTATATGATCTTCCTCTGAACGAGGTGGTGTTCGACTTTTATGACCGTCTAAAGTCTGTGACCAAAGGCTATGCATCTTTTGATTACCAAATGGAGGACTACCGAGAAGACCAACTCGTCAAGATGTCTGTTTTGGTGAATGATGAACCGGTAGATGCTCTTTCAATGATGGTGCATCGCGATAGAGCTGAGCAGCGGGGAAGGGCGATGTGTGAAAAGTTAAAAGACTTGATCCCCCGTCATATGTTCAAAATACCGATCCAAGCCGCCATAGGAGGTAAGGTTATTGCTCGAGAAACACTGTCGGCACTGCGCAAGGACGTAACTGCGAAATGCTATGGGGGAGATGCGACCCGTAAACGGAAACTGTTGGATAAGCAAAAAGCTGGTAAGAAAAAAATGCGCCAGTTCGGAAAAGTCGATATTCCACAAGAGGCTTTTATCTCAGCGTTGAAGATGGACTCATGAGGATCGCTCAATAAATAGCGTTGCTTGGTCATCGTCTGCTGTAAATCGAGATACTTTGGATCAGTAAACTGTGTGGATGTGCGGGTGTGACGCTGTTTAAGACCCGGGCAACGGCCGCACTGTTGGGGCAAAAGTTCTATCTTCAAAAGGATTGCAGAAATTAAGTGTCTCTCATGCTGGAAACTGAGCCGATGTGTCTCCACCGTGATACCAATAAATTATTTTACCAATGAACAGTTTACTTGCTCGATTTCTGATGTGGTAAGAACCTATCCCCGAACGATAAATTTCACTTATCCACAGGAAATCCCCAAGCAATTCCAATGAGTTACCCACAAGAAATTTCAAGTTTCCCTTATTTTTTTCTTGCCAGACTCGGCAATGCATAACATCATGAATGCATCGCATCAGCTGGTGACGTCTCAGGACTGAACAAGCTATTGTGAGACGCGAGGGTTTCTTGGAACAGGAGCGGATTACAGATGAGTACGCTCATTCGCAACCCGTGATGATTGGGTCAAGACGCAGGTCGAAATGCCGTTTTCTTTCGGGATCTTGGCAGGAAGGCAGCGCAAAACGCCATCGTGGGTCGACTTCGCTGAAGTTCGCTTCGGCAACTGGGCTCGCCCTGATGAAGTTGGCGGGGGCATTCGGCACATAGGCTTCGGCTAAAGTCGAGAAATCCCTCTTGCGACGGTCATCGAACATGGTTTCGGTGGCAATAGCTAACTGAACAAAAAATCCTTTTGGTTTTTGTTCACAGGAAGGCGTCAGGATTGTGGCTTAGGTCACACTGCAAGGACCGCGTCTGAGCACCTGACGTCTTCGTCTGTTTCTTCACAACCTGTCACCATTATGGACTGTTTTTTAGAGAAAACGGGCCTCGTCTGCAAACGTCAAACGAAGCCCGCGCGTCAGAACTACATACCGCGTCTATGCACCTATAGGGCATGGTTAGCGCGCACCTTTCATTAAATCAACAACATGTTGTGGTACCATCCTACATGTCGCAGAAATGTCACCCCTGTTGTCATGTAAGATACAGCTCTCTTGTGTCTTAAACATTGCAAAGCGACCGACGTCTTCGGGGAACCTTTATGCTGCCTTGCAGCCTTGCCATTAAGCGAAAGCAGGGTCTGATTTATGTGCCTTTTTTAAGAACGTGAGGATTCACCGCAGATAGCCGAAGAAAATGCAAGTTTGGATGCTTGCCTTGCTGTACTCATCGGGGCTGTGGCGACGCAACAGCCAGTTTTCACTCGTCACTTACCCGCAGGAATTATGAATTGGTTTTTCAGAATTTTTGATCTGTATTCAATAGTTTTCACTTGGCTTGGAAAGGGCGACAGAAATGGTCTAAGCCGTGTGGATAATTATTTTGATATCTGTGTGTGTTGCTCATTGACGCTAAGTTCTTTATGGCGACTTCAAAGATTGGTGAATCCACTTGCATCTCTACGTGGGCGGCTGTCCAGTGTAGTTGCGCGCGCAGGAATTTGGAAGGTTAGATATGAGCACTGAACGTGAGACGCTGATTAAGGATCTCCTGACTTTAGTAGCGGACGAAGGCATGGTTGAGGTGTCTGAAATTGCTCCTGAAAAAAGGCTAGATGAGCTTGATATCCAGTCGGCGGATTTCGTGATGATACTCATGGCTATTGAAGAGAAATATAACGTTTACATATCGGTCGACAACGAATTAGCGGACGTTGAAACCGTTCAAGACCTGATTGATTTAGTGGTTATGAAAATCAAAGAAGAACAGGCAGATTAGAAATGATGCGCGTTGTCATCACCGGCATGGGCGCGATCTCCGCTTGTGGCCGCGGTGCTGATCGACTTATACAATCCGCATTATCGGGCAGTTCGGGCGTCAGGCCTATTGCCTTCCCCGACATTTTAGCTCAGCGCGTCGGCACAGCTGCGGTACTAGAAAACACTGTTAAGCAGCAGGTTGCGGATGAGCGCAGTCACCGTATGCGTGACCCCGTATCGAACTACGCATTGTGTGCTGCCAGTGAGGCTGTGGAACAGGCGGGATTGCAGCCAGGTGATTTTGGCGACACTTGTGGAGTGTCGATCGGCTCTGGTTTTGGGGGTGCACAAACCCTCAACACTAATTACATGAGATTTGCAGTTGAAGGCAAAATGCGGTTGGATCCGATGTCCGTACCAAAGACCATGAATAACGCGGCAGCAAGCTGGGTATCCATGGAGTTTGGTGCTACTGGGCCCGCGTATTGCTTGGCGACTGCGTGCAGTTCCGCCAGTCAGTCTATTGGTCTTGCCTTCCAACTGATTAGGGCTGGTGTCATTGATCGTTGCCTTGCTGGAGGGGCAGAGGCGCCTTTAGAAAGCGGCGTGTTTCGCAGTTGGGAGTTGTTGCGAGTAATGACTGCGACGAAGAACCGTCCCTTTAGCAAAGACCGTAACGGCATGATACTCGGAGAGGGCGCGGGTGTCTTGGTTATGGAGTCGTTGGAGAGCGCGGAGCTTCGTGGCGCCAACATACTTTGCGAGATTGCTGGCTACGGAACTAACTCCGATGCGGGCGACTTACTGCGACCTGATCCAATGAGAGCCGCGTCGTGCATGAATATAGCCCTCAATGATGCCAACATGGCTCCCGCCGACATTGGCTACGTTAATGCTCACGGCACGGGAACGGTAGCCAACGATTTGAACGAAGTGAAAGCACTACGACGAATTTTTGGTGAAGAATTGGCCGGGGTCGAAATTTCATCTACCAAACCGATTCACGGCCATGCGTTGGGTGCTGCGGGCGCTTTAGAAGCAATCGTGGCTATTGGCGCTTTGCGAGCAAAGACCGCGCCACCGACGATAAACTTTAACGAAAATGATCCAAAGATCAATCTAGACCCAGTCGCTAATACTGCGCGCCCAATAACTAACGTTTCCGTGATGAGCAATTCGCTAGCTTTCGGTGGGATCAATGCGACGTTGATTTTCCGAGCGCATGGCTGACTGTTTAGGCGTAGCAACCATTTCTGATATAGCATTGGTTGATAAAGTTGCGTCGTCGATACTAGGAGAGCTTCTTTCGAGGCTGTCAAAATCTGCTCCGCTTGAATTCGTCTCTCTGATCGCTCCAGCACTTCTGTTAGGCAATACCAAAATCGCAGCGCATACAGGCGCTATGACTCCACCATCCGGGATGGGGGTTATACACGAATTTCAGTTGTTTAGTAGACCGACGACCCATGGGTTCACTGTCGTGTCCGATATCACTATTAAACATCGGCGCAATTCAGTCGGTGTCGTCTTCGACTTCGAAGTTGGGGTCGAAGGTTCTGTTGCGTCTATGCAAACGAGATTGCGGTTTGTTACGATTGAAGAGATGGTCGCCTTCAAGGGAATTAGGTTCCCCCTGAAGTATTCTACGGATCACACGATCTGGCATAAGTCACAAAAGATCAAACAAGCTGATGTTGCGGACTACTTAGAATTGGCCCGGGATTACAATCCGATACACGTTGATTATGCCGCCGCTCGAGCACTCGGTTTGGAAGGCGTAGTCCTGCCCGGTATGCTGTTGTGTGGACTTGCAGAGAGTATACTAACGACACACTTTTGCTCCGTCTGGATAAGCCAAATGAAGTGTCGCTTCATGGCCGCCGTTCCAGTTGGTCAAACAGTGAATTTCGGCATTGTGCCACGAAAGCACGATGAGAGAGGTTTTTTAAATTTGGCGCGAATTTTCGCGGTGACTGAAGACAACGTGATTGCTGCCATCATGGATGTGACATGCGCACCTAATGTTAGCTAAAAATCAACCAAGCCCAAACCATCAAAATATATGTTAACTGGTGCAAGGTCTGATCAGTGCCCATAGCATACCAAAACAATGGTTGATCAGGCGTTAGTTTCTTTTCAACGGAATAGCGCGCTTTACCCCAGTCGATATTGAAGTGAACAATAAATTCGACAACGATAATCCATAAGATAAGAATTGGTGAAGTTGCAAAAAGCGCGAATGATATGGCGGTTAACAAAACATGCACACCTGAATGCAACGCCCGACCCATGTGCCAATACCGTTCACGCCCAACAATCATTTTGGAATTCTGAAGAAAGAAATCGCCTGCTAAGTGTTTTATCTGTAGCGCCACAAATAGCAGCAAAATTGTGGAGTATTTTTCCATAGGCCGAAGCTTTTTTTGTTTTCTATTACCACAATCTTAGCGATAGAAACCCCTTTTCGCAAATGCCTGTTGCCAATAGCGTCAAGAAATAGTTTGAATGGAGTGGTAATACACATCTAGCATTCACCGCATAGCGTCTCAGACGCAGTCTAGATAAGTGGCGGTGCGGGAGAAACGGATATAGAGCGGACACTATTTTCTTTCATATGGAAATATTCTAAACCAGACCAGATGGTGCTTTTGGCCCTAACGGCTTGTCTATTTCCTTTGCAGTTTTTGACGCTTGAATTACCAAAGCGAATAATCAATGACGCTATCGAGGCGGAGCAAAGTTTCGTCGATGTGTTGAATTTTGAGATGTCTCAGGAAATGTTCCTGATATCGCTCTCGATGCTATTTTTGATCGCGGTGTTGGGGCACGGTTTGATGAAGATGCGCATCAATACGATGAAGGGCATCCTTTCTGAGCGAATGTTACGTCGTTTTCGGTATATGTTGATTACTCGGATCACTCGTTTTCCACAGCCTTATTTGCGCCGCACGTCACAAGGTGAACTGGTTGCAATGATAACTGGTGAAGCCGAGCCCATGGGTGGCATGATGGGGGATGCGATCAGCGATCCGGTTATGCAGGCTGGTCAGATGATTACTATCCTCAGCTTCCTATTTTTACAAAGCTTATGGTTTGGGTTGGCTGCTGTTGCACTTATTCCGCTACAGGCGTGGCTAATCCCCAAGCTGCAGCGACAGATCAACCTTCATAATAAGGATCGTATTCAGGAAGTTAGGCAACTTGCTGCGGAAATTGGTGAAACCGCAACTGGTGCTCCTGAATTGCGGGTCAATGGTGGTTGGCGTTATCGGCTGTCTCGGATCACACAGCGCCTCGGCACACTGTTTCTAATCCGTTTAACAATATACAAGAAAAAATTCTTTATGAAGTTTTTGAACAACTTCATAACGCAATTGACGCCATTCTTCTTTTATCTCATCGGCGGGATACTCGTGATCCGAGGCCAAGTTTCACTCGGGGCACTTGTTGCAGCCTTGGCTGCTTACAAAGATTTATCATCCCCATGGAAAGAACTGCTGAACTACTACAACCGTGCGCAGGACCTGTCTCTACGCTGGACAATGATCGTTGAGCGGTTCACTCCGTCCGGTATGATTGACAATCGTTTGATCGAAGAGGAACCTGATGCGGTCCCTCGGTTGACTGGAGATATAAAGCTGCAGGACGTGTTTGTGCGAGATCACGACGGAGGAACAGTACTTGAGAACCTTAATGTAACTTTGCCGCAGGGATCAATTGTGGCTTTAAGCTCCCAGGATGCCGAAGAACGTCGTGCTGTAGCGGAACTTTTAACCCGAGAAATATTGCCAGTAGCTGGCAAAATTGAAATTGGCGATGTCGAACTATCTGCTTTGCCCCAACGCGTGATCGCAACACGTGTTGGGTATGCTGATCCCTCGCCCTACGTATTCGAAGGCACGTTTGGGCACAACATTTTGATGCCGTTGAAGCGCCAGCCGATGTCTGATGTTGTGGACCCACTTGGAGAGGTGGAAGCAAAAAGGCGTGCATACGAGACCGAGCGAACCGGCAACAGTCCCGATAGGTTTTTATCTGATTGGGTCGACCCCCTTCTAGCCAATATGGATACTGAAGATGATGTTCATGCTTGGTGGCTTGATCTAATGGAAGCCACTGGCGCAGGCCAAGCCCTGTTCCGTCGGGGTTTGGATCAAACATTTAGGATAGCCGAGCATGCCGATTTGGCTGAGGCGCTTGTGACAATGCGCCCAGCGATTGAACAAAAGCTGATAAATGCTGGGCTCGAAAAGGCTTATTATCGGTTTGATCCTGCGCTGTATAATCCAGCACTTCCTGTTGCGGCAAATTTGTTTTTTGCAACCCCGCGGGAACCTGGAGATGAGCCCGCACAAAACGTTGTAAGTGATTTTCTTGACTTGCTAGATGAAGTTGGCCTTGAAGAGGGCATCCTGCGTATGTCGCAGGAGGTTATTGAGATGCTCAACCAAACTTTTGGCGTCGACGGAACTGATCACCCGTTGTTTCGTCAATTAGGTCTGAACCCTGATGATTTTATTCAGAAAGTTGCCTTGGTTGAAAAAAGTCGTGAGGTTGGTATCGGAGCGATGGCACGGGACGACAAGCTCCAAATGCTGGGCTTGCCGTTCGAAGTTTCTGCAGAGCGAATTGGGCCAGGATTCGACGATGATTTGAAAGCTTCAATATTAGACTTACGGCACAAGCAGTCCGAAAGACTTTCTGAATGGTTGGCGGTACATTTCGCGCCTTTGGAGGAAGATAAATTTGCGCCGGGTCTTAGCGTCCTGGAAAATGCAATATATGGCAAGCTGTCGGCGTCTGCTGGGCCTCGTGGAGAGGCGATCAGGGATATTGTGGCGGATGTACTGGATCAAAAAGGCATGAAGCAAAAAGTGGCCGAATTGCTGTATGCTGTGCCGTCCGGAATCGCTGGTGCGGGACTGCCATCCGCCTTTTCTGAGCCTCTGGCCATTAGCCGAGCAGCCATAAAGAGGCCAGATGTGCTTATTTTAAATCGTTGCCTCGCCAGCTATGATGAAGAGGAGCGACAGGGAATTGTTGAGAACCTGCGTAAACTCTTGCCCGATACAACCCAAATTTTTCTCGAAGAGGAGTTCGAAGATACGGATGCCTTTGATATTGTCCTGGAATTGGAGCATGGACGTCTGAAAGATGGTAATGCAATCGACTTTGAGGAAACTGATAATGCTGCGAGTGCTGATTTACGGCGGAAAATGCGTGCACTTGTATCGACAGATATGTTTTCTGGTTTATCTCGAAAACAACTACGCCTCTTAGCTTTCGGGGCACAGTGGCATCAAGAGCGCGCTGGAGAATATCTGTTTCGTATGGGCGACGATCCCTCTGACGGCGCTTATCTGATCTTAGAGGGTGAGGCTGGGCTTGGATATGAAGCGGCAGATGGCACACATCACCTAGTTGCTTTGGCTGGACCGGGAAAACTTGTGGGTGAGCTTGCGTTGATCCGAAAAGAAAAGCGCGCGCTGGATATGTACGCAAAGACTGACTTGGAATTACTACGTTTAGGTGAGACTGAGTTCATGGCAGTTGTGGAGCATGACGCTTCAACTGCATTTCGAATTTTGCAAGCTGTCTCGCGCTACGTCGGAGTTTCGCAGCAGAGTGACGATTCCGAAGGCGGTTCACAGTCTTAGCCTTCGACTCATTCGATGAGCTGTAGCTTGGTCATGCTTTTGCCTATTTGGCATTAAAATGGACCGACTCACATCTAGATTCGTTTGCCTTGTGATTTTTTCAGTCATTTTGGAGAATATTTTCAAGTAAATTGAATCGAGATCAAACTTATAAGCAGCGTTTTGCTAGGAAATTCGCTGGTTAGTTAATTTTTTTGAAAAAAGTGTAAAAAGCACTTGCAGGGTTGGTCTAGTAACTTTAGAACGCCCTTCACCGGCGACG
>ERZ1047821.39-NODE-39-length-115842-cov-11.081538_pt1 | contig 115842 bp, 94 predicted proteins | sample MGYA00383096_ERZ1047821 | MGnify/ENA primary metagenome ERZ1047821 (study PRJEB29581, sample SAMEA5548366) | metagenome | biome: marine; feature: coastal; material: water | depth 25 m | study: Short-term variability in the microbial, nano- and picoplankton... | reverse complement strand
CTACTTGGTTGGCTTTTTCGTTTAGTGTTTTATAGCTAATAGAATTTTCTCCAAACGTTAACGCCAAATTTTCAGGATGATTTTCAGCAATATTCTCAATGATATTATGAATTCCAGTATATGCTTCAAAATTATTAGAACTGGTTTTTTCCTTATTTAGGTGAATGTGTTTGTCGGCATCAGAAAGCATTGGTATTTCCGAAATACTTTGATTCGGGTTTGATACAACGCCTTCTATTAGTGATTTAAAATAGTTTTGAAAACGGTTTATTGTAGATTCATTAAATAAGTCTGAAGCATATTCCAAAGTAGAAGACAATATGCCATTTTCTTCAGATATATATATAGTAAGGTCAAACTTTGAAACTTTAGAATCGAACCATGTATGCGACATTTTTAAATCATCACTAAAAAATGGATTTTCAGGAACAGAATGATAAAGGAACATAGCTTGGAAGAACGGGTTCACACTTAAAGATCGCTTTACTTTAAGTTCTTTCACTAAAACATCAAACGGAATATCTTTATTTGCAAATGCTTCTAAAGTGTTTTTTTTAACCTCTTTTACCAAGTTTTTAAATGACATGTTTGGCAAAATTTTGGTGCGTAATACTATAGTATCGTTAAAAAAACCAATAAGTTCTTCTAATACTTTTTGATCTCTATTAGTAACTGGGGAACCTATTAAAATATCGGTTTGCCCACTAAGTCTATATAAAAAAAGATAATATACAGTTAGCATAAGCACATAAGGTGTAGTTTCTAGTTCCTTTGATAGTGCTAGTAGTTTATTAGATAATTCTTGATTAAATATTTGAGTATACGATGCTGCTCCTGCAAATGACGGTTTTAATGGTCTAATATGATCTGTTGGTAGGTCTAAATTTGGAATCTCTCCTGATAACTTATTTTTCCAATAGTCTAGTTGTTTTGTGTTTGTTTTTTTTGTCTCTAACCAATAGGCATAATCGGAATACTGAAGTGATGCTCTTTTATTTGTATGATTTTCATTTGAAGAAAATGATTTGTAATAACTAGCTAGATGATCACGGAAAATACGCATCGACCATTTGTCTGTAACAATATGGTGTAAGGTAATTAATAGAATATTTTTCTTAGTGCTAATTTTAATTAAAGCTATTCTTACTAATGGACTTTTATTTAAGTCAAAATGCTTTGTAGCACAGGTTTCCATTATTTTATCGGCTTCAATTTTTGCCTCTACTTCTGGAAGTGAACTTAAATTATAGGTTAATATATCTAAACTAGCTGTATTATCAATTTTCTGAAAAACTTCATTATCATCTATATGGTATGTAGTTCTTAGTATATCATGGTCGTTATAGACCAATTTTAAACTCTTTATAAGAATATCTTCTTGAAGATCTCCACTAAATGTGTATTTTTCTGAATAATTATAAAAAGGATTCTCAGGATATATTTGTTGTAAAAACCAAAGCATTTTTTGTCCATGGGATAACGGTATTTTTATCCCTAATGGAGCTTTTTCGATGGAATTAGTTAAAGATTTTTCTTTAGATCTATTTTTCCACCTATTTAGCAATGATGTTTTTTCATTATCTTTTTTCACAAGTTGTTTATTGAATTAATCTTTTTTTGAGCAATAATTTATTTTAAGCCTAACCATTTTGCTGCTTCGTAAGCATACATTTTTAAATAATCATCAAGCATTAGATTAATGTCAAATGCACGTTCAATAAACCAATAAAGAGAAATAATAATAAGAAACACAGAAGTGTAAACTAAAAATTTAGGATAGAACTTATACGTTCTCATTAAGTATAAAATAGGAAATATGCCAATGATAATGGCGACTTGGCCAAGTTCTACTCCAATATTGAAACCTAATAGGGATAAGGTTAAAAACTCACCAGTTAAGCCCAAATCACTTAAAACACTTGCAAAACCAAAACCATGAAATAGCCCAAAAATGAAAGCAATAATCCAGTCCTTCATTTTAAAAATAGGCTTAATATTATGGTACGCAGCCAAACCTATTGAAAATGCAATAATGGACTCTACTATTTGTGATGGTAACATTACAATTTCTAAAGAAGCAAGAGTAAGTGTAATGGTGTGGGCAATCGTAAAAAAAGTGACTACTTTAATGATGTAAAAAAAAGCAGCTTTAAAAGTCATAACAGGTTCCCAACCATAAATACTATATGCATTATTGTTGTTTTTACGCCTTCTAACTACTGACGGTAATATTAGTGCTAGTAGAAATAAGATATGATCTAGACCTATCCAGATATGCCATACACCTTGCTTAATCATAGCTATAAATCCAGTAAAGACAGAAGACTCGCTAAGATTTAGTGTATCATTAGGATCAGATGGAGAGAAATCTAGAGCTATTACCGCTTCATTATTAATCATACCAGCCTTCCAGTTATATTCTACAGTTAAAAACCCTCTGTGATTTGGATCTTCTTTAAAACCTACATTGTAAAATACGTCTAGGTTCTCTGGAAGCTGTTTTACTTCATTTAGCTTAAAATGAAATTGCATATAATTTCCTGAAGATATACGAACAACTCCTAAATCTCCAAAATTAACGGTATAGCGGTCTAATTCAGAGATAAAAGAAGAATTTTTAAGGAAATATTCTTGAATACGCTGTTTGTATGGTTTTAAATCATTAACCGTAGCATCTTTAGATAAGTTAAGATTGAAAATTTTATTTATTTCTTTAACATTAATTTCATAACGACCTTCAATTCCATTAGTTTCATAAATCCTAAGAAAAATATAACTTTGATTTGGTGCATGAGCATAACTAAATGCTGAAGACATTATAAATAAAATGAGTAATAATTTTTTCATAGTAATTAGATAATATTTGTGTTTGTAAAAATAGGTGGCCCTTTGTAAAATCTATTTAACTTTTAAGAGGTTTATATCTCAAAAGCAATTAATTTTTTAAAAGATATCTAGAAAAATATGAATAAATGAAATAAAAAAACTTATTTGTATGATTTTGTCGATAAAGTGTATAATAATAGATAAAATGCATAATGAATTTCATAAAATTTTAATTTAAACGATATTAAAAGTTTCATATCGAAAGTTTTTGTTCATTAACTATTATTAGAGTTAATTGTTAAAAAAAAATTGAATTTTACCTTATCTAAAAATCAACAACAATTGAAGAATGATTTTAGCAATTTTGCTAAAAGCGCATTTAATGCTTCATATTATGAACGAGATAAAAAATTAATTTTCTCTAGAGAAGATTGGCAAAAATGTGCTGATTTTGGGGTTTTGGGTATTGCTGTTTCTTCAAAATATGGTGGCTCAACAAATAATTTAGGGTTGTTAGATGCTACATTGGCAATGGAGGGTTTAGGTTATAGCTGTCGCGATAATGGTTTGCCTTTTGCAATAAGTGCTCAAATGTGGACAGTGCAATTGCCCATTGATCAATTTGGAACAGAAGCGCAGAAACAAAAATTTTTACCTGATTTGGTTTCTGGAAAAAAAATAGCCTGTCATGCCTTGACAGAACCTAATGCCGGATCGGATGTTTTTAGTATGCAAACTACAGCTACTAGAGTAGACGGCGGATATCTATTAAATGGCGAAAAATGTTTAATAACCTTAGCGCCAGTAGCAGATTTTGCTTTAATTTTTGCCGTAACTGAAGCTAAATATGGAAAATGGGGGATTTCTGCTTTTATTGTAGAAACCGGTACGCAAGGTTTTTCCGTAAGTTCAAACAAAGAGAAAATGGGTTTACGAACTGTACCTATTGGAAGTTTGTATTTTAATGATTGTTTTGTGCCAGAAGAAAATAGATTAGGTAAGGAGGGAGCAGGTTGGAGTATAACAAATCATTCTTTAGAACATGATCGATGTAGTATCCTTGCTAGTCAATTAGGTGCTATGGAATATCAATTAGAGCAATCTATTGCCTTTGTAAAAAAAAGAAAGCAATTTGGCAAGTCGGTTGGAGAATTTCAATCCGTCGGAAATAGAATAGCAGATATGAAATTACGTTTAGAAACTTCTAGACTATTACTCTATAAAGTCGCTTGGATTAAAGATCAAGGAAAATCGGCGATGTTGGAGTCTGCACTTTTAAAATTACAGTTAAGTGAAAGTTATGTGGCTTCTAGTCTAGATACGATCAGAAACCATGGAGGTTATGGTTACTTGTCGGAAAATGAAATAGAACGGGATTTAAGAGATGCTATTGGCGGTGTTATTTATGCAGGCACCTCTGATATACAAAAAAATATAATTGCAAAACTTTTAGGACTTTAAGATTTATAAAAAGAAAAATTTGATATTTAATTTAGTACATATTATAGAGAAATCTGCTAAAGAATTCCCTGAAAAAGACGCGTTTAGGTTTTTGAATGAAACTATTTCATTTAAAGAGTTAGATGTGAAATCTTCACTACTTGCCAAGCATTTAATAAACTTAGATGTGAAAAAAGGTGATAGAGTTGGTATTTTAATGCCCCGTTGTTTGGAAACAGCTATTGCCGTTTATGGAATTTTAAAATCTGGAGCAGCTTATGTACCAATAGATCCCTTCTTACCAAGTGAACGTGTTAACTTTTTAATCGAAGATTGTGGAATAAGACATTTAGTAACTATTCCTAAGCAATCAAAAAAAATCAAAAAAATTCTCTCAGCAAAAAATGGTTTAAAAACTATTATTGGTGTTTCAGATATTGATATCATAAAATATGTATCATGGAATAGTATTTTTAGTAGTTCACTCAACGGCTATAATCCTGTTAATATTTTAGGAGAGGATTTATCGTATATCCTTTATACATCCGGTAGTACAGGGAACCCAAAAGGTATTATGCACACCCATAAAAGTGGATTAGCTTTTACTCAATTAGTCTTAGGCTTATACCATTTTAATCCTACGGATAAGGTGGCTAATGTAGCCCCATTACATTTTGACCCTTCTATACTTGGTTATTTTTCCGCTCCCTTAGCTGGAGCCACCACTGTAATTATACCTGATGCGCATCTTAAGTTTCCATTAAGTTTAGCAGAATTAATGGAAAAAGAAAAGTTAACTATTTGGTTTTCTGTTCCACAAATTTTAGTTCAACTCATGTTAAATGGAGATATTGTAGATAGGGATTTTTCAAGCTTGCGTTGGGTGTTGTTTTCGGGCGAAGTATTTGCAACAAAACAATTAAGGGCATTGATGCAGTTATGGCCGCATCCAGAATACAGTAACATTTACGGGCCAACAGAATTAAATCAATGTACAAATTATAATTTTTCACTACCACCAGAAGGTCAGGATACAATCCCAATAGGTAATGTATGGGGAAATACAGAATATAAAATATTAGATGCTAATGATAATGAGGTAGAAAAAAATCAAGAAGGTTTGTTAGTTGTAAGGTCTGCTACAATGATGAAGGGCTATTGGAATAATATTCCTTTAACCGAAAAGGCAATGTACAAACAAGAGGTTGCTCCTGGTTATGATAATATTTACTACAGAACGGGTGATTTAGTAAAACTAAATTTAAAAAATGAGTTATTGTTTTTGGGTCGAAAAGACAGACAGATAAAATTTAGAGGTTTTCGAATAGAGATTGATGAAGTTGAAATTACACTATTAAAGCATCGAGATGTTATTGAAGCAGCAGTTATGTTAGTAAATAAAGCGGAAGAAAAAGAATTAATGGCTGCAGTTTTTTTAACTGAAAATTCAAATGTTATTTCACAAGACCTTGTAAAGCACTGTAAAACTTATTTGCCACTATATGCTGTTCCGAGTAATATATCAGTAATGAAATCTTTCCCTAGAACAGGTTCTGGAAAGGTAAATAGGAAAGAAATTGAAAAAAAATTAGAAGCTCTATAAAAATGAAAGATAAATTAATGAATTATATCACCGAACAAGTTTCAGAAGATTTTTCTGATGACGAATTAGATGTCCATGATGATTTGCTTGGTAATGGATTATTAGATTCATTGGGGATGATGCGATTAATTCAATTTATAGAAACCGAATTCAATATAACCATTCCTCCAGAAGATATGACTATTGAAAACTTCATGACAGTATTTTATATATGTAACTATATTGAAAATCAAGAAACTCATCTATAAAACAATAAATGAAAAACCTGCAACTAACACAAAGTCAATTTTCTATATGGATGGGGCAAAAGTTAAATCCAGAATCTCCGTTGTATAATATGGCGCATGCTTTTAATATTTATGATAAGATTAATATCGAAATATTTAAAAAAACATTCAGTCAATTAGTAGGATATTCGGATGCGTTAAGAACTATTTTTTATGATATTAATGGCGAGCTATATCAAAGTGTAGAATTTAGGAATAGTTACGATTTAGAGTTTTTTGATTTTTCAAATAAAAACGAATCTGAACTACAAAGTTTTCTTGAATCAAGAAGCAAAAACAAATTTAATTTGGGAAAATGTGTGTTTGATTCCATTTTAATTAAAGTTAAGAAAGAACATTTTATATGGTATTTAAGTATACATCACATTGTAACAGATGCTACTTCATCAAGTATTCTATTTAATCTAATGAGCGATTTATATGAAAACAATATTAATAAAAATAATAAAACTACTTCGCAGCTCCCTCAGTTTAAATCATATGTTAATTATGAATTAGAACAAAGATCGTTGGATAATAAAAAAAATGTAAGGAAATACTGGAAAGATAAAACTAAAGGACTTAAAGTTGTTGAACTTTATGGCAGAAAAAATAATAACCAAAGCACAAAAGCCCATAGGGTTTTAATAGCGCTCGGGAGCATGCGTTGTGAAAAACTTAATGAGATAGCCAAACTATCAGAAATTCGTTCTTGGACTCAGGATTTAACCTTATTTAATATATTTAGTAGCATTCTTTTTGTTTATATGTATAGAGTAAGTGGGCATAATAAAATAGCCATAGGTGCTCCTTCGCATAATAGGACCAATAAAACTTTTAAGTTAACTCCTGGTCTTTTTATTGAGTTTTTTCCTTTAATTGAAGAGATTCAATCAAATGACACATTTTTTGAAGTACTGCAACGCGTAAAAATAGAAACTAATAATTATTTACGCTATGCACAACCAGGGATGTCTACCTCAGAATTAAATAAAAGTTATAACGTAGTTCTTAATTTTATTAATGCTAAATTTTCAGATTTTAATGGTTCTAAAACTAAATCTGAATGGATTCACCCAGATCATATTGACGCTAGCCATGACCTAAGATGTCATGTTTATGATATGGATGCGTCAGGAGAACTATCAGTTATCTTAGACTTAAATGAATCTATTTTTTCTGAAAACTTAAAAAGTCAAGTAGCTTCTCATTTTTTAAATGTTATTGATGCATTTATTAATGATATTAATCAACCTATTCAAAAACAAAGTTTATTAACTATAAATGAAAAGCAAGACTTTTTTAAATCAGAGATACAAACTTCAATTCCTTATAAATCGATTTTAAAAGCCTTTGAAGAAAACGTAGCGAACACCCCTAATGCTATAGTTCTTCAATATAAAAATGAAACGTTAACCTATAATGGTTTAAATAAAAAAGCGAATCAGTTATCACATTATTTAAGTAAAAAAGGTGTTGTCAAAGGAAACACGATTGCCATTTATAATTATAGAAATTCTGATTATGTTGTCAGTGTTTTAGCAATAATGAAATTAGGAGGAACTTTTGTGCCTATTGCATCTAATCAGCCTCCAGAGCGAATTGATTTTATAATTTCAAACTCAAATTGTTCTCATGTTTTAACGAACAAGATTCTGAAAAGTAATATAGAAACTATTGAAATTCCAATAGTTGATTTGTCATCTATTAAAGAAGATTTAGTTAACCAATCATCAGAAAATTTAGATTCTAAACATGATGATAACGAACTCGCATATGTACTTTATACATCGGGTTCTACAGGAAACCCAAAAGGCGTTTTAATTTCAAACAGAGCTTTGTCAAATTATGTGTTTTGGGGTAAAGATTACTATGATTTTTCTAATACATCCTCATTTGCTCTTTTTACATCAATTGGATTTGATTTAACCATAACTTCAACTTTTTTGCCATTAGTTAGTGGTGGAAGAATAGTGGTTTATAAAGAAAATAGTTCTGGTCCAGATACAACCATTTTAGATGTTCTTAAAGATAACTTAGTAGATACTATCAAATTAACGCCTTCTCATTTATCACTTTTTAGAGATAAGGATTTAACAAATTCTACAATTGAAAAAATAATAGTTGGGGGTGAAGATTTTAAAGTGAGTCTAGCTAAAGCTATAAAGACTGCATTTGGGAATCGCATTAGGATTTTTAATGAATATGGTCCAACTGAAGCTACAGTTGGTTGTGTTGTGAGTGAGTTTAATCCAGAAAAACATAAAGACAGCTCGGTACCAATAGGGTTCCCTGTTAATAATATGCATGGCTATATTCTAGATGAGTATAAAAATTTAGTACCAAAAGGTGTTATTGGAGCATTATACTTAAGTGGTGCCAGTTTAGCGAATGGTTATTTAGGTTTAAACGAATTGACGGAAGAAAAATTTATCGAGAATCCTTTTGTTGAAGGGCGAAAAATGTATCAAACAGGAGATTTAGCAAGAATAAATGAAACAGGAGAGTACGAGTACTTAGGCAGGGTAGATGAACAAGTTAAATTACGTGGTTATCGCATTGAGTTAACCGATATAGAATCAAATTTAAATAATATTGAAGGCATAGAAAACTGCTCAGTTGTTTTAGCAAAAAGTAGTAAAATACAAATAGCAGAGGATGATGTTATAAATTGTACAGATTGCGGGTTGCCTTCAAATTATCCAAATACAGATTTTGACGAAAATGGTGTTTGTCATTTGTGTAACGCATTTAAAGGTTATAAAGGAAAAGCTGAAAAATACTTTAAAACTGAAAATGATTTAAAAGCAATCTTAACTTCTGACAAAGATAATAACCCAACTTATGATTGCATATCGTTACTGAGTGGTGGAAAAGATAGCACCTATATTTTAGCACAATTAGTTAGTATGGGATTAAAAGTGTTGGCTTTTACTTTAGATAACGGTTATATATCAGAGCAAGCTATTGATAATGTAAAACGTATAGTTGGAAAACTTGGTGTTGACCATGTTTTTGGAACAACGGAGCACATGAATGACATTTTTATAGATAGCTTAAATACACATCAAAATGTATGTAATGGTTGCTTTAAAACGATTTATACGTTGAGTACCAAAATAGCTATGGAAAAACAAATTCCTTTTATAGTTACAGGTTTATCTCGCGGTCAGTTTTTTGAAACACGTTTAACAGAAGAACTTTTTTGGGATGAAGAATTAGATGTTAAAAAAATTGATGATACGATTTTAGAAGTTAGAAAATTATACCATAGAGAAGAAGATGCTGTGAAAGACTTGTTAGATGTAGCTATGTTTGAAGATGACGCCGTTTTTGATAAAGTCCAATTTGTCGATTTTTACAGATATTCAGATGTGAGTTTAGAAGATATGCTTGTTTATTTAGATGAAAAAGTTGGTTGGATAAGACCAACAGATACAGGACGTTCTACAAATTGTTTAATCAATCAAGTTGGTATTTATGTGCATAAAAAGGAAAAAGGATATAGTAATTATTCGTTTCCTTACAGCTGGGATGTTCGTTTAGGTCATAAAACAAGAGACGAGAGTCTTGAAGAAATTAATGAATATATAGATGAAGTTGAAGTAAAACGCATCATGGATGAAATTGGATATGTAGAATCTGATGCTTTTGATAATGATGAAAAACTAGTAGCCTATTATACAGGAGATTCATCAGTAGCTATAAAAAAAATAAAAGAACAATTATTAAAAAAGTTGCCAGATTATATGGTGCCATCCAACTTTAAGCATTTAGATGAAATGCCACTTACTAAAAATGGTAAAATAGATAAGAAAACATTACGTAGCTTTAATACAGAACAACTTGAATTAGAAACGGCATATGTAGCCCCAAGAAATGAAGTTGATGAACTTATAGAAGGTGTTTGGAAAGATGTTTTGCGTTTGAATAAAATAGGTATACATGATAATTTTATTGCTTTGGGTGGTCATTCATTGGCTGCGATTCGTGTAACCTCAAGAATTAATGAAGAATTGGAAATGGAAATTCCGCTTAATAAAGTTTTCAATTTGCCAACTATTGAAGAGTACTCAAACTATTTGGAAAAAATAATGGTCGAACTACTAGACGAATAAGGTTATTCATGCATTTGTATCAAAAATAATGAAAAGATGTAAAATACATATTGTAAAATTCATTGCTATTGTAATTAGTATAATTTATGTTTTAATGCCAATACATAAAGAATTAAAAAGTGCTTTGCATAGTATTTCCCATTTCTTAGAAATGCCAGATCATTTAATATCCCATAATCAGAATGAGAATCTAAATTATGAAGTTAAAGTGCCAACCATTTTATATCATGAGCATAAAATACTTAATTTATTAGATGCTTTTACAGACGCAAATACTAGTGCCAACGAGTCAAACAAACCAAATCTAGTTGATAGTATAATTGATAAGCATTTTTACTCATCAAAATATTCTTTACCTAAACTTATTGAGACTGAACGATTATCAGTTATTGATAGTTATAAAGAGAACTTAAACTATCTTTTTTACATAAAAATCAAAGAGCCACCAAAAAAGCAATTTCACAGCTTATATAATAATTTATTATTCAATACACGACTAACTTAAAGCTGTAATACTTCATATTTATTCTTTTATTTATTAGACAATCATGAATACTTTAGCTTGTAAACTATTAGCTTTTTTAGAGTATACATATAAAATTTAAAAAATGAAAAAACACATACTTTTTTATACGCTTTTAGCTGTTTTCAGCAATGTAAGAGCACACGAATTAAGCGGTATTATCGTTTCAGAAGACAGTAATAAACCGCTGCAAGGTGTTGGAGTTTACAACAAAACTACTAGCGCATATAACTACACTGATGTTTCCGGATATTTTGAGTTAGATGATATTTCAGTAAATGACATCATCTATTTTTATCAATTAGGATACGAAAATCAAGAACTTGTAATTGAAGAGAAACATCTAGATAGTAAAGTTAACATTGCGCTAAAAATCTCTTCAGCATCTTTAGATCAAGTTGTAATCGTTTCAAAAGTAAATGTATTAAGTAATTTCGTAAATGTAGATTTAAAAACAAGCCCTGTCAAATCATCTCAAGAAATACTCAGAAAAATCCCTGGCTTGATTATTGGCCAGCATGCAGGAGGTGGTAAAGCAGAACAAATATTTTTAAGAGGTTTTGATATTGATCATGGTACTGATATTGCCATAGATATTGATGGAATGCCAGTAAATATGGTGTCTCACGCACACGGTCAAGGCTATGCTGACATGCACTTTGTTATACCAGAAACCATTGAAAATTTAGATTTTGGAAAAGGGGCTTACTATGCAGATAAAGGTAATTTTAATACGGCAGGGTATTTAGATATCCAAACAAAAAAAACCATTGATAACAATGTAATTTCTGTTGAAGCGGGACAGTTTAATACACTTCGTGCCATGAGTATGCTTAAAATTTGGGAGGGTGATAATGGTAATGCTTATATAGCTAGTGAAATGAATTTAACTGATGGTGTTTTTGAATCTCCACAAAACTTCAACCGTTTAAATATCATGGGGCGTTATAATTATAATAACTATAAAGACCAAGAATTTAATTTATCCCTTTCTCATTTTCAAAGTAAATGGGATGCTTCAGGGCAAATACCACAGCGAACAGTAGATCAGGGTTTAATTAGCAGATTTGGTGCTATTGATGATACCGAAGGCGGTAATACGAGTAGAACAAATATTTGGATGAATCATATTCAACATTTTGATGAGCATACTAGTTTAAAGTCATCAGCTTATATATCAAATTATGATTTTGAATTGTTCTCAAATTTTACATTCTTTTTGGAAGATCCTATAAATGCCGACCAAATTCGTCAATATGAAGACAGAACTATTATTGGTGCTAAAAGTGTCTATGAAAAATCATTTCATTTAGATGACCATGACAAACAACTTAAGTATCAAGTTGGGATAGGGTTTAGGTATGATGATGTGAACGATGTGCAATTATCACGAACAAAAAACAGAAAGGAACTTTTAGAAAGATTAGCTTTTGGTAATGTAGACGAACTTAATGCGTTCTCTTTTTTCAACCTAAATTATAAAGTGAACAAGTGGACATTGAATCCTGGATTAAGGTTAGATTATTTCACGTTTGATTATGAAGATTTACTTTCAGTAACGTATGATAGTAAAAGTGAAAACAAAGCCCTACTAAGCCCAAAAATGAATTTTATTTATGCGGCTTCATCAAGAACACAGTTTTTCCTAAAAACAGGTTTTGGATATCATTCAAATGACACACGTGTAGTTACTGCACAAAATGGCGAGCAAATATTGCCAACAGCTTTTAGTACAGATTTAGGAACTGTACTAAAACCAACCGACAGACTAGCAATTAATGCTGCACTTTGGTCTTTATTTTTGCAACAGGAATTTGTATATGTTGGTGATGCTGCTATCGTTGAGCCTAGCGGAAAAACAGCACGTTATGGTGTAGATTTTGGATTAAGATACCAAATTGCAGATTGGTTATATTTTAATACCGATCTAAATTATACCTACGCAAGAAGTAACGAAGAACCTGATGGACAAGATTACATTCCATTAGCCCCAGATTTAACATCGGCAGGTGGTTTTAGTTTTAGGGATTTAGGAAAATTTTCTGGAGGTATAAGCTATCGTTTTGTAAATCATAGACCTGCAAATGAAGATAACTCTATTGTAGCTGAAGGTTATTTTATTACCGATATGAATTTAAATTATAATTATAAAAATTGGACATTTGGTTTAATTGTTGAAAATTTATTTGATAGTGAATGGAACGAAACCCAATTTGCCACAGAAAGTAGATTGTTTAATGAACCAAACCCTGTTGAAGAGATACATTTTACACCAGGAAGTCCTTTCTTTTTAAGAGGGAAAGTGTCTATAAGCTTTTAGAAATATTAACTGTTAAAGAAAAGCGTGCCTGTATGACGCATTTTATGTTTAAAGTCCCAATTTTGATCAATTAAGAAGTAATGGATAGTTTTTGAAAATTACAACTTTAACATTTTATTATTACAAGTTATTTGTGTTTTATTATCTCTTTAACTGAAACACAAATACTTTCTTTATACATTTGTTTTCATATATCTTTTTGAATTAATAAATTTAAAACTAAAGATTAGAATTTATATTTTATAGACTTTATATTTAAAAATTTAAACATGAAAAAACACTTAATCCTCCTATTTGCTTTAATAGCTTTTACGGTTGGAAATTCTCAAATATTAGAACCCGTAAAATGGCAAACTTCCATTGAGAAATTTTCAGATACTGAATATAATTTGGTCAGTAAAGCAACTATTGAATCTGGGTGGCATCTATATTCTCAAAATGTTCCTGCAGATGGTCCTATACCTACAACATTTACTTTTGATGATGTAAATGGTGCTTTCAAATTTATTGGCAATACTGGCGAGTTAGAGGGAAAAACTGTAGATGATCCTGTTTTTCAAATGAGGATAAAATTTTTCGAAAAGTCTGCTATTTTTGTGCAAAGAGTTCAATTATTAGGAGATGTTACATCTGTAAAAGGGACGGTTGAGTTTATGGTTTGTGATGATACGCGGTGCCTACCGCCAACTGAAGTCGATTTGGTTTTTAATATAACAGGAAATAATAAAGCAGAAAATACTAATGTTATAGATGAGCAATCAATAGATAACGAGTCTGTAAATGAAATGCTTTATGGAATGACTCCTAAAGATATAACCTTACTCGCAAGTAAAATAAAAGAAAAAAAATCACTTTGGACTATTTTTGGATTAGGTTTTCTGGGAGGTTTATTGGCCCTTTTAACACCTTGCGTGTTCCCAATGATTCCGTTAACGGTTAGCTTTTTTACAAAAAAGGGAAACCAAACTAAAAGTTCGGGTATTGGAAAAGCATTGTTATATGGCTTTTTTATTTTATTAGTGTATTTAATTTTAAGTATCCCTTTTCACCTCTTAGATTCTGTTAATCCTGATATATTAAATGAGATATCAACGAATGTGTGGTTGAATGTCATTTTTTTTATAGTTTTTATGTTTTTTGCTTTTTCATTCTTCGGGTATTATGAATTAACATTACCATCAAGTTGGACAAACAAAACCACTCAAGGCGAAAATGCTGGGGGTATAATTGGTATTTTCTTTATGGCATTAACCTTGGCCATTGTTTCCTTTTCTTGTACAGGACCAATTTTAGGTTCTTTACTAGCAGGATCTCTAACAGCCGATGGTGGTGCGTGGCAGCTTACGGCTGGTATGGCAGGTTTTGGTGTGTCTTTAGGTTTACCGTTTGCATTGTTTGCTATGTTTCCAAATATGTTGAATGCGTTACCAAAATCTGGAGGCTGGTTAAACACAACTAAAGTGATTTTAGGATTTCTAGAATTAGCCCTGGCTTTCAAGTTCCTATCTAATGCAGATTTAGTAAAGCATTGGGGATTATTAAAGATCGAACCATTTTTAATTCTTTGGATTATTATTTTTGCTGGTTTAGCATTATATCTATTTGGTAAGATTAAGTTTCCTCATGATTCTCCAATTAAAAAGTTGTCTTTTTCGAGAATTGCTGGAGGCATACTAGTAGCTGCATTTGCAATCTATTTAGCTTCTGGGTTTACAGTAAATAAAGAAACAACAACATTTACGCCTTTAACTCTACTTAGTGGTTTAGCGCCTCCAGTAGGGTATAGTTGGTTGTACCCTAGTTCTACAACAAATAATCTTAAAACCTTCAAAGATTTAAAGGAAGGTATTGCTTATGCAAAACAAGTTAATAAGCCAATTATGATTGATTTCACAGGTTACGCTTGTGTAAATTGTAGAAAAATGGAAGAACATATATGGCCATTAGAGAAAATTGACAACTATTTACGAAACGAATATGTTTTAATTTCTTTATATGTTGATGATAAAAAAGATTTGCCAACAGATGAAAAAGTTGAAGTAAATAGGGTCAACGGAGGTAAACGTTTACTTAAGAATTATGGGCATAAATGGGCTAATTTTCAGACGCAATTTTTTAGGTCTAATTCACAGCCATATTATGTGTTATTAAATTCTGATGGAAATAAAGTTTTAATTGAACCTGTAGGATATACTCCGGATGAAGATGAATATGCTAGGTTTTTAGAAGGTGGTTTAGAAGTTTTTAATAAAACTAAATAGAGTTTTTATAAATCTTAATTGATATTATGATTGATTCAGTAATTAATAGCTCTTCAAAACTAGAACAATATTTCGAGCAGTTTCGAAATAATATTGTTGGTATAAATCAATATTTTGATTCGCCTTACGGAAGAAAAAAAATTATTTATGCAGATTGGACTGCTAGTGGAAGATTATATACACCAATAGAAGAAAAACTGCTAAGTGAAATAGGACCTTATGTAGCAAATACGCATACTGAAACCTCTATAACAGGTTCGGCTATGACTTTAGCTTATCGTGATGCAAGAAAAATTATTAAAAACCATGTAAATGCTTCAAAAGAAGATGTATTAATAACAGTTGGTACAGGAATGACGGGTGCTATAAATAAGTTTCAACGTATTTTGGGGCTTAAGCTTTATGAAAATTTAAAAGATTATACAGATGTTCCTAAAGAGAAGCGCCCAATTATTTTTGTATCGCATATGGAGCATCATTCTAATCAAACCTCTTGGTTAGAAACTATTGCCAGAGTAGAAGTGATTCCTTCAAATGAAGATGGATTACCTTGTGCAATTAAGTTAGAAGAACTTATTGAAAAACACCAAAAATGTCCTATAAAAATCGCAGCTATTACTGGGTGTTCTAACGTTACAGGTATTAGAACAAATTACCATGAAATAGCACGAATTATGCATCAAAATAATGGACTTTGTTTTGTGGATTTTGCTTGTTCTGCACCTTATATAAATATTGACATGCATCCTGAACATGATGATGAATACCTAGATGCTATTACATTTTCGCCTCATAAGTTTTTAGGAGGACCAGGTTCATCAGGAGTTTTAATTTTTAATAAAAAATTATACAAAAATGTGGTGCCTGATAATCCAGGAGGAGGAACAGTAAGCTATACAAATCCGTGGGGAGATCATAATTATATTGATGATATTGAAACTAGAGAAGATGGTGGAACTCCAGGTTTTTTACAGGCTATAAAAATAGCATTATCTATTCAACTAAAAGAAAAAATGGGTGTTCAAAATATTTTAAATCGTGAACACGAATTAAATCAGTTAGTTTTTAATAACCTTTCTAAAATTGATAACCTTAAAATTTTAGCACCAGAACATAAAGATAGATTAGGGGTATTTTCTTTTTATATAGATGATGCACATTACAATTTAATTGTAAAACTTTTAAATGATAAATTTGGTGTGCAAACTCGTGGAGGTTGCTCTTGCGCGGGTACGTATGGTCATTATTTATTGCATGTAGATCAACTAACATCAAAGGCTATTGAGGAAAAAATACTTGACGGTTGTTTAATGGAACGGCCCGGTTGGATTAGAATGTCTATTCACCCAACGATGACTAATGGCGATATTGAATTTATTTGTGGTGCAATAAAAGAAGTTTCAAAACATTTTGAAATTTGGGGTAAAGACTATGAATATAATGCTATTAAGAACGAGTTTATTCATAAAGGAAATCATGATATAGAAAAGACTATAACTAAAAACTGGTTTAAACTTTAAAGCTAAAACCAGTTTTAAATAGCTATCCTTTCGAAGTATTTATTTTTCTATAATTTCAACCTCAAATAATTTATCCCAGCGTTTACCGGTTACAAAAATAGTTTTCGTTTTTGGATTGTATGCTATGCCATTTAAAACATCTAAACCTTCATGTTGAGTAACAAGTTTCTTTAATGGTTTAAAATCTACAACTCCAATTACAGCTCCGTTTTTAGGGTTAATAATGGCTACTCCATCTTTTTGATAGCGATTCGCATATATTTTCCCATCAATCCATTCCATTTCATTGATACCAATTATTTTTCCTTTATTAGTATACACTTGAATATACTCTTGTTCAACTAAAGTTTCAGAATTTAGCAACCATATTTTTTCAGTGCCATCACTCTTGTAAATGATATTATTATAATTACACAAACCCCACCCTTCTTTGCTATTACCATATCTAAAACTGCTTATTTTTTTAAATGTGTTAACGTCGTAAACAAAACCTGTACCTTTTTGCCAAGTCAATTGATAAACTTTATTATTTAAAATGGTTAGTCCTTCTCCAAAATATTCATCTGCTAACTTTAAATCTTTAAAAACCGTACCCGTTTTGTAATTTAATTTTCTAAGCTTAGATTCTTTAAGCTGGCCTGTACTTTCAAAAAGAGTATCGTTATAAAACTCTAAACCTTGTGTATAGGATGTTATATCGTGTGGATATTCATTAATTATTTTATAAGTATATACTTTAGGCAATTCACTGTTTAAAATGGTTACTGTTGATGAGGTTGTTTGTTTTTCGCCATCAAAATATATAGTGGCTTCAACGGTTTGCTTACCTAGCTTAAAATTGTTTAATGCTGAAGCCTCATTAATTATATTTCCGTTTAAACGATATAAAATAGAATCAATAGTATGATTCTTTTTGTTTTCTAAAGACAGTTGTAATGTTGCACTATTAGAAATATTACCCTTTATGGCATTAGTTTTAATGGTGAAATCACTTTTTTTATGGCCAGAATTTGAACCACAAGAAATTAGTAATACACCTAAAAATATGATTGTGAGATATTTGAATCTATTCATTTTAAATTTATAATTTAAAGCAAGGTATTTATTTAAAATCAGTTTAAAAAATCATTGTGAAAATTTTAAAAGGTTGTATCTTTGTAGCCGGCAAGTCCTACACAACCAGCTCCTGTTGAATCCTCCAGGTCGGGAACGAAGCAAAGGTAAATGGTCGTAGCGGTGTGATGTAGGTAGCTTGCCTTTTTTTGTACAATCAACTTAAATCTTGAAAGCTATAGCGAATCAAGATTTTTTAGTTTATTGTATTCTCATGAAGATGGGAATCTCATAATTATTATTGTATTTTTAAGCATTAAATATTTCAATTATTATGTCTAAAGTTGTTTTAATAACAGGAGGTTCTTCAGGTATTGGTAAATCTGTAGGTGAGTTTTTAAGTGAAAAAGGATTTATAGTTTATGGAACGAGTAGAAGCCCTGAAAAGTATAAACAAAGTAAGTTCCCAATTCTTGCTTTAGATGTAAAGGATGAAGCCACTATTTCTAAAACAGTCAATACCATTATTGATAAAGAAGGTCAATTAGATGTTGTTATAAATAATGCTGGAGCAGGAATAACAGGCCCCATTGAAGAAACCCCAAACGCTGAAATTAAAAACAATTTTGACACTAATTTTTTCGGACCAATAAATGTTGTTAAAGCAGTATTGCCTCAAATGCGTAAACAGCACGCTGGCTTAATAATAAACATTACATCTATTGCTGGTTATATGGGATTACCATACAGAGGTATTTATAGTGCTAGCAAAGGTGCTTTAGAGCTTTTAACAGAAGCTTTTAGAATGGAAATAAAAGACTTCAACATAAAAATGACTAACATTGCCCCTGGAGATTTTGCAACCAATATTGCTGCTGGGAGATATCATGCGCCGCTACTTGACGATTCACCATATAAAAAGCCATATGGAGATACTTTAGATTTAATGAATACTCACGTTGATAATGGCAGTGATCCTGATATGATGGCAAAATCGGTTTACAGAATTATAAACACTCCAAATCCAAAAGGGCATTATAAAGTAGGGGAGTTTATGCAGAAATTCTCTATTGTTTTAAAGCGAATTCTTCCTGATAAGGTTTATGAAAAACTTTTGATGAAGCATTACAAGTTGTAATTTACTTATTTATTAAACCAAGAAGTTGTTCTTCAAAATGAGTTGAAAAAATATTGGTGTTACTGTTTGTTATTTTTGTATTCTTATCAACAAGTACCGTTTTTGTCATAGGATAAACAGCAAAGATATCTAAAGCCTCTTCCGGGTTTTTAAACTTAAATTCATTCGTTTTATTGAACCCATGGCCTTCCAATAGTCTTTTAGATTTCTCTAAACCATAATTATCTATATTAATAACAATAAACTTTACTTCTGGGTATTTTGCTTTTAGTTCTTTTAGTTTATAATGACTTTCCTTAAAATGTTTATAATAAGTATGAGACCAGAAACTTAAAACCGTTGGCGAATCTATAAGAGCACTAATTTTAAGCACATCTTCATTATAACTTACTACATTAATTTGTGGCAGTTTTATGCCCTCTTTCATGCTGTTAACTGAATTTGTATAACGTACCATCAACTCTTTACCTTTTTCACTTTCACTTTTGCCTAAAAAAGACTTCAAGAGTGCATTGTTGCTTTCCTCATTTTTATTTTTTGATAGATAACCCATGGCGAAATGATATAATAAATCATCTTTAACCTTTGGGTTGGTAATTAAACTATCAATAAGCTTTAGTCTATCTAAATTATAACACAATGAATTTCTATCAAAACAAGCATTATTGTCGTGTTTATCATGAGTTTTAAGCGTTAAGTTACTCAAATTATACCTTAAGAACTTATTATAATTATGGTGATTACTTAAAAAACCATCATTATAATCAATAGCTTTTCTGTAATTGTAAAAATCTTCAGGTAACGATTTTAAAATAGCAGCTTTATTTTTTCCGTAATGCACAAATGGATAAACTTCTTTACTAGAAAAAAAGGAATAATCAATATTTGCTTTTGCTATTTTTAAGAATAAAGGGGACGGATCATATTTATTACTAAAATTTTCTAATGCTGTCACTTTTGAAGCATTTAAAGAATCTACACGTTTTTGAAATGTAATACCGTCAAGCTGACAAAGTTCAACAATGTATTTTTCTTCCTGCTCGCTTTGTAAATACTCATTGATAAAATAATTATTTTTTTTATCTCCGTTTCCACTATAAACTAGCGATTCATCAAAATCTAAAGTGTTTAATCTAAATAATAAGCTATCCTTAGGTTCTAATAATATAAGTTGAAATTCACCACCGTGTCTAAACGTGTACAAACCTTCATTTAACTCATCAATTTTGTATAGAAATCTGTTTCTACCATCTAACTTAACCGTATCAAGAATTACTTCGTTTTTAGACAAAACAATGTAATTGGTATTCGGGTTAATTATCTCACCACCGAGGTAAGCATAATCAATAGTAACCTCGTTACTATCTTTTTTACAACCGATGATTGTTAAAAGAATACATATCAAAGTAAAGTATAACTTCATAAATCCTTTCCGAGTCATTTATACCTACAAAAATATAGCTTGTATTTATAAAGTCATGTTAATGCGTTGTTAAATATTTACTAAACAAATACACCCATAACAGCTTTAAATACTTAAAAATAGACTCATTATATTTCATGTTCAAAAACTTATTATTTTTATTTATCACATGTAGCATCCATATCACTACTTCTGCTAATAAGTAAATTATTAGTTATAGATGTTTCGTATAACCAATGGATTTTTTTTACTTTTGCAAAAATTAAATATTCTCTATGTTATCAGTATCAAATCTTTCTGTTCAGTTCGGTAAACGTGTTCTTTTCGATGAAGTTAATACCTCTTTTAATAATGGTAATTGTTATGGTATTATTGGAGCAAATGGGTCTGGAAAATCTACATTTTTAAAAATTATTTCTGGAAAACAAGATCCAACTTCAGGCCATGTGTCTTTAGAGTCTGGGAAGCGTATGTCTGTTTTAGAACAAAATCATAATTTATATGATGCCCATACGGTTTTAGAAACGATTTTAATGGGAAACAAACCATTACATAAGATAAAAACTGAAATTGATGCGCTTTATGCTGATTATACAGATGAGAATGCTGAAAAAATAGGAGAACTTCAAGTTAAGTTTGAAGAAATGGATGGATGGAATGCAGATAGTAATGCAGCTTCAATGTTATCGAATTTGGGTATTAAGGAAGAGTTTCATTATACTTTGATGGCCGATTTGGATGGTAAACAAAAAGTACGTGTGCTATTGGCACAGGCATTATTTGGAAATCCCGATGTGTTAATTATGGATGAGCCTACCAACGATTTAGATTATGAAACTATCTCGTGGTTGGAAAACTTCTTAGCAAACTATGATAATTGTGTTATTGTTGTGTCTCACGATAGACACTTTTTAGACGCAGTTTGTACACACATATCAGATATTGACTTCGGGAAAATAAATCACTTTTCTGGTAACTATACCTTTTGGTATGAGTCTTCGCAATTAGCGGCAAGACAGCATGCTCAACAAAATAAAAAGGCAGAAGACAAGAAAAAAGAATTAGAAGAATTTATTCGTCGTTTTTCTGCTAACGTTGCAAAAAGTAAACAAGCAACCAGTAGAAAGAAAATGATTGAAAAACTGAATATTGGGGATATTAGACGAACTAGTCGTCGTTATCCTGCTATTATTTTTGAACGCGAAAGAGAAGCAGGAGATCAAATTTTAAATATTGAAGGATTATCAGCTTCTACTGAGGGTGAAACGTTATTTAAAAATATTGATTTGAACCTGGCTAAAGGGGATAAAGTGGTTGTGTTTTCAAGAGATTCTAGAGCTACTACCGCCTTTTATGAAATATTAAATTATAAAGAAAAAGCTGATTCTGGTAAATTTATGTGGGGTGTTACAACAACGCAATCCTATTTACCACTAGACAATAGTGAATTTTTTAATAATGAGTTAACGTTAATAGATTGGTTACGCCAATGGGCAACTACAGAGGAAGAGCGTGAAGAAGTTAATATTCGAGGGTTTTTAGGTAAAATGATTTTTAGTGGAGAAGAGGCTTTTAAAAAATCATCAGTATTATCAGGAGGAGAGAAAGTGAGGTGTATGCTATCTCGAATGATGATGATGAGGGCAAATGTGTTACAATTAGATGAGCCAACAAATCATTTAGATTTAGAGAGTATTACGGCATTTAATAATTCGCTTAAAAACTTTAAAGGCACTATTTTATTTACTACACATGACCATGAATTTGCACAGACTGTGGCGAATAGAGTCGTAGAATTAACTCCACGTGGTGTTATAGACCGATACACTACGTTCGATGAATATATGCAAGACAAAAAAATTAAGGAATTACGCGATAAAATGTACGCCGTAACCACTTAATCAAGATTGTAATTCTGAAGTAATATTTTCAACTGCTAAAACCGCCTTATCAAGTTCGTCTTTATGGACGAAAACTTGTTTAAGTATTGAATTGGAAGAGCCAAAAATAGGAATAAGTCCAGAATCGGTTTGATCTTTTACTACGGGAATTATGTTTTCTTTTTTTAAATCAGAAATTATGCGTTGTGCAATAATAATATCACCAGTAAATACTTTAATGTAGTTTGACATAGCTTTAAGTTTTAAAGGTTGTATACTAAAGATACAAAATTTTTGAATACAAAATAAAGCATAAAACAGAAAAACCTTTCAAATTATAAAACTTGAAAGGTGGCTTGTATTATTAAAATTAAAAATTTACCTCAATTCAGCTCCGAGCTGTTTCTCAAAGTTATTTTGAAGCTTATTCATAATCTTATCAATTTGTTTGTCGGTAAGGGTTTTGTTTTCGTCTTGTAGTGTAAAACTAACCGCATAACTTTTTTTGCCTTTTGGTAAGTTTTTACCCTGGTAAACATCAAATAAATTGACGTTTCTCAATAGTGATTTTTCGCTTTGTTTCGCTATTTTATAGATAGATTCAAAAGTTACATTATAATCTATAAGTAAAGCAAAATCTCGACGAACTTCAGGATATTTTGGGATTGTTTTAAACTTAATGTTATTATGCTTAATAACCTCTAACATGGTATCCCACTTAAAATCTGCATAAACAATTTCTTGGGTAATATCAAAATGTTTTAATATTGGTTTCTTTACTAAACCAAAATCTACTAGTTTGTTTTTTCCTAATCCAAAACTTAAGCCTTCAGCGAACAAATCACTTTTAATTGGAGATTCATTATATCTTGTAATGCCTAAACGTTCAAGTATAGAAACAATAATTCCTTTCATTAGGAAAAAATCTGTTTTCTTATTTGTTCTATGCCAATTTTCAGAAGCTTCATTTCCCGTTAAAAAAACGGATAAATGCTTGAATTCTTCCCGTTTGTCATCAAAACCATGATACGTTTTGCCAAATTCAAATAATTTTAAATCAGCACGTTTTCTGTTGATATTAAACGATACAGATTCTAAACCAGAAAATAATAACGATTGCCTCAATACCGACAAGTCATTACTTAAAGGATTAAGCATTGTGATATTGTGCTCTTCCTTTAATTGTTCACTTAGAGCAATATAATTTGGAGTTGTTAGTGAGTTAGAAAGTATTTCAAAAAAACCTTGAGAAGCCAATTGATTTCCGACAATGTTTTGAATTTTATAATCTTCAAAACGAGTAGCAGAAGATATGGATGCGTTAAGTTTTTCTGACGTTTTTATGTTGTTATATCCGTAAACTCTAAGTATCTCCTCAATAACATCTGCCTCGCGCTGAACATCATTTCTATACGCTGGAACGGTTAATCCTAAACCAGTTTCTGTAACATTATTTACTTTTATATCTAAAGAGCTTAAGATACGTTTGATAGTTTCTTTAGGAATTTCTTCACCTATTAATTTTTCAGCATTTTCAAAGCTTAAACGAACTTCAAAATCCTTAATCTTATTTGGATAAATATCAATAATGTCACTCGTTATTTCACCACCAGCAATCTCTTGAATTAATAAGGCAGCTCGTTTTAAAGCATATTCACAAATATTTGGATCTATACCACGCTCGAATCTAAAAGAAGCATCTGTATTTAGACCATGGCGTTTAGCCGATTTTCTGATACTTACAGGATTAAAGTAAGCGCTTTCTAAGAAAATACTTGTGGTGCTTTCTGTAACACCCGAATCAATGCCTCCAAAAACTCCAGCAATACACATGGGCTTTTTATTATCACAAATCATTAAATCATCCTCATGTAATTCGCGTTCAATACCATCTAAAGTGATAAATTTTGTTCCAGCCTTTAAAGTTTTAACTTCAATTTTATTACCTGAAACTTTTACAGCATCAAAAGCATGTAAAGGTTGTCCCAAATCATGTAACACATAATTCGTTGCATCTACAATATTATTTATTGGACTTAAACCAATAGCTTTTAAACGATGTTGCAACCAAGCAGGTGACTCAGCAACTTTTAATCCAGAAATTGTGACACCACAATAACGTGGTGCTAAATCTTTATTTATAACATCAACATCAATTTTTAAAGTACGATTTTCAATATTAAACGCACTTACAGAAGGTGTAATTAATTCTAAATTCACATCTTTTTGCACTAAACCAGCCTTCAAATCACGTGCAGTTCCTAAGTGACTCATGGCATCTGCTCGGTTAGGTGTTAAACCGATTTCAAAAACATTATCGTTCTCAATGTCAAAAATATCAGCGGCAAATGTGCCAACTTTAATTTTAGCATCTAAAACTAGAATGCCATCGTGAGAATTACCTAAGCCTAATTCATCCTCGGCACAAATCATACCGTGGCTTTCCTCACCTCTAATCTTTCCTTTTTTAATAGTCCAAGATTCTCCCTCTTCAGTATATAAAGTAGTTCCAATAGTTGCTACAGGTACTTTTTGTCCAGCTGCTACATTAGGAGCGCCACAAACGATTTGTAAAGGAGCGTCACCACCAACATTAACCGTTGTTAATTTAAGTTTATCAGCATTTGGATGTTTAACGCAAGTTAGTACCTCACCAACAATTATACCTTCTAAACCACCTTTAACCGATTGGTAGGTTTCTAAACCTTCAACTTCAAGTCCTAAATCTGTAAGTAATTCGCTGGTTTGTTCTGGTGTCCAATCTGTTTTTAGAAACTGTTTTAACCAGTTATATGAAATCTTCATAAATCAATATCCTATTTGAACTGGCAAAGATAAAATATTGCAGCTAGCATTCAAATAAAGCCTCGTATTTTGTTAGTATATTGCTGTGATTTCGATTATTAGATTTTAAATTCATTTTATGAAGCACATCATTATTATAATATTAGCGATTTTAATGTTTTCTTGTAAAGAAAAAACGAATACGAGGACACTTGAAAATGGTAGATATAGAGCAGAATTAAAAGTTAATGATAGTTTGAATTTGTCTCTCAATTTTGAAGTTATTTCTGAAAACGAATTACACGTTTTTAACGCCGAAGAAGTGATTGAAGTTAAAGCAATTGAATACAAAAATGATTCAGTTTACGTGCAAATGCCAGTTTTTGAAGGGTTTATTGTTGCTAAAATTGAAGACGAAAGCTTAAATGGACGTTTTGTAAAGCCAAGTTTAAATCGAGTTATGGAATTCAAGGCAGAAAGGGGTAATGACAGATTTGATACTGTTGAAGAACCAGATTCAAATATTTCTGGAAACTGGGAAACCGTATTTAGTCCAAATTCTGAAGATGATAAATATATAGCCAAAGGTATTTTTAAGCAAAACGGAAATAAGGTTACTGGAACGTTCAGAACTACAACAGGAGATTACAGATATTTAGAAGGTGTGTTGAATGGTAATCAATTGCAATTATCCACTTTTGATGGCGCTCATGCCTTTTTATTTAATGCAGAAGTAAAAGATAGTACTATGACAGGTATGTTCTACTCGGGCAATCATTGGAAAGAACCTTTTACCGCAAAGCGAAATGATACTTTTAAATTACCAGATGCGAATCAATTAACCTATTTAAAAGAAGGGTTTGGTTCTGTTGCATTTTCTTTTCCAGATGAAAAAGGAAACATGGTTTCTCTAAATGATGATAGATTTAAAGATAAAGTGGTATTAATCCAAATTATGGGAACGTGGTGCCCAAATTGTTTGGATGAAAGTAAATACTATTCGGAATTTTATAAAAACAACAAAGACCGGGATTTAGAAATTGTTGCTTTAGCTTTTGAGTATGTAAAAACTCCAGAAAAAGCCTTTAATAATATCAAACGCTTAAAACAAAATGTAGGCATTGAATATCCTGTATTACTAGCACAATACGGTTCATCAAGTAAAGTGAAAGCTAATGAAAAGTTACCTATGCTCAATCATGTGTTATCGTATCCAACCACTATTTTTATTGATAAAAAAGGTGACGTTAGAAAGATACATACTGGTTTTAATGGGCCTGCCACTGGTGAAAAGTATGTAGAGTTTAAAAAGGAATTCGAAGGGTTTGTTGGAGAATTGTTGAAGAAATAAATTTTAGAATGATTAGAATAATGCGCTTATAAAGTATTTTAATTTTTTATGTTCGGTACTAAAAGAAGGTAATCGTAATTTTTTTAAAGATCAAGGCTCAACTTATGAATTAGAATTGAAGTATAACCAAATTACAAGTCTTCTAACATCAAATTAAAGTCATATTGTAAATCTTCATGCAGTTTATCAATAGTCTTTTTGGCTAAAAGTATTTGCCTATGGTACATATTTACTAATTGTGTACTTCTATTTATACTAGGTTTAAAATGTTTTAACTTTTCACAAAAGTAGATTAGTAGTTCTACTTCGGTTTCTTTTTTTTGTGAGTAACGTATAAACTTTTTAACATTCCGTAATATTTTGCGAACACTTTTTCTAATATAAAAATAGCTATTGGTGTTAATCAATTCAAACTCATCATCCATATAGCTTTTTACACTTTCTATATAGCCAGATTCATTATGAGATTCGAATAGTAAATAGGTGAGAAGCTCTTTGTTTTCTTTTTTAAATCTGGACAAGCGAAGGCATAATTCTGCTAATTCACTAGAAGATAGATGCTTTAATTCTTTTTTTATAGTAACTACAGAAACAGCTTTCATGAACTTGTTTTGATTAATCTATAAATATAAAAAAACCGTCACTGTGGTAATGGTTTAAAAGATTATATTTTAAAATCGAGTTATCTCAATTTAGGAAAGTTATTAGGATTCAATTCGTGCATCACATCATAAATAGTTTCATAAATATCTTCTGCTGATGGCTTAGAGAAATAGTCTCCATCATTTCCATAAGCGGGTCTATGAACTTTGGCAGTTAAGGTTTTTGGTGCGCTATCTAAATATTGAAATCCGTTTTGTTCGTTTAAAATCTTGTCTAAAATATAGGCAGAAGCACCACCAGGAACATCTTCGTCAATAATCATGACTCTATTGGTTTTAGCAATACTTTTTACAATATCATGACTCAAATCAAAAGGCATTAAGGATTGCACATCAATAACTTCGGCATCAATACCAACAGCCATTAAATCTTTTGCAGTTTGTTCAACAATCCGTAGTGTAGAGCCATAAGAAATTAAAGTAATATCAGTACCTTCTTTTATTGTTTCTACAACTCCAATTGGCGTTTTAAGAGCGCCTAGATTATTAGGCATTTTTTCTTTAAGTCTGTAGCCATTTAAACATTCTACAATTATAGCTGGGTCATCACCAAGTAAAAGGGTATTGTAAAAGCCAGCAGCCTTAGTCATGTTTCTTGGTACTAATAAATTAACACCTTTTACTAAATTTAAAACACCACCCATTTGAGATCCAGAATGCCATATCCCTTCCAGTCTATGACCACGCGTTCTGATAATTAAAGGTGCTTTTTGCTTTCCTTTTGTTCTGTAGTGTAATGTGGATAAATCATCACTAATTATTTGTATTGCATACAATATATAGTCTAAATATTGAATTTCTGCAATAGGTCTTAAACCACGCATAGCCATACCAATACCTTGACCAATAATAGTTGCTTCTCTAATGCCGGTATCTGCTACACGAAGCTCTCCATATTTTTCTTGTAAGCCTTCTAATCCTTGGTTAACATCTCCAATATTACCTGTATCTTCACCAAACACTAGGACTTCTGGATGACTATTTAAAATAGCATCAAAATTATCACGAAGGATGATTCTGCCATCTACTTGTTCAGCATCGTCGTCGTAAGCTGGTTTTATTTCATTGATTTTGGTATTGGACCGTTGTGATTCAGAATATAGATGCGAACTGAACTTAGGTTGCGCATATTCAAAAATGGAATCAATCCAATTACTTAATGTTTTTTTCGCAGGAAAGGACTCTTCAACAGTAAATCTTAGAGCTTTTCTAGCGTGAGATAAAAGGTCTTTTCTAGTTGGTTCATCAATATTAGCTATACTATCTTTTAATTTTGAGATAAAAACACCATTAATACTATTAGCTTCAACTTGCTTTAAAATTGAAATTAATTCTTGATGTTCTTTTTTTATAGGTCTTAAAAATGTGTTCCATGCATTTTTTCTCGCTTCTCTTACATCTCTTTTTGCTGTTCTTTCAATTTCAACAAGAGCTTCATTTGTGGCAATACCACTTTCTAAAATCCATTCTCGTAATTTAACATTACAATCATTTTTGGCTTCCCATTCTAATCGTTCAGGTGTTTTGTAGCGTTCATGCGAACCAGAAGTTGAGTGTCCTTGTGGTTGTGTAAGTTCTTGTACATGTATTAAAACAGGAACATGCTCTTCTCGAGCAATAGTTGCAGCTTCTTGATAGGTTTCAATAAGATTAGCATAGTCCCAACCTTTTACACGTAAAATCTCGTAGCCTTTATGGTCTTTGTCTCTTTGAAATCCTTTTAATATTTCTGAGATATTTTCTTTAGTTGTTTGATGTTTAGCATGAACAGAAATACCATATTCGTCATCCCAAACGCTAATCACCATAGGCACTTGTAAAACTCCCGCAGCATTTATAGTTTCAAAAAACAACCCTTCACTAGTACTTGCGTTACCGATAGTGCCCCAAGCGACTTCATTGCCTTTTATTGAAAAATTTGTAGTGTTTATATCTCCAACTTCTCGGTAGATTTTTGATGCTTGTGCTAAGCCTAATAGACGAGGCATTTGTCCAGCAGTAGGCGAAATGTCTGCACTAGAATTGTATTGTTTACTCAGATCTTTCCAACTACCATTATCATTCAAACTATGTGTTGCAAAATGACCTCCCATTTGACGACCAGCAGACATAGGTTCTAATTCTATGTTTGTATCAGCGTATAAACCAGCAAAGAATTGTTCAGGAGTAAGTTCTCCAATAGCCATCATAAATGTCTGGTCTCTGTAGTATCCAGATCTCCAATCACCTTTCATAAAAGCTTTTGCCCAAGCTAATTGTGGAACCTCTTTACCGTCGCCAAAAATTCCAAATTTTGCTTTACCTGTTAATACCTCACGCCGGCCAACTAAACTACATTCGCGACTAACCATAGCAGTTTTATAGTCATTTATAACTTCTGCTTTAAAATCTTCGAATGATAAATTGTTTTTCAAGTTGATTATGGGTTGCATAGGTTCATGCTTTAGTTCGGCAAAAGTAGTGAAAAACCCTCTTTTTTGCAATTAATATCTATGTTAAAATAATATGTTATCCGTAAAGAAAATACAATTTTTAATATGTATTTTATGAATTATATAATTTTAAAAACAGTTAAGTAGTAATAATATAAATTTTAGAACCAACGCCTTCTAAAAAGGCCTAAAAGAACTTGGGGGTCTGCAGTGAATTTAAATCGTATTTTTTGGTCGTAATTAGGTTGTCCAATTTCCCAGCCTAAATTGGAATATATTGGTAAATAAATTTCGAAATAATCAGTAACTAAATTTATTCGAACTCCAGAATCATAAACAAAATGAGCCGAATCAAATTTGTTTTTAACCAATCCCATGTCTCCATAAGCCAGTATATATTTCCAAAGTGTCGTGCTCATATTTATTGTAGTAATCCATTGATTCGCAAACGGGGTTTCCAATTTTGATTTAAATCCACCTTCAGCAGTAATGTATTGTTGGCTAAAAATACCAGAGGCTTCCGAACGTCCTAAGTAGTTGTAATCAAACAAGTAATCTGTTGGTCTGTCTAGTGCAAAACTAAAATAGTTTGAATTGATATCTGTTTTGTTTTTTAAGAAAGCTCCAGCAAATGCTCGAATATTTATTTGTCTGTTACTCTCAAAGAGGCGTCTATATTCATAATTAAAAGATACTTTACTAAAATCTTGTCCAGCCTGAAAATCGGTATACCATTTCTTATAGTTAATTAGATTGTCATTTGAATTAACATATCTGATATTAAATACACTATAATTTGGTTCTGTGGTAGTTAAAATATTACTATCATCCCGATCTCTTTGAATATTGACATGTCTTATGCTCAACCAATGTTTTTTGTTGGACCTAAAATCATTATTTTGTCTAAATCGAAATTGGATAGATGGCGTTATTTGTCTTACAAATAAGTTTTCGGCATAAGAATTATAACCGCCTACAATGCCATAATGAATCGCATATAAATTTTTGTTTTGTATGTCATGCGATTTAAATATTGATGCCGAACCAGTTAAGGATCTTGATTTAAAAGAATATCGAGGTGCAATTTTGTAGTTAAAAAGCTTTCTTAAAACTGTTTTGTTGTAAATTTTAGCACCTGCTGTAAACCCGTCGTAAATATTATTAAATTCAACAATAGGCATAAAAAAGACTTGATTGTAGTTTGGGTCTTCAATGTCTTGGAAAAACCTAAACTGAAAAGGTTTATTGTTAAAAAAGAAACCCTTTAATGATTTCCAATTATCTCTTAAATTAAATTCTGGGATGGTGTTTTCGTAATTTAACACTAATTTATTAGCATCTAATCTTGGTATTTTAATAGTTTTGCTACCGTTTACGTTTTGTACCCAAGTTTTTGATACGATACTATCATTATGTAGGGCATATAAAGAAACTGGCATCTTATTTACTTCTTTATTTTTTATAGTAAGCGTTATTGAATCTTTGGTCTTTTTTACTTTCCGTATTTTGAAGTCAATTTTACTTCTTGTAGTTAAATAATCTTCAAAAAACCAATCAATATTTTTATCAGTTTTAGAGGTAATATAGTTCTCAAAATCGGTGACTGTTGTTGGGATTAATTTCTTTTGTTTTAAGAATGATTCAATACTATTTTCAACGATATTTTGATTTACAAAATCATCTAAATATTTTAATCCAACACCAGCTTTGTACTTATTCGCTATATTTTTGTTGAATTTTAACAAAGAATCTTTCGCCATGGTTAAAGGTTGATCTCTGTTTGTTCTCGCCATGAGCATAAAAGCCAAAACATATTTATCATTAAATTTCATGTCTGCAGCATGAAATGATCGAACGCCCCAAAAATCAGCAATAGTGCCTAGGAATTTCATGTTTGGATAGTGCTCATCTACATAATTCATTAAATAATAAATCTGAATCCCATCTAAAAGCCATTGCTCTTTTCTCGGGTTAATCAAAAGTGTGTTTTCAAGATAATTATGTAAAGCAACTTTTAAAATTTTTAATTCGTACTGAAAGTGATTTGGATAGGGCTTAACAAAACTTGGCAAAAAATTAAGACCATATAGCGGATCTTTATCATAATCAATTTGAGTCAGGAGCAACTTTTTATGTGGGTATTGTCCGAAATTTTTAAATATGAAATCTGTAACTTTTTCTGTGATTAATATTTTGTCAATCACCTCAAGACCTTCATCATTTATATCTGAAATAATAGAATAGTTATCTGTTTGTAAAGTTTTAAAACTAGAATTTTTGCTAAAAAAAAGTTTGCTATTGATTCTATCTTTACCGTAAAGATTAACTTTTTGATTATCGGTTAGTTGTTCAGGTTTACTTGAGTTTAGTTCTGATGTTAATGCGTAGCCATTTGGATATTCAATCTCTAAATTAATCTCTGATTTTGGAATGAATAAATCATCTAAATTTTTATTGCTATAATAGTGCCACTCGCCATTATAAATTGCTGGAGTGATATACCAATATCTTAAGTTAACGTGACCTTCATCAGTAATACCATATTTAGTAAATTTAGCATTGGGTATTTTTACTAAATAGTCTAAATGAATGGTATAAGTTGCATTTGGTTTTAAAGGTTCTTTTAGTTCTACCTTCAGTATATCAATTTGATTCTTTAATTGTTCAAAGACTAAATTCTCACCATTTTGTTTTATAGAAGCTATTACGGAATATCCTCTGTCTTCATTTTTTGCTAAATGAAAATCATTTTTGTATTCATCAGCTATTCTAATTGCTAGTGGTGTTTTTTTTGTTGAATAACTATTATTCCAATCGTTTAAATAAATGGTATGTAAAACTGCATCCGTCGTATTTTGAAATTGGATGGTTTGAGAGATTTTTATTTCCCTATTTTCTATATCAAAAGCAGCCTTTAGATCGATTTTATTCTGACCAAAGGTTGAGAAGCAGATTGCGAAGAAAATAAGACAGTAAAGAAAGCGAATTCTCAATTTTCAATAGCATTAACGGTTAATGATTTCATTTAAGGCGTTGTAATATAACAAATATATGATGGCTTGTAATTTGATTCTAGAGTAATTATACAAGCATAATTATGTCCAGAATAAAAAAGTTAAAGCCTTAAAAATTTGGGCTTAATTCAGAGTTTTTATAAAAGGAATCAAGTATAGCAATGACTTCTTCCTCGGTATCAACCAAATGGATAAGATCTAAATCTTTCGGACTTATATTTCCAAAACTATCTAAAAGTGTCTTTTTCACCCATTCCATTAGTCCTTCCCAGAAATCTGTTCCAACTAATATTATAGGGAACTTACCAATTTTATGAGTTTGAATAAGGGTTATCGCTTCAAAAAGTTCATCTAAAGTTCCAAAACCACCAGGCATAACCACGAAGCCTTGAGAATATTTAACAAACATTACTTTTCTAACAAAAAAGTAATCAAAATCTAAGCTTTTATCGTTGTCAATGTAAGGATTGTCGTGCTGTTCAAAAGGTAAATCAATATTTAAACCAACGGAGGTTCCTCCGGCTAAATGTGCGCCTTTATTTCCAGCTTCCATAATTCCTGGCCCACCACCAGTAATTACACCATAACCAGCGTCAACAATACTTTTTGCGATATTCTCTGATAGTTTATAATATTTATTGTCTGGTTTTGTTCTTGCTGAACCAAAAATAGAAACGCAAGGGCCTATTTTACTCATCTTTTCAAAACCATTAACAAACTCGCCCATAATTTTAAAAATGGCCCAAGAATCGTTTGTTTTTATTTCATTCCAACCCTTGTGGTGTTGTTCTTTTCTCATAATTATTATTTTAAATAATCTTTAATTTCTTTTTTAAATATAATTGCGTCTAGCAATGCGAGCTAATTTAGTTCTTTTTTAAGGAATTTTGCAGTGTAGCTTTTTTTGTGTTTTATAATGGCCTCCGGAGGACCTTCAACTATTATTTGTCCGCCACCTTTGCCACCTTCGTAACCAATATCAATAATATGGTCAACCGTTTTGATAACATCTAAATTATGTTCAATAATAAGTACTGTATTACCCTTGTCGGCCAACTTATTTAGCACAATCATGAGGACACGAATATCTTCAAAATGCAGTCCTGTAGTTGGTTCGTCTAGAATGTAAAAGGTATTGCCAGTGTCGCGTTTTGAAAGTTCGGTAGCTAATTTTATACGTTGCGCTTCTCCTCCTGAAAGGGTAGTGCTTTGCTGCCCTAGTGTAATATATCCTAGACCAACATCTTTAATGGTTTCTAGTTTTTTGTGAATTTTAGGAATATGCTCAAAGAACTCAACACCTTCATTCATTGTCATATTCAAAACATCACTAATATTTTTACCTTTGTAACGAATTTCCAAAGTTTCACGGTTAAAACGTTTTCCTTGGCAGGTTTCACATTCTACATAAACATCAGGAAGAAAATTCATTTCAATAACACGTAAGCCACCACCTTTGCAAGTTTCACAACGGCCGCCTTTTACATTAAAACTAAATCTACCTGCCTTATAACCACGAATCATGGCTTCAGGTATTTTAGCAAATAAGGCTCTGATTTCACTAAACGTGCCAGTATATGTAGCAGGGTTACTTCGCGGTGTTCTTCCTATTGGAGATTGGTTAATGTCAATAACTTTATCAATGTGCTCTAAACCTTTAATGCTTTTATAAGGCATTGGTCTTTTAACACCATTAAAATAATACGCATTTAAAATAGGGTATAGCGTTTCGTTAATTAGCGTAGATTTTCCACTTCCTGAAACACCTGTAACTCCAATCATTTTTGCTAATGGTAATTTAACGGACACATTTTTTAAATTGTTTCCTGTACAACCTTTAAGTTCTAAAAACTTTCCGTTTCCTTTTCTGCGTTTTGTCGGAACTTCAATTGTTTTAGTGCCGTTTAAGTAATCTGCAGTAAGTGTGTTATGTGATTTTAGTTCATCAGGATTACCAATACTAATGATTTCCCCACCGTGTTTTCCCGCTTTTGGACCAATATCAATAACATAATCAGCACGCTCAATCATATCCTTATCGTGCTCAACTACGATTACTGAATTACCTATATCGCGAAGGGATATTAATGAATTAATTAGTTTTTCATTATCTCTTTGATGTAGCCCAATACTAGGTTCGTCTAAAATGTATAGTACGCCAACCAGCTGTGAGCCGATTTGTGTGGCTAAGCGAATACGTTGTGCTTCACCACCAGATAATGATTTTGAACTTCTATTTAGTGTTAAATAATCTAGTCCAACGTCCAATAAAAATTGGAGTCTAGATTTGATTTCTTTAACAACTTCTTCAGCAATTTTTAATTGTTTTTCTGAAAGGTGATCGTTTAAATTATCGAACCAATCAGCAAGATCAACAATATCTGTATTAGCAAGTTCTGCTATGTTTTTATTATTTATTTTGAAATAAAGAGATTCCTTTTTTAGACGGGATCCTTGGCAAACAGGACATTCAACTTTGTCCATATAATCTTTGGCCCATCGTTTTAAAGATCTTGATTCAGCCGTTTTATATTGATTTTCAATAAAATTGGCAACACCTTCAAAGTCTATTTTATAATCTCGGGTAACTCCTAAAGTTTTACTTTCAACTGAAAATTTATCATTGCCACCATAAAGAATAATTTGTTTTGCCTCTTCTGGAATATCTTTATAAGCATCCGTTAACTTGAAATTGAAGCGTTGTGCAATGGTTTCAAATTGTTTAAAAATCCAACTATTTTTTTGTGGTCCATGAGGCGTTAAAGCTCCAGCTTTAATGGATAACGAATCGTCCGGAATAATTTTGCTTTCATTTATTTGATAAAGTGTTCCTATACCGTTACAATTAGAACAAGCACCTTTTGGTGAATTGAATGAAAAATTATTTGGTTCTGGATTTGGATAGGAAATACCAGAAGTTGGGCACATTAAACTTCTACTGAAATAGCGCGTTTCGTTGGTGTCTTGATCGATAACTAAAAGAACATCTTCTCCATGATACATAGCGGTGTTGATAGTTTCGGTAAGGCGCTTATCATTATCAATAGTATCATTTATAACTAATCTATCAATAACAATTTCTATATCATGAGTTTTGTAACGGTCTAATTTCATGCCTTTTACAATATCTCGAATCTCACCATCGGTTCTTACTTTTACAAAACCTTGTTTAGCTATTTGTTCGAATAACTCACGATAGTGTCCTTTTCTGGAGCGGATTAGAGGTGCAAGTACATTGATACGTTTTCCGTTAAAATCTTTAATAATGAGTGCTTTAATTTGCTCATCACTATAGCTAATCATTTTGTCGCCTGTATTATAACTATAGGCATCACTAGCTCTTGCAAATAATAAACGTAAGAAGTCGTAAATCTCGGTAATGGTTCCTACGGTTGATCGCGGAGATTTGCTAGTTGTTTTTTGCTCGATAGCAATTACAGGGGAGAGCCCATCAATTTTATCAACATCAGGGCGTTCTAATCCACCAAGGAATTGTCTGGCATAGGCTGAGAATGTTTCAATATATCTGCGCTGTCCTTCTGCATAAATGGTATCGAAAGCCAATGAGGATTTTCCACTGCCTGACAAGCCTGTTATAACTACCAGTTTTTCGCGGGGGATGGATACATCAATGTTTTTAAGATTGTGCACTCGGGCTCCTTTTACTTCAATAAAATCTGTGAATTGGCTCATAAAATCGCAAAGTTGCGAAGTTACGTTTTTTGAGCTTAAAAATGAAATGGGTTTGTCTTGTTGTTTTGTTAAATTCTACCTAAGTTTTATTTGATTTTTTCTTTAACAAAGAAACTAAAGCGGAAGGTTATAAGCCATAAACGATAAATTCAAAAATATTAGATTACTTACGAAGGGATGGTAGCGGAAAGTCCAAATTGAGTCACGATCGAGTACTTGTAAAGCATAGTCAGGCGCCATGTGAAATTAAAATAGGTGATTGATTAAGGAGTTGTGACCACCTCCTGTCAATTGAACAGTTTAAACTTACTTCGTTCCCTTTACACCATCAATCTCTAAACCTAAAATTAGAAGTTTATGAAATGTTGGCAATTGCGCACCACTTTCAGTGATTGTCCAGTCGCTCCAGGAGGCCTCTAAACCATCAATAGGTAATATGGATGTCCACATTTTATAGGCCGTTGGTTTCCCATTATCGTCTAGAATCCATAAATAGGAATCGCCAGGAGTTGAACCACCTGATGTGTAAGTTACCAGTAGGGCATCTTTGTTGTTATTAGTTTTTACGAGTCTGCGTTCTACATCTTTATCAAATACTTTATAAGGTGCTACCAACCAAAAGGAATCGTTATTAAAATATGTAATAGCTTTCTCGATAAGTTCTTGAGCTATCTCACTTTCATTCTTGAAACTATGAATGTAAGCTTTGCTTTTCGAATGATCGTTTAAATCAAGGACCACTTTGTTTGCTTTCCAAAAGACATTGCAGGTGTTGTTTACTCTATCCCATTCGTAATGGTGTCTTTTTTTGAAAGTCCACTCTATATAATTGGTAGTATTATAAGCTTCGTAATCTAAAGCATCTAGCATTTTGTAAGCTAAGGCATCAGCTTGTTCTCCTTGCACGCCAGTTGGAATATTCTCATTATATTTAAGATATAAAAAACCAAAAAGTATGAGGGTTGGTAGTGTCAAAAAAATGATGACTCCAGCTATTATTTTTGCTATTTTTTTAGGTTTAACCGCCATGAAATGGGATTTAGTTTTGGGTTTATTGTTGGCTAAAATATTAAATAAGAATGGTTTATAGAAATAAAACTATTAAAAACCGACAGCAGTATCATCTCCTCGATAATCTGCGCCACCTTCGTATGAGTTATCATCTAAAACAAGTATTCCATCGACTTTGCCTATTACGGGTGAGTCTTTTTCGTTAATAGAATAGCCTAAAATTTCCAGTTGTTTTACTAGTTTTTTGTCAAATGCATTAGGTTCCATTCTGATTTCATCTGGTAACCATTGGTGATGGAAACGTGGTGCATCGACAGCTTCTTGCATGGTCATACCAAATTCATGAACATTTAAAATAGTTTGTAGCACCGATGTGATGATTGTTGATCCACCAGGTGTGCCAAGTGTCATATATAATTTATCGTTTTTTTCAACAATGGTTGGTGTCATAGAACTTAGCATCCGTTTTTCTGGCTGAATACTATTTGCTTCTGCACCGATAAGGCCAAACATATTTGGCTCTCCAGGTTTGCTACTAAAATCATCCATTTCATTGTTTAAAAAGAACCCAAGTTCAGAACAATATAATTTGGAACCATAAGCACCATTTAATGTTGTTGTAGCGGCAATAGCATTCCCAAACTGATCTACAATAGAATAGTGTGTGGTTTCATCACTTTCTATAATTTTAATATTACCATGGCTCACATCGCTTGATAATGTTGCTTTTTCAAAAGAAAAATCAACCATTCGTCCGCTTAAATAATCGTCTTTAATTAAGGTTTCTATAGGTATTTCAACAAAATCAGAATCACCTAAATAAAAACTTCTATCAGCATAAGCACGTCGTTCAGCTTCAGTAATAGCTTGTATAGTTTTCAATGAATTGTGCCCATATTCATCTAAATGAAACGGTTGAAGCATTGTCATTATTTGCGCTAAGCAAATACCCCCACTTGCAGGTGGCGCCATCGATATTATTTTTAAATCATCATAAGTAAATGTAATTGGAGTCCGCCATTTAGCTTTATACTTTGCTAAATCTTCTTCAGTTATAATACCACCATTATCTTGTATAAATTTGGCAAGTATTTTAGCTGTTTCACCTTTGTAAAATTCATCTCTACCATGTTTTAAAATGCGTTCTAACGTTTTGGCAAGCTCAGGATATTTTATAACATCATTGGTTTTCCATAAAGTATCCAAAATAATTGGTTGCTTATTTGCTTCAAGGAAAAGAGGTTGATATTTTTTAATCTTTTGTTCTTGCTTTTTAGTCACTGTAACACCTTTGTATGCTAAGTTTATTACAGGATCAAAAATATCATCTATAGGTAAAGTACCTAGTTTTTTATGCACTTCAAAAACACCGGCTATCGTACCGGGTACACCAACAGCCATGGCACCAAGTATGCTTTTATTAGGGATTACCTCTCCTAATTCATCTAAGTACATGTTTTTAGTAGCTGCTAGCGGTGCTTTTTCTCTAAAATCTATGGACCCAATATCTCCATTTGCTTTTCGGTAAACCATAAAGCCACCACCACCAATATTACCAGCAAAAGGGTAGGCTACAGCTAATGCTAGCTGGGTAGCACACATAGCATCAAAAGCGTTTCCTCCTTTTTTAAGAATGGCGCTTCCTATTTCAGAAGCTTCAGCACGAGCAGAAACCACCATGGCATGCTCTGTAATAAGGCCTTTTACAGAAGATTTATCAATTTGTTTACATGAAACAAATAGGCATAGTAGCAAGGTAATTGATAAAAAGTATTTAATCATGTAGTTCCTTATTTAAGTCTTCTAATTTTTGTTTAGAAGAAGCAATGAGTTCATCAAAAAAATCAGAAAATTCATTTTCAAATTCTGTGTAAAATTCTTCAAGTTCAACTACGGCCTCGTTCATACTAGAACGATTCTTGGTACGTCTATTAACACCGTCTAGAACTCTTGAAATACCATCAATAGAAGCATAACTTAAAAGCCAATTATCTGCTAGCATATAAGGCATCATTTTTTGAATTCGTAAAGGGAGTAAATCGTAGTTAATTTCCAAAGAATCATAAAATTTTTCTATGTATTTGTCTAGGGGTTTATCGCTATATGATGCCCAATTTTTAGCTAAAAAGTGGTCGTAAAGAATATCTACAATAACACCAGAATAATGGCTGTATTTTTCATGAAGCCTTTTGGTACTTAGCCTAACGGTTTTGTGCGCATCTGTATAGGTGTCAATATGCCGATGCAATAATATACCAATTTGAATGTCTTTCGAGAATTTTTTATAGCGCTTGCCCTTAATGCCATCTGCAATAAAATTTCCAATGGTAACTAAATCGTTATCGCCAGATAGGTAAATATGTGCTAAGTAGTTCATTCGTGAAATTTACGAATTCCGTTTTAAGAAATCCGATTTTGAAATACTATATTTGTGTTTTAATAAAAATGAAACATGACACTTATAAAATCTATTTCAGGAATTAGAGGAACCATTGGCGGACAAGTAGGAGAGAACTTAACACCTATTGACGCTGTAAAGTTTGCTTCAGCTTACGGCGTATGGTTAAAACAACAACGCATTAAAGAAAACTACAAAGTAGTAGTTGGGAGAGATGCGCGGATTTCTGGAAAAATGATTCAAAATTTAGTCATGAACACCTTAATTGGTTTAGGTATTGATGTGGTTGATGTAGGATTGTCTACAACACCAACTGTAGAATTAGCAGTGCCTATGGAACATGCTGACGGTGGAATTATTTTAACCGCTAGCCATAACCCAAAACAATGGAATGCGTTAAAACTATTAAATGAAAAAGGAGAGTTTTTAGATGCCGTTGAAGGCGCAAAAATTTTAGATATAGCAGAAAGTGACAACATGATTTTTGCTGATGTAGATAGCTTAGGAAAAATAACGAAGAATAAAGCTTACATAGATTTGCATATTATTGAAGTTCTAGATTTAGATTTAGTAAATGTAAAAGCTATTGAATCGGCTCGTTTTAGAGTTGTTGTAGATGGTGTGAATTCTACTGGAGGTATAGCAATTCCTTTACTTTTAGAACGTTTAGGAGTAGATGTTATTAAGTTGTATTGTGAGCCAAACGGAGAATTCCCGCATAACCCAGAGCCTTTAAAAGAGCACCTAACAGATTTGTCTGATGCCGTTAAAAAACACAAAGCCGATTTTGGTATTGTTGTAGATCCAGATGTGGACCGTTTAGCCTTTGTGGATGAACATGGTGAGATGTTTGGTGAAGAATATACATTAGTAGCCTGTGCAGATTATGTGTTGGGTATAACACCAGGAAACACGGTAAGTAATATGAGTTCTACTAGAGCATTACGCGATGTTACCGAAAAACATGGCGGTATGTACGAAGCCAGTGCGGTAGGCGAGGTGAATGTTGTAAATCTAATGAAAAAGAATAAGGTCGTTATCGGTGGCGAAGGTAATGGAGGTATTATTTACCCAGACTCACATTACGGGCGCGACGCTTTAGTTGGTGTCGCCTTGTTTTTAAGTTTACTGGCTGATAAAAATATAAGCGTAAGTGCTCTTAGAAAAACGTATCCGAGTTATTTTATGGGTAAAAAGAAAATACAACTAACACCAGGATTAGATGTTGATGGTATTCTTAAAGCCATGGAAAACCGTTACCAAAATGAGCAATTAACGACTATTGATGGTGTGAAAATCGATTTTTCAGAAAGTTGGGTACACCTTCGTAAAAGTAATACAGAACCAATTATTAGAATTTACACCGAAGCTAAGTCTCAAGAGGAAGCTAATGCTTTAGGCGATAAATTCATTACAGAAATTAGCGAAATTGCTAATAGCTAGAAACGTCATTGTGAGGAGTTTCGATAATTATCTAATAACATAACAATCTTTTGAAGTTTATTAGAAGCTATTTCCCGCTTTCCATTATATCTTTTTAAAACCACGTCATTTCTAAAAGTAAGAGACGTGGTAATATGTATATAACTAGTTTTTTTTCAAAATAGCAGTGTCTTTAGTTTTAAAAAGGATGCCATTTCAATCGGGGCTAAGGTGTCCGTTATGGTTCGTTATTTCTAAGAAGGCAGTAGTGGCATCATGATAGTCTATTACAATTTTAATAAAATAAGTTATTCCATATATTTGTTAGGAATAGTTACCAAAGCTTTAAAATTGATAAGATGAGTAAAATACAAGACGCCATGTTTCAAGACATTAGAAACAAAGATATATTTGAACAATCACAGCGGTATGCTTTTGAATATTTAGAAAGTGTTTTTGATAGAAATGTTTATCCAACTGAAGCTGCTATGCATGATTTGTCAAAATTTGATGAAGCGTTACCAATCACCTCAACAAAAGCCGAAAAAGTATTAAAACAATTAAATCAATATGGTAGTCCAGCAACCACAGCAACATTAGGCGGAAGATATTTTGGCTTTGTTACAGGGAGTGCAGTTCCTATTGGTTTAGCAGCAAAAAACTTAGGAACTTTTTGGGATCAATCTCCTGCTTTAAATGTGATTTCCCCTATAGGTAGCAAATTAGAATCTGTTGTTGAAAAATGGTTTATAGATTTATTTAACTTACCTAAACATACTTCAGCTGGTTTTGTAAGCGGAACATCTGCTGCTAATTTATGCGGTTTAGCCGCTGCTCGATATAGAATTCTTCAAAAAAACGACTGGGATATTAATGAAAAAGGACTCAGAAACGCGCCCCAAATAAGGGTTGTAACAGGTAAGCAAGCACATTCAACAGTTTTAAAGGCTATAGCCGTCTTAGGATTAGGAAAAGAAAATATTGAATGGGTAGATGTGGATAATCAAGGTAGGATAATCCCAGAATTAATTCCAGATTTAGACGAAAACACTATATTAATTTTACAAGCCGGTAATGTAAACAGCGGTGCTTTTGATGATTTTGATGGTATTTGGGAAAAAGCTAAAAAGTCAAATTCTTGGATTCATATTGATGGCGCTTTTGGTTTGTGGGCAGGAGCAGTAGAAGCATTAAAGCATTTAACCAAGGGTATGGAAAAAGCAAACTCTTGGGCTGTAGATGGCCATAAAACACTAAATACACCTTACGATAGTGGAATTATTTTGTGTGCCGACAAAGAAGCTATAACCTCCGCACTCCATATGTCTGGAAGTTATATTATAGAAAGTACGGAGAGAGATGGTATGTTTTTTACACCAGAAATGTCGAGAAGGGCTAGAATAATTGAATTGTGGACAATCATGAGATACCTTGGAAAAAATGGAATAGATGAAATGATTTTAACAATGCATAAAAGAGCAAAACAGTTCGCTAATGAAATTAACCAAATACCAGGGTTTTCTGTTGAAAATGATGTTGTTTTTAATCAAATAATTATTAAATGTAACTCTGATAAGCTGACAGAAAAAGTGTTGAGTAATATTCAAATGTTAAGAGAATGTTGGTTAGGTGGGTCGATGTGGTTTGGTAAAAAAGTTATGAGAGTTAGCGTGTGCTCTTGGGCTACAACTGAAAAGGATATTTCTAAATCGGTTAAATCATTCGAAAAAGCTTTAGCTTTAATTGAATAAATAGTAAAATAACAATAAAAAAATAATCTTTTTAACGTCATGCTTTTCCAGAAAATCAATGAGAAGTTTAAAAAACTATTGGAGGCATCCCTTATTTAGATGAGAATTATACCGTTCTTGGAAACGTTGTAAATGGAATATCTATGTTAGATTCAATGGCCCGTAATAAAACAAATGATCATGATAGCCCCTTAAATGATGTTATAATATTAAGTGTTACTATGGTTGAAGAAAGTCATTTTAAAATCACTACATAGAAACATTAAAAATACTTATCTTGTTCTCCACGTTGACAGACTAAAATAACATATGAAGAAACTAGCATTACATTGGAAGATTATTATAGGAATGGTTCTCGGAATCATTTTTGGTTTTATTATGAATACCGTTGATGGCGGAAAAGGATTTGTTTCCGATTGGATTGCACCTTTTGGCACCATTTTTATCAATCTTCTAAAACTTATCGCAGTACCGTTAATTTTAGCGTCCCTGATTAAGGGAATCTCTGATTTAAAAGATATTTCTAAAATAAAATCTATGGGTTTACGCACCATTGGGATTTATATTGGTACAACTTTAGTCGCTATTGTTATTGGTTTAAGTATTGTAAATGTGGTTAAACCCGGGAAAGGTATGCCGCAAGAAACTATTGAAAAAATCAAACTTAAATACGAAAATGATGCTGGGGTAACTGATAAATTAATGAAGGCTTCTGCTCAAAAAGATGCAGGACCGTTACAATCATTGGTGGATATTTTTCCAAGCAATATATTTACATCTTTAGGTGAAGCAAAAATGCTTCAAATTATATTTTTCGCGCTCTTTGTTGGTATTTGTTTACTACTAATTGGCGAGGAAAAGGCGAAGCCACTGGTTAAGTTTTTTGACTCGCTCAATGAGGTGGTAATGAAAATGGTAGATCTAATAATGTTATTTGCGCCTTATGCTGTTTTTGCTCTTTTAGCTAATGTTATTATCGCTTTTGATGATGTTGAAATTTTAATCAAATTACTGTATTATGCTTTTTGTGTTGTTGGCGGACTCCTATTAATGATTGGTTTCTATCTAATTTTAATAAGTGTGTATACCAAAAAATCACCAATGTGGTTTTTGAAAGAAATAAGTCCTGCGCAACTTTTAGCATTTTCAACAAGTAGTAGTGCTGCAACGCTTCCTGTAACTATGGAACGTGTAGAAGAACACTTAGGTGTAGATAAAGAAGTATCGGGTTTTGTACTTCCTGTTGGTGCCACTGTAAATATGGATGGTACTAGTTTGTATCAAGGTATTGCAGCTGTATTTATCATGCAGGTTATTTGGCCTGAAGGTTTAACCTTTACAAATCAATTAGTGATTGTGCTTACAGCGCTATTAGCTTCTATTGGCAGTGCCGCAGTACCAAGTGCAGGTATGGTGATGTTGGTTATTGTATTAGAGTCTATAGGTTTTCCAGCAGAATTATTGCCTATTGGTCTAGCTCTTATATTTGCTGTTGATAGACCATTGGATATGTGTAGAACGGTTGTTAACGTAACTGGAGATGCTACTGTATCTATGATAGTGGCGAAGTCTTTGGGTAAATTACATGACCCGAAACCAAAAGAGTGGGATGATAATTATGAGGCAGTGAAGTAATACTAAGTCTAGGCGGACTCCCAAAATATATTTTGATAGAATTGATGTGCTAAAAACCCATTGAAATGCGTATCAATAAAATAAGAAAAATGAACGTTTGTTTTATCATGTAATCGTGGAAGGCTATTAATCCAAATAATGATGCTTCCTTAGGTTTAATTAAAGTAGGTGGTAAAAGAAATTGATGTATGGCTATGAGTATTCCTGAAAATTTAACCATTAGAAAAATGTACTATAACTAATTGTACGGTTATTTAATTTAATAGTTTTAAATGAGTTCCAATATATCATTAACAACACCAATAGTTTCAGTTAAATGGCTTCAGGATCACTTGAATGCCGATAATCTTATTATTTTAGATGGCACAATAGTAAAATCGTTTGATGCATTGCAACAACAAATACCAAATGCACGATTTTTTGATATTAAACAAAAGTTTAGCGATACTTCAGATGCGTTCCCAAGTGCATGTCCTACTGCTTCTCAATTTCAAAAAGAAGCGAGAAAATTAGGCATCAATCAAAATAGTGCCATTGTAGTTTATGACGACAAAGGTATTTACTCAAGTGCCAGAGTTTGGTATTTGTTGAGAGCTTTTGGTTTTAATAATGTAGCTGTTTTAAATGGTGGATTTCCAGAATGGCTGAAGGCCGGATATGCAACTGAAGATACGAATCTTTATGAAGGAGGAATTGGTGATTTTGAAGCAAATTTACAGCCCAATTTCATGAAGTTTTTTGATGATATTGAAGCCAATTCTAAAAATAAAACTCATAAAATAATAGATGCACGTTCTTCGGGGCGATTTAATTGCAAAGAACCAGAACCCAAAGCAGGATTGCGCATGGGTACGGTTCCAAACTCAGTTAATTTACCTTTTACAGATTTGTTAGAAGCGGGCGTTTTAAAATCTAAAAAGGATTTAGCCAAAGCGTTTTACATGGTTGCAGAACAAGATGACCCTCTTATTTTTTCATGTGGCTCAGGTATTACAGCTTGTGTTTTGGCTTTAGGAGCAGAACTATCCGGATATAAAAATATTTCGGTTTATGATGGTTCTTGGACCGAATATGGAAGTTTAACAACAGAAGATATGGGAAATCTGTGTTAAGTAATAACGCACAAGAAAACTATTAGATAAACAATTACAGTAATTTAACGGAAAAGAATCTTTCAAATATTTTCCAGTTTAATATAAACAGTGCAATGAGAGTGTCGGTAGGATTAGATTTTATTAAGTCTCGGAACTCGATTTCTAAGGTGATTTAAAATTAATATCAATCCATTCAAACATCTTTTTATACACATTTTCTCTTACCGGTTTTTTTGAGAGAATTAAATCGTGCATGCCATTTTCTATTTCGAAAGAAGTTACATTTCCCTCAATTTTACTAGCGTAATTTCTAATGTGATTCACGTTTAATACAGCATCTCCCTCTTTAAATTTCTCAGACCAATGGTTTTCGTAGATCGATGTATTACTATACATTACAAGTAACGGAACATCTATAATGAGGTTATTCTGTATTTTTTTTTGAGCGTTATATATAGCGCTAATAAAGCCTGAATTAACCTTGGGTATTTCATGGGGTTTCCATGTAAGCGAGTAGTTCCATTCACCATGTTTTTTTTCGTGCAGGCTGTACCCATATAGTTTTGAAAAACCGCTAGAAATCAGCTTATTTGGAAAATACGTACTTAGCATCGAAAGTATAGGAATCCCTATTTTTCTTTCAATGATGTTTAAATTAAATTCATAAAACGGACTGTTACAGATTATACCGTGAAATAAGTTGTTATTTAAATGATTCCCCGCGTAATTAGTCACAATGAGCCCACCGGTAGAATGTCCCTTTAAAATTACCTGATTGTTGTTTTCAGATTTGATAATTTGCAAGGCAAGGTCTATTTCGTCATCATATTCTATTAAGGAACGTACATTGTTTAATTTTTGATGACTTAGATGTGAACGTCCGTACTTTCGTAAATCTAGAGCATAGAAATTATAGCCTTGATTATTGAATTGTTTGGCCATTTCTTCTTGAAAAAAATAATCGTTGAAACCGTGTATGTATAAGATTGCCTTTCCTGTCTTCGTTTTCGAATTTCTGCAAATCAGTGTTGCAATTACTTCTCCCTCATAATCGTCAGCAAGCGATAATGTCAACTTATTAAACCCATCACCAAGAACATCTGGAAGATAATTGGTATTGGTTTTTTCTTTTGATTTTTCCGTTTTCATCCCAATTTATTTTAACTTAAACCTGATATTCTTTTTGTTTTTTAATGGACGAGAATATTTTAAACTGAAGCAAAACAAGCATACTAATGAAAGTCAGAACGATTATGAGTAGCAACGTGTTGATCTCAGATTTAATGGATGCTAAATCCCCTCGGTAAAAAGCTATTTTCCTGAATCCATTTAAAAACTGTGTCGACGGTATAAATTGTGCAATGTTTGCAATTGCATCCGGAAATGCAAGTGTTGGCCAGGTAAATCCACTGAGTATAAAAGCAGGTGTAGAAATTACCATCAAAAGCTCCGTAGCCTTTAATTGGCTTGGGATGGCAATGGAAAACAGCATTCCAATACACATGGAGGCTAATGTTAATAGTGTTGCCAAAACCAACATGGGTAAATTAAATATGTCAATATCAATTTTAAAATACGGAATCAAAAAGCTTATAATCATCCAAATGACTGGTATCATCAATAGAAAAGGGATTGATTTAAGTGCAATATGGTACAAAGAGGACCTACTCTGCTTAATAAGTAAGCCAAAATGGTCATCTTCAAAATCTCTGGCAAAAACTAATGCCATGGCCAAAAAGATAATCTGTTGCATAATCGCAGCAAGTAAACCGGGTAGCATAAATGTGGCATAGTTTCCTGTGGCATTGTAAAGCTTGTTGAAATTGATTTTAAAACTTTCATAGGCTGCTAAAGCCTCAGAAGGGTGAAGCCCCTTTTTTTTGAGTCCTTCTATTTCTATTCCTGCATTTAAGGACATTAAAACGGATTGAATGTTTTTGCTAGCTGTATTCGCATTTAAGATATTCGCCATATTCAAGTCAACTCTTATTTCAGGATGTCTTTTTTGGAGAATATCTGCTTCAAAATTGACAGGTAGGGTAATCACAGCATCATATTGTTTTGCAGGCATTTCTTCCATTATAATGCCGGGCGTATACCGGATATCCGATACGAGTAATGCTTCATTATCTATAAAGGCATCGATAATTTTGTCTGAAGTCGGACTGTGGTCTTGATCAATAATCACAATAGGTAAGTCAATCACTTTTGCTTGCTTATAGACGTAACCAAACAGAACCCCATAAAAAATTGGTGCTCCAATAAAAATAGCAAGCAATACATTATTTGAAAAAATACGCTTAAACTCTATTCTAAGTAATTTTAAAAAATCTTTCATGCTCGAGATTATTTAATAAGAATGCTAGCATTTATGTAAAATTTCTGCTTGGATATATCTGAAGTTGGACTGACCTTTAGCTCATAAATAGATTCTGATAGTTCGTATAAAGGTGCAGTGCTTGTAATATTAGCATACTGTGCCAATTGCTTTATAGCTACAATTTTTGTATTAATTTCCTCTTCGGTGAAGGGATTGATAAGTATAAGTGGTTCGCCGACTTCAAAGTCATATACTTTTGATTCAGGCACAGTAAATCGGAAATACACACTGTCTTTTTTATAGCCATTGAACAACGCATATCCTGGTGTGAGCAATTCCCCTTCCACCAAGCTAATAGTTTCAATAGTCATATCTGCAGGCGCTATTATAAATTTTTCATTTGCCGCTGAAAGCACTTCCTCTTTGGCACCAATAGCTCTACTCAACTGTCCTTTAGCCTGGTCAATTTGTTCGGTCCTTGCACTTTTACTTACTTCCTTTCGTTTAGCTTCCAGCGCAGAAACTTGTGCCTTTGCCATATCGCGTTTCATTTTCACTTCATCAAATTGTTGCAAACTAACCAGTGAATCTTTATACATGGCTTGTAGCCGATTATAGGATTGTTGCGCAAAATTCAATTGAGCTTTTCCAGCAGTAATTTGACTGTTAATTTGTTTTAATTGTTCAATTGTAGCACCATTTAAAGCCATATTTAATTGACCTTTCGCGGCTGCAACAGCACCTTCTACCTGTGTCATTTTTGCATTTACCTCCGGTAAATATAGCAAGGCCAGTGTGTCTCCTTTTTTTGCTGTTTGCCCTTCTTCGACATAAATTTTACTAATTCGTCCGGCAAGTTTACTACTCACAGAAATGGTTTCAAACTTCACTTTTCCTCTATAAGATGTAATTTCTGTATCATTTCCACAAGAGCTTAAAGTTAGAATAGCGATACCAACACTAATTAAATTTCTAAATGATTTCATTTTTTTTATTCTTTTTAGTTGTATTAATAATTGAGAATCCCCTTGGCATGGAGTAAGTCGGTGACCGCTCGTCGCTGATTGAAAAATGATTCTTGTAATTTAAAATTAGCTTTTTCCAAATCGTTCAAAGCGTCAAGTACGTCGTTTATGGATACGAGATTATTTTTGTATTGTTTATCAATCATATCATAGGTGTCACTCGCCAATTCAATTTCTTTTTGAATTATTTTGATGTTTTGAAGGGATGATTCATAGGTTAATTCCGCCTTAATAATGCTTAGGGCAATCATCTCATTAGCATCTTCTATTTGCTCTCTATATTTTTGACTTTCAATTTTGGATTTTTCACTTTTCAACCATGATTGACGCCCATCGAACACATTCCATTTAATACCGGCCCCAACATACCATTTTGGATCTAATAGTGATAAGTCATCTTCAATAAATTCATAATGCCCTTTTAAAGCAAGTTTGGGTATAAAATTGCTTTTTTCCATTTTTGCTTTATATAGTGTCGCTTTTTCCGCCTCTTCTAAAGCTTTGACTTCATTTCGTTTTTCAGTGCCCGATATGACGTCCATTGAAAATGAATGCAATATTGGATTCAGTAGGTATAAACTCCCCCTGTTTTCACCTGTTAGTTGATGGAGTACCTCGACTAATAAGGTTTTATTATGATTAAAATCCAATTGTTTCGCTGCCAACTGTTGTTGTGCTAACTCAATTTTTTTGCGACCAATAGGAGTTGCCAAACCATTTTCAATGGCTTTTTTTACGTAGTATTCTTGCTCATCTAAGTATGTTTCAGAAGTATTTAGAACACGTTTAGAGGCATATACCAACGCCAGTTTATCGTAAGCCTCAATTATTTTTAAGGCTATTTTTTCCTTTTCGGCAATCCCAACATAATTTAACGACGCTTCTTTATGTTTGCTGGCTTTAATGGCATTGGTAGCTTCAAGTCCGCTAAAGAGCACCCAGTCTAAATCTACTGATGATTTTAAGATATTTTTGTCTTGCAGATTAGTGATTTCTGTTAAAAGGATATTTTCAGGAAAAGGATCATTAAAAGGAATGCCAACGGCTTCTTTGATGAGCAATTTTTGGGTTGCAATTAATAAATTTTGCGTGTCATCGTCGAAGGTTAAGTCATCATTCAATCGTATGTAATTCGCATTGAAAGTCAATTTGGGCAGAAAAACAGCCTTCGCCAATTTTTGATCAATTTTTGACTGTTCAGTATTAAAACTTAGAATATTGACGGTATGACTTTTTTTCAATCCTTTGCTTATCAGATCCTTTAGATCTGGATTCAATTGTTGAGCCATAGAGACCCATGGAACGAAGCATGTAAAAACAATTAAAAGGATATTTAGTCTTGATGTGTTTTTGTGCATTGCAAATGATTTTAATATTGCAATGCAAATATCATAACGATCTCATAATTTTCATTTGACCTATATCAAAAAGTGAAGATTAATTTCTTTTAAAGCTCATTTCTTCTAATGCGACTGAGAGTTTCCTGGGTCATCCCAAGGAAAGAGGCAATTTGGCTTAAGGGGACACGATGTGCTATATTTGGAAATTCAGAGATCATATAATCATAGCGTTCTCTAGCAGTATGAAATTGAATAGCATTTAATTTATAAATGATTTTTGTAAACATTTCTAAGGATAATAATCTAATAAATTTTTCCATTTTGTGGTATTTGACTAATAATAAGTCCATGTTTTCATAGGATATACTATACAGAACTGAATCTTCTAAAACCTCTAAATAATATAAACTAGGACTTTGATTAAAGTAACTATCCACACTGGCCATAAATTTACCAGCTCCAGAGAACCATTGCGTTACTTCCTTTCCATCTTCTTTAAGGTAATAACTTCTGCCTAACCCCTGTTCTATAAAATATAATTTATTGCAAACCTGACCTTCTTTAATTAAGACCTGATTTTTTTGGACGTTTTCTTTTTCAAAACAAGGGAGTATGTCATTAAGTTCATCGTGAGAGAATGGCACTAATGTTATGAGGAAGTCGGTAATATTCATGAAATATTAATTTGTAAGTACATTACAGTTTTAATGATACGGTGCTGTTTTAAGAACATATATCAGTCGATAAGCGAATTTATATTTTTAAAATCTAAAAATCAATATGTAATATAATCTATACAAAAAAGTTATAAACAAAGGAGATGATAATATTTAAAGTTATTTCTATTGATAGGAGGAGATTATTAAAGAGTGCCATTTTAAATCTTATAAATGATCTGATTTCTCAATCGTGCCTCATTTAAAAATGAAAATCGTTAATCCAAAAACTTACTTTTTAATTCAGGCGTAGGAACCATACAAGATTCTTTTCTGCCATACCATTTGTAACGATTTTTAGCAATAAAATCGTAAACCCAATTGCGTATAAAGTTTGGAACAATTAGAAATATAGCCAATAAATTTATTGGAAACCTCAATTGCCACGCTACTTTTAAAGCTGCAGTAGATTTATATTGAATGCCTTTTTCAGGAGTATATAAAAGAATAGAATCTATTTTAGAAGTATCAATATTGTAGTGCTCAATAATGTTTTGCCCAATATTACTTTGTAATGTTGTAAATAAAAACAAATTGTTTTTATCATGTCTTATAGCATATTGCACCGAAGAATTGCAGAGGTTGCAAACACCATCAAACAGTATTAATTTTTTATTAGCGGGTACTCCAAAATTCATGCTGTAAAGATAGCACTATAATATTGTATTCTTAAAAGTTAGGAATGAACAACTCGCGGAACTAGTAGTTATTTTTTTACGGACTCAACCAGTACTAATTGGTCTAAGCTAACATTGGTTGTAAACATCCCGTAATTAACAACCGCTTTGTTTTTTTCAATTTTGTCAATAGTGCCAACAGCTCTGCCATCTTCCATTCTAACACGATCGCCAATTCTAATAATTTCTTTTGGTTTAGGTTGTTCAATAGCTTTTTGTTTAGCTATTTTTTTCTTTTTGCGAATAACGTCTACTTTCTTTTCGGCTTCTTGTTTAACTTGCTGCACTTTAGCTTTTATGGACTTCTTTTGCTTAGCTGATACCTTTTCACGTTTAGAGTTCTCAATCTGAACAACTTTAAAAAGTTCTCCCAATAATGCTTTCTTTTGCTTGTTATCAAAGTATTTTTCAGCAATATCATTTACTTTTTGACCTAAGTAAATTAAACGTTGATTACTATCATATAATTCTTGATAGCTCTCAAGTTTTTTCTGAATTTTCATATTTATCCCTTCGAGCTTATCAGCCTCTTCAAGTTTTTTCTTTTCATTTTCTTTTAATGATTGACCTGTTTTTTCAAGTCTAGAGCGTTCTTTTTGAAGTTTAGCAATAGTAGCATCAAAACGTACTTTACTACGCTCAATTTTCTTTTTAGCACGATTAATTAAACTGTATGGAATGCCATTTTTCTGAGCGACTTCGAATGTAAAGCTACTTCCAGCTTGACCGATAACTAGTTTATAAAGTGGTTCTAGTGAGCGCTCATCAAATAGCATGTTAGCGTTTAACATATATGGTAACTCGTTTGCTAATATTTTTAAGTTCGAGTAATGTGTTGTAATAATTCCATAAGCTTCACGATGGTAAAACTCTTCCAAAAATGTTTCAGCTAAAGCACCACCTAGTTCAGGGTCACTTCCCGTTCCAAATTCATCAATTAAAAAGAGTGTGTTTTTGTTACACTTCTTCAAGAAATAATTCATTTGTTTTAAACGGTAACTATAGGTGCTTAAATGATTTTCAATAGATTGATTATCTCCAATATCGCTCAAAATTCTATCGAATAGAAATACTTTACTACGTTCATGTACAGGAATAAGCATACCGCTTTGAATCATAACTTGTAATAAGCCAACTGTTTTAAGCGTGATGCTTTTACCGCCAGCATTAGGACCAGAAATAACAATAATCCGGCTGTCTTGTTTTAATTCGATACTTTGCGGAAACGTCTTTTCTTTCTTCTCTAAGTTATTTAAATAGAGTAGTGGATGGTAAGCATCTCGCAAATACATGCTTTTATCTTCTGAAAATTCAGGAAGAATCGCATTCATAGATTTCGCGTATTTTGCTTTCGCCGAAATGACATCTATATTAATTAAAAAAGTTTGATAATCTTGTAATAATGTTAAAAACGGGCGCATAAAATCCGTTACATCTTTTAATATTCGAACAACTTCTTCACCTTCTTCGTACTCTAAATTATTAAGTTCTCTGCTGTATTGTAAAGTGGTTTCTGGTTCTATGTATACAATGCTGCCGGTTTTACTACCGCCCATTATAGCACCCTTGACTTTACGCCTGTACATCGCTTTTACAGCTAATACACGTTTGTTTTCTACTACAGATTCTCGAATATCATCTAAATATTCAAGATTATGATAGGTGCTTAAAGCACTGCCAAAACTTGAGTTTATTTTTCCTTTTATCTTGTTTATTGATTGTCGTAAATCAAAAAGTAAATTAGAGGCGTTGTCTTTTATATCCCCAAATCGGTCAACAATACTATCAACTTTTTCAATTAGAATTTTAGTCACTTCAATATGTGATGCAAACTGATTTAAATTTGGGTAATACTCTTCAAATTTATTTAAAAAGGTTATTAAAGCATTCACGGTAATAGACATCCCTACTATTTTCTTTAAACCATGAACCTCTAAATAAGTGTTTTCAATATTAAGGAGTTGTATCTCTTTAGTAATCGTGTCGAATCCATGATTAGGTATTCGATTATCGTTATAAAGTGATGATACATACTCATTAGTTAACTGTAGAGCAATCAGCAATTTTTCATATGTTTTATAAGGCGAAATCTGCAAAGCCTTTTCATTTCCAAGAGGTGTAACACAGAGTTCGCTAACTTGTTGTAAAACCGTTTGAAATTCTAAATCTTGTAATGTTTTTTCGTGGATGTGTATCATTCCTAAGTATAGACTCTAAAAATAAAGAAACGCAAAGTTAAACAATCTATGCGAGATGATTTTTATGTGAGATAGCTTCTTAATAGTATATTAATTAACACTTTAGAAGAATTGTTTAGAAAAAAGATGCCTGTTGTCGTTTCAATTTCTGCATAAATGCTTTGGGTAATCTATCAAATTGCAATCCGATATTAAAAGTTTAATCAAAAATTTGGGTGCGCTTTTAGCCGTGAATGGTTTCAGATTTGCCATAATTTTGTATCACTTCAGCTTCAAAATCTATAAGTTCTTGCCAGCGTTTATCAACATCAATATCCTGTCCGTATTTACGAGCAAACCCAATAAAAATAGTATAGTGCCCTGCTTCGCTAATCATTAAATCATGGTAGAATTTAGAAAGTTCGGGGTCTTTAATTTCCTTTGAAAGTAGCTTAAAACGTTCGCAACTTCTTGCTTCTATCATGGCCGAAAACAATAATCTATCTACCATAGATTGTAGTCTACTCCCACCTTTATTCATAAACTTGTAAAGCTCATTCACATAGCTGTCTTTGCGCTCTCTGCCGAGTTTATAACCGCGTTCTTTTATGATGTCATGAACCATTTGAAAGTGTTCTAATTCTTCTTTAGCTAATTCGAGTAAATCAGTAACTAAATCGGTGTATTCAGAATTAAGCGTGATAATGGTTATAGCATTAGTGGCAGCTTTTTGCTCACACCAGGCATGGTCGGTTAATATTTCTTCAATATTAGACTCTACGATGTTTACCCAGCGCGGGTCTGTTGCTAATTTTAAACCAAGCATATTTTTTCGTTTTTGTAAAAGTAGTTATAAGATTGAAGCAGAAAAAGACTAACTAATATAATTCCAGATATTTTTATACTTACCAAGTTGTTTGTAGGTGTGAAGAAACACTTGGTTTTCTGAAAGCGTTAGCGAAGGGTCAATTTTTAAAATAGATTTAGCATGATGTCTAGCCAATTGTAAAATATCATTGTCCTTAATAATATCAGCAATTTTTAAGTTTAAAACGCCACTTTGTTGTGTGCCCATAATATCTCCAGGACCACGCAAACGTAAATCAACTTCAGCAATTTCAAAACCATCATTGGTTCCTACCATAGTCTCTAAACGGGTTTTGCTATTACTACTTAGTTTGTGACTCGTCATTAAAATGCAATAACTCTGTTCTGCACCTCGACCAACACGACCACGTAATTGGTGTAATTGCGATAATCCAAAACGTTCTGCACTTTCAACAATCATTACCGAAGCATTAGGTACGTTTACACCTACCTCAATAACCGTTGTTGCTACCATTATTTGAGTTTCACTTTTAATAAACCGTTGCATCTCGTATTCTTTGTCAGCTGGTTTCATTTTTCCGTGGACTATTGACGTTTGGTATTTAGGCATTGGGAAATCTCTAGAGATGCTTTCATAGCCATCCATCAAATCTTTATAATCCATTTTTTCGTTTTCTTGAATTAATGGATATACAATATAAATTTGTCTCCCTTTATCAATTTCATCACGAATAAATCGAAATACTTTTAATCGATTTTTATCAAATCTATGAACCGTTTTTATAGCCTTTCTTCCAGGGGGTAATTCGTCAATAATTGAAATGTCTAAATCACCATAAACAGACATGGCTAAAGTTCTAGGAATTGGTGTAGCAGTCATTACTAAAACATGCGGGGGAGATGTGTTTTTGTGCCACAATTTACTTCTTTGGGCAACTCCAAACCGATGCTGTTCGTCAATTACAGCGAGTCCTAAATTTTTGAATTTCACTTTATCTTCAAGTAGGGCATGCGTGCCAATTAATAGGTGTAATTCGCCATTTTCTAAAGCTTCGTGAATTATTCTTCTTTCTGAAGTTTTAGTTGAACCAGTCAATAGTTTAATATTGATATTCAATTTGTTACACCATTCTTGTAATCCATTAAAGTGTTGGACTGACAAAATTTCAGTCGGCGCCATTAGGCATGCTTGAAAATCATTGTCAAGTGCCATGAGTATTGACATGAATGCAACTATGGTCTTTCCAGAACCTACATCACCTTGTAAAAGCCGGTTCATTTGTGCATTACTCCCTAAATCAGCTCGAACCTCTTTTAAAACTCGTTTCTGTGCATTGGTTAATTCGAAAGGTAAATGGTCTTTGAAGAATGAATTAAAATGGGTTCCAACTTGGTCAAAAGGAAAGCCTTTAATTTTTGATTTATGAATTAAATTTTTGATAATTAATTGCAGTTGGATATAGAATAATTCTTCAAATTTTAATCGGAATTGAGCTCTAGAAAGAAGGTCTTGAGTCTTCGGAAAATGCACATTAAAAAGTGCTGAATCTTTGTTAATTAATTTTAATTCTGAACGTAAATTATCTGATAATGTTTCGGTAAATCTCCCTTTAGTTTCAATAAAAAGCTGTTGCATGATTTTACTCATCATTCGATTTGTGATACCTCTATTTGATAATTTTTCTGTGGAAGGATAAACGGGTTGCATCGCAGAACGCATATTTTGTTCATGCTCATCAAGTAATTCTAGTTCAGGATGTGCCATACTGAATTTACCACTAAACCAATTGGTTTTCCCAAAAGCGACATAGGTCGTGTTTAACTTTAAATTTTCTCTAATCCACTTTTGTCCTCGAAACCAAACGAGCTCCATGGTGCCAGTATCGTCTTGAAATGTGCCAACTAATCGTTTTCCTCGCTTTTGAGCAACTTCTTTAAACCCTGTTATCTTTCCAATTACTTGCACATCGGCATTGTTGCGTTGTAATTGGTTGATTTTATAATATTGTGTTCTGTCTATGTATCTGTTTGGAAATAAGTTGATTAAATCCTGATAGGTATGTACACCTAACTCCTTACGCAGCAAATCGGCACGATTTGGACCAACACCTTTTAAATAATCTATGGGGGTTTGAAGGTTAACAGACATATAAGCGAATTTAAGGAAATCAATTAAAATTATGTCTTATTAAATTCTTAATATCAAGTCGAATTTGAGATATTTTTATAGGTATAACTGTTTTCTTTTTAAAATATATTGAAAAAATTAAATAATAGACTGTATTTCTATTTCAATGGTTAAATTTGGTATTCTTAAAATATAATTTAAAGGATATTGATTGATGAGAAAACTCAACGAATTTATTTGGGAAACACATGGCATTCATGCAGGTACTGAGCAAGATCATGTAAAACATGGTATTGATAAATTAGAAGATATTGTTGATAAAGCTATTGAAGCTGGTAACCCAAGTATAACCTTTATAATACATTCACCTCGATTAACAAACTTTCGCTATACCGCTGAAAGAGATACGAATGTGAAGTTTATTAGAGGGAATAAATCGTATTTAAATTATCCAAAACGTATTGCTAATCTTCGTGAAAAATATGAAGGACAAATCAATATCAAGTATGGTATTGAGCTAGAATGGATGGGACCTGATTTAGGTTTACAATGGAGTAGGTCAAAGATATTTCAAGCTGAAGATGCTGATTATGTGATTGGTTCTGTGCATTTTGCACCTGAAGGTTTACCTTATGATGGTTCAAAAGAAGAAGCTTTTGAATTGTTGAAATTAAGAGGGAGTTTGGAAGCGTATTGGGATGGATATTTCAATGAAATGATTCAAATGATAGAATGTTTTGGAGATATGATTCAGATTATCGGACATATTGATTTACCAAAATTGAATGTTGATATGCCCGAAGCTTTGGTGAATTTTGAAACGAGTTCTCATCCATTGGCTAATAAGTTTAGAACGCTTTTAGAGCTTATAGCCGATAGAAACTTATCTTTAGATGTAAATATGGCTGGAAAGTTTAAGGGTGTTGGCGTGTATCCAGTGCAAAGTATTTTAAGACGAGCAAACGAACTTGAAATCCCTGTTTGTGTAGGTACAGATACCCATCATGTGCGTTACTACGGATTAAACTACAAGGAAAGCTTAGAATATATTCAAGAAGCCGGTTACGAAAGTTATGTGAGCTATTCAAAATTAATCCCAGAGAATCGCACGATTTATGATGACCACGATTTAAAAGTAAAATATACTGTTTTAAATAAAGGCATTGAGTTATTAAATCAAAGACTGGATGATAATCAAAGACGAATTATTCCTGATTATTCTTTTGGTGGTTCGTTTTCTGAATTTGTAGATATATATAGAAGTGCCACTGGTATGGGTGATTATAACGCAATTAGAATTCGTAAATGGGGTAAATCAATAACGGTAACAAACGAAATTCCTAAAAACAGCCAAAGAATAGTTAATGGTTTGTTTTCTGAACATTTAGATGAACCTGGAGTGATTTCTTCATTGTTTAACACCTTAGCTTCTGAAGGAATTAATGTAGAAACAGCACGTCTAAAAACAAATAATGATGGTACAGCAGTTGCGTTTTTATCAATAGATAATAAAAATGGAAAAGTGCAGAGCGCTATCGATTTTATTAACGGTACGGATACGGGCCTTTTTAAAGATTTAACCTATCAAGAAAATGCTGTTTTGCCAAATTATTATAGAGCAGGCGTGTATTTGCTTGAGGTGGATGGCGTAGGTTTAAACTTGGCTTTAAGTGATAAAGTTATTTTAACAAAACATCATAATGCACCTGGAGTCCTGCTCATATTGTTGTCTGCCTTGGGTTCAAAGCACATAAATATTAAAGATTTGCGTTTAGGTAAATTGAATGATGTTGGATATTCTGCTTTGGCCATTGATGGCGATAGTAACGTGATTAGAAATCTGTTGTCAAAACTAGGCGATCAATATTATGAGGCTAATTTAATTGAGTTTCATAGTTTTTAATGCATTTTTTGTGATTTTGGGTTAATCTTTGATATATTTAAAATCATGAATCGATTATTTGTTACTTTATGTTTTTGTGTAAATTTTTTATGGGGTCAACAAACCGATTCTGTTGACTTTAAAAAAGTAGAATCTGTCATCCTTTTTAATCAGATTAACGTCGATAGTACTGTTTTTAATTCTTATCAAGTCAAGTTTAGTATTTTAAAGAACATCGATTCTGTCTATTTAGACGCTATCCATATGCGATTTCTAAATGTTGCATTAAATGAAAAGCCAATAACGTATAAGAATGATGGTAAAAAGCTTATCATCTATAACAAGTTTGAAGCTTCAACTGATTATACGCTAAACTTTCTCTTTTTTGCATCACCAAAAAAAGCCATGTACTTTGTGGGATGGGATAATGGGTCGAAAAAGCAAATATGGACTCAGGGACAAGGGCAATATACAAGCCATTGGCTGCCATCCATTGACGATATGAATGAAAAAATAGAGTTTGATTTGTCATTCGTTGCTCCTAAAGATTATCAGGTTATTTCTAATGGTAAAATGCTTTCTAAAAGAGAAACACCGACTTATAATTTATGGGAATTTGATATGCAAAACCCAATGTCTAGCTATTTAGTGGCTTTGGTCATAGGAAAATATGATAAAAAAGTAGAATATTCAAAAAGTGGCATTCCTTTGGAAATGTATTATTATCCAGAAGATTCGTTAAAATTTGAGCCAACCTATCGTTATACTCGGGAGATGTTTGATTTTCTTGAAGAAGAAATTGGGGTGTCATATCCTTGGCAAAATTATAAGCAAGTTCCTGTTAAAGACTTTTTGTATGCTGGTATGGAAAATACAAGTGCAACGATTTTTTCGGATAGTTTTGTAATCGATTCTATTGCATTTGTGGATAAAAACTATGTAAATGTTAATGCACATGAATTGGCTCATCAATGGTTCGGAGATTTGGTTACTGAGTCATCTGGAACCCACCATTGGTTGCAAGAAGGTTTTGCCACCTATTACGCCTTGTTGGCAGAACGCGATATTTTTGGAGATGAATATTACTACTGGAGATTATATGAATATTCTCAAGAATTATTAGAGCAAGATGAAGCAGGCCAAAGCACATCGCTGTTAGATCCAAAATCTAGTAGTACTACGTTTTATAAAAAAGGAGCTTGGGTCTTACATATGTTAAGAGAAAAAGTAGGGAATAGGGCTTTTAAGGTTGCAGTAAAAAATTATTTAGAAAAGTATCAGTTTGGTAATGTTGAAACAAATGATTTTATAAATGAAATCGAAATGGCGAGTGGAAAAAATTTGATAGAATTTGTTAATAATTGGCTGGTATCTAAAGAAATATATTATGACGAAATGATTGCTGATATATCAAAGAAATCTTTAATAGTTAGTCATGTATTATTTATGGATTGTGAAAAATTAAACTGTGAGCAAATTATTGAAAGAAGAAATACAGATTATAGAATTAAAATATCACTTATAAATCAAATTAATTATCCAATTAAACCTAAAACATTTAAAACTAAAAATGTTAAATTTAGAAACTATTTAGCCAATAATTTACCTGAAATTCCATCAGAATTACAAGATACCTATGAAACACTACTCTATGATAAGTCATATACAACTATTGAAACTGCTTTGTTCAATTTATGGCAAAACTTTCCGAAGGAGCGACATAGGTATTTAGATAAAATTAACGGTATTCATGGGTTTAGTGATAAGAATGTTAGAACACTTTGGTTAACTTTAGCTCTAATTACTGAAGATTATCAATTAAAACAAAGAAAACAATATTTTAAAGAATTAACAGACTATACAAGCCCTGAATACGGTTTTGAGATTCGTCAAAATGCGTTTCAATATTTAAACCAAATTCAAGCTTGTGAAGAGGATTGTATAGATAACTTAAAACAAGCTATTACACATCATAACTGGCGATTTAAGAAGTTCGCAAAGTCTTTATTGATTGATAATTAAATTATACTTAATTACAATATTAAAAAATGAAAGCATTAGTAATTTCTGGAGGAGGTAGTAAAGGCGCATATGCAGGTGGTGTTGCTGAGTATTTGATTAAGGAAGAGGGTAGAGATTACGATCTGTATTTGGGGACTTCGACTGGTAGTCTGCTCATACCTCATTTAGCGGCAGGTAAGATTGATAAAATCCACAAGGTATTTACAAATGTTAATCAAAGAAATATATTTAGTGTCAACCCGTTTGTTGTTCGTAAAAAAGGAAATAGAGAATTTGTGTCGATTGATTTTTTAAACTCATTGTGGCAGTTTATTAAAATGAAACGCACATTTGGTGAGAGTAAGGCTTTACGTCGATATTTGAAAAAACATTTTACTTACGAAGAGTATCAAATCTTAAAAAAAACTAAAGATGATGTGGTAGTTACAGTCTCCAATTTATCTAAAAATATTGTTGAATATAAGTCTATAAAGGATTTTAGTTATGATGAATTTTGTGATTGGATTTGGATTTCTTGTAATTATATTCCGTTTATGTCATTAGTGAAGAAGAATGGGTTTGAATACGCCGACGGAGCCTTTGGTTGTGTTGTGCCCATTCGAGAAGCCATTTTGAGAGGTGCAACAGAAATTGATGCTATTATTTTAGAATCTGAAAGTATGGCTTATAATAAAGTGCTTGGTAAGAATCCGTTTTCTTTAATGCTAAACTTGTTTGGTCACCTTTTGGATCAAGTTGAGCGCAGTGATATTATAATCGGTAAGTTGGCTGCAAAAAACAAAAATGTAAAGCTAAATTTATATTATACACCTTCAAAACTTACTGAAAATTCTTTGGTTTTTAATAAAAAATTGATGTCTTCTTGGTGGCAACAAGGCTATTTTTATGCAAAAGAAAAATGCGAACGTGCAAGATCTAACGAGTTGCGCATGTAGGAATTACCATAAATCTGAGACCTCTTCTTTAATAAATGACAGTGCCGCATCACTCGGTGAGCGTCGTTCCATCATTTCGGTTAAAACAACTTCTCTCAGCTTATTAGCTGTATCCGTTTTTTCTAGCATACTAGCTTTTCTAATTAATTGAATTGTAGCATTTTTTGCAGTTGTTGCGATACTCCAACACTTATCGCTAATATATATTTGTTGAGATAGATTATGTTCAAACTCTTGCTCTATACTTTGTATAAGTAAAGTTTCGTAATCTGCTTTATTAGAGTTTTTTGGAGCAATTCTAATTAATAATTTTGATGGTGATATGCGTTCTAAAAAAAGAGCCATACGTTCATAAGCCTGCAAGCGTAACGGCATCGCATTTACTTGCATGTCTTTTTTTAATAAAAAGCGTCTACGGCCATCTTCATTTTTTGTGTGTTCTCTAAAAAAGTAATAGGCTATAATTCCAGTGATTATTGAAGGAATAGCAAATAAGAAAAGGTCAAAAATTCTACTTAATTCCATAAAAAAATAATTTAATTACAAACATAGGTGGTTTGTGTTTATTGTACAAGAAATTATTAAATACTAGTGACTGTGAATAATATTTTCACGTAAAGATGTTAAGTTAAAATATAACTACAAAGAGTTTCAAAATGAGGAGTAGAGTGTTAATTTTAGCTTAATAAAATGTGGAATTTTTTTGAGATTAAGTAAGACTGAAAACTGCGACTGCAACTAAAAACTATTCAGCCCCTCCCAAATATATACAATCTTTTAAATTTTGCATACTCTTAAATGGCACAGATGCTTTCTCATACATATATGTTCTGCTTAATTCTTTTGAAAGGTGCTGATCGTCAACATTTATTTCAATATCACTCATTTTAAATTCACAAGGATGTTCATAGCCGGCAGCATGAGTAATTTCTACTAACTCTTTTCTAAAAGTTTTAAAATATTGCGCTAAACGCTCAGATTTTAGTGTTGGGTCAATGCCATTTTGAAGCCATTTACTTTGAGTAGCCACACCACTTGGGCAACGATTGGTATGACATATTTGCGCCTGAATACAACCAATACTCATCATCGCTTCTCTGGCCACATTAATGCAGTCTGCACCCATAGCAAAAGCCATAGCTGCTTTGGCAGGAAAACCTAATTTACCACTAGCTACAAAAACAATGCGCTCTGCTAATCCCTTATGTTTAAATAGTTTATATAAGTCGCTAAAGCCATAAACCCATGGCAAAGATACATGGTCTGCAAAGCTTGGAGGGGCAGCACCTGTACCACCTTCACCACCATCAACAGCAATAAAATCTGGGCCTTTTCCTGTTTTTATCATGATATCTGCTAATTCTTCCCATTGTTCTAGTTTACCAATAGCTGCTTTTATACCCACAGGTAAGCCTGTAGCTTCAGCTATTTTTTCAATGAAATCAAACATTTCTGGTACATTAGAAAAGGCTTTATGATTTGGAGGAGAGAGCACATCTTTACCAACTTCAACACCTCGAATGGCAGCTATTTCTTTAGTTATTTTTGCACCTGGTAAAACACCACCTTTCCCAGGTTTAGCGCCTTGTGATAGTTTTATTTCAATAGCTCGAATAAAAGGATTGTTATTAACGAGCTCTATCAATTTTTCCATAGAAAATCCGCCATCTTCAGCACGAACACCAAAATAACCTGTTCCGAAATGAAACACGACATCGCCTCCATTACTGTGATACGGTGATAAACCACCTTCTCCAGTATTATGATAGGCTCCGGCAATTTTCACTCCTTTGTTTAACGACTCTACCGCTTTCGCAGAAAGTGATCCAAAACTCATAGCAGAGACGTTTATTACTGATGCTGGTCTATAAGGTTTTTTCCTTTTATTAAATTCACCCATGACTTTAGCACAGGGTAAAAATGTTTTATCAATTTTATTAGGATGATTTTCAGGCAGTTTATAAGGCATCATCGCATTATTTATAAAAATATGTTGATGCTCATAGATATCTCTATCCGTTCCAAAACCTTCATAATTGTTTTCTTTTTTCGCTGAAGCATAAATCCAACCGCGTTCGATGCGATTAAAAGGTAATTCCTCTCTGTTGTTAGCTACAAAATATTGACGCATTTCCGGACCAATACTTTCTAGCCAATAGCGTAAATGTCCAACAATAGGGAAGTTGTGGCTTATTGTATGATTCTTTTGAAAAAAAATATCGCGTATAGCTACAAGAACTAAGAAAAGTAAAATCCATGCCCACCAAGCTATGTTTGATAAAAAATCTAATATTGAATCCATGTTAATTATTTAAAAAGTCAAAGGTTATTTGTGTGAATGTTTTAACCCCTAACAGCAATCCGCTTTCATCTATTAAGAAATCTGGCGTATGGTGAAGCGGTGGTTTTTTAGCATTTTTAGGTTTTCCGCCCAAATAAAAATAAAAACCAGGTATTTTTTCTTGATAAAATGAAAAATCTTCACCAATTGTTTCAGCTTTTATTTGTGTGACATTATCTTTTCCAGCTGCAAGCTCTAAAGAAGGTAGCATTTTAGATACTAAATCATGATTATTATAGGTTACTGCTGTAAAATTTTCAAAGATAATACTAGCTTCACCACCATAGGCTTTAGCAATCGTTTCAGTCATGTCTTGCATACGTTTCATAATATGCATTTTCATTTTAGGATCTAAAGTTCTTACCGTACCTATAAGTTCAGCACTTTCTGGAATAATATTGAAACGAATACCACTTGTAATTTTTCCAACACTAATGACTGCAGCTTCGTTAATAAGTTCCGATTCACGACTAATAATAGTTTGTAGGCCGTCAATAATTTTTGCTGAAATAAGGATAGGGTCAACACCTAGCCAAGGTTCAGACCCATGAGTTTGCTTGCCTTTTACATTAATGGTAAAGCGCTCTACAGCGGCCATAGCACCACCAGGTTTGTAATGAATTTGTCCTACATCAACACCAGAACGAATATGCAAACCAAAAATAGCATCTACTTTTGGATTTTCTAGAACACCTTCTTTTATCATGAGTTTAGATCCGCCTTCTTCTCCGGGTGGAGGACCTTCTTCTGCAGGTTGAAAAATAAATTTAACAGTACCATTAATCTTATCTTTATTTTTTGAAAGAATTTCGGCTACACCCATAAGAATAGCAGTATGTGCATCATGTCCGCAAGCATGAGCAACACCTGTTTTAGTTCCTAGAAACTCAGTTTCAACAATAGATTTGAATGGTAAATTATTACGTTCAATCACAGGAAGCGCGTCAATATCAGCTCTTAACGCAATCACTTTTCCTGATGAATTTCCTTTTAAAATGGCAACCACGCCTGTATGCGCCACATGAGTTTGTACTTCTAAACCGAGTGATTTTAAATGTTTAGCAATTTTTTCTGAAGTTTTAAACTCTCTATTAGATAACTCAGGATTTTGATGAAAATCACGGCGCCATTCAATAGCTTTCTGTTCAATTTCAATGTACTGTTTTTTTAAATCATTCTGAGAAAAAGCAAAAGAAATAAATAAGAAAAGCAATAGATTAAAGAGGGTTTTCATAAAAAAATAAATTTTTGAAGTTAAAGATATTCAAATTTTACTAAAGGATGGTTTAACGGTAAATTGTTTATAATTATTAATAATTCAAGTATAAAAAAAGCATAACATTGGTTAATTTCACGGGATAAAATTGAAGATGATTTGGAAAAGTATTTAAGCCAGTTAAATGATGCACAATTAGAGCCTACAATTCAAGTTGATGGTCCCATGATTGTTATTGCTGGCGCAGGTTCTGGTAAAACACGTGTACTTACATACCGTATAGCTTATATGATGAGTAAAGGTATTGATCCCTTTAATATCTTATCGCTTACGTTTACTAATAAGGCTGCGAAAGAAATGAAAGCGCGTATAGCTAGTATTGTAGGTGCTAGTGAAGCTAAGAATTTATGGATGGGAACGTTTCACTCCGTATTTGCTAAAATTTTGCGTATTGAAGCAGATAGGATAGGCTACCCGAGTAATTTCACCATTTATGACACACAAGATTCTGATAGATTAATTGCTTCAATTATTAAAGAATTGAATCTTGATAAGGATATTTATAAATACAAGCAGGTACGCTCAAGAATTTCGTCTTATAAAAATAGTTTGATTACGGTGCGCGCTTATTTTCAAAACCCCGAACTTAAGGAAGCTGATGCTATGGCCCGTCGTCCGCGAATGGGTGATATTTATAAAGAATATGTTGAGCGTTGTTTTAAGGCTGGCGCAATGGATTTTGATGATTTACTTTTAAAAACCAATGAGTTATTGACACGTTTTCCTGAAGTTCTGGCTAAATACCAAAACCGCTTTAGGTATATTTTGGTTGATGAGTATCAAGATACCAACCATTCGCAGTATTTAATTGTGAGAGCCTTATCAGATAAATTTCAAAATATTTGTGTCGTGGGTGATGATGCCCAAAGTATTTATGCGTTCCGTGGTGCAAATATTAATAATATTTTGAATTTCCAGAAGGATTATGATGATGTTAAAGTCTTTCGATTGGAGCAAAATTACAGGTCTACAAAAAACATTGTAAATGCAGCAAATTCTATCATTGATAAAAACGAAACAAAACTTGATAAAATAGTTTGGACAGCTAATGATGAAGGTGCAAAAATAAAAGTAAACCGTTCGTTAACTGATGGTGATGAAGGGCGGTTTGTGGCGAGTACGATTTGGGAAAATAAAATGCAGGATCAGTTAATGAATAGTGATTTTGCTATTTTGTATAGAACCAATGCGCAATCACGTTCCATTGAAGATGCTTTGCGAAAGCGAGATATTCCTTATAGAATTTATGGAGGTTTATCGTTTTATCAACGGAAAGAAATTAAAGATGTATTGTCTTATTTGCGTTTAATTATTAATCCTGCTGATGAGGAAGCTCTTAAACGAATTATTAATTTCCCACCCCGTGGCATCGGACAAACTACAGTTGATAAATTAATTGTATCAGCAAATGGTTATGGACGAACCATTTTTGAGGTAATGAAAAACATTGATAAAACCGATGTTAAGATTAACTCTGGTACTAAAACCAAACTTCAAAATTTTGTTACGCTTATAGAAAGCTTTCAAGTATTAAATCAAACTGCTGATGTTTTTGAGTTGGCAGAACATGTTACAAGAACTACAGGTATAATTAAAGAATTTAATAAAGATGGCACGCCAGAAGGTGTTGTTAAAATGGAAAATATTGAAGAGCTTTTAAATGGTATGAAAGACTTTGTTGAAGGTCAAAAAGAAATTGCTGATACCACTGGTAATTTAGCTGAGTTTCTAGAAGATGTGGCATTGGCAACAGATATCGATGGCGATAAAGGTGATCCAGACCATGTGGCGTTAATGACGATACATCTAGCAAAAGGATTAGAATTTCCAACTGTGTTTGTTGTTGGACTTGAAGAAGATTTATTTCCTAGTGCGATGAGTATGAATACCCGAAGTGAACTAGAGGAGGAGCGACGCCTATTTTATGTGGCCTTAACGCGTGCTGAGAAGCAAGCATATCTAACTTATGCATTATCAAGATACCGCTGGGGTAAACTGATTGATTCTGAACCTAGCCGTTTTATTGAAGAGATAGACGAGCAGTATTTAGATATTGTGACACCAATTGAAGAACGTCGATTTAACCCAATGCTTTCTGCTGAAATTTTTGGCGATGTTGAACCAAATAAAATCAGATACAAACCAGCAAAACAACCTGTATTTAAAAAAGGAAATAATACTAAGAAAGAACCTGAAAAATTTAAAGTAACAACGCCCAAAAACTTAAAGCCTGTTGCAAAAACTAATGGAAATACTAATTTATTTGATAGTAAGTTAGTTGTTGGTAATATTGTAAAGCATATTCGGTTTGGTACAGGTGAAGTGATGAAGATAGAAGGTGCTGGCGCAGATATTAAGGCTGAGATTAATTTTCAGCATGGAGGTGCTAAAAAATTATTACTACGTTTTGCTAAGTTGGAGGTAATTGGATAAATTAATTATAAGTTAGAAAACCATGGCTGAATTTTTAAGAATATATGAGGAAAACCCCAATGCTAAAGAAATTAGCAAGGTGGTTAAAGTCTTAAAAAAAGGAGGACTTATCATTTATCCCACCGATACTGTTTATGGATTAGGATGTGATATTACAAACCTAAAAGCCTTAGAAAAAGTAGCAAGAATTAAAGGCATTAAGTTAGAAAAGGCTAACTTTTCTTTTGTATGTAGCGATTTGAGTAATTTGAGTGATTACGTGAAGCAAATTGACACATCTATTTTTAAAATATTAAAAAGGGCTTTACCTGGTCCTTATACATTTATCTTACCTGGTTCAAAATCATTGCCAAATCCATTCAAAAAAAGAAAAACCGTTGGTATTAGATTGCCAAATAATAATATTGCTTTAGAAATTGTAAAGCAACTTGGAAACCCAATTATATCGACATCTATCCATGATGAAGATGAAGTTTTAGAATACACTACAGATCCCGAATTAATTTTAGAAAAGTGGGATAATTTGGTAGATTTAGTTATTGATGGTGGGTATGGTGGTAATGAAGCATCTACGGTTATTGATTTATCTGAAGATGAACCTGTGGTTGTGAGAGTCGGTAAAGGCGATTTGAAAATATTTTAGTTTTTTTAAACTAATATTTACATTTAATTAGATAATGTTTTTTTGAAGTAGAATAAATAAAATAGTCTATGAATATATCAGAAATAAGTAGTGATATTCCTTTATTTGCTAATGACACCATAATTTTTGGTGTGTTGTGCGTAACACTTGCACTCATATTTTACACATCGAGTTTACCTCGCTTTTCAAAATTTTATAGAATTATTCCAGCGCTTTTACTATGCTATTTTATACCTTCAGTATTAAGTTCAGTTGGTTTAATTGCAGATAAATGGCTCGATGTTTCTGCAACTATAAAACATTTGCAATCCTTATATGGTGATCTAGATGGCATAACAAATCTAAATACTTTAAAGGATTATATTATTACGCATAATATAGAAGAATCAGTGTATTCAAAGTTTATAGGTGGTAGTAATTTATATTACGTGTCTTCTAGATTTTTATTACCTGCATCATTGGTTCTTTTAACTATGAGTATTGATTTAAAAGGCGTTTTTAAATTGGGCAATAAAGCTTTAATCATGTTTTTGACTGCTACTGTTGGTGTCATGATTGGCGGCCCTTTAGCTATTGTGTTTTTTAATTATGTGGCACCAGAGATTTTAATTGAGGTTGAAGGCACAGCGTTATGGAAAGGGTTATCTACCGTTGCTGGAAGTTGGATAGGTGGAGGAGCAAATCAATTAGCGATGAAAGAGCAATGGGAAGTTAGCGATAGTCTTTTTAGTATTATGGCTGTAGTAGATGTTTTAGTTGCCGAAGTTTGGATGGCGTTTTTATTATTAGGCGTTGCTAAATCTGATAAAATAGACAAATATTTTAAGGCTGATAATTCATCAATTACCGAGTTGAAGAATAAGATGGAGAAGTTTAGTTTAGAAACGGCTAGAGTACCTTCTTTTAACGATTTAATAATTCTTTTAGGTATTGGTTTTGGAGTGACTTCAATTGGCCATTTAGTTGGCGATAACTTAAGCGTCTGGATCAAAGAAAATGCACCTGTACTTGTTGATTTTGGATTAGGAAGTTCATTTTTCTGGTTAATTATTATGGCTACAACAGTCGGCATTATCCTCTCGTTTACCAAATTAAAAAGTTATGAAGGGGCAGGAGCAAGTAAAATAGGAACTGTTTTTATTTACATTTTAGTAGCTTCTATAGGTATGAAAATGAATTTAAATGCCATTGTAGATAATATAAGTTTGTTTGCTATTGGTTTTGTTTGGATGATTATTCATGTAGGCTTATTGTTTGTGGTTGCTAAAATAATTAAAGCACCATATTTCTTTTTGGCAGTAGGCTCGAAGGCTAATATTGGAGGAGCTGCCTCTGCACCTGTTGTTGCTGGTGCGTTTCATCCTTCGTTAGCTCCTGTTGGTGTTTTGTTGGCCGTTTTGGGCTATGCGTTAGGCACGTATGCAGCATTTGCTTGTGCTCTGATGATGAAGTGGGTGAGCTAATTTTAAATAGAAAGTTGTTAGCTTTATTTTTGGAGATATTCGTTTAAAGTTTTGTATATAAAAATTAACGGATTTCACTCACTAACTTTTCGGTTTATTACTGACCTTTAGTTTATTATTTATTGTTTAGGCACTAAAATCACTATCTTTTATATACGTTGTTATGAACAGTTGCCTCCAATTTTTCTAATGTTTTAGAGTTAGATGGTCTTATTTCATCTGGACTAATCACTCTACCTTCTTTATCTAAAAATATAAACCTAGGCAGTGCACCAATATCATAAAATTTAACAAAATCCGAATTTGAGCCAGAGTAAAGTTGCACGCCTTTAATTGAATTTTTGGTAATATACTTTTCCCATTTATCATATTCGCGATCAGTACTAATAGAAATAATTTGAAGTTCATTATTATAAGAAAAGTGTTCCTCTAACTGTTTTAGAAAAGTATGTTCTACTTTACAGGGTTTACACCAAGTTGCCCAAACATCAATGTACACATATTTCCCTTTGAAATCTTTTAATGTTTTAACATTGTTTTTTATGTCTTTGAAAAAGAAATTATTTCCAATTTTATTAACTATTGATGTTTTATATAGGTATTTAATATTTTTCTGTTTAAGAATATCAGAGAATTCATCAAATTTTAATTTTACATAAGAGCTTAAGCTATCAACTACGTTTAGAGATATCCCTTTTTCATTAATTAATTCGCCTTTTTCATGAATGAGTATTTCAAGCTCCTCTTGTTTTATTCCATTGCGAACCATTTCAGATAACAGGTTTTGATATTTTTTAGAATAGGCTAAGAAATTATTAGATAACTTAAAGTTGCCTGAATAATCTATAGACTCGAAAAGTTCATTCTCATCTATAAATAGAGTTATTTCGCTATTTGGGGAAATTACTAACTCTCCTAATTCTCCCTGTTTACCATCAAAAAATGAATAAATTTGATAAAATTTATTTTCTAGAATTTTCATAGTGTCAATAACTCTATTTGATTCCTTAAATCGAAGAATAGACTTTATCTCCCATGATTTATCTTTATCATATATAATAAGGCTATCTAATAATTGCTGATTAGTTACATTAACTTCTATTACAGAAATAGGATTTTTTCTTTCTTCCTTGCAACTGGAAATTAAAGTAGATACCATAAATATAATTATTGATGGCTTTATCATTTTATTTAGCATTGTTTATCATGTGTTCGAGTATAGTTTGTGCGCAATAGAGTAGAGTTTACAAAGTTCGCTTTTTGTGTGTTTGCCGATTGTAAGTTCGGCTAAAATTTTTAATTTAAAAGCTTCACTGTAACGTCTAATTAATTTGTCATTTCTGTACATTATATTTACAATTATGTAGCCTTATTTCAGGACATGTCAATATTATGGGCAACGGTGTTTTGTATGATTAGTTGCGTGTTCCAGCATCTAATTTAGCAAATAAATCACAGATAGAAAATTCCAGCGGAATTTTCTAAGTAGGCATTGCCCAAGCAATTAATTATAAACGTTGTTGGTAATTGTATTAACTTTTTTCCTTTTTATGTAGGTGTATAATAGGCTAATAATACCAATTGAAATTACCAAATGCTTTAATGTATGTCCGCTCAATATTTTTAATGTGCTCTGAGTTTGGTAATCGAAGTGCTCAAAAAATTTAGCAATAACATAAGCAATTAGGAGCATCCAATAGCCAATAGTTAAATTATATTTTGATTTATAGAATAGGAGTATTATTAGTATTGCTAGAATGGGATAAAATTGAACTAAAAGGTAAATTTTAAGATCGTTAAAAATAATCCAATATATTACAGATATCAGGCCAATAAGGAGTGCAGGGAATAGTGTTTTTAAGCCAATTTTTAAGTCAATAAATTCACTGATAATAATTGAGAAAAGAGACATAAATGCTATCGTCATAGGTAGCCTATCCCAAACTAAAGTATTATTGTTTGGATTTAAATGATAATAACCAGAACCCAATGAGACGAGAGAGATGCCTAAAAAAAACGATATGTATTGAATCTTTGTTTCTGATAAAGTCGCGGTTGTGTGCAAACCTAACACTCCAATTATTAAAAAAGGAATATTAGAAACAACATTCCAAAAATTAGGGATATTAAAGATTGTGTTAGAATCGCAAAAATTATGGTATTCTTTATTCTGCCCTATTGGAGATAAAATGAATATGCCAGCAATGGCAATAATCGTAATTGAGAATAATATTACATATCCAACTTTTTCTTTTTTCATTTAGTCAAAGATTGTGAATAATTGCTACTGGTCAGTATCAGAATGGTAGCCGACTGCATTGTACTTTTCTATTAAGTTACATGAAAGTTTATGTGGGCTACAACTTTTGTATTTACTACTGTCTAGGCTATTATTTTTATACATTGTTATATGGCGTTTTTATTATTAATTAGAATTTAACTCCCAACTAGATATCTGCTATAATTTGGCAATATTCTTTTTATAAACAGCGTTATAATTAAGGAAACAAAAAAGACAAGAGATGAAACCATACAATATATTATAAATGAATTTGAGGTGAACGAAAAATCTAATTTCCATTTTAATATTCCAGTAACCCAAATTACAATTCCATGTGTAAAAAACACACCAAAGCTGTTTGCTGCAATTATTTCTAAAAATCTAAGTTTATAGTTTTCAAATCGATTTAAAAAAATCATAAAAAAGAGACACAAAAGAATTTTTTGAATAATCATCAAATCAATTCCGCCAAAAGTAAATGGGTCTTTATGATAGTTTCCGAATTCCCCAATATATGCTTGAAATATTGCAAGAGAAAGAGCAATACTTAAAATATAAAATTCCTTTCCTTTAATTTTGGAATACAGAATATTTTTATTTTCTGAAGATATTATACCAAACAAATAAATAGGCGAAAAGTAAAAAACATTTTGAAAAACTGAAAACATATTATATTCTATTCCTTCTAATGATTTGTGAATAAAAACTGAACAAATTAGTAGAAAAAGAGTTATCACTATCGAGGTTTTTAGCTTGAGTTTTATGAATCGAACAAAAAGTGGTGACATTGCAAAAACTATCATAATGAAAGGAATATACCAATAGCCAGCAAAACTTTTATCAACCCCAGTAAGATAATGACGAAATATAGGAAAGGCTAATAATTCATCATATCGAAGTGAAAGAGTATTTGATGATAAAATACCACTGATGCAAATCTTGATAAGTAAATAAACTATCGGAATTGTTGACAAAATAAGATATGGAACTAAAACATATTTAGTCTTTTTTATCATAAATTCTTTAAATTTAAAATTTTTATAAAAAATATGATGAAATAAAAAACCAGAAATAAATACAAAAAACGAAGTCCCTCCTTGAGTCAAGTTTTGAATTGTATAGCCTAATATTGAATTATATTTAAAATCAACTAAATACTTACAATGTCCAAAGACAATAAATATAATCGAAATACCTCTAAAATAGTTTATTGAGTTTATGTACACATATTAATTTTAATACAATTTTCAAATGCCATATAACGCCTGTATATAGTTACCAGTAACTATATATCTGTTATGTGTGCTCTAAGATAAATAAAAATCTTAATTGTTTAACATTACTTGTGTTTATAGGTGTTTTATTAAGAAAAACGAATTATTATTCGGTGATAAACGTATATTTAACGTTTAATGTTCGTTTAATATTTAATAAAAATAATAGATTGGATTACTCACTACCATCAACATTTATTTTACGTTAATACTATACAATTCCGAATGTTGCATAATATGTTGAGGGGTGTAATTTTCGTTGCTTTCAGGTATTGTTGGTTAAGTATATGAATCCGTTTTAATAATTTACATACAGCGTTAAACGAAAATTACAGATTTTTTAAAAGTCAAGTAATAAACTGAAACGATAATTCATATTTAACTGGGTTAGCAAGGCCTAATTGCGGGTTTGAGTGAATTATTGAGACCACTGCCAGAGAAGCAAGTTAGTTCTAGGATATTTATATTTCTGAGTTTAATTATTTATAAATTGAAATCAAGGAATAAAACTTTCACTCTTTGGTTAACCTACTTGCCGGAAGGCAGGCACCATAAAAAAAGCCCAACTATACGTTGAGCTTTTAAATTATAATTTTTAAAACGTACTAGTTGTTACCAGCAGCTAAGTTTTTCATTTCTTTTTCAATCATATCATAAAATTGATCAATTCTTGGAAGTACAACAATACGTGTACGTCTGTTTTTTGCTCTATTTCCAGCAGTATCATTATCAACCAACGGTACAAATTCGGCACGACCTGCAGCAATAAGTTGCTGAGGGTTAACACCAAGTTCTTGTAACACTCTAATGATACTTGTAGAGCGTTTTACACTCAAATCCCAGTTATCAATTAATGGCTCTTTCATGTACGGTACATTATCTGTATGACCTTCCACCATACACTCAAAATCTGGCTTGCTGTTTACAACTTTTGCAACTTTAGCTAAAACTTCTTTTGCTCTAGTTGTTACGTTGTAACTACCACTTTTAAATAATAATTTATCAGCGATTGAAATAAATACAACACCTTTCTCAACATTTACTTCAATGTCTGGGTCGTTAATACCAACCTCGCGTTTTAAGCTTGTTACCAAAGCTAAAGTTACACTATCCTTTTGGGTAAGGGCATCTTGTAAACGTGTAATTTTGAGCTCTTTTTCTTTGATACTTTCTAATGTTTTTTCAACATTGCTAGCACCTTTTGCAGATAAAATAGTTAGGTTGTCATTACTTTTACGCAAATCTGCTATTTGCTCTTGTAATGCTGTCGCTCTCGCTGTTACTGAAGCTCTATCTTCTAAACAAGCGTTTAATTTTACTGTTGCAGAATTAAGCAAGTCTTGAGTTTCTTTTTGTTTTGCTTCTAAATCTGTGAATAATTTTTTTGATACACACGAACTAAGTAAAAGCATTGCAGATACACTAAGTAATAAGATTTTTTTCATGATTATTTTAAGGATTAATTTTCTAAAGTATTGTACAAAAATATATAAAAATCGTTTGTTTTAAACATTTTAACAAAACTTTTACAAACGATTTATAAACTATTGTATTCCGTTTTTTTATTTACGAAATAATCGTATACTATGGATGTTCTAGAATAGTATTTTGTTTTGTTTTTTATTGATTTTCTTTGATTTAAAACTTGATTTAAATGATAGTAATAACTAAAATGTGCTTTTATTATAGCTATAGTATGCTTTGGTTTAAATTCAATTAAGAATTTTATAGCAGCAATACCATCGAGAATTAAGCGGATAAATATTTTTCCTAGAATAAAACCATTGGCGTTTTTAGTAAGCGTAAAGAGACTGTTTCTAAAATTTAGGAAGGTTTTTTTTGGATTGCTATTTTTAAGTGTTGCACCACCTACATGGTAAATTTCAGAGCTGCCAACATATTTTATAACATAGCCAAGGTTTTTAGCGCGCCAACATAAATCTATCTCTTCCATATGTGCAAAATAAAGTTCGTCAAAACCATGTAGTTCGTTAAATACATCCCTTTTAATAAACATACAGGCACCTGATGTCCAAAATATTTCGGTCGAATCATTGTATTGCCCCAAGTCTTTTTCTACAGTGTTAAAAATTCTACCTCTACAGTATGGATAACCATATTTATCAATAAACCCGCCAGCAGCGCCTGCGTATTCAAAACAATCTTTTTTGTTATAGTCTAATAGTTTAGGCTGAATAATGGCAGTATTGGTATCTTCTTTAAAAGTATTTACAATCGGATTTAACCAGTTTTGGGTAACCTCTACATCACTATTTAAAAGACAGAAAACATCAGCATCAACGGATTTTAAAGCATCATTATAGCCTTTAGCATAACCTGCGTTTTCTTTATTTTGAATAACTGTTATCGTTGGATAATTGGATGTAATAAAAGCAACGGAGTCATCAGTTGATGCATTATCTGCAACATAGATATCTGCATCCTTTGAATGTTGAATAACTGATGGTAAAAACTGTTCTAATAGTTTTTTCCCGTTCCAATTTAATATGATAATGGCTAGTTTCATGAAATATATTCTGGAATATCCTTTAAAAACTGATAACGTTCATTTTTAAAATCCATTTGACAATAATAATGATTTAATCCATTGGTTACCATTAGGAAAGTAGCATTTAACTCTAAATTATAACGTGCTATTTGATCGAATGCTTTTTGATTGATGCTTATTTTTGGAGCTTTACATTCCACTATGAGATGAATACTGCCATCTGTATTGTAAATAACAATATCATAACGCTTTTTTAATGAGTTTATAGTCAGTTCTTTTTCAACATTAATTAAAGATTTAGGATACCCTTTTTCTTGAATTAAATACTGAATGCAATGTTGACGCACCCATTCTTCGGGTTGCAAAATGATAAATTTTTTACGTATCGGATCAAAAATAGAAACTTTATTTTCGCTATTTTTGAATCGGAAGTGATATGTGTGGAAATTTAAATTTTGCACATCACAAATTTATCATTATAATGTTACTTCAAGTTATTTTCACAGAAATTTTTATTACGATTTGGACGAAGTCAAACAATTAGTTGCGGACATAAAAAATAAAAAACTCAAGCCTATTTATTTTTTAATGGGTGAGGAGGCCTATTATATTGATAAAATCTCAGATTTTATTGAAGCATCTGTGTTGGCTGAAGAGGATCGTGGTTTTAATCAAATGGTTCTATATGGTAGAGATGTTTCGGTTGACGATATCGTTGGGAATGCGAAGCGTTATCCAATGATGGCCGAATATCAAGTGATTATTGTAAAAGAAGCACAAGATTTATCTCGTACTATTGAAAATCTGGCTAAATATGCCGAAAATCCACAACCTACAACGGTTCTAGTGGTTAATTATAAATACAAAAAGATTGATAAACGCAAAGCTTTATACAAAACTCTTAAGAAAACAGGTGTGGTTTATGAAAGTAAAAAGCTTTATGAAAATCAAGTAGCCGATTGGATTCGTCGCGTTCTATCTCCTAAAAAATATACAATTTCGCCCAAAGCTGCACAAATGCTCGTTGAGTTTTTAGGAACAGATTTGAGTAAAATAAATAATGAGCTAGAAAAACTACAGATTATTTTACCTGAAGGCACCCAAATTTCTCCAGATCATATTGAAGAAAATATAGGTATAAGTAAAGATTATAATAATTTTGAGTTGCGTAAAGCTGTTGGAGAACGTAATGCTATTAAAGCCCATAAAATAGTTAATTATTTTGCGGACAATCCTAAGGACAATCCTATGGTGGTCACAGTATTATTGTTATTTAATTTTTTCTCGCAACTTCTTCATTTTCATGGGTTAAAAGATAAGTCTCCTCGAAGTGTGGCTTCTGCTCTAAAAATCAATCCTTATTTTGTGAAAGAGTATATTACAGCTGCTAGAAATTTTCCTATGCGAAAAGTGAGTGCTGTTGTGGCAACACTCAGAGAGTTTGATGTTAAGGGTAAAGGAGTTGGCTCTAATGCAGTACCTCAAGGTGATTTACTTAAGGAGTTAATGGTAAGAATTTTGTCCTAATTTTTATATGTAAACTGATATTGTGAGCACAAGCATTGTGAGGAGTAACAGCATAAAAACTAGAGGCATCACAAATTTCAACCATTTATCATATCCTACTTTTACAATGGCCAAAGATGCTAAAATCAAACCAGTTGGATTAATAAATGCGAATAAACCCATACCATATTGGTAGGCATTAACGATCATTTCTCTACCAATCCCAACACCATCTGCCAATGGAGACATGATAGGCATTGTTAAAACGGCCATACCCGAAGATGAAGGAATGAAGAAGGATAGCCCACCATAAATGTATAACATGGCATTGATGAATATACCTTTGTTCATACCGTTGGTGGCAATACTGGCATAGTATAAAAGCGTATCACTAATTTGGCCATCATTCATTAAAATAGTTACCCCTCTGGCTATTCCAATAATTATGGCAACACCTAATAAATCTCCAGCACCTTTTACAAAAACATCTACAAAAGTGTGTTCTTTAATTTTTCCTATTACACCTATAAAAATGGCACCTATTAAAAAGACTACCGTCATTTCTAAAAACCACCATTCTAATTGAGATACTCCATAAATCATAATTATAAAACATAAAATAAAAATGAAAAGGATAAGACGTAAGCGAGTAGTTAATTTTAAAGAAGCATCTGTCGTACTGCCAAAATATTTTTCTATTTCTTCCTTTTGATCATAAATAATAGATTTTGTTGGATCTTTTTTTACCCGTTGTGCATATCTCATAATATATAGGATACAAATTAGTGCTCCTGAGCCTAGCATTATAAATCTTACAGTAATTCCTGATGTCCAATTTATACCAGCGGCATCTGATGCAATAATAGTGCTAAAAGGATTTGTTGTTGAGCACATAGTACCTATAGATGAGCCAATGTAAATACAAGCTAATGGTACCATCGCATCGTATTTAGCAGCTAAAAATATAGGTATAAGAATAGGGTAAAAGGCAATAGTTTCCTCGGCTAAACCAAATGTGGTTCCACCAACTGCAATTAAAGTAGTCACTAGAATAATTAATATATATTCATAGCCTTTTAGTGTTTTAGCAAGCCATGAAATACCTGCATCAAAAGCATTCGTATAATTGATAACACCTATAAGTCCGCCTATAATTAAAACAAGAAAAATAATATCGGCGCCCTCAATAATGCCTTTTATTGGAGATTTAATAAAGGCAATTGCACCTTGCGGCTTTGCTTCAACTTTTTTGTAAGTATTAGGTATGCTAATAGGTTTCCATATATCACCATTAGTAAATTTCTCTAATGGAATTTTAATTTCTAGTAGATTTAAAGTTTCCTGTGTCGCGGCTAATACTTTAGTCTCACTTAAACTTTTTTTTGTAAAAGTATTTTCAATTTTATTATATGTTAAAGAATCATACGCTCCTGACGGAACTAACCAGGTTAAAATTGCAACTAATGCTGCGATAATTAATAATATGGTTTGAGCTGTTGGAAATTTTATTGTTTTCAATGGGATATATTTTATTAAGAATAAAGATAGTGCTATTTTAGTTTTGATTTAAAATTTAATAAGCAATGGAAGTTGATATTCATAAAAGCTGGATACCTTATTTAGGAGGAGAGCTTGATAAACCTTATTTTTCGGACCTCTCCAACTTTGTAAAGACTGAATATAGAAATCACACCTGTTTTCCTGCAGAAAATCAAATTTTTAATGCATTCAATCACTGTCACTTTGAAGCTGTGAAAGTGGTTATTATTGGGCAGGACCCATATCATGGTGACGGTCAAGCCAATGGTTTGTGTTTTTCAGTAAGAGAAGGAATAAGTCATCCACCTTCATTAAAAAACATTTTTAAAGAAATAGAATTAGATTTAGGGATTCCATATCCAAAGAGTGGTAATTTACTACGTTGGGCGAATCAAGGTGTTTTGTTATTAAATGCTACGTTAACAGTAAGAGCACATGAAGCAGGCAGTCATCAAAAAGAAGGATGGGAAGCTTTTACAGATTCAGTTATAAAGACTATAAGTGACAGAAAAGAGAATATCGTGTTTTTACTTTGGGGTGGTTATGCAAAGAAGAAGATTAAATTGATTGATTTAAATAGGCACCACGTTTTAACATCAGGACATCCTTCACCTTTAAGTGCTAATAGAGGCTATTGGTTTGGAAATAAGAATTTTTATGACACAAACAAATGGTTAATAAACAAAGATTTGCGCCCTATAGCATGGTAGCTTTTAGCTATGAGTTTTTGTTTCTAACATGAACATGTAAAAGTAAAAAAAGAGTCAAAAATATGGAAGTAAATAGGAAAATAGGGTATAACGTAAATAACATTTTTTAAAAGCCTTTATTCGAAAATTCAGACACTAAAAATTAGTAAAAGCCACACTTTTATCAAAAAATAAAAATTAACTTCCTGTAGGTGCAAGTGTTTGCGACGCTGTGGGCATAGTGATGCGTGTTCTTAAAACCACAGGTTTTTTGTCAATCTTAGTAACTCTTTTAGTTCTATTACAACTAAATTTCAGCAATAATAAATTGATAATTACAAGTCCAGAAAGAATAAGAGTAATTGTTAATAACATAGTAATTTGGGTTAAATATACGGCAAAATACATTTTTATTCGATTAAATGCAATTATTTATGAATAAAATCTTAATATCCTTAAATAATACTACAAAATTAATCAATAAATGACTACAAACAATACGTACTAATACGTATTTTTATATTTTTAGTACATCATCAATATCTTATCTACATAATTATTGTCTTTTTAATTCTAAAGATGTTTTTTTATGTAGAATGTAATTTAATAACATAATCTTTAGCTTATTTATAATTAAACTATTTTCTACGTTAGACAAAAGTTTTTTGAAATGAAAACGCTTGTTTAATGAAATAAATTTATTTTTGAATAAAATAAAAACTAACATGAATCAACCTGAATGGGTAGTTGTTAAGGAATATAAGGATATCACTTATAGAAAGTGTAATGGTGTGGCTAGAATAGCGTTTAATAGACCAAATGTTCGAAATGCTTTTCGACCAAAAACAACAAGCGAATTATATGATGCTTTTTATGATGCTAATGAAGATGTAAATATCGGAGTGGTCTTGTTATCTGGTGAAGGGCCTTCAACAAAAGATGGCGTTTATTCTTTTTGTAGCGGAGGTGATCAAAAAGCAAGAGGTCATCAAGGATATGTCGGTGAAGATGGATATCATCGTTTAAACATTTTAGAAGTTCAGCGATTAATTCGTTTTATGCCTAAGGTAGTTATTGCTGTTGTTCCTGGTTGGGCTGTTGGAGGAGGACACAGTTTACATGTAATTTGTGATTTAACAATTGCCAGTAAAGAACATGCTATTTTTAAACAAACAGATGCTGATGTTACAAGTTTCGATGGAGGTTATGGATCTGCGTATTTAGCAAAAATGGTGGGGCAAAAAAAGGCTCGAGAAATCTTTTTCTTAGGAAGAAGTTATTCTGCGCAAGATGCTTATGACATGGGTATGGTAAATGCGGTTGTACCTCATGAAAATTTAGAAAGTACAGCCTATGAATGGGCTCAAGAAATATTAGCAAAATCACCTACATCAATCAAAATGCTTAAATTCGCAATGAATTTGACAGATGATGGTATGGTTGGACAACAAGTTTTTGCAGGTGAGGCAACGCGTTTAGCATATATGACAGATGAAGCAAAAGAAGGTAGAAACGCTTTCTTAGAAAAGCGAAAACCTAATTTTGATAAAAAATGGATTCCATAATGCAGAATATTTCTATTTGGATTTCTGCAATACGTTTAAGAACACTTCCACTATCAATTTCTGGTATTATTTTAGCAGCGTGTTTAGCACATTATAATAGTGTTTTTGAATGGAGAATTTTTATACTCGCGCTACTTACAACGCTTAGTTTTCAAATTCTTTCTAATCTTTCAAATGATTATGGTGATGGTGTAAAAGGAACGGATAATGAAGACAGAATAGGTCCGGAACGCGCTATACAATCAGGTGAAATTTCACCAGAAGAATTGATGAATGCTATTAAATTAAATATAATTATATCTATTATTTTAGCTTTCACACTTATATATAGTGCCTTTGGTGTTAAGCACTTTTTACTCACTATTTTTTTCTTCTCACTTGGTATAGGATCTATAATTGCAGCTATTCGCTACACTATGGGCAGTAATGCTTATGGTTATAAAGGTATGGGTGATGCTTTTGTCTTTGTGTTTTTTGGTTTAGTAAGTGTTATTGGTTGTTATGTTTTATTTGCAAAACAATTAGACCATGTTACTTTTTTACCTGCCTTTACTATAGGATTATTAAGTACAGCTGTGTTAAATCTAAATAACATGAGAGATAGGTTGTCTGATAAAAAATCAAACAAAATTACCTTAGCTGTTAAATTGGGAGAAAAAAATGTTAAGATTTATCATAACATTTTAGTTTTGGGAGCCATAATTACATCGGGGTTATTCGGGGCTCTATATTATACCTCGCCATATAATTTAATTTTTACAATTACCTATATCCCTTTGCTTCTGCATTTAAAAAGAGTGAATGGTAATATTGATCCTAAATTATTTGATCCTGAGCTTAAAAAACTAGCATTAACAACGGTATTATTGGCAATCTTAATAGGAATTGGTCATTTACTGCCATTTTAGTAAATTTAATATTTTAAAACTCTAATTTTTTTAATATGAAAATCACATTCTATGGTCATGCAAGTTTGGGCATTCAAATAAAAGATATACATATTCTTGTTGATCCATTTATTTCATCCAATGAAAAAGCTTCTCATATTGATGTTAATTCGCTTAAAGCTGATTATATTTTAGTGACTCATGCACATCAAGATCATATTTCAGATGTTGAATCCATTGCTAAAAGAACAGGAGCTGTCGTGATTTCTAACTTCGAGATTGTTAATCATTTTGGTAAATTAGATATTGAAGGGCATCCTATGAATCATGGCGGGAAATGGGATTTTGAGTTCGGTACTGTTAAATATGTAAATGCGATTCACACGTCTTCGTTTCCAGATGGAAGCTACGGCGGGCAACCAGGAGGTTTTGTAATAGAAGGCGAACATAAGAACATTTATATAGCCGGAGATACTGCATTAACGTATGATATGAAGTTAATTCCGTTACAGACTAAATTAGATTTAGCCATTTTACCAATAGGCGATAATTTTACTATGGGAATTGATGATGCTATTTTAGCGAGTGATTTTATTCAGTGTGATAAAATTTTAGGATATCACTATGATACCTTTGGTTATATTGAAATAGATCATGAGAAAGCAAAGCGAAAATTCTTTGAAAAAGATAAAGATTTGATGTTGTTAGAAATAGGTGATTTTATTGAATTATAGTTGATTTTTGAATTTATCTCACCTTACTTCTTAAAACCATTTTATGTAATAATTTTGGAGACAAACGTTTTAAATAAGCACCAACCTTTTCGAATTTACCAATATAAACCTCAAACTTTTTATGTCTTATTGCCCTAATCATCTTTTTTGTAAAAACAGAAACATCTAAACCTTTTTCAGTCATTTCGTCTTGATACCCCTGTTTACTTCCATTTGATGTTAAAGCATTTCTAGCAACGTTTGTGTTTACAAATCCAGGACAAACCATAGTAACTTTTACATTGTCTTTTTCGTGTTCTAAGCGTAGAGCATCAAAAAAACCGTGCAAGGCATGTTTGGCACCACAATAAGACGAACGAAGAGGAGAACTAAATTTCCCCATAAGACTTGATACGACAACATAATGTCCAGATGCATTAGTAATAAAATGCGGTAATATGGCTTTGCTTAATGCTACTGTTCCCAGATAATCTATTTCCATAATCTTTCTGTCTACTTCAATAGAAGTTTCGATAATAGGTGAGCGTTGGCTAATACCACCATTATTTATAAGCACATCAATTTTACCATAAATGGCTACTGCTCGTTCAGCCAATGTTTTCATAGAATCAATGTTTGCTAAATCAAAAGGAAGCACTTTAATAGTTTCTGAATTAATACAACTAGCTTTTACACGCTGTAATTCAGCTTCTCGTCTTGCCGAAATAATTAATTTAGAACCTTTTTCTGACAATTGTTTTGAGAGTTCTTCTCCAATTCCTGACGAAGCACCGGTTATCCAAATAATTTTCCCATTTAATTTACTCATAAACTTATTAATTTTTAATCAAAATACAATATTTTTGCGACACAAAATTATGACAGCCAATTATCATAAATACCTCCTCGATTTCAAACAGCCTAGTGGAACATCAAGAGGGACATTAACTCAGAAGGAAACCTATTTCATCATTATTAATAGTGAGATTAAACAAGGTATTGGTGAATGTGGGTTATTCAGAGGTTTGTCAATCGATGATAGACCCGATTATGAAAACAAGTTAAATTGGGTTTGTAATCATATTGATCTGGGGCTAGAGGAATTACTAACGCAACTAATAGAATTTCCTAGCATCCAAATTGGTTTAGAAATGGCTTTTAAATCTTTAGAAAGTCATGATCCGTTTGAATTGTTTCCTTCAAAGTTTATTAGAGGTGAAGATTCAATTTCTATTAACGGACTCGTATGGATGGGCAGTGAATCTTTCATGAAAGAGCAGATTGCTAAAAAAATTGAAGCCGGTTTTAGCTGTATTAAAATGAAAATTGGAGCGATAGATTTTCAACAAGAAATAAATCTGTTAAAATCCATCAGAAATCAATTCTCTTCAAAAGATATTGAATTACGTGTTGATGCGAATGGCGCATTTCATCCTACAAATGCTTTAGAAAAACTAAAAATTTTATCAGATTTAGATTTACATTCAATTGAGCAACCTATAAAACAAGGCCAAATAAATACTATGGCTACATTATGTAAAAAAACACCATTACCAATAGCCTTAGATGAAGAATTAATTGGAGTTTTTTCTGTAACAAAGAAGCAAGAATTGCTACAAACCATAAATCCACAATACATCATTTTAAAGCCAAGTTTAGTTGGTGGGTTTTCAGGTAGTGATGAATGGATTAATTTGGCTGAAAAACAAAATATTGGGTGGTGGATAACAAGTGCTTTGGAAAGTAATGTAGGCTTAAATGCCATTGCACAATATACCTATACAAAGCAAAGTATTATGCCCCAAGGTTTAGGTACCGGTAGTTTGTTTACTAATAATTTTGAATGCCCTATGCAAGTCAATAATGGTCAATTGCAATACAATAATTTAAAAAATTGGAAATTTAATTTATAATATGGATTATATACAACAAGCTTATAAAGGGTTACACGATTTATGGCGATACATATTGGGGGTGGTTATTATATTTTTTGCGTGGCAATTAATAGGTATGATTCCTTTAGTTATTACGCTAGCAATAAAAGTATTAGGAGATAGTGCTGTTAATATGCCTACGGACATTACTCAAATGTCAAATGTATTAGGTAGTAACCTGTTCTTGTTTCTCATGTTGTTATCTTTTGTTTTTGGATTGTTAGGTGTATTTATTTCCTCTAAAGTATTGCATAAACAATCACTAACTAGTTTAACTACTGCAAGAAATAAAATTGACTGGAAGCGTTTCTGGTTTATATTTATTCTGTGGGGAATGGTTTCAAGCAGTATGGTGTTGTTAGACTATTATATAAGTCCAGAAGATTATCAAATTAATTTTAACTTACAGCCATTTTTAATTCTTGCAGCTATTGCTATTCTTATGATACCACTGCAAACTAGTTTTGAAGAATACTTTTTTAGAGGTTACCTCATGCAAGGTTTAGGGGTGATTTTTAAAAATAAATGGTTGCCATTATTAATAACATCAGTAGGGTTTGGTTTAATGCATATTGCAAATCCAGAAGTAGATAAACTGGGGTATGTGATTATGGTATATTATGTTGGAACAGGATTGTTTTTAGGTGTCATTACGCTTATGGATGATGGCTTGGAGTTAGCTTTGGGTTTTCATGCCGCTAATAATTTATTTACAGCACTTTTAGTAACTGCCGATTGGACGGCATTTCAAACACATTCTATTTTAAAAGATTTATCAGATCCTTCAGAAATGGGATTAGCTGAAATTTTTGTTCCTGTTTTTATTGTGTTTCCAATTCTACTTTTTATTCTTGCAAAAAAATACAATTGGAGTAATTGGAAAGATAAACTTTTAGGTGAAGTAGTAGCACCTCCAAAAGAAGATTATAAAATTTTAGATTAAAATATGACACCAAAATATACTAATGTACACTCAAAATTTAAGCTTGATAATTTAAGTTATACTTATGAAGACCTTATGGAGGTTGCCTATAGTTATGTTAAGGAGGGCTTACCTTATCAGCAGGAGCTTGGTGATTTTTTACTCGATTGGCTTGATGATAAAGATTATATAATTGTAAAAACATCTGGTTCTACAGGGAAACCAAAAAAATTAAAAATTAAGAAAGAGGCTATGGTGAATTCTGCTATTGCTACAGGTAATTTTTTTAATTTAAAACCAGGGAATAAATTACTACAATGCCTACCGTCAAATTTTATTGCTGGTAAAATGATGATTGTAAGGGCTATTATTTTGGGTCTTGAATTAGATATGGTAGAACCATCTGTGCTTCCACGAATTGATTATGAAAAAGACTATGACTTTTGTGCTTTTACACCTATGCAACTCAAAAGTTTCGCAAAATATTTAAAAAGCATTAAAACTGTAATTGTTGGTGGAGGTCGTGTTTCAAATACTATTATCGATTTAATTAAAGATAAAAAACCGCATGTTTACGAAACATATGGAATGACTGAAACCGTTTCGCATATTGCAGTTAAAAAGCTAAACAATTTTTCAGGACAAGAAGAAGAGAAGTATTTCACAACACTTCCAGGAATTAAGTTGTCTCAAGACGAAAGAGGATGTTTAATTATTGAAGCTCCAAAATTATCTGATGATAAAATAGTTACTAACGATATAGTTGATTTAAAATCTGACTCTAGTTTTAAATGGCTTGGACGTTATGATAATGTCGTAAATTCTGGAGGTATTAAATTATTTCCAGAACAAATTGAAAGTAAACTTCAAGATAAAATTGAGGGTGAATTTTTTATAGCTTCAAAAGAAGATGATACTTTAGGTGAAAAGCTTATTTTGATTATAGAAGGAAATAATAACGATATAGATAATACGATTTTTGACGATTTGGATAAATACGAGAAGCCAAAAGAAATTTATGCTACACCAAAATTTAAAGAAACGGCTTCAGGTAAAGTCCATCGCAGAAAAACTTTAGAGGCACTAAATCTTGTCTAGTACCAACTATATTATAGCATTAAATATTAACAAAATAATATAATCATGAGTTTTATAAAACGTGTGTTATCAACCGTTACAGGAATCTTTGTATTCTTAATTATTTGTTTCTTTGGAATCTTGCTTTTAGGCGTATTATTTAGTTCAGAGTCTGATGATTTGGTAAAAGTGAGATCGAATTCAGTCTTAGAATTGAAATTAGATTTCCCAATAAACGATTATGCAGGAAAAACGAAATTTGTAGAATACCCTTTTTTGAATGAAGACAAAAAGAATGGCCTTTTTAATATTATAGATGCTATAAATTATGCGGAAACAGATGATAAAATTAAAGGGATTTCGATTGATAATAATTTTATAAATGCAGGTATATCGCAAACTAAAGCGCTTCGAGGGGCTCTAGATAAATTTAAAGCATCCGGTAAGTTCGTTGTTGCTTATGGAGATATATACTCTCAAAAAGATTATTATTTAAGTTCTGTTGCAGATACAATTTATTTAAACCCTTTTGGGATGATGGAATTTAAAGGCTTGTATACAGAGCGTTTATATTTTAAAGATTTTCAAGAAAAGTCTGGATTTAAAATGGAAGTGGTAAGATTAGGTAAATATAAAAGTGCAGTAGAACCTTTTTTAGATAGCGAAATGAGTGATGATAACAGAGAGCAAATCTCTGTATATTTAAATTCACTTTGGAATGAAATGAAACTGGATATTTCAAAGAGTAGAAATATTCTAGTTGATAGATTGAATATAATTGCAGATAATTTATTAGCTAGAAATCCTAATTTGGCAAAAACTTCTAACCTTATTGATAAGATTGCATACCATGATGAGTATGTAAATGGAATGAAGTACGCTCTAGGAATAGATTCAGAAAAAGATTTAAATCTCATTGAGGTAGCTGACTATTCCGAATATGCATCAAATAAATTAAAAGCGAATTATAATAAAAATAAAATTGCTGTAATTTTTGCTGAAGGTGATATTATGTATGCTGAAGGAGAAAAAGGAATAGTAGGTCATGGCGCTATAAATAGATCGTTACAAAAGGCAAGAAAAGATGATAAAATAAAAGCGATTGTTTTAAGAGTAAATTCTCCAGGTGGTAGTGCTTTGGCAAGTGAATTGATTTGGCGTGAAATTGAGCTTACTAAAAAAGTAAAGCCCGTTATTGTTTCTATGGGTGATTTAGCGGCATCTGGCGGTTATTATATAGCTTCAAATGCTCATAAAATTATTGCTGAACCAACAACAATTACCGGAAGTATTGGTGTATTTGGAATGTTACCTAATGGTAAAAATCTAGCTGATAATATGGGGATTAATGCAGAACAAGTGGTTACCAACAAAAATGCTGTAACTTATAGTTTTTTTGAACCTTTAAATACCGAACAACGTCGTTTTATTAAAGAGGGCATTTTAGACATTTATGATTTATTTTCTAAACGTGTGGCTGAAGGAAGGAATTTAACTCGGGAGCAGGTTGAAACTATTGCTCAAGGTAGAGTTTGGACGGGAGCTGATGCAGTGAAGAATGGTTTAGTTGATGAATTAGGAGGTTTAGATTTAGCATTGAAGTATGCAGCGGAGGCCGCAGATATTCAAGATTATAAAATAAAAGAATTTCCTGTTTTTGAAAAGAATCTTGACAAAATGCTTGAAGATTTAGGATTAGCAAAAGCCAAGAAAACCATTTTAGCAGAGGAATTTGGAGAAGAAAACTACAAGTTACTAAAAGAAGTTAAAAGATTGTCTCAGAAAAAAGGTGCGCAGTTGTCATTTCCATTTAGTACTGAAATTAAATAGAATAAATAATACAAAAAAAAGGTGAATTTTGATTCGCCTTTTTTTATGCAATTAACTCATTGAAAACATATGTTAATCTGTTCTTGGTATTGTAATACACGATAGCCCAATTTGATTCGGCAATAACTTTGGAAAATAAAAATTATGCAATTGTTTTAACTGCTATAATACTTCTGCCGGAGATTATTTCAGGTTTAACATACTAAATCATTTTTTAAACCTGCAATACCCCCATATTAAATTTCTTTTCAATAGGAGCGTGGTTAGCAGCTTCAATGCCCATAGAAATCCAAGTTCTGGTATCCAGAGGATTTATAATGGCATCGGTCCAGATTCTTGCTGCTGCATAATACGGTGAAACTTGATTATCGTAGCGGTCTTTTATTTTATTAAATAATTCTTTTTCTTTTTCCGGAGTAATTTTTTCACCTTGTTTTTCAAGCGATGCTTTTTCTATTTGAAGTAAAACTTTAGCAGCAGAGTTTCCACTCATAACAGCGAGTTCAGCACTAGGCCATGCAAAAATAAGTCTAGGGTCATAGGCTTTTCCACACATTGCATAATTACCTGCGCCGTAACTATTGCCAATAATCACCGTGAATTTTGGTACTACCGAATTACTTACAGCATTTACCATTTTTGCGCCATCTTTTATAATACCAGCGTGCTCACTTTTACTCCCTACCATAAACCCTGTGACATCTTGTAGAAAAACTAATGGAATTTTCTTTTGATTGCAGTTGGCAATAAACCGAGTCGATTTATCTGCGCTATCATTATAAATCACACCGCCAAACTGCATTTCGCCCTTTTTGGTTTTAACTAGTTTTCGCTGATTAGCAACAATACCAACTGCCCAACCATCTATTCTAGCATAGCAAGTGATAATAGTTTGACCGTAACCAGCTTTATATTCATCGTATTCAGAATTATCAACTATACGTTTGATAATTTCATACATATCGTATTGGTCTGCTCTCGATTTTGGAACAATACCATAAATGTCTTCAGGATTTTCTTTGGGTTTTTTAGAGTCACTTCGGTTAAATCCAGCCTTATCATAATCTCCAATTTTATCAATAATATTTCTGATCGTATCTAAAGCATCTTTATCGTCTTTGGATTTATAGTCGATAACTCCAGAAATCTCGCAATGTGTTGTTGCACCGCCTAAAGTTTCATTATCTATACTTTCTCCAATAGCAGCTTTAACTAAGTAACTTCCAGCAAGAAAAATACTTCCTGTTTTATCAACTATTAAAGCTTCATCACTCATAATAGGTAGGTACGCACCACCAGCGACACAACTGCCCATAACCGCAGCAATTTGTGTTATCCCCATACTACTCATTATGGCGTTATTTCTAAAAATGCGACCAAAATGTTCTTTGTCAGGAAAAATTTCATCTTGCAAGGGGAGGTAAACACCAGCACTATCAACTAAATAGATAATAGGTAATTTATTTTCAATGGCAATTTCTTGGGCACGAAGGTTCTTTTTTCCAGTAATAGGAAACCAAGCACCAGCTTTAACGGTAGCATCATTAGCAACTACAATACATTGTTTGCCTTTAATGTATCCTATTTTAATAACAACACCACCAGAAGGACAACCACCATGTTCTTCATACATACCTTCTCCGGCGAAAGATGCAATCTCTATAGATTTTGCTTTCCGATCCAATAAGTAATGAATACGCTCTCTAGCGGTCATTTTACCTTTACTATGATGCTTTTCTATTTTAGATTTTCCACCACCTAAACTAACTTTTGCAAGCCTTTTGTTCAGTTCTGATACTAAGAGTTTATTGTGATCTTCGTTTTTATTGAAGTTGATATCCATAGGGTGATTATTTGTCACGAATTTACAAAACCAATCCCTGTATAAAAAGTGAATATTTTGTTAAATAACATTACATGGAAGTATATTCCTTGGAATATATGTTATTTAGAACTATCTTTGGTATCTAATTAAAAAATTAAGAATGAAAAATATAATGGCTTTTGCAGGTAGTAATAGTAAAACTTCAATTAATAAACAGTTAGCGAAATATGCAGCAAGTTTAGTTGAAAATGCTGAAGTGACTACTTTAGATTTAAATGATTTTGAATTGCCGGTTTATGGTATGGATTTAGAAAATGAAAAGGGCATTCCAGAGAATGCACAAAAGTTTTTAGATGCTATACAATCGTATGATGGTATCGTATTGTCTTTAGCAGAACATAACGGTGCGTATTCAACAGTATTTAAAAACCTTTTTGACTGGATGTCTAGAATAAACGGAAAACTTTGGAGTGAAAAACCTATGCTATTAATGGCCTCATCTCCTGGAGCCAGAGGAGGAGTTACTGTATTAGAAATTGCCAAAGGTCGTTTCCCATTTATGGGTGGAAATATTGTTGCAGATTTTAGTTTGCCATCATTTTTTGATAACTTTAAAGAAGGGAAACTGGTTAATGAAGAATTGCATTTAGAATTAAAAAGTAAAGTTGAAGTATTTCAAAAAGCGTTGTAACTTTATACTGAGACTGAAAACTGAAGACTGAAAATATGGGGGATATTTCAAAAGATATTAATTCAAACTTTGCTAATAATAAGGTGAAAGCGTTATTGAATATTATTTATACATCAAATTGGATTAGTAGCCATCAGAATGAATTTTTTAAACCTTACGGCATATCTCCTCAACAGTTTAATATTTTAAGAATTCTTCGTGGTGCGGGAGAACCAATTAATGTTCAAACTATTAAAGAACGAATGATTGAACGAGCACCGAATGCTACAAGATTGATGGACAAACTTTGCGATAAAGGTTTAATAAATAGATTGCCTTGTCCAGATGATAGAAGAGTGGTTCATATCCAGATAACTGATTCTGGTTTGTCATTGTTAAAAGATATTGATCAAAATTTTAAAGAAGATTTACTAGAGAATTTAACCGAGAATGAAGCTTCTTTGTTAAGTGATTTATTAGATAAAATTAGATAAAAAAAATTATACAAATAGTTACCATGAAAACTACTCAATAATTAATATTATGAAATTAAATACCATAAATAGAGTAGGACGAAGTGATTTCGTAAACATGGGCCCCATTCAATTGAGGCAACCTATACCAACGCAACATATTGATATTATAGATCCGTTTATACTTTTGCATCATTACGGGCCATATGAAATCTCAGAACGAAATAATCCTTTTGATCTAGGTCCGCATCCACATCGTGGTTTTGAACCAATAACATTTTTAGTTGAAGGAGAACAATTACATCGTGATTCTTTGGGTAACGAAAGTGTTGTAAAAGCGGGAGATGTGCAATGGACGACCGCAGGAAGAGGTATTATTCATGCAGAAGCCCCCACGAAAGAATTTGTGCAAAAAGGAGGAACTCTTGAAGGCATTCAGTTATGGTTGAATTTACCAGCAGAAAAGAAGATGATGGCTGCTAATTATCAGCATATAAAAAATAAAGACTTTAGAGTAGTTTCTTCCAAAGACAACAAAGTAAATATTCAAATTATAGCAGGTGAATTAGAAGGTGTTTACGGACGCATTAAAACACAAACGCCGGTAAATGCTTTTATGATTACCGTTGAAGCTGGAGGAAGCTATACTATTAAAGTTCCAAATTCCCATCAATCAACAGTATATCTGTTAAAAGGGGATGTATTGATAAATGATTCTGAGACATTAAAATTGAACGAAAATCAATTAATTCAGTTTAATCAAGATGGTGAAGGATTCTCTATTAAGGGCAAAGGTAGAAGTAAATTATTATTTATTTCTGGAGAACCCCTTTGTGAGGAAGTAACTACTTATGGGCCTTATGTAATGAATGCACAAACAGAAATAATGGAAGCTATGCGCGATTACCAAATGGGTAAAATGGGCTTTCTTCCTAATAGTTAATTTGATTGCGAATTGTCGGTATAAACTATCAACAGATACTATTTATTGCTCATATAACGAATATTTGAGCTCTATGTAGTGAATATTTTATTGGGTTCTGTTAATTGAATACTTTTCCAGCATAAATTTAACCCCAAATTAAATGAAACCTAAAAAAAATATCTTATTAGTCTTGTTATGCGCTAATATTTTTATTTCTCACTCTCAAACACAAGAAATTCCAGAAACTCTGGAAACTCCAGAAATCACAGAAAAAGATTCAACTATAGTCAGTTCATGGATTGTAGGCCTTGGTATTAATGCCGTAGATGATTCAGATCATACCAAATTTAGGGTATTTGATGTTAAGGATGCCTGGAATTCTCGACCTTACCCTTCACGTGTTAGTATTGGTAAGTATTTTAAATCTGGATTAGGACTTGAATTGATAAGTGCTATAAACAAATATAAGGAGGGTAAAATTGTTGAAGGTGTTAGACTTACTGAAGATATAGGCTATTTTTCAATCGATTCTAGATTGAGTTATGATTTAAATAAAGTAATTGGGGAAACTGGCTGGTTCGACCCTTATGTTGGTGTTGGCTTAGGGTATACAGATGCAAACAACACCCCTAGAGGTACTTATAATGCCATATTTGGTTTTAGAACTTGGCTTTCGGATCGTGTTGGTTTAGACTTTAACACATCTGGAAAATGGACTATGGATAATGATTTAACAAATCATATTCAACATGCAGTAGGTGTAGTTTACAGATTCAAAGCTGAAAAAGAATTAACTAAGAAAGGACAAGAAAAGCTTGATTTAATTAAGGAACTTGAAAAAGAAACAAATAGAATTAACGATTCTATTGCTTTATCTAATAAGTTAGAGGAAGAAAAAAGGTTGTTAGCAGATCAGTTAGAGAAGGAGAAAGAAGAAGCTAGATTGGCTCAAATTGTTAAAGAAAAAGCTAGAGAGCAGGAAAGAAAAGATATTCAAAATGCTATAGATGCTTTAAAAGATATTTATTTCGGTTTTGATTTATCGAATATAACATCAACATCAAGTAAAATATTAGACAACTTGATTTCTATCTTAAATAAAAATTCAGAGTTAGTAATAGAGATTACGTCTCATACGGACTCTAGAGGTAACGATGATTATAATAAAAAATTATCAGAACGCAGATTGAAGAGCACACTAAATTATTTATTTGAAAATGGTATAGCAAAAGAAAGAATTGTTGGCGGTGCTTATGGTGAAGAAAAATTAACTAATGAGTGTGATAATAACACAAAATGTTTTGATAATAAGCATAATAAAAATAGAAGATCAGAAATCAAAATCATTTCATTTTAGTAAATAAAATTTTAAAATAATTAATTAAGCATCCCACATGGGATGCTTTTTTATTTAAAAATACGATATTTGCTTTTCGACTAACCAATAAAAAGAAAAGATTATGGCAATGAATAAAAATACAGTATTAGCCTGGGCTACATGGGTTATGATTTTTGTAGGACTAGGACTAATAGCTCTTGGTGCTTTTAGATATGATGATGTTGCTGGCTGGGGTTTTGCAGCAGTAGGTGTTGGCTTTTTTTCTATTGCATGGGTGTTTAATGCTTTAAAAGGAAGAGTCTAATAGTCTCAGTTTTCAGTGGCAGTAAACAGTAATTATTTTACTTAAAGAACTTTTGTTTTAGATACTAATAACTACCTACTACAAACTAACTAATAAATTTATGAGCGACGATAAAAAAGTAATATTTTCAATGTCTGGTTTAACGAAGACATTTCCGGGTGCAAATACACCAGTTTTAAAAAATATTTATTTGAGCTTCTTTTATGGAGCAAAAATTGGAATCTTAGGTCTTAATGGTTCTGGTAAATCTACTTTACTAAAAATTATTGCAGGAGTGGATAAAAATTTCCAAGGTGATGTTACCTTTTTACAAGACTATTCAGTTGGATATTTAGAGCAAGAACCAAAACTTGATGACGATAAAACAGTCATGGAAGTTGTTCGAGAAGGTGCTGCTGAAACGGTTGCTATTCTTAATGAATACAATAAAATTAACGATCAGTTTGGTTTGGAAGAAGTGTATTCTGATGCCGACAAGATGGAGAAGTTAATGAATCGTCAAGCTGAACTTCAAGATCAGATTGATGCTGCTAATGCTTGGGAGTTGGATACCAAATTAGAAATTGCCATGGATGCGTTACGTACCCCAGAAGGTGATAAAAAAATTGGTGTGCTTTCTGGTGGTGAAAAACGTCGTGTGGCATTATGTCGTTTACTTTTGCAAGAACCTGATGTATTACTTTTAGATGAGCCTACAAACCATTTAGATGCAGAATCGGTACATTGGTTAGAGCATCATTTAGCACAATATAAAGGTACGGTTATAGCAGTAACACACGATAGATACTTTTTAGATAATGTAGCTGGATGGATTTTAGAACTGGATAGAGGTGAAGGTATTCCGTGGAAAGGGAACTATTCGTCTTGGTTAGACCAAAAATCTAAACGTATGGCTCAGGAAGGTAAAGTGGCTTCTAAAAGACAAAAAACATTAGAGCGCGAGTTAGAATGGGTGCGTCAAGGAGCAAAAGGCCGTCAAACAAAACAAAAGGCACGTTTAAAAAATTACGATAAGTTAATGAGTCAAGACCAAAAACAACTTGACGAGAAACTAGAAATATATATTCCTAATGGTCCGCGTTTGGGTACAAATGTTATCGATGCCAAAGGCGTCGCTAAAGGTTATGGTGATAAATTGTTGTACGACGATTTAAACTTCAGTTTACCACAAGCAGGAATAGTTGGTATTATTGGACCAAACGGTGCCGGTAAAACCACTATTTTTAGAATGATTATGGGCGAAGAAACTCCCGATAAAGGTGAGTTTATAGTTGGTGATACAGCTAAACTTGCATATGTAGATCAAAAACACTCAAACATAGATCCAGAGAAAACGATTTGGCAAAACTTTAGTGATGAGCAAGAGCTTATTTTGATGGGAGGTAAGGAAGTGAATTCTAGAGCCTATTTAAGTCGATTTAACTTTTCTGGAGGCGAGCAAAATAAAAAAGTAAAACTGCTCTCTGGAGGTGAACGTAACCGATTGCATTTAGCAATGACGCTCAAAGAAGAAGGCAATGTGTTGCTTTTAGATGAGCCAACTAATGATTTAGATGTAAATACTTTACGAGCCTTAGAAGAAGGCTTAGAAAACTTTGCTGGTTGTGCCGTGGTGATTAGTCACGACCGATGGTTCTTAGATAGAATATGTACACATATTTTAGCTTTTGAAGGTGATTCTCAAGTGTATTTCTTTGAAGGTAGTTTTTCTGATTATGAAGAAAATAAGAAGAAGAGACTAGGTGGAGATTTGATGCCTAAACGAATAAAATATAGAAAGTTAGTAAGATAATTATTCTACAATAAAAACTAAAAAGCTCACTGAAAAGTGGGCTTTTTTTTAGCCATAAAGATGTCCAGATCCTAAATCAAAATCTGATGTCTTATCAATACTTTTAATAGTCTCAAAATTATCATTGAAAATATATAATTCATTTTCAATAGATTGCACGTGTTCATTAATGTATAATATTCTTTTTGTTAGTATCCCTATTAAAATACTATTATCACAAATATTATGGTAAAAATCATTTCAATCATTAATATGCTTTTTAATTACCGCCATACATATGGCCGTCAGTAAAATCTTTATATTCTTTATCTTCTTTCATAGATGTGTTCATCTTTTCTAATCGCTTATTTTCTTTTTTAAGTAAATAGGATTTTCTAACTCCTAAAAGCAATATAATTCCGAAAAAGATAACAATTACGGTAAGAGCAACGACAACCTGTGATTGTGTAATTAAAGGAATAGTTGTAAAGTTTAAAAGCATAATAAATACATAATTGGGGTTTGGTAATTAACAAATATAATATAAACTTTCAAAATGTCAGAATTTTTTTAGCAAGTGTAACAATTTCTTAATTTTAGACTTCTTTAATTTGAGAAATGACTAATAATATTGAAATTTAAAAGAAAACCATTTCTGTTTAGAATTTACTAGTAAAGAAGAAGGTTATTTTTTCCATTCAATGAAGTAGAAAAATAAAGCATAGCTTTTGTTACAATTTCTTGTTATATTGAAATAGAAAGAATAAAGGGCGACATGTTTAGATTTTTGTAAAGTATAAAGACTGGACATACTTTGTTATTTAATTAATATGGCAACCATTACAGGTTCAGATTAAAAATAAATAAATCAAAATTGAATCAATTATATATTTATACTAAGCTAGAAAAGCATTTGAAATGAGCAATAAACAGGTTAAAAACATAAAAAAGAAGCTGCTTTCAGACAACTATTACATTTTGAAGAGAGTTACTTTTGATTATTTAATGAAAAGTGGCGAATGGGTAAACCAAATGCGAGAAGTTTATGATAGGGGAGACGGTGCAGGAATATTGCTATATAACAAACACAAAGGAACTGTTATTTTAATCAAACAATTTAGAATGCCAACGTATTTAAATGATAATAAAGATGGTTTTTTAGTTGAGGTTTGTGCAGGTTTATTGGACCAAGATAATCCTGAAGCATGTATTATCCGAGAAACTGAAGAAGAAGTTGGGTATCGTTTAAAATCAGTGAAAAAAATTTATGAAGGTTATTCTTCACCTGGAGTAATGACTGAGAAAATGCACTTTTTTGTTGGAGAATACACCGATGATATGAAAGTTGGTGCAGGAGGGGGCTTAGCGAGTGAGCATGAAGATATTGAGGTATTAGAAATTCCTTTCGAAAAAGCGGTTGGTATGTTGGAGAATGGAGAAATTGTTGACACAAGAACTATAGTGTTGTTGCAATATGCCCTGATTCATAAGTTGTTAGATTAAATTGATAAACTAAAAACCGTTAATTTTTACAGAATAAATTTGATTACAGTGAGTGAAATAAGGTGTTATTATTTTGCAGAGGAAACTAAAGAAATCGATATTGTACAACAAGCGGTAGATTCAGTAATAGCTATTCCTCAAGAGGATAAAAAGACTATAGAAATTGAGAGATTACACAGGCAGATTGATTCTTTGAAGGCTATAGGAAATTAAAACACCAGCTCCATCTTAATATCACTACGTTTGTAAGGGCTATTTGCCTCAACGGGTACCTCAATAAAACCATATTTTCTATAAATATAAATTGCATTTTCTAATTTAGTATTGGAGTAGAGTATAAGCTTTGGCAATCCTAAAGATTTAGCATAAACAATACAATATTGCATTAGTTTCTGACCTATTTTATACCCGCGATGGTTTGTTGATACCGCCATTTTAGTTAATTCAAAAAGGCCATTTTTACCTAATGGCATCAATGCTACTGTGCCAATCACTTGTTTGTTTAGTCTTGCAAAAAATATATGTCCACCTCTATCAATTATATATTTTTCGGGGTTGCTTAAAACGTCCTCATCAAAAGGTTCAACATAAAAAAAGGTTTTGAGCCACTCTACATTTAAATCGTAGAAGTCTTTAGTATATTGTTTTTCAAAATTTATAATATCAATGTTCATTCGCTTTTATAAAATCTGTAATTAAATAAGTGATTAGTTTGCCAACTTGAGTGCTTGTTTTTTTTGTTGGAGCGGCTTCACAAATATGTAGGTATGTCGCGTTTTTATGTTTTGCAAAATAGTTGAGAAATTGACGTGTTTTATTAACGCTAAAACCACTCGGCGTCATAGCGCTACTTGGAGTATTTTCAATAGCATCACAGTCAATTTCAATTCCAAAATTACTATTTGAAACGTGCAGGTAAGCGCGTTCTAATTCTTTTTTAAACTTCAGTTCATTTCTAATTTCCAAAGCATCAAAAGTATTGTATTCGATAGATTTTGATTTATCAAGTGCTTTAAAAATCTTATCGGATGTATAATTTTCATGCAACCCAAAAATAAAGTAATTGGCTAACAACCCTTCTGCGAAAGCGTACTTAAAACCATTACCACTATGGCGGCCTTCTTCATCTCTAAAATCTGAATGTGCATCAAAATTAACAACATTAATGGGCTTTCCAATAGCTAAGGTTGAGCCTTTTATATTTCCATAGGCATTATTATGTCCGCCACCAATTATGATTGGTTTTTTTCCAGCCATTACAATTTGATGAATGATATAAGTAACATATTCATCAATGTTAGCTACTATTTTTCTAGCTTTTAAAATATCTTTTTTTCTGGATGGATTCAATTTTGAAACCAACAACTGTTCTTCTGTAAAATCTAAATGACCTAATATTAAAACCTTGTTAGTCCTTGTGAATTCATTACTGTGAATGTTTAACAAAACTTTAAGGGTCGCTTCCCAAGCCTTTGAAGCTCCAGTTTTTCCATGGTTTGCAAATATACCAACATCTTCAGGTAAACCTAAAATGACATGTGTAACATCTAAATTTTTAAGTTGTTCGTATATGTTAGAAATGCTGGTTAATATTTGAACATGTTGACCAAATTTGGATTCACCAGAGCGTTTGTTTAATAGTTTGTTTCTATTAGTATTATTAAATAAAACCAGTTTGTCCATGAATGAGATGCATTTTGAATATTAAAAGTACATCATTATTTATTTAAAGCATTAAAACAAACAATTAAAATTAGAACAAAATTTAGATTAACCTTAACAAACATTAAAACAAGTAATTATGGAGAACAACAACAGCAACACGGGACTTAAAGTAGGATTGGGTATTGCGCTAGTTTTATTTTTAGCGACAGGATTTTATACTATGAATTTGTATAGCAGTAGCAAAAAGGTACAGAATGAGCTAACTGAAGAGAAGCAATTAGTAATGAATGACTTAAATTCAATGGCAAAACAATATGACGAAGCTATTGGTGAGAACGAAGTAACTAATGCTAATTTACTTGAAGCTAGAGGTCGTATTCAGGGATTAATTGATTCTTTAAAAATTTCTGAAACTAACGTGAAAAGTTTATGGAGATATAAAAGAAAATATGCTTCACTTCAAAAAGAAATGGATGTGTTATTGGCTCAAAATGATTCATTACGAGTTGAGAATTCATATTTAGCAACATCTTTAGATAGTACTCGTGTGCGTTTAGAAGAGCGTTCTATTTTTACAGATTCTTTATTAGTACAAAATAATGCTTTAGCTGAAGTTGTAGAAAATGCTGCTATTTTAAATACTGTTGGTTTAAAAGGTTTTGGAGTTATTGAAAGAACATCAGGTAAATTAATACCAACTGAAAGAGCTACTAGAGCCGATAAAATTAGAGTATGCTTTACAGTTGCAAAAAATGCTTTAGTACAAGCTGGTGATGAAGAATTATATGTTCAAGTGATTGACCCAAAAAACAATACTTTAGGTTTAAATGAACAAGTTGCTTTTGGTGAGAAAACTTTAAACTACAGTATAATTAGCAAATTTAATTATGAGAATGCAAGCCTTAACGTATGTGAGTTTGTAACTTCTAAAAATGAATTTGAAAAAGGAAGATATACAGTAAACGTTTTTAACGAAAAAGATTTAGTGTCTAGCTCGGAATTTACTTTAAAGTAAATCGATTATAACACGTAATAAAAAAGCCCTAAACTTTAAGTTTAGGGCTTTTTTATTATATTATAGTTCCTTTAATTATAACTGTTTCAATGTTGTTTTCTCCAAATGAATACGGCAAATAATTATAGCTAGGTATTGGTTTTGTAATTATAAGGTTTGCCTTTTTTCCTTTTGTAATACTACCATATTCTTCTGAAATTCCCATCGCGTAGGCTCCATTTAAAGTAGCTGCGTTTATAGCTTCCTCGGGTGTCATTTTCATTTTAATACAAGCTGTACTCACCACAAAATTCATATTCCCGCTTGGAGTAGACCCGGGGTTATAGTCAGTTGCTAATGCCAATGGTAAGCCAGAATTAATAATTCGTCTTGCAGGTGTGTAAGGTATACTTAAAAAGAAAGAACAAGAGGGCAGTGCCACGGGCATAGTCTCACTTCCTATTAAGACATTAATATCCTCTTGAGTTAGTTCTTCTAAGTGATCTACAGATAGCGCATTATGTTTTACACCCATGGCGACACCTCCAAATGCATTAAATTGATTGACATGTATTTTTGGAATTAGTCCAAATTGTTTCCCTGCTGATAAAATAGTTTCGGTATCTTCTAAAGAAAAATAGCCTTTTTCACAAAAAACATCAATAAAATCAGCTAAGTTCTCTTTGCCTATTTTTGGAAGCATTTCATTAATAATTAAATCAATATAGCCTTTTTTGTTGTTTAAGTAAGCTTCAGGAAATGCGTGTGCGCCCAGAAATGTCGCTTTAATTTTAATAGAAAAATGTTCTTTAATGCGTTTGATGATACGCAGCATTTTAAGCTCAGACTCTAAAGTTAATCCATAACCCGATTTTATTTCTAAAGCGCCTGTACCAAGTTTTATAATGTTTTTAACCCGCTGAGCAGATTGATAATATAAATCATCTTCTGAAGTATTTTGAAGGGTTTTTGCAGAGTTTAAAATACCACCGCCACGATTAGCAATTTCAGTATAACTCAAACCGTTTATCCTATCTACAAATTCTTGTTCTCTATTTCCCGCGTAAACAATGTGCGTGTGTGAGTCGCACCATGTTGGTAGAACTAATTTATCAGTAGCATCAATAGTCTTATCTGCTACCATATTTTTGCAGCTTTCCATGCGGCCAAAATCAGAAATTTCACCATTTTTAATTAAAAGGAAAGCATTTTTAATAGTCGGTAAATGTTGCATGTCTTTACCTGAGACCTTTAGAGTATTTTGATCTCTAATTTGAATTAATTCTTTTATATTAATAATTAAAATAGACATAAAGTGCTAAACAATATAATTAAAGTTCTAAATTTAGGTACAATAAATTAGATATAATGAAAACTATAGGATTAATTGGAGGAATAACTCCGCAGTCCACAATAATGTATTATAAGGTTTTAAATAGTTTGGCCAGTGAACATTTTGGAGAGGGTCATTCTTGTAAAGTAATTATTAACTCAGTTAATTTTGCTGAAATTGCTAATCTCCAAAAAGAAAACAGATGGGATAAGTTAAATGATATTATGGCTGATGCTGGTAAAAGCTTGGAGTTAGCTGGTGCAACATGTATTTTAATTTGTGCTAACACTATGCATCTTACTATTGATGCTGTTAGAGAAGTTGTAAATATTCCAGTTATTCATATTGCTGAAGCCACTGCAGAAATAATTATTGAAAAGAAATTAAAAACAGTTGCATTGTTAGGAACGAAGTACACCATGGAAAAAAATTTTTATATTGATGTGTTGCGCTCTTTTGGAATAAAAACGATAGTTCCAAATTTAGAAGACAGAAATAAAGTGCATCGCATAATTTACGATGAACTATCTAAAGGTGTATTAAATGATGCATCTAAACACGTATATTTGAAAATTATAAAAAAATTAATAAAGGAAGGTGCAGAAGGTGTTATTTTGGGGTGTACAGAAATACCGCTTTTAATTAAGCAAACCGATGTTTCAGTACCAGTTTTCGATACAACAATGATACATGCTACTAAATCTTTTATGGAAGCGTTAAAATATAAATAGTATGAACCCTAACTTAGTATTTCTAAACTCATTTTTAGATGTTTCCAAAGAAACTTTTTCTAAACTTAAAAGGATATCTGTACCCAAAAAGCTTGAAGAAGGTGATCAGATAGCTAAACCAGGTGAAGTTCCTAACAAGATTTATATGCTTGTTTCTGGAATGATGCGAGTTTATTTAAGTTCAGAAAACGGAAAAGAGTTTAATAAGAATTTTTTCTTGCCTTTTAGTTTTGTCGGTGCACTAACAGCTTTGATACAAAACCAACCATCTAGGTTAACTTATGAAGCACTTACTGAATGTCAAGTTTATGAAATTAATTTTAGTAAAATAACTGAGCTCTGTAAAAGCGACATAAACATAAGCAACTTGTATAATAGAATACTAGAACATGTTTTTATTAGATACGAAGAGCGGCAATTAGAACTTATTTCTATGGATGCCAAAGCGCAGTATCTTGCTCTTCTTAAAAAAATGCCAAATATAGAAGAACTCATTCCGCAATATCAAATAGCATCATATTTAAGTATTACTCCTGTACAATTGAGTAGAATTAGAAGAAAAATAAAAAAGGAAGAGGTAAAAGAAAATAATTAAGACTATTTGTTTGTATGCTCACCACTAAAATATTATCAAAATTTTTATATTTTTAATGGATTTAACAAATGTTAATAAATAAAAGACTTGTTAGTTATATCTTTCACCGTTTCCTTTTTGGATTACAATTTTTAAAGGATTAATAGCTAACCAACCAAAAAGACAGGCAAATTTATTTAGCCTGTCTTTTTATTTAATTACGATTTAAGAGTTTTATTTAAGACTTCCAACCATGTCCTCTGGTTTTACCCAAGCGTTATAATCTTCAGCAGTAACATACCCTAAACGTATAGCTTCTTCTTTTAAAGTAGTTCCATTTTTATGGGCTGTGTTAGCTATTTCTGCAGCTTTGTAATATCCTATTTTTGTATTTAGAGCGGTTACAAGCATTAAAGAATTATTCAATAATTTTGTAATAACCTCATGGTTAGGCTCTATACCAACGGCACAGTTTTCTTCAAAACTAGTACAAGCATCCCCAATTAATTGTGCGGATTGTAAAACGTTAGCTGCCATCACAGGTTTAAAAACATTCAATTCATAATGGCCTTGTAAACCACCAACAGATATTGTTACATCATTACCCATAACTTGAGCGCAAACCATCGTTAAGGCTTCACATTGGGTTGGGTTTACTTTTCCCGGCATAATAGAACTTCCTGGTTCATTCGCCGGAATCGTAATTTCTCCAATACCAGAACGTGGCCCTGAAGCCATCATTCTAATATCATTTGCAATTTTATTTAAGGATACTGCCAACTGCTTCAATGCACCATGTGTTTCAACTAAGGCATCATGAGCCGCTAAAGCTTCAAATTTATTAGGAGCGGTTATAAACGGTAATTCAGTAAATTCTGCAATGTATTGAGCCACAAGTTCGCTATATCCGTTAGGCGTATTTAAACCCGTACCTACAGCCGTACCTCCAAGTGCTAATTCACTTAAATGTGATAATGTATTTTCTAGAGCTTTTAAACCGTAATCTAATTGAGCTACATAACCTGATAGTTCTTGTCCTAAAGTAAGAGGCGTAGCGTCCATAAGGTGTGTTCTACCTATTTTTACAACATTTTTAAAGGCTATTGATTTGTTTTTAAGAGTATCACGCAATTGTTTAACACCAGGAATTGTGGTCTCAGCAATTTTTTTATAGGCTGCAATATGCATTCCTGTTGGAAACGTATCATTTGAAGATTGCGATTTATTAACATCATCATTAGGTTGAATTGTTTTTTCACCTTCCCCAATAACTTTTCCGGCTAATTGGTGTGCTCTGTTTGCAACCACTTCATTAACATTCATATTGCTTTGTGTACCAGAGCCGGTTTGCCAGATAACTAATGGAAATTGGTCATCGTGTTTACCTTCTAATATTTCTTCACAAACTTGTGCTATTAAATCTCGTTTTTCAACAGGTAAAACGCCCAATTCACAATTGGTAAATGCAGCCGCTTTTTTTAAATAAGCAAAGCCGTAAATGATTTCTAATGGCATAGAGGCCGAAGGGCCAATTTTGAAGTTATTTCTAGAGCGTTCTGTTTGTGCTCCCCAAAGTTTATCAGCGGGCACTTTTACCTCGCCCATAGTATCTTTTTCTATTCTGTAACTCATATTAATAATGCTTAAGTTATAAGGTGCTAAGGTAATTCTTTTAAGATGTTTATAATTATGATTTTTGTTAGTTTTTACTACTTCTTTTTAACATATTAATAACGGGTTTTTTTACTTTAAGACTTTAAAATCGATGAAATTAGTAAGACTTTATTTTAAGTTTAAATTATAAAATATATATTATGGTAGCGATTAAATTATGTGCCTTGGCTCCAAATTTCTCAACAGGATTTTATAAAGTGGCTACACCTGCTAATTGGAATAACGGTGATGATTGTTTTGTAGTTCCTGCTGTTGCAACTGCAGATATTCCTGGAATTTTCCCAAAAGGATATAAAGAAATTAAACCATATTTACGCATGACTCCTCAGCCAAATTTAGAATAGTTAAAAAGTCTGTTAATAATTTTTAACTTGATATTGTTTAAGACATACCTTTGCATTATATTTGCTACATCTTAAAAGTAAGACACAACAATTATGTTTGAATTTGATCAGTATTTAGGCTTTTTAGCATTTTTAACTATATTAACAATAGGGTTTTGGTTAATGATTTTTTTAATAACCTTTGTTATTCCTTATTGGATTGGAGGGTCTTTAATTGAAAGATTAAAAGAAATTAGAGAAGAAAAGAAAGCTAAGCGTCAAGCTTAAAAAACCTATTTATTATATACAAAAAAAGGAAGCTAATTTAGCTTCCTTTTTTTATGGTTATATTTTACATTTCCATGCCGCCGCCATCAAAACCACCTTGACGCTCTCGTTTTTTCTTCTGGTTGAATCTATAAGTAAACGCCAGATTAAAAGTACGACCTCCTCTAAATTGGATTTCTTGATAAGCGGTAAATGTTTCAGCAGTAATATCATTACTATAAAAAGCTTTATTAAAAATATCTCGAACATTAAATGCGATTGAGGCTTTTTCTTTAAATAAATCCTTGCTAAAAGCAACGCTAGTAGTTAATACACCTTTTCTATCATTTTGTGCATCTTGACTCGGACCTCTATAATTTATATTTGTTTGCCAATCAATATTGTGCGGTAATGTTATTTTGTTTGTGAATCTAGCTCTCCAACTCAAGTTATTAGCACTTAAGTCAACGCCATCAAAACGTCCTTCTCGTTCAGATTTAAAAATATTAAAATCAGTATTCATGCGCCATTTTCTAGACGGATTATAATTTAAATTAAACTCAAAACCATAGCGTTTATCTTTACCTAAATTAACAGGACCTCTTTCTATTACAGGGAATTCTGCTCCGTCAACAATAACAGATTCATCAGTCTTTCTGCTTACAAAGGTCATAATATCTGTTGAATGCGAATAATAAATGGAGGAAGAGATTGTTAACTTATCTAGCTTGTTTAAATACCCCAATTCAAAAGTACTGGCAAATGTTGGATTTAAATCAGGATTACCTTGAAAGACGTTTGTTATACTAGAACGAGAAGGGAAGGGGTTAAGCATAAAACCTCTTGGTCTTCTAATTCTTCTATTGTATCCTAAAGTAACGCTTTGTGAGTCGCTTATTTCATAATTCAAATTAACCGTTGGAAATAATCCATTTATTTTTTTTCTACTAAAATCTCCTGTTGTTGGCTGATCTAGTGTGATTCTAGTATTTTCAAATCTTAAACCTAATAGGTATGAAAATTTATCAATTTCACTCCCGAATTGCGTATAAATAGCAGTGTTATATTGCTTAAAATTAAAAAGGTTTGTGAGATTGTTATTAATTAAAAAATCACCAGATGATGCATCTAAAAGAGCTACTTCAAAATCTGTAGACCTTGTCGTGAAATCACCACGGTAACCAAGTTCTATTTGACTCATTTCTCCGACAGGCACAACATAATCAGATCGCAATAGGATATTAGTTTGATCTTCCAGAGTCGATACCATTTCAGATTCTATACCATCAACAGTGATTAGAGAATTTTCATCTTCATTAGAATCTTCATATTGAAAATCGAAAGTTAATTTATGATCACTATCGTCAAAATTCTTTGTAAAATTTAAAGCGTATTGAATCGTTTTACTATCTTCTTTTTCTGGATCTCGGCGCTCACTTTCACTCGTGGTATTATTAATTTTATTGAACTGCACAAGTTTGTTAACCGAATTATTTTCAGAGCTATTATCTCTATAGACTACGGATGATGTTATAGATGCTGAGTCGTTAATATACCATTCAATACCCGTGTTTGTAGTCAGGCCTTTTCTAGTATCTGTCCAATTACGTTTTTCATCTAAATCTGGGATGTTAATGTCGAAATACTTAACATCATTATACCATCTTCCCAGTGTTTCTCCATATCTATATGAAGACGTATTAAAAATATTGACATTTCCAGTTCTATAATTAATGTTTCCAGAAATTCCAGCTGAGTTAGGATGTCCAACATTAGTAGTAATAGAACCGTTTAAACCCAGCAACTTACTTCTGCGTAAAATAATGTTTAAAATACCCGCTGTACCTTCAGCTTCATATCTAGCGGAAGGCGACGTAATGACTTCAACCTTTTCAATAGCTTCTGCAGGTAATTGTCTTAATGCTTCAGTAGAATTAAGTCCAACTAATCCAGAAGGTTTACCATTGATAAGTATTCGAACATTATCATTACCTCTTAAGGCTACATTGCCCTCTGCATCTACAGAAACGGATGGTACGTTGTCTAAAACATCACTTACCGAACCACCACTAACAGTTAGATCTTTACCAACATTATATATTTTTTTATCAAGTCGGATTTCAACAGTTGTACGTTCAGCGATAATCTCTATTTCGCCTAATAATTCCGCATTAATTTCTAGAGAATAACTACCAATATTTTCGTTTTTGGCTATTTTTTTGTTAGGAATTGTAATCGTTTTAAAAGAAATATATTCAATCGTAATATCATAAACACCGGTTACAACAGGTATGTTAAAGTTTCCTTTAGCATCAGTTATTCCTCCGGTAATAATTTTATTTTGACGTTTACTAAAAAATGCTATAGTTGCATATTCTAAAGGTTGCTTGGTCTCTTTATCAATAACAATTCCTGAGATTTTAACTTCTTTTCCTTCTGGTCTTTGAGCAAAACCAACTACAGTGAATAAACAAAATAGAATAAGTACAAATGTAGATTTCTCCATTAAAAATGTTTTGATAATTAGACCACAAATGTAGATTATGGTTTAATATCAAACGGTTAAAATTTTGTTAATAGAAAATATAATATTTAGATGATTTCTAGTATTAATTCTGGAGGTCTTCCAATAACCGCTTTATTTCCATTAATGACTATTGGACGCTCTATAAGTTTAGGATTTTCAACCATTGCAGTTATGATTTCGGCATCGCTTAAATCTTTATTTTTGAAGTTGACTTTCCAAATGGATTCCCCTTTTCTAACTAAATCAATTGGCTTTATTCCTAATAGTTTTATAATGTCTTTTAATCCTTCAGCAGTTGGAACATCCTCAAGATATTTAACAACTTCAAAGTCTTTGCCAGATTTTTCTAAAATTTCTAGTCCGCACCTAGATTTAGAGCATCGCGCATTATGGTATATTTTAATCATTATAAAATAATATTAAACGTTTTTAGGTTAATAATAAGTTGTTCTGGGGATTCAAATTGAATACCATTAAGACCTAAATTATTGGCAGCTTCAATATTTCTTAGATTGTCATCAATAAAAATAGCATTTTCGGCTTTGATATTAAACCGCTCTAGTGTTAGGTTATAAATGTCATTAAACGGTTTTCTTGTTTTTTCTTCACCAGAAACAATAATACCTTCAAACCAATGTAAAAACTCAAACCGCTCTAAAGCAATAGGGAAGGTTTCTGCGCTCCAATTTGTTAAGGCTATAACTTTATAATCTTCTGAATCAATACACTTTTTTAGAATATCAACGGTTCCAGTAATGGAATCGCCTAGCATTTCAACCCAGCGTCCGTAAAACATTCGTATTTCTTTTTCATATTCAGGAAAAAGAGCCACTTTATCTTCTGTAGCTTGCGCCATAGGGTATCCCGCATCTTGATTTTCATTCCAATCACTCGTACAAATATGATCAAAAAACCATTGCATTTTCTTTCTATCTCTGTTGAACACATCTAAAAAAACATATTCAGGATTCCAATCAATTAAAACACCACCAAGGTCGAATATTATTGTATCTATTTTTTTCACGTGCTAATTGCTATGTTATAATTGATTATTATCTTCTTCTTTTTGCCCCATGGCCATTAAGTATGATTTTAAAAACTCATCTATATTTCCATCCATAACCGCATCAACATTACCAGTTTCATGAGCAGTTCTAACATCTTTTACTAATTTATAAGGGTGCATCACATAGTTTCTAATCTGGCTTCCCCATTCAATTTTCATTTTACCAGCTTCAATATCTTCACGCTGCGCTAATTGTTTTTGAAGCTCAATTTCATATAGTTGTGACTTAAGCATTTGCATAGCTCTAGATCTGTTATCATGCTGAGAGCGAGTTTCGGAGCATGAAATTTGAATTCCTGTTGGTTTATGAGTTAACTGAACTTTAGTCTCAACTTTATTTACGTTTTGCCCACCAGCACCACTAGATCGTGCTGTAGTTATATCAATATCAGCTGGGTTTATATCTATTTCTATAGTATCGTCGACTAATGGATACACATAAACAGAAGCAAAACTGGTGTGACGCTTTGCATTACTATCAAAGGGTGAGATTCTTACCAAACGATGTACACCGTTTTCTCCTTTTAACCAACCAAAGGCAAAATCGCCTTCTATCTCTAAAGTCACTGTTTTTATGCCCGCTACATCACCTTGTTGAAAATTCAACTCCTTTACTTTAAAGCCACTTTTTTCTGCATACATTAAATACATGCGCATTAGCATACTTGCCCAATCGCAACTCTCTGTGCCTCCAGCGCCTGCAGTAATTTGTAATACAGCACTTAAGCCATCACCTTCTTCCGAAAGCATATTTCTAAATTCTATATCTTCTATTAGAATTGATGCTTTATTATATCGGTTTTCAACGTCTTCTTGTGTAGCTTCCTCTTCTTTGAAAAACTCATAAATAACTTCAAGGTCTTCAATTAGGGTTTTTAAGTCTTTATAATCTTGAACCCATTTTTTCTTCACTCGAAGCGATTTCATAAGAGCTTCGGCAGCTTTTGGGTCGTTCCAGAAATTGGGATCGAAGGTTTGTTCTTCTTCGTTTTGAATTTCTATAAGTTTGGCATCTATGTCAAAGATAGTGCCTAAGTTTGTCGAGGCGGGTGTTAAGATCTTTAATTTGATCTGAAGTTATCATGGTTCAATTGTTTTCAACAAAAATAGGTTTTAAACTATTAGAAGGAAATAAAAGAGGCAATAAATTTAAGAGGACTAATTTTTAATTTTAAACACGAAAATGTTAAATAATTTATTTTAATTTATGTTGAATAATTGTCTAAACTTTAAAAGCAAATCCCAATCAATCGTGCCTTTTTATCAATTTATAATTCATAAAATAGAGTGTAATAATTCAAGGCAACTGTTAGTGTAAAAGATAAAGTGAATATGCTTTATTTTTTAAAAAGTACGGTTGTGAATATACATCGTTACCAAATTATCAAAAAGTAGATGTCTTTGATCATGGTAGTGAATTTTTTTACATAGGAAAAATCTACAATTCATCGAGTTTATTAAAAGATTGTGTTTTAAAATACTACATTCGTTCGTGTATAATATGAATTGGGATTCAAATTTCATTCATGAGGTATCATTTTTATTAAAATTGATTACGATATGTTTAAATACTAATAAAAAAAATATTTAGTGAAATTAAGTATAATAATTCCTTTATATGATGTTGAAAAGCATGTCACTGTTTGTATTCACAGTATCTTAAATCAAGATCTAGATTCAAAGGATTATGAAATACTCATAATTAATGATGGCTCGACAGATAATAGTCTTAATGTTGTTAAAAAGTTTGAGCAAAAATATTCCAACATTATTGTTTATACTCAAAAAAATGAAGGTGTTGGAAGCGCTAGAAATAAAGGGGTTAGTTTAGCTAAAGGAAAGTATGTTTACTTTTTAGATCCAGATGATTATTTGGCTGAAAATGTTTTAAAAACGTTAGTATACCATGCTGATTTGCATAAAGTAGATGTTTTAACATTTATATCAAAAGGCACAACATCCTCGAATAAAAATAAATCAAAAACAGAAAATAGATCTTCTTTAAAAATTAATACAGTTAGTAGTGGTTTTGAATACATTGGAGAAAATATTTTTAAAAATGAAGTTTGGTGGTATATCATCAATAGAGAGTTTTTAGAAATATCGAAGGTGTGTTTTATTCAGGGAAGATGGATGGAAGACGCTATTTTTACAGCTTCGTTATTAATAAAGGCAAATAAAGTGGCTTATTTGCCTTTAGATGTGCACAGACACTTAAAAGTTGCAGGTTCTGCAATGACAAGTAAAGAACCGGGACATTATTTAAAAGTTATTTATGATAATGCCAATGCTGCAATAGCTTATAATACATTGATTCAAAATTTAAATTTGAATGAGAACATGCATGTAAATGCCTTAAAACGTTTGAGAACAAGGCAGCAATCTTTTGTTTTTTTTATGATGATTAGGATGCTAAAGTCAATAATTACAAAAAAAGAAATCATGCCATTAATACATGATATGAAAAAATGTGGAGCGTATCCTTTAAATTCTCTTGCCGGAGATGATTATAACGGATTTATTTATGTAATTTTAACTAGGTTATTTAACCAAAGATATCTTTATTATGTTTTATTTGTTATTATAAATCCATTTTTGAAAAAAATTTATAAATAAAATTAAAACGATTGAGTAAGTTAACAGTCAAAATGCTAAAAGTTTAAATGAGTAATATTTTAATAACATCAGCTGGACGTCGCGTTTCTTTGGTCAAATATTTTATGGAGGAGTTAAAAAAAATAATTTCCTCGTCAAAAGTAATGGTTGTTGATTTAGATACTAAATTATCTCCAGCCGCTCAAATTGCCGATCGAGCATTTAATATATGCAAAATAGAAAAAGACAGCTATGTAGATGCGTTAATTAAAATTTGCATAGAAAATAATATAAAACTCATTATACCTACTATTGATACTGAGTTAATTAAATTATCTGAAAATATTAAAAAATTTAATAGAAATGGTATTCAATTAGTTGTATCAGATAAAAAAATAATAAACTGCTGTGCGAGTAAGTTAGAGCATGAAGAGATATTCAATAAACTTAAAATAAAAATTCCACAGCTATATTCAAAAAACGATTATAAATTACCGTTATTTATTAAACCTGATCACGGAAGTAGTTCCCTTAACAATTTTATTATTAACCATGAAACAGAAATATCAAGAAAACAATTAAATAATAAAGAATTATTGTTTTTTGAATATATTGAAAAAGCTGATTATGATGAGTACACATGTGACCTATATTATGATAAAACTAGTGTTTTAAAATGCGTTATTCCCAGAAAGCGTATCGCTACACGAGCAGGGGAGGTTAGTAAAGGAGTTACAAAAAAAAATAAGTTAGTTGATTTTTTAAAAATTAAAGGTTCTAAAATAGAGGGTTTTAGGGGCTGTATAACGATTCAATGTTTTATGCATAAAAAAACAGAAGATGTTATTGGAATAGAAATAAACCCGAGATTTGGGGGTGGGTTTCCGTTGTCATATTTAGCAGGAGGTAATTACCCTAAATGGATTATTCAAGAATATCTTTTGGGTGAAGAAATACCTGCGTACAATGATTGGCAAGAAAATCTATTGATGTTGCGCTATGACGATGAAATTTTAGTTCATGATTATAGAGACTAATAACGTTGTTGTTTTTGATTTAGATGATACGTTATATAACGAAGTCGATTTTTTAATATCTGCCTACAAGGAAATTTCTATTAAAATTGCCGTTGAAATTAATGTTTCAAATGAAATTGTTTACGAAGATATGCTTGAATATTTTTATAACAGAAAAAATGTTTTTGAAGACATTTTATTAAAGTATAATTCCCATTTAAAAGTTCCAGAATTATTGAACGTTTATAGAAATCATAAGCCGCAAATTAATTTATCAGAAGATAGAATTGAAGTATTGAATTTTTTTAAAAGTAAACACGTTAGTTTGGGTTTATTGACAGATGGAAGAAGTGTTCAGCAGAGAAATAAAATTGAAGCTTTAAATTTAAACCAATGGTTTACAGAGATTGTAATCTCAGAAGAATTTGGCAGTGAAAAGCCTAATATTAATAATTTTAAACACTTTGAGGACATGTTTGGGAGTGGAAATTACTTCTACATTGGTGATAATATAAAAAAAGATTTTGTTGCACCAAACAAACTTAATTGGACCACTATATGCTTGAAGGATAAGGGTTTAAATATCCACAAGCAAAATACTCGAATTTTAGATGATATCTATTTGCCAAAACACACAATCAGCAGTTTTAAAAATATATTAGATATAATTGTTTTTGATTAAAATAAAACTAAGGAAAGCTGATAATATTGTTTGTTTTAATGAAAACAAAAGGTTATAATAATATATAAACGGTTAAGAAATTTATCAAGAGATTGGATCTAATTGATATGTTAAACAAGGGGTTTAAGGAGGTCTTTAACGACATTGTTACAGCGGTTATAAAGTATAAGTCGTTATTAGTTTTATTGATAATTACAGATTTTATGTTTGTGGTTTTGCACTCTTTTTATGTTCATGATTTTTTAGATGGTAATAAATATTATTCATTGGCAACTGAAAGAGGATACTCTGAGTTTTATCAATATATTAAAGAGTTTTGGGTTTTTTTATTATTAATTCATATTTTATTTAAGAAAAAACAATTTATTTATTTCTTATGGTCATTGCTTTTTCTCTATTTTTTATTGGATGATTCAATTGGTTTTCATGAAAACTATGGTAACTACTTAGCAGAGCTTTTTGAATTTCAATCAATGTTTAATTTACGCCCTGTAGATTTAGGTGAATTTTTAGTATCTATTTGTATTGGGGCAATTTTTTTAATGGCGCTTCTTTTCTCATATTATAAGGCAGATTTAATAGGAAAGAAAATTACCAGGACTATTTCCATACTAATAGTTATGTTGGTATTTTTTGGCGTTTTTATTGATTTATTGCACATCGCCGTGGCCTATCAAAACAATAGATGGACTATTGTAGAAGACAGCGGAGAAATGTTTGTTATGAGCTTAATTTTATGCTATGCTTTTCATTTAAATTCTAGATTTTTTAAAAATCAACAATTATATAACTTAAATTAATTAAATTATGTTTGTCAACTTTGTTAAAAAATATCAAATACACAAGCGTTTGGTTAGAACTATTTTTTTTGCACCTATTATAATATCTATTTTAATTGGTGCATTGTTTATTTCATCTAAAACTAAAGAATTTGGGTTTTGGCTTATGGAAGAAAACGCTCCTGTAGAAATATTAACGTTTATTATATTTTTATTTACTGGTATTTATGGTATATATTTTACGCTAAAACTTAAAAAGCTTTTAAAAATAGAGATTAAACTTTTTTATATATTATTTTCTTTTTGCTTAATTTTAATAGCTATTGAAGAGGTATCCTGGGGTCAATGGTTTTTCCATTTTGAAACCCCTAGTGGATGGGCTAAAATAAATGGACAAGGAGAAACAACACTCCATAACTTAAAGGAATGCAAGGAAATTCAGAAATTCTTAGAATGTTTTTTGGGTTAGCTGGAATTTTAGGAATTATTCTAAGTTATTTTGATAGGTTTAAAATAATCAGTGCACCACCAATTCTAATATTCTGGTTTTTAATAATTTTTTGTCACGCTATGATCGATTTTATTCAAGATAAAGTCGTTATAAGTCAGCAATATGATTTCGCTATTGTTAAAACCTCAGAATTTATAGAGCTATTAATAGCAGGAAGTTCATTTTTATATCTTTGGTTTAACTTTAGAGTACTTAACAAAATAAGCGCAAACTTAATTTAGGCTGGTATGTTGTTAACTATTATCGTTCCTTTATATAATGCCGAAAAGCATCTAGAACGCTGTTTAAATAGCTTGATAAATCAACAATTAAACGCAGTTGATTATGAAATTATTTTGATTAATGATGGTTCTACAGATGATGGGAAACTAATTGCAGAAAAATTTATAAAAAAACATTCCAACATTGTTTTATATAATCAGAATAATTGTGGTTTGGGTGCATCCCGGAATAGAGGAATAGAATTAGCAAAAGGGACATATGTATATTTTATTGATTCAGATGATTACTTAGCGCATAATACATTACATATTATCTTAAACTATTCAATTAAATATGATTTAGACCTATTGGGTTTTTCCTCTATTCAAACATCAAGATTAGATTTAAACATATGTAAATCTAATAATGAATTTCTTAATATAGAAGTATTAAAGGGAGTAGACTTTTTGGTTGAGCACAAACATCTCGACCTTGGAGCATGCTGGTATATTATAAAAAGAGATTATCTTATTAATTCCAGATATAAATTTGTAGAGGGAAAGTTTTTTGAAGATGTAGTTTTTACATATTATATATTTTTACATGCAGAACGTTTATTGTATTTACCAATTGATGCTCATAGATATGTTAAAGTTTTAGAATCTATAACAAATAATGACAATCAAACTCACCTAAAAAAAGTTATTGAAGATTATACAAGTTTAATCTATAGAATGAATCAATTAATAATAGAAATCTCGAATAATAATGAATCCAGTTATAATGTAATAGCAAATAATATTAAATTTAAAAGAAGTGTAAATATTTATTTCATGTTTTATAAAATGATAAGGTCTAATATTTCAATAAGAAATATAAATAAAATACTTAGAGGGTTTAAAGTAATTGACGCATATCCATTAACAAATTTTATTGGAGATCAATACCATCAAAGAAAATTCAAGATTTCAGTTTATGTTTTTAATAATAAATATTTGTTTTATTTATTGTTGTATCCATTAAGGCTTTTAAATAAATATAAACTTATTAAACTACCTTAATTTTATATTTTTTAATTATGAAATTAAGTATACTCATTCCTGCTTATAATGTTGAGAACTACATTGAAAAATGTCTTGATAGTTTAGTAACACAGCATATTAATAAAAGTGACTATGAAATTATTGTTATTGATGATGGGTCTACAGATAATAGCTTGAGTATTATCGAAGGTTTTTCAAAAAAACATGCCAATGTCATTACATTCTTTCAAGAAAATAGTGGAGCTGCTTTTACGAGAAATAAATTAATGAAATTAGCAAAGGGAACCTATATATACTTTGTAGATGCGGATGATTATGTTGCTCGTTATTCATTACACTTTCTCTTAAATTTCGCCATATCTAACCGCATAGATATTATGGGGTTTAATGCCGCGGTTACAAATAGCCATAAAGCAGTTGAATTTGATAACCCAGTAGAACATTTAATACCTTCAGAAATAATAACAGGCCCGCAATTCCTTAAAGAGAATAAAGATCTGA